>JACCDG010975939.1_pt1 | contig 20701 bp, 15 predicted proteins | sample 7442471 | NCBI WGS metagenome assembly JACCDG01 (sample SAMN15323444, study PRJNA562643) | freshwater metagenome | isolation source: river surface water | place: USA:Blue River Watershed | collected 2017-08-17 | reverse complement strand
GAAGGTTTCTGGATTTTCAGGGCAATTTTGATTGGCGTCAGCCGTTTGTGGTTCTATGAGACAGTGTGAGCTTGCATCACACAAGGAGTGCGACAAGATGAGTCTCGTGGTTTACGGCATCCCCAACTGCAACACTGTCAAGAAGGCCCGCACCTGGCTGGATGAGCAAGGCCAGTCCTTTGCATTTCACGACTACAAAAAACAAGGCGTGCCCGCTGATCGCCTGGATGACTGGATCAAACAAGTCGGCTGGGAGGTCTTGGTGAACCGCCAAGGCACAACCTGGCGCCAGTTGGATGATGCGACCAAAGCCGGTGTGGTGGATGCCGCTTCAGCCCGCGCCCTGATGTTGGACAAAGCCAGCGTCATCAAGCGCCCCGTGATTGAGCAAGCCGGCCAGGTGCTGGTTGTGGGATTTGATGACAAAAAAGTAGCCGAGCTGGCTCAAAGTATCAAATCAAAGTCTGCCTGAGCATGGCTTTGTCCGTTGAGCTGGATCTCAACGCGATGAACGCCAGGGTAGTAGCGGCGCGTGGTGATTGGCTTGATGGGGTGCTGTTTGCTCCACACCAGTGTCTGCCCAGGTTGCAGTGTGATCTGTTTGCCCTTGAAAGTCTTGGGTGACAGTTCGCCATTGGCTTTGACGTGATGAACGCGGTAGTCCAACTCCAGTGTTTGGGCTTGTCGGCTGTTTGATTGCAAGGTGACGGTCAAGGTCAAGGATTCACCCAGCTGAACTTGCTGGGTGTTCAGCACCAGTTGGGCCTGCCCGCTGAACGGCGTACCCAAACCCCAGGCTGCCATGACCCCAGGGTGCCCATTTTTGATCAAGGTACGACATGCGTGTCGCAACAGCCTTTTGCGTGTGGCAGGCGCATCAGGCAAATGGGTTTGTAGCCATTCGACAATCAACACCGGGTGATCTTTGGCGATGTCGTTGAGGTGATTGGCCACACTGCGCCGTACGTACTCGCTGGGGTCGTCTTGCAGCTTTTGCAGCAGGCCTAATGTGGGACGAGGGTCTTGTACCAAGGTTTGCAAGCGCAGCCCCCACGGCAAGCGAGGGCGGCTACCCTCACTGGCCAGACGACGCACATGCGCGCTGGGGTCATGGGCCCATTGGTTGATCGTGGCCAGCGTCAAGGCGGGGTGGGCGACGATGAACGGACGAATGGCAAACTCAGCTGTAAAGCGCTGTGTGATCGCATGCAGGGCTTGCAAAGCCCGTTCAGGATGGTCGATACCCTGCTTGGCCACATATTCGCCAAACGCCCATAGCGCCCAGCCCCCTAAGCCGGTGTCATCGGTTTGCAGGCTACCCAGTTCCTGATCGGGGTCGTGGTCGGCGGGGACTGGGGGGATCACTTTGAGACTGCGCTCCAAAATGTCCGCGGCCTGGCTGAAGTCCGATGGCAGGGTGTGCGCCAGTGCCTGACTGAGGTGCTGTGCACGTGCTTTGAATTCCAAGTCGTCCAAACCGGTCAAAGCCCATTGCCTGAACGCTTTTTGATCAAAGTGGGGCCACACCCTGTGCAGGTGCTGGCCAACTTGCTGGACAACGTCCGCATTGATCAGGTTTTTGAATGCTTCGGCCATGCTGGGATTTGCGTCGGGGTGAAGTCGGGAGTTTGGCACCGTCCGTCATGCCGCGCTTCAGGTTGTCGATAATCCCGGTTGTCGCCACAGGGGTGTGGCTGGCGCTGGACATCAAGGTTGGCAGTTTGTGAAGCTCATCGAAAAATTGAAATCAACCAAGATCGATTGGTTTCTGTCGGGCATGGTGCTGGCCGTTGTGGTCGCCAGTTTTTGGCCTGATGTGGGGCGCAGCCAAGGTGTCTTGCACTTGGGTACGGTGACAGACCTCGGGGTGTTGGGGCTGTTTTTCTTGCATGGCATGGGCCTGTCGACCGATAGCCTCAAAGACGGCGCGTCGCGCTGGCGTTTGCATGTGCTGGTGCAGTGCTGTACCTACATCTGGTTCCCGCTGTGGTGGGCGGTGTGCGTGCTGCTGGTGGGGCGATGGGTGTCGCATGACTTGCAGATGGGCTTCTTTTACCTTGCGGTGTTGCCTTCTACCGTGTCGTCGTCCGTGGCGATGACGGCCTTGGCGCGAGGCCGCGTGGCGGCGGCTGTGCTCAATGCCACTTTGTCGACCCTGTTGGGCGTGTTCCTCACGCCGTTGCTGGTCAGCCTGGTGATCGGGGGGCAGGGCAGTGAGGCGATGGATGTGGGTGCCACCATGCTCAAAATTGCCAAGATGCTGCTGTTGCCTTTTGCCTTGGGACACCTGTCTCGCCCTTGGCTGCTGCCGCTGTTTACGCGCATCAAGCCGGTCACCAATGTGTTTGACCGTTGGGTGATCGTGTTGTTGGTGTGGTCTGCGTTTTCTGACTCAGTAGCCGATGGCCTGTGGAGCCGCCACGGCGCGGGTTTGCTGGTGCAGACCGTGCTAGGCGCAGCATTGTTTTTGCTGCCGACTTTGTGGGTGAGCCGCTGGGTGGCGCGCAAATTGGCGTTTGATACCGAAGACGAAATCGTGGCCGTGTTTTGTGGGTCCAAAAAAACCATGGCTTCTGGCATGCCCATGGCCAAGTTGCTGTTTGGTGGTTCCGCAGCCATGGGTGTGTTGATCTTGCCCATCATGGTCTATCACCAGATCCAGATGTTTGTGTGTACGGTGCTGGCGCGCCGTTACGCGGCCCGATCATGAGCGGGCACCAACTGCTGGACTACAACCCGCCGCCCGATGAGGGGGTGGACCTGTTGTGGTCTGATGACCATGTCTTGATCGTCAACAAGCCCAGTGGTTTGCTGAGTGTGCCGGGCCGGGGAGACGCCTATGCCGATTGCATGGCGGCCCGCGTGCAGGCACGCTTTGCGGATGCCCTGATCGTGCATCGTCTGGACATGGACACCTCAGGGCTGCTGTTGCTGGCCCGTGGCAAAGACATGCAGCGTCAGTTCAGTGACTTGTTTTTACACCGCCAGATCGACAAGCGATATGTGGCGGTCGTGCATGGCTTGATGCAGCACGACGAAGGCTTGGTCGATTTGCCCTTGATCACAGACTGGCCCAATCGCCCCAGGCAAAAGGTTGATCACGAGATCGGCAAGCCGTCTCAAACTCGCTATGTGGTGGTACAGCGCGACGAACAAGCCCAAACCACGCGGGTGGAGTTGGAGCCGATCACCGGCCGCTCCCACCAGTTGCGGGTGCACATGCTGGCTTTGGGACATCCCATTGTGGGTGACCCGCTTTATGCGCAGGGCTTGCCAGGCCCAAACACTGGACGGGTGTCTCGGTTGATGCTGCATGCGGCGCGACTGAACCTGCAGCATCCGGTGACAGGTGCGAGCATGAACATAGACTGCTCCGTGCCGTTTTGACCAATCGGGCAGCTAATCCGCCCCCTTTCATTTGGGGTGTGGGGCAAAAGGTGGCAAAATCGACCGTTTTGATGATCTGGGTCGACGTGCCTTACCCTGGCGCGAGGAAGGCCCTCCGTAACCATGAGCGCAGTCGTCATCAGCGGGACCGGTCTGTACCAGCCCCCTCACACCATCACCAACGCCGAACTGGTCGAAGCCTTCAACGCCTACGTTGATCGCCAAAACGCCCAGAACGCCGCTCAAATTGAAGCGGGTGAGCGCGAGCCTCTGGCTCACTCCAGCGTTGAATTCATTGAAAAAGCATCTGGCATCAAGCAACGCTACGTGATGGACAAGTCCGGCGTGCTGGATCCTGCCCGCATGTACCCTCGTTTCACGCCTCGTGGTGATGACGAGCTGTCCATGATGGCCGAGATCGCGGTCGATGCTTGCCGTAAAGCCATGGCTGCGGCAGGCAAAAAGCCCGAAGACATCGATTCCGTCATCTGCGGTGCATCCAACATGCAGCGCGCCTACCCTGCGGTGGCCGTGGAAATCCAGCAAGCGCTGGGCATCAACGGTTACGGCTTTGACATGAACGTGGCCTGCTCGACCGCCACCTTCGCGCTGGAACAAGCCGTCAACGCCATCCGCGCTGGCTCGGCCAAGTGCGTGCTGGTCGTCAACCCTGAAATCACCTCGGCCCACCAGGAATGGCGTGACCGTGATTGCCATTTCATCTTCGGTGACGTGGCCACGGCCACCATCGTGGAACGTGCTGACACCGCGACATCGGCAGACCAGTGGGAAGTGCTGGGCACCAAGTTGGCGACCCAGTTCTCCAACAACATCCGCAACAACTTCGGTTTCATGAACCGTTGTGAAGACACGGACCCGAACGCCCGCGACAAAACCTTCCGCCAAGAAGGCCGCAAGGTGTTCAAGGAAGTGGTGCCGATTGCTGCCGCCCACATCGAAAGCCAATTGACATCCCTGTCGATCGAGCCCACACAAGTGCGTCGCTATTGGTTGCACCAAGCCAACCAAAGCATGAACCAGCTGGTGGTCAAGCGTTTGATCGGTGGCGAAGCCACGGCTGACGTTGCCCCGTTGATCCTGGACGAATACGCCAACACCTCGTCTGCTGGCGTGGTCATCGCCTTCCACACGCACCATGCCGACATGGCCAAGGGTGATGTGGGGGTGTTGTGCTCCTTCGGTGCCGGCTACTCTGTTGGCAGCGTGGTGATTCGCAAGATCTGATCTCCTGACGCGTCTGCAAGACGTGAAAACGGCCCGTCTGGCTTACCAGCGGGCCGTTTTGTCCATCTGAACTTGATACCTCCTATGAGCGGCGACTTCACCTTTTACTGGCACGACTACGAAACCTTTGGCAAATCGCCCAGGCGGGATCGACCATCGCAGTTTGCCGGTGTGCGGACGGATGCGGATCTCAACGAGATCGGCGAGCCCTTGATGCAGTATTGCCAGCCGCCTCGCGATTACCTGCCCGAGCCTGAAGCCTGCTTGCTCACCGGCATCCTGCCCCAGACCTGTCAGGAACAAGGTATCCCGGAACACGCCTTTGCGGATGCCATCGAGCGTGAACTGGCTGAGCACAGCACCGTGGGCGTGGGCTACAACACCATCCGCTTTGACGATGAGGTCACCCGCCACATGTTCTGGCGCAACCTGATCGACCCTTATGCACGCGAATGGCAAAACGGCTGTGGCCGTTGGGATTTGCTGGATGTGGTGCGATGCACCTGGGCGTTGCGACCCGATGGCATCCAATGGCCCAAACACGACGATGGTCGCCCTTCATTCAAGCTGGAACACCTCACTGTGGCCAATGGCTTGACGCACGAGGCGGCACACGATGCCTTGTCTGACGTGCGCGCCACCATTGCGCTGGCCCGCTTGATCAAGCAAGCCCAGCCCAAGCTGTGGGACTTTTGCTTGAAGCTGCGCAAAAAAGATGCTGTACTCAACGAAATGGGTGTGGGTCGGCCCTTCATCCACATTTCAGGCATGTATGGCGTCGAGCGTGGTTGCATGGCCTTGGTGTGGCCCTTGGCACCGCACCCCAGCAACAAGAACGAAATGATCGTGTGGGACCTGGCCTTTGATCCCACCGAATTGTTTGACTTGAACGCGCAAGCCATTCGCGAGCGCATGTTCAGCAAGACAGAAGACTTGCCCGAAGGCGTGACCCGCTTGCCGGTCAAGACCATTCACATCAACAAATCGCCTATCGTCATTGGCAATTTGAAGACCCTGAGCCCTGCCGTGGCGCAGAAGTGGTGCATCGATGTGGATCGCTGCTTGCAACACGCCCAGATCGCCGCGCAACGGGGCGCCAGCATGGCAGGCATCTGGGCTGAGGTGTTTGAGCGGCCATCCCTGTCCTCATCGCCCGCAGTGGATGTGGATGAAGATCTGTATGGCGGCTTTTTGAGCCAACACGACCGGCGTACGCTGGATCGCATCCGTGCGCTACCGGCCGCCGAGCGGGCACAGAAGCTGGCTGACCGCTCCCCAGCCTTTGAAGACGAACGCCTGGAAGAGTTGCTGTTTCGATATCGTGCGCGCAACTTTGAAGACAGCCTGTCAGAAGAAGAACAAGAACGCTGGCACCAGCACTGCAGTGAGCGCTTGCATCAAGGTCAGGGCGGGGCACTGTCGCTTGCCCAGTTCTTTGAGCGCATCGATACCTTGAGCGAGCAGTTGAGTGACGAAGATGAGCGCGGGCAAGACATCCTGGGCGCCTTGTATGACTATGCCGAACAAATCGCGCCCTGAATCTCGCCCTGTGCCTGCAGCCAGCCGCCTGGCGGTGCCGCCACTCAAATACTTGGGTGGCTACCCGCCCCACGTGCTGCAACAAGTCCAACAATTGATCGACCAGGGTAAGTTGGGCGAAGTACTGGCACGCCGCTACCCCGAGCAGCACGAGGTGCGCAGCGACACCGCTTTGTACGAATACGTGATGGAGTTCAAAAATCGGTACCTGCGCAATGCCGACCCCATCACCAAAGTGGCCTATGACAACAAGCTCAAGGTGATCTCGCACGCCCTGGGCACGCACACCATGGTGTCACGCGTGCAGGGTGGCAAGCTCAAAGCGAAGCGCGAAATCCGTGTGGCCAGCCTGTTCAAGCAAACCCCGCCCGAATTTTTGAAGATGATCGTGGTGCATGAATTGGCTCACCTCAAGGAGCGTGAGCATGACAAAGCCTTTTATCAGTTGTGCACCCACATGGAGCCCAACTATCACCAGTACGAATTTGATCTGCGCTTGCATTTGACCTGGGCAGACCTACAACCCACGGATCAAAACTGAGGTTTGTAAACCATGAGGAAGTAGACGCCCAGCATGGCCAGGAAGGCTGGGTATCCCAGTCGCTCCCAAAGGCGGGCCTTTTTCCAGTAGGCGTCGGGCAGCGTTGATCCTTCTTCATGTGCCTTGGTAGCCATGCGGGCCATGTCCAACTGTAGTGCGACAACAGGCAGCCAGCACAAGCCCGCCACGGTATAGAGAACCAGAGTTAACAAGACCCACGGGGTGGTCCATGACCAGCCGGCTTGCGAAGCCAACCAGAGACCAGAAATGGGCTGAAAAATAACCGCTGGCGTGGTGAACCACCAGTCAGCTCGGACGACCAGTCGTGACACCACGGCTTGTGCGGCAAGTGAACCACTTCGATTGGCGAAGAACATATAGAAGGCGGATCCAAAGCCCGTGCCGACCATGAGCACGCTAGACAGGATATGCAACCATTTGATGATCAGGTATGTGTTCATGATGTGCTCTCACGCAGTTGCCAAAGCAGGATAGCGATTGGAATGTTTTTGAGTAGGGGCCCTAAAGGGTGCAGCCATAAAGCGGGTGAAAGATATGTGGCAACCAGGGTCATCACGGCCATGAAGACGAGGGCCAAGTCAAACATGCGTTGACGTGGAAATAGTGCCATCCCAATTCCAAGCGCCAAATCAACGATGGCTCCAGCCCAGATTAAGAGTTGTTGAACGGTTGCGTCGTTGATGGGCGTCCCTTGAAGCAGCTGTAGGCTTTGTCCGTGTCGTTCCAGCAAACTCACGATGCCTGTCCAGATCCAGACCGTGATGACTGCGTAGAGTGCTGCCTGACGGTTATTTGTTGCGTATGTCATGGATGCCTCGTTAGCGATCGAGTGAGAATTCAGCCGGGCCCAGAGGCTGTCGGCCGAGTAATTGGCTTGTGACTTCCGATGGGGCGATGTTGTCCTGGCGCAAGAGGGTCAGCGTTTCTGTGCACCATGGGCTAACTGGAACGAAATCGCCCAAGCGGGCACTCCATCGGGTGATCAGGTTGGGCAGGGTGATGAACGACGCGGGACGGTGGCCCATTTTTTCTCGCAGTGTTTGGAGGAAGTCCACCAAAGTAATGGACGTCGAGCCGACACAGGGGATCACTTGGTAGCGATCAGAATGCTTGCTTGCAAGCAAACGCACGATCAACGTAGCCAGGTCATCGACAGCGATGGGCTGAATTTGAGCCTTGATGACCGGCGAAGGGAGTAGCCAGAAAGGCAGCTTTGCCAAGCCCTTGAATAATTCGGTACTCGCTCCGCCTTGACCAAACACGATGCTGGGCTGGAGGACGGTGCCATCAAGTTGTCCTGCTTGCGTCAGGTGCAGCAGGTGCTGTTCTGCTGTGAGTTTTGTCTTTGCGTAAAGGGTGGGGTTTCCATTCAAACCCAAAGCTGAAATCTGAACGACGCGCCTGACCCCGATTTGCGCACAGGCGTCGAACAAAGCACATGGCGTGTCAGCATGGACTGCTGCCATGGGACGCAGGCGAGTGTCTCTCAGTACGCCTACGGCGTTGACCACAGCGTCCACCCCTTTCAATCTTTCGACCCATGTGGATGGATCGGTATCTCGTGTGAAATCGACTTGCACCGACTGGGGTGAGGCTCGCGAACTGGTTGCGATGACTTCGTGTCCAGCGTGCTTGAGTGCAGCTTCAATGTGTTGACCAATGAAGCCAGTTGCACCACACAGCAGTACTTTCATGATTTCACTCCTGGCTCGAAGCCGAGCATTGCTTGTCGTTGCATCTAGTCTGTTGTGCGGCTTGTTCTGCAGCACGACGTGTCACACCTTCAAATAGGAATGACACCAAACGGCGAGGGATTCGGTTGCGGTTGGCTGCTAATTTTGGATAGAGCCAATCCGCCAGCTGGCCAATGAAAGGCCATGTCGTCGGACGTGTTACCCAGCCCAGTCCAACTGCTTCATAGGCCGCACGAAAAACGGCGACACCTTTGATGACTTGTCCTTGCGCTGTTTGGGCATGGATGATTTGCATGAGGTCGGCATAGCTCACGCCCTCAAGCGAAGAGACATTTGGGGTGGCAGACGCATCAATAAACTGAAGCAAGCCGTTTTGGTTTCTCAACTTCAGGTTGCTGATCTCGGCGTTGCATAGGGGGCATGATCCATCGTAGTAGATCGTGAGAGGGTATGGATTTTGAATCATGATCGAATTGTTTGAAATTTCTGTACAAACAGAAATAAATGGTCAAAAAAAGGGGTTATGCACCCCGAATGAACTTTTGAACGCTCGCACCCATGCGCAGTACTTTTTCAAGCGTGCTGGGGGACAAACGAAGCATCTCATCACTCCATGAGCCCAAGGCATCCATGAACTTCAACGTTTCTCGAACGCGGTCTTGCACGTCTGGGCTTTCTTGTTCGAAGCTGGGTTGATTGACCAGTTGCTTGAGCATTCTGGTCGTTGGATCAAATTCCCTCTCTTTGCGCTCTCGAACGATCGTGCTGAACAAAGCCCACACATCGTGAGACGTCTCAAAGTAGTCCCGACGATCACCCAATGTGTGAGACGTGCGAATCAAGTTCCAAGCTTGCAGCTCCTTCAAGCTGTTGCTGACGTTGGATCGTGCTACGCCCAATGTTTCTGCGATGTCTTCCGCATGAAGGGGTTTACCGTGGAAAAAAAGCAAAGCATGGATTTGCGCGACCGTGCGGTTGACACCCCACGCGGAGCCCATTTCACCCCAGTGCACAACAAATTGACGAGCGACATCTGTTAATTCCATGTCGCTAGTCTAATCAATCTGTAATTTCTGTCAATACAGAAATATTGACTTTGAAATCATTGCGGAGCTGATGCTTCTCCGGGCTGTGGGGCTTCAGCTGCCGAGGCCGGTGCGGTCGGCGGTGGCGGAATCAAAGCTGGGGTGACCAACTGCCCATCCAATCCCAAAGTAGGGATGAAATTGCCGTCGGCCCATTCCACGTAGCGCCAGTCCCCATCGGCGTGCACCACACCTTCTGGTGGGGTGATTTCGGCTACTGGCTCACCCTTCAGTGCAGTCGCCATGAAGTTGATCCAGGCGGGCAAAGCCAGTGATCCACCCGATGCATGTGAGCCAAGGCTCTTGGGTGTGTCGTGCCCAATCCAGACCACGGCCACCAGTTTGGGCTGAAAGCCTGCAAACCAAGCATCTACCACGTCGTTGGTGGTGCCCGTTTTGCCATAGATATCAGGGCGTTTGAGCTGACCTTGCGCTCGAGCGGCCGTGCCACTGCGGGTGACTTCCTGCAGCAAGCTGGAAATCATGAAGGCGTTGCGGGCCGGGATGGTACGTTGCTCTTCGGTCAATACTTGAGGTGGCGCTTCAAACACCTTCTCACCATTGGCATCGTTGATGCGGCGGATGACCACGGGCTTGACCGTCATCCCACCATTGGCGATCACGGCGTAGGCCCCGGCCAATTGCATCGGCGTGGTTGAACCGGCGCCCAAAGCCAGAGTCAGGTTGTCCGGTTGTTTGTCGATGTCAAAGCCAAATTTGCCTGTCCAGCGTCGTGCGGCATCGGCGCCCAGCAATTGCACCAATCTGATGGTGACCAGGTTTTTGGACTTGGCCAAAGCCTGCCGAACGGTGATGGGGCCGTCAGCGCTACCGTCTGAGTTTTGCGGGGACCAATCGCCCACATCCATCAGGGGGGAGTCGTTGACAAAGGTTTGCGGCATCACGCCATTTTCCATGGCGCCGGCATACAAAAATGGTTTGTAGCTGGACCCGGGTTGGCGCCAACCTTGTGTCACGTGATTGAACTGGTTGCGCTGGAAGTCAAAGCCGCCGACCAGGGCGCGCACTTCACCGTTATGCGGGTCCAGTGCAACCAATGCCCCTTCTGCTTGGGGCCATTGTGTGACCGACCAGTCTTTGCCGGTTTGGATCAAGCGGATCACCGAGCCCCGTTCGATTCGCAACTTGTCGGATGCTTTTTTGCTCAAGCCAGGCTGCGCTTGACGAAGCCCCTTGGCTTCGACGCGAATGACCTCACCCGAAGCCAGAACAGCGGTGATGGCTTTGGTGTTGGCTTGTGTGACCAAGGCCACGCGCAGGTCTTCGTCGTCTGGGTAATCGGACAAAATCTGGGCGATGGCGGCGTCGTTGTCCTCCCAGTCGGCATCGATCGCTTCGTGATCTTCAGGGCCACGCCACGCTTGAGCCCGTTCGTGGTCAATCAGCGTGCGGCGCAGTGCTTTGTAGGCGGCTTGCTGATCACTGGCGCGCAAGGTGGTGATCACCTTCATGCCCGACGTGTAGGCCTCTTCACCATATTGTGCGTAGACCTGCTGGCGGGCCATTTCTGCAACGAATTCAGCATGCACGTCCACATCTGTGGCCTTGCGAATGGTGAGCTTTTCTGCCTTGGCCTGTTCGTATTGCTCGTCGGTGATGACGCCTGCATCGCGCATGCGCCACAAGGCCACCTTTTGGCGTGCCAGCGCACGATCCAGGTTTTTGATGGGGTTCACGTTGGCCGGGTTTTGCGGCAGGCCAGCCAGCATGGCGCATTCAGCGGCGCTCAGTTCAGCCAGTGGTCTGCCAAAGTATGTTTGCGCGGCTTCGCCAAAGCCATAGGCCCGGGCACCCAGATAGATCTGGTTCATGTATAGCTCAAGCAGTTTGTCTTTGCTCAACTGCGATTCCAGCTTGCGTGACAGCAGGGCTTCTTTGAGCTTGCGGGTGATGGTTTTTTCGCGTGTCAAAAAGAAGGTGCGGGCGACTTGCTGGGTGATGGTGGATGCGCCCTGTGTGCGTCCGCCTGTGACGTTGGACAGGACCGCGCGCAGCACACCAATGGGGTCGATGCCGTGGTGCTCATAGAAACGAGCGTCTTCCACTGCCAGCAGGCTGTCCCGCATCAGCTTGGGGATTTGATCGATCGGCAGGTAGGTGCGTTTTTCGCTGCCAAAACCACCTATTTCTACGCCATCTGCGGTGTACACGCGCAAGGGTAGCTTGGGTTGGTAGTTGGACAGCGAGGACGTGTCTGGCAGTTGGGGGTACAGCACCGCCAGCATGATGCCCAGGGCAACCAAACCGGTGACAAGCAACCCTAAGCCAGCCCAAAGGGCCCGCTTCAGCCAAATTTGAATATCCTGCGCCTCAGACATACGACAACCGGGGTGGCTGTTGCCACCGCACAAAGCACGATGAGGGGAGGATTATGGCCGGCTCCATGCCGTACCCCTCTTTTTGACGTGTTTCAAAGGGGGCGCTGTTCAGGCGCGCCCCGCTATAGTTCTGGCCAAACGACGATAAGGGGAAGCGCCATGCGCTCGGCATTCAAGCAGGCTGGACGTCTGTCTTTTGGGATCATTTGTAGTCTGGCTTTGGTCATGGTGCTATGGTTGTCGCATGCCATGGCGGTCAATGTTCAGACGATGTCCCCAAGGGGCGAGGTGTCCAAGGTTCGCCAGGCTCGCGTGACCTTCAGCGACTCCATGGTGCGTTTTGGCGACCCGCGCCTGCCGTCGCCGTTTGATGTTTCATGCCAGGGCGACAAGCCGGTCAGTGGAACCAGTCGCTGGGTCGACGACAAGACCTGGGTGTATGACTTCCATGACGATGTGCCGGCGGGAACACGCTGCGGCCTGTCGCTGAAGTCCGGGACCAAATCCTTGTCCGGCGACGCCGTCACTGGCGATTCCCGCTTCAACTTCAATACGGGCGGCCCCATCGTGGTCCGAGCCTATCCCTATGACAGTGAGTACAGCAAGATCGAGGAGGATCAGGTCTTTGCCTTGCTGCTCAATGGTGCCGCGGCACCTGCCTTTGTTGAAAAGCACGGCCATTGCGAAATCAGCGGCATTTCTGAGCGGATTCCGCTGAAGGTGGTGACCGGCAAGATACGTTCAGACATCCTCAAAGCGGTTGATTTGGTGCCCCAACAAGAACGCGTGGTCATGGTGCAGTGCGCGCGCCCTTTGCCACCTGATACCAAGGTGCAAGTGGTGTGGGGTAAAGGGATTGCAACGCCCTCCGGTGTGCCGAACACGGCCGATCGGCGGTTGAGCTACAAGGTACGGCCGCCGTTTAGGGCCAGTTTCACCTGCGAGCGCTCCAATGCCCGCGCCAACTGCCTGCCGATTCGTCCGATGCGGATCGAGTTCTCGTCGCCTGTGCCGCGCAAGTTGGCTGAAAAAATCGTCCTGAAAGCGCCCGATGGTGAGATGAAGCCCCGAGTCGAACAAGACCGAGGCGAGCAGCAAGAGCGACTGGTTGAGGTCGACTCAGGCGGTTGGCGTCAATGGGTCTTTTTCTTCTCACGTAACAAGGGCGAGGTGAAGATCGATCCATCGGAAAGCGCCGTCAGTGCAGTCGAGTTCAGCGGTCCCTTTCCAGAAAATGCAGACCTCCGCATTGAGATTCCGAAGGAGCTGACAGACGATGCAGGACGCCGTCTTGCCAATGCGGAAGCCTTCCCGATCAAGACCCGCACGGCAGATGCACCGCCTTTGGCCAAGTTCCCTCGTGCCACCTTTGGCATATTGGAGTTGAATGCCGAACCCACCCTGCCGCTGACCGTTCGCCACGTCGAAGGCAATCTGGCGGTCAAGGGGGTGAATGTGCAAGGCAAGATGCCCCACGCCATGCGTGATCTGAAGTTGACTGACGACGCTGCCATCATCGAATGGATGGCCTTGGTCAAGCGCTATGACGAGAATCGTTTGGATCGCAGCGAAGTGGAGGCGGAGCTCAACATCAAGCTGCCGCCCAAGGCCAAGAAAAAGCCCGTCAAGGGGCCACGGGGCAACCCACGTTACGGCGAGGATGAAGACGAGTCGGAGCCGGGATATGACCCCGATGCAGACGACCGAGTCCAGACCCGCACGGTTAGCTTGCTGCAAAAGGAAAAGTCCGCACGCAAGCTTGAACTGCCCAATCAATACCGTACGGATCCTCATCCGTTTGAGGTCATTGGGATCCCGATGCCTCAGCCCGGCTTCCACGTGGTCGAGGTCGAATCCCCCCGGTTGGGCAAGGCACTGTTGGATCGAGATGCCCCCATGTACGTTCGCACCAGTGTCCTGGTGACCAACTTGGGTGTGCATTTCAAGTGGGGCGCCGTGAACTCAGGTGTGTGGGTCACTACCCTGGATAAGGCCAAACCGGTGGTCAGCGCTCAGATTCAAGTCTCCGACTGTCGTGGCAAGGTGGTCTGGAAAGGTCAAACCAACAAGCAGGGCTTTGCGCAGATCGACGAAGAGCTGCCTCGTCTGCCATGGAACTACTGTGAGCGCGGTGGCGTCAGTCGAGAAGAGGGCTACTTCATCAGCGCGCGCAAGACTGATGAGCAAGGCCGTGTAGACATGGCCTTCGTCTGGTCGACTTGGAGCGAGGGGATCGAATCCTGGCGCTTCCATGTCAATACCACTACCTTCGACGAAACGGAACGCGAGCGCCTCCATACGATCATGGATCGCACCTTGTTGCGGGCCGGGCAGACGGTATCGATGAAGCACTTGGCGCGTGCCGAGCAACTCAAGGGCATGCGTTTGCTCGATGCCAGTGAGTTGCCAAACCAAGCGCGCATCGTTCACGAGGGTTCGGGCCAGGAATTCTCCATTCCCTTGAATTGGCGTGCCCATCGCTATGCCGAGACGGTGTTCAAAATCCCTGAAGACGCGAAACTGGGTTCCTACACCGTCACCTTGATGGGGGCCGATCGTTCCATTCAGACCGGTGCGTTCCGGGTGGAAGAGTTCAGGCTGCCTGTGATGACAGGCCGGATCATCGGCCCGAAGTCCACTTTGGTTCAACCCAAGGAGGTGCCGGTTGGCTTGCAAATCAATTATGGCAATGGCGGTGGCGCGGCTGATTTGCCGGTGCGTGTGTCTGCGCAACTGGGGCATGCCGATGTGCAGGCGGTCTTGAGAACGGAACGGTTCCCAGGCTTCCGATTTGAGTCGCCGCGTGAGCCTCGAGATCCCAATGCGCGCGGGTTCTTCTCGGAGGACTATGTGGATGAGGAAGATGGCGAAACCTCTTTCCGCGCACGTGATGAAAGCGCCCAATTGGTGGCAGACAAATTGGCCGTCAAGCTGGATGCGAAAGGCGCTGGCAAGGTGACTTTGGCCAAGCTGCCTGAAGTCAAAGTGCCCAAGCAATTGTTGGTGCAGGCCACCTATGCCGACCCCAATGGCGAAGTGCAGACACTCAGTCAGACGCTGCCTGTTTGGCCCGCTGCCGTTGTGCTGGGAGTACGCACCGATTCGTGGGTATCGATTCGCCAAAAGGTGGCCACGCAGGTGATGGCGCTGGACACAACGGGCAAACCCAAGGCGGGGGTCAAAGTCAGCGTCAAGGGTGTGGCGCACCGTACCACTTCAACGCGCAAACGTCTTGTCGGTGGTTTTTACGCCTATGACAACCAGAACGCCGACGAAGACTTGGGCGAGTTGTGCACCGGCACGAGTGACGCGCGTGGCCTGGTCTTGTGTGAAGCTGAGATGAAGGCTTTGGGCGAGATCGAATTGATTGCGCAAGCCAAAGACGAAGACGGCAACCTGGCCCAATCGGCCTCTACCGTATGGGTGACGCGTCAAGGTGAAGTCTGGTTCGGCGGCGACAACCAGGATCGCATGGATGTGATCCCTGAACGCCGCAATTACGAACCGGGTGAAACGGCCCGCTTCCAGATTCGCAGCCCATTCCGTCACGGTACCGCTTTGGTATCCATTGAGCGCAATGGCATCTTGGAAACCTTCACGGTTGAACTCAATGGCAAAGATCCGACCATTGATGTGCCGGTCAAGGCCGAGTGGGGCCCGAATGTGTTTGTTTCTGTGCTGGAGGTACGAGGGCGCGTTCGTGAAGTTCCTTGGTATTCCTTCTTCACCTGGGGCTGGCGCTCTCCCTCTGAGTGGTGGCGCGCCTATCACACCGAGGGGCAGGCGTATCAAGAGCCGACGGCGATGGTGGACCTCTCCAAGCCTGCTTTCAAATATGGCATTGCTGAAATCGAGGTGGGCATCAAAGCGCATACCTTGAAGGTGGATGTGGTGCCCGACAAAACGAGCTACCCCATTCGCGCGACCAGTCGCGTGCGCATCAAGGTGAGCCTGCCTGATGGATCGCCAGCGCCGGCGGGCACCGAGGTGGCCTTGGCTGCAGTGGACGAGGCATTGTTGGAACTCAAGCCCAACGAGTCTTGGGACATCTTGAAGTCCATGATTCAACCGCGCGGCTATGCCGTTGAAACTGCCACGGCGCAAATGCAGATCATTGGCAAACGCCACTACGGCAAAAAAGCGGTGGCGGCTGGCGGCGGTGGGGGAGAATTCCCCGCCCGCGAGTTGTTTGACACGCTGCTGCTCTGGAACCCGCGTGTGGTGCTGGATGGCAAGGGCGAAGCCGTGGTCGACGTGCCACTGAACGACGCCTTGACCAGCTTTCGAATCGTGGCGGTCACCGATGCCATCAAGGGCGACAACGTGGCCTTGTTTGGGATGGGGCGTGCGCAGATCCGTGCCACGCAAGACTTGCAGATTTTGTCTGGGGTGCCTCCCTTGGTGCGCGAGGGTGATCACTACAAGGCGATGTTCACGGTCAGAAACACCACGGCTCAAGCCATGGATGTGACGGTGCAAGCCCAAGCCGCAAATGCCTTGCCTGATCAAAAGGTCCGCATCGACGCCAATGCCGCAGCCGAGGTGGCGTGGGACGTGACCGTGCCCTACAACATCAAGCAGGTGGATTGGCAAGTCAGTGCACGCAGTGCACAAGCGCAGGACCGCATGAAGTTCAGTCAGAAGGTGGCCGAGGCTGTGCCGGTCACTGTTCAGCAAGCGACTTTGATGCAGTTGGATCAATCGTTGAGCTTGCCAATTGCCGCACCGCAGAAGGCTTTGCCCGATGCCAATGGCGCTTTGCGTGGCGGCATCGAAGTGGCGTTCAAGCCCAAGCTGGGCGATGGTCTGCCAGGTGTCAAACACTACTTCGAGCGCTATCCCTGGTCTTGTCTGGAGCAAAAGACATCCATTGCCATTGGCTTGCGAGACACGAGCTATTGGCAAGCCATCGCAGCCCAGATCCCTCTGTATCTGGATGAAGATGGCCTGGCCAACTACTTCCCGCCGGCTTCGGGTTGGCACAACACCGGTAGTGATTCGTTAACGGCCTATCTGCTGTCGATCACCGATGAAGCCAGCAAGCTGGGCTATGACTTCCGGATTCCGCCAGCCACGCGCGAAAAGATGGAGCAAGGTTTGATTGCTTTCATCGAAGGGCGTGTGAAGCGCGATTTCTGGATGCCGGCCTTCCTGAAAAATGGCGACCTGGAAGTTCGCAAGGTCGCGGCGCTGGAGGCGCTTAGCCGGACGGGTCGCGTACAGCCGCGTCTGTTGGGATCGATTCAGATCCTGCCCAACCAGTGGCCCACAGGCGCGGTGATCGATTGGTTGATGGTGTTGGATCGTGTGAAGGAGATTCCTGAGCGCGACAAACGCATCAGCGAAGCCGAGCAGATTTTGCGCGCGCGACTCAATGTGCAAGGCTCGCGTTTGGGCTTCTCGACCGAACGAGATGACAGTTGGTGGTGGCTCATGGCCAATGGCGACGTCAACAGCGTGCGCATGATCACGGCCGTGTTGGACCGTGCGGGGTGGAAGGATGATCTGCCCCGCTTGGTGGCGGGTACGCTGCAGCGGCATCAGTTGGGCAAGTGGTCGACCACCGTGGCCAACGCGTGGGGCACCGTGGCGGTAGAGGCTTTCTCCAAGCGTTTCGAGAAGGACCCTGTCGCAGGTCAGTCGCGTGTCGCGTTCGAGCCCGGTGATAAAGCGCAAGCCATTGATTGGTCTCGTTCGGCAAACGGTGGCACGGTGGCCCTGGGCTGGCCAACAGGGTTTGCAGTCGGGGGCAGCAAGGCGCCTGTCAATGTGCGCATTCAGCACGAGGGCAGCGGCAAGCCTTGGGTCACCTTCACCAGCAAAGCAGCGGTGCCCGTGCTGGCGCCATTTGGATCGGGCTATCGCATCATCAAAACGGTGACACCGGTTGAGCAAAAAACCAAGGGCCAATACACCCGTGGCGATGTGTTGCGTGTGCACCTGGACATTGATGTGCAGGCCGATGCCACATGGGTGGTGGTCAATGACCCGATTCCTGGTGGCGCAGCCATCTTGGGCAGTGGTCTGGGGCGCGATGGCACGATGGAAACCAACTCGGAGCAAGAAGATGATCGGGGCTGGCTGGCCTATCAAGAGCGCAGCTTTGAAGCCTATCGCGCTTACTACCGGTATCTGCCCAAAGGCAAGTTCAGCATCGAGTACACCGTTCGCCTGAACAATCCTGGCACGTTCAACATGCCGCAGACCCGTGTGGAAGCGATGTACGCGCCCGAGATGTTTGGCGAGTCGCCCAATGCGGCGATGGTTGTTGGCCCTTGATCATGATTCGTCGTGGCTGGCTTGCCCTGATTGTGACATTGCTCGTGATGCTGAGCGGTGCAGCATGGGGCATGCCCAGCTTCGATCAAGTCAAGCAGTCCTATCGATCATCGGACACTTGGTTGTTGGATCGTCATGGACAACGATTACAGGCAATCAGAACCGACGCATCTGCGTTGCGAGGCGAGTGGGTGGCACTCAAGGACGTGTCGCCAGCTTTGCGTACATCACTGCTTCTGTCGGAGGACAAACGGTTTTATCAACACGCCGGTGTTGACTGGCAGGGCGTGGGGGCGGCGGCCTGGGCCAATTTGTGGAACAGCCGGACACGCGGGGCTTCGACGGTCACCATGCAGTTGGCTGGTTTGCTCGATGAGCAATGGGCCACCAGCCGGGACGGCAAGACTGGGCGCAGTTGGGTCAGCAAGGTCGGTCAGGCAGCTACAGCCTTGCGTCTGGAGAAAAGCTGGCGCAAGGATCAGATCCTGGAGGCGTACCTCAATCTGGTTGGATTCCGAGGTGAGACGGTTGGGATCAGCGCTTTGTCTTCGGCCCTGTTTCACAAGTATCCCAGCGGACTGAACATGGAGGAGGCTGCATTGGCTGCAGCCTTGCTTCGTTCCCCTAACGCGCCAGCGGACCGAGTCGCTGCGAGGGCTTGCGCTGTTTTGAGCGAACAAAGCCAGGCGAGCAAATGCCCCACCTACAAGACCTATGTCGCTCAGGTGTTGTCCCAAAAACGGGTGGAACGACTGGATGCGGACAACCAGCTTGCGCCACATCTGGCTCGCAAACTAGTCTCTTCCGCAGCCCCATCCAAGCGTGCAGTGGGTGATGTGCTGACCACATTGGATGCACGCTTGCAACGATTTGCGCGAGACACTTTGCGCAGACACCTGACAGAACTGCGCAGTCGTCACGTAGAGGACGGCGCGATCGTCGTGTTGGACAACGCCACGGGTGAGGTATTGGCCTGGGTGGGGTCGAGCGGGCAACTCTCTCAAGCGGGTGATGTGGATGGCGTCACCGCCATGCGCCAAGCGGGTTCAACACTGAAGCCGTTTTTGTACGAAATGACGATCGAACAAAAATGGTTGACTGCGGCATCTCTGATCGATGATTCACCTGTCGGGTTGAGCACAGCGGCAGGCCTTTACATTCCTCAGAACTACGATCGGGGATACAAGGGGCATGTTTCGGTGCGGACTGCGTTGGCATCGTCGTTGAACATCCCTGCCGTGCGTGCCTTGGTGCTGGTTGGGCCGGAGCGGTTTGGTCAACGCCTGCGTGATTTGGGACTGCCTCTGGCCCATGCGGGTGACTATTACGGATACAGCCTGGCTTTGGGCTCGGCAGAGGTCAGTTTGGTGTCCTTGGCCAATGCCTATCGAGCTTTGGCTGTGGGTGGAGCTTTCAGCCCATGGCGGGCCATTCATGCCTCGAAGCAGACAGGGACCACTGCGTCGGCAACCAAGGCAGTCATGGATCCCTTGGCCAGCTATGTGGTGGCCGATGTGCTGTCCGATCGTGAGGCCCGTGTCCCCACTTTTGGTTTGGACAATGCTTTGGCAACACGCTATTGGTCGGCGGTCAAAACCGGCACCAGCAAAGACATGCGTGACAACTGGTGCGTCGGCTTTTCTCGTCGCTTTACCGTGGGCGTTTGGGTTGGCAATGCCAACGGGGATCCCATGTGGGACGTGTCCGGTGTCACGGGGGCGGCGCCGATCTGGCGCGCCGTGTTGGACGAGTTGCACAGAGAGTTGAAGGTTGCGGCAGTGGCCATCCCGCCATCCCCGCCTGTGGGTTTGATGCAGACACAGGTTGCGTTTGAACGGCGCTTGGAGCCGGAGCGACTGGAGTGGTTTTTACCTGGCACGGCTCAGTCCGAAGTGCGGTTGGCAAGTGCTCGCGGTGCCTCGTCTGACTTGATCGTCTCTCCCGTGGATCGAACAATTTTTGCGATGGATCCCGATATCCCTGCCGGTGCGCAGAAGTTGACGGTCAAGGTTGTAGCTGGCCTGGACCGACGGTGGCGTTTGCGTATGGATGGCAAGCGCCTGGGGGCCGCTGTTGAAACACTGTGGCCCATGTGGCCAGGGCACCATGAGCTTGAACTGGTGGACCAGGCAGGTCAGGTCAAAGCGTCTGTGCGGTTTGAGGTGCGCGGCGCACAACTGAAACCACGACGCCCGAAGTGATCGGGTTGGGGCTGCAAACAAAAAAGCCCGCCAGGTTTCCCCGGCGGGCTTCATGTCAGCTTAGAGCTTGAGGGCTCAGGCCTTCACGGTCTTGGCAGTCTCAACGTACTCTTCAATCTGGTTGAAGTTCAGGTACTTGTAGATCTTGTCGGAGTCCTTGGCAACCACACCGACTTCAGCCAGGTACTCGGCTGGTGTTGGCAGCTTGCCCAGCTTGGAAGCCACGGCAGTCAGCTCGGCCGAGCCCAGGAACACGTTGGTGTTCTTGCCCAGACGGTTCGGGAAGTTACGGGTCGACGTAGAGATACAGGTCGAGCCTTCCTTGATCTGAGCCTGGTTACCCATGCACAGCGAGCAGCCGGGCATTTCG
>JACCDG011442020.1_pt1 | contig 20705 bp, 16 predicted proteins | sample 7442471 | NCBI WGS metagenome assembly JACCDG01 (sample SAMN15323444, study PRJNA562643) | freshwater metagenome | isolation source: river surface water | place: USA:Blue River Watershed | collected 2017-08-17 | reverse complement strand
TCGCGATGGGCTTCGCGATCCACGAACTGCGCACCGACCTCAACAAGACCAACCGCAGGCTCCGCGATTTCCGAATCGAACACCGCGCGCAGATGCGCAACCGATGACACTCGCTGCCTCGCCCCGCGGCCTGTCCATGTCCTCGGGCAGATGCCCGAGACGTGGGGCGGGGCGGCACCTTACTATCCGACCATGACCAAACAGCCCGCTACCCTCACCGCCCGACTGAACGTGCTCGGGCCTGGTCAGCACATCGCCTACCTCTCGGCGCCGATCAGCGCCCCGCCGATGCTCTCCGCCGACCGCATCCGAGCGCGACGGCACAGCGATCAAGGCGTCTCGGCGCTCTACCTCGTGGAGTACTGGGGAGAGTCCACGGCGATCTCGAACGGGAAGGTGGGGCTGGTCGAAGAAGACCCACGCCACGACTGGCCGTGGCTGCTGGACGAGGGGATTGGCAAGGCGCTCGTCGACCTGCCGACCGTGACCGTCGGGGGTGGTGCCGTCGACGTCGACAGAGCGTCCAGCTCGTGGCTCGGCCACGCCGCGACGGTGAGGTTCCGGGTGAGCGGAGGGTGGCGCGGCGACCTCGAGATCATGGTCCCGGCCCGCCACCCGGTGGCCTACATCACCGCGATGTTGTCCCCCGCCTCGATGCTCCCGCCGCGCACGCCAGTGCCGATCGTGGTCTCCATCCCCGGGCTGGTGCCGATGTCGGTCGTCGTGCCGGTGCTGTCCTGCCGCTGCCACGCCATCGGCTCGCTGCGGCCGACCTTGCAGGTCGTCGGCAACCCGGAACGCGACCGCGCGTTGCACAACGCCGCGTCCACGCCGCGCTTCGCCTCCGTGGTGCCCGTCGCCCATGGCTGAGAAGCTGCTCTTCGACGAGCACAGTCGGAACTGGGCACCGCGCTCGCGGTTCCGCATGACCTTCGACTATCGGCTGGTCTGCACGCGCTGCGGCCAGCCCAAGCTGATGGGCAGCGTGGACGATGACCGGCAGGTCTTCTGCGCGGGATGCAGTTACGTCTACCCAAGCAACTCGTTCTCGGCGAGCGCCATCTCCACGCTCTGCGACGACTGTGGGTTCGCGGCCATGCTGATGAACTGCGGTCAAGCCAGGCTCTGCGTCCCCTGCGCCAAGAAGTGGGATGAAGCTGGCCGCAAGACTGTCGTTGTCCCCGATAGAGGCTACCATCGGGCCTTCGTCGCCCAATCACTCCTGACCCAAGGGCACCCTTTCAATGCTGTCAAGCGAAGCGAACCAAGAACTGTCGACTCAGATCCGCGAACTGAGTGATGCGTGCCTGCGCTACCAGCGCATCGAGGCGTGGCTCACCGCCCCGCTCAGCGCCTGGGAAGACCTCCAGTTCATCCTGCTGGACATGCAGCGCCAGTGCGCGGTGTCGCTGATGGGCATGGACCCGCATGGGTCTGGCGAGATCGGCAGGAGCCAAGGCCGGGCGCACGCGCTGAACGACGTCCTGACGATTCGCCAGATCCTGGCCAGCCGCCGCGAGGCGTGCGAGTCGCGGATCGCGGAACTGAAGAGCGGGGGTGAGTGATGGCGACGATCTACTTCCGCAACTCTCACGCCAGCGCCCAGGACCGGCACACGACGTTCGTGGTGCCCAGCAGCGTCTCCACCACGCTCGGCGAGTATGCCGAGCTGAGCAACGGGGAGACCGCGGTGCGGTGCGAAGACGACGGGCATTCCGCGCTCTACTGCGCGCGCGCCGCGTGGGCGACTGGCCGCAACGCGGTGACCGCCTCGGCGCTGGGGAGCAACCCCGGCTGGTACTTCGAGTTCCATGAGGGGTTCGGGTCCTCGGACTGCGGCTCCACGGTGGAGATCGATCCGCGCAACATCCCCACGGTGACGCTGGTCACCACCACCGGGCAGCGCATCGACATCGCCCCGACGCTGCGAACGCAGACGCCGCGGACCGTCATCGACTCGCCGCGGATGAAGCGGCTGGTGTGGGAGTCGCACCACCAAGGCCACCACGTCGAGTACGTGATGGACCTCTTCCACCTCGATGCGGTGGCGCAGATCGGCATGTATTACTCCTGGTCGGACGATCAGGACACGCGCTGGCGCTTGCCGGCAACCCACCTCGAGTGGGCGTTCGGACACGAGGTGAAGCCCTACTTCCAGGTGATGCAGGGGCTCACGCTGTCGAACAGCAACCAGACCGTCACCTTGCCGTTCACGTTCACGACCAGTGCGACCAGTGGCCGGGAGTGGGGCGACTGGGGCAACAACGTGATGCACGGCGCGCGCATCTGCCTGCACGCCTGGATGTTCGGCCGCCCGCGCAGCGGCACGATCTCGGCTGACGAGACGGTGTTCTCGCGCTGCACCTTCCTGGAGGGCGTGGCGGACGCCACGACCTGGGCTGGCGGTTACAGCGTGACCGGGAAGGTCCCCCAGGTGCCGACGAACCGCGACGTGGTGCGCCCCGACTACGCCACGGCGGCGCACTACGTCACCGCCAACTACGGCTACGGCGGCTCGGATGAGACCGGCTCGCAGGGCCTGTGCTGCGCGCGCTACAACAACCAGCAGGGCTTGCAGGGAGCCATCGGGCTCATCGCCGGGGGGCAGGTGATCCACGGCGACCAACCCGCCTACGACTTCCTGGCCGGGTCGCTGCGCTGGGCGCTGGAGCCGACCTACCGCTTCCGGGACGGCACGTTCACCCAGTACGGCTACCTCAACTACCGCTTCGCACTGCGGCACGTCTTCCCGGTTTCGAACTCTCTCCCTTGGGGGGCGAAGGTCGGCACTGGTTGGCTCTGGCCGACTGGCGGTGGGCAGACCAACCACGGGATCTTCGACGAGCACCACACGCTCAACACCCCGGCCGCGGCCTACGAGCTGACGCACGACTACCTCACCTACTTGATCCTGCGCGACACGATCAAGACGTGGATGCTGAACGACCGGCGCAACCTGTCGATCGGCTCGCCGGTCAGCGGGGACCGAATGCCTGGCCGCTGGATCATCGCCGTGCTCGCGGCGCGCGCGTCCTGCCCATCGCTCGCCAACGACGTCGACGACCTGGTGATGTCGAGCCGCGGCGGGATCTTCGCCGAGTGGCGGCGCACCATGTCGCTGTCGCCGACCCACCAGGATGGGCTCACCGCCCTGGTCTACCACAGCAGCCAGTCCCCCGAGATCACCGGGCCGGACGGGCTGACGTGGAACCGCTACACCGACCCGATCTTCGCGGCGAAGGGGCTGATCTCGCTCTACTGGATCTACCTGATCTACGGCGTGCAGGACGCCCTGGACATCTTCCACCGCGTCGGCACGTCGACGTTGCGCCGCGACATGGTGGTCACCCCGACCTCTGGCTCGGTCGGCACCCTGCTCCCTGGCCCGCACCTCGGCTACCAGATGATGACCGGCCCAAGCCAGTGGAACGGCGCCGGGATCCCGGTGGGCTACCGCACCGAGCCGAACGCGCGGTTCTACGGGAACACGGGCAACGCCTCGACGGCGATCGCCTATCCGGCCGGGCGCGCGCTGACGCGCTGGGGCTGCGGCTTCCTCAAGCTCTACGCCAACATCGGCACCGACGCCGCGGCGCGGGCGATCGCCTCGCAGGCCTACGCGCTGGACCTCACGTCGTCAGCGCCGCACGGCTGGATGAACGCGCACCAGGAAGCCGTGTCGGGCTACTGATAGGCCATCTCGGCGAAGTCCGCGAGCGCCTCGAGCGCGGCGTCGTGGGCGGCCAGGATGCGGTAGTTCTCGCGGCTCGCCACCTTGATGAAGTGGGCTTCCTCTTCGTCGCTGAGCCGCGTCAGCAGCCTGCGCGCCTTCAGTGACTTGACGACGCGCTCCGCCCCGACCGCGCGGCGCTCCGCTGGCGACATCCGCTCCCACGCCGCGGTCTTGACCACGCTGTCGGCATCGGGCGGGGCCTCGATGGCGCGCAGCAAGGTGGCCCGCAGCGCGTCACGATCCATCAGCTTGAGCTTGCCGCCTGCCCGCCGCATCTGCTCGACCGCCTTGCGCATCGCCCCGGAGAACTCATCGTGGCGGTCCTCTTCTGCATTGCCGCCGAGCTTGTCGGGGAAGGTCTCCCAGAAGCGCCGGACCGCGATCTTGATCTCCGGCGAGTGCGCCAGCGTGTCGGCCGCCTTGGCGGCGGGGACCATGTTGAACAAGAACTGCGCGGCCTTCTCGGGGATCCCAAGCAGCCCTGGTCGCGCCGTCTCGTAGGTCCCCGTGCCCTGCGCGGCCTGGATGGTCTCGGACACCAGGTCGCCGAGCGGCGAAGACTTGATGACGGCATCGGCCAGCGAGGTTTGCTCGGCGCGGCCCGTGGCCATCGCCATGATGACCCCCACCAGCGGCCCGCCGATCTCCGCGCTCAAGGCGTAGAGCCCGAGCTTGGAGAAGAAGTTCTTCGCCGTCTCGTCGTCGGTCTCGCCCTGGTAGGCGTTCCACAGCTCCGTGCCGAAGAACAGGAACTGGTAGGCCAGCATGCTGACGGCATGGGTCGCGCCCTTGGCCGCGACGTGTCGGAGGAGCCGCCGCGTGCGCCGCAGCCGCTCGGTGAAGGGCATGCTCTTCGAGATGAGTCCCTCGCCGAACTCGGCCACCAGCTTCCCGTTCAGGCGCAGGTTGGACGCCTGCCAACCCTGGTAGGGGAAGAGGGCGCGCGACATTCGCAACTGCTGGAGGAAGCCTTGGTCGGCGCGACCGCGTTCGCCGTAGACGTCCTTGCGGATCCGGCGGATGAACGCCCGCTGGAGCTCGGGCGAGGAGTTGCCGCTCGTGAGTTCCTGTCGTTCCTGCGGGGTGAAGTCGAGCAGCCGCAGCGTGCCGTCCCAGTAGGCGCGGTCGCCGGGCGACATGCTCCGCGTGCCCCACTCGTGGATCGCCCACTTGGCCGAGCGGGCCGCGATCACGTTGTTCAGAGCGTTGACCGCGGTCATCGGCGCCGCGGCCAGGTCGAACATCCGCGCGATGTCGCGCATGCGGTTGGAGGCGCGCGACTCCAGCGAGAGCCCGCCGAAGCGCGGAGCGGGGAGATCGCCTGCCCCGCCCACGTCCTCGGCCAGCGAGCGCAGTTCGTCGGTGATGCGCTTGGGCCGCGAAAAGGCATCGAACCACGTCGTCGCCATCGCGCGCATCACCGTGCCGGTGCCGAACAGCGTGCCCAGGCTGGCCAGTGGTTCGGTGGTCTGCTGCACAAACGACAACGACAGATGCAGGGACTTCCAGATGCTCTGGAGCGGACCGAGATGGTCGCGCACCACGCGATGTGCCAGCGTGCCGGGCGTCGTGTCGATCAGATCGCCGATCAGCTTCACCGGCTGGTCGATCGGCAGGTCGTGATGCGCCCGCATCGCCGCCACCACTTCGCGAATGGCTTGGTCCTGGTTGGGGCTGCTCGTGATGTAGTCCTCGAGCGCCTTGCGGTTGGCCTGCTGCTCGGCGGTCGGGTTGACCAACTCGACGCCGCGGAACGATTCGGCGGTGACCGGGCGCTCCTTCTTCTGCGCCTCGGCCCCCCAGTGCTTGATCGCGGCGAGACGTGCCGACGTGTTGGCGGCGTGCCGCTCCGCCCACTCGCGCGGGCGCGTCTCGAAGAGCTGGATCTCGCGGCCGTTGACCCGGATGAAGTCCGGCATCAAGTCGACCAGTCGCGTCTGCTCGAACGAGGCGTGCCGGTAAGCCTGCATCTCCTTGAGCAAGGTCAGGCGCCGCGTCGCCTCTTCCATGCTCACGTTGTTGTGCTTGGCCACCCAGTCGCGCACCGCATTCCATGCCTCAGTGCCGGGCGCGTTGAACACGTCCAAGCCGTCGCCCGTGGCGAGGCGGGTCAGCTTGCGCGTGTCGCGCCGGTAGCGCGGCTGGAAGTACTGGCCCGTCTTGCGGTTCAGCACCAAGGCCCCGTTCTGCTCGATCATCTCCGCGCCCTGGTTCATCACGTCGCGCGCCAGGTCCAGGATCTCGCGCTGCTCGCGCGGCAGATCGTCAGGGATGGGGAGATGCCCGTCGGCGTAGAGCAGGAACATGGAGCGCCCGCCCGTGGTCGCGGCCTGTGGGTCGTCCCACACCACGCGCTGGAGTCCGCGCGTCGCCTCGGCGTAGCGGCGGTCGTCCTTCGTCAAGAACTTCTCGCTCGCCAGCGTGCGCATCCGGTGGATGATCGGCATGAACTTCCGCAGCATCTCGGCCCCGGTGTCGCGCTGCTGCTGGAACACGCGCTGCACCTGCGGGCTGCGGATCATCTCGGACAACCGCTTGGCCCAGCGCTGGTACAGCACCGGCACGGCCACCGCCAAGGCCGCCACCGGCAGCGTGAGCGGGTGGCCGAGCGCCCCCATCTGGTAGAAGCCGGCGCCGGACACGGCGAGGGCGGTGATCGCCGCGATCGCCACCCCGCTCGCGCGACCGGACTCGGAGAGGTCGAGCCCCGACGCCTCCAAGGCCCGCCGCACGCCCGCCTCGTCCATCCCGGTCACGTCGATGCCCTGGCTGGCCGCGATGTCGCGCAGCGCGGATTCTTCGACGGGGACGACAGATCCCGCGGCCTTGCTGCCTTCTCCCTTCTCGATGGCAGCGGTGGTGGCGGCCGACCCGGGCTCCTGGGCAGGCTCGGGGAGCTTCGAGGGGGTGTTCTCGGCCGCCGCCACCGCTGCCTGCTTCTTGGCGATCCGCTCGCGCGCCTGCTCCACCTTGGTCTGGCGACGCTGCTTGGCCTTCTCGGGCGGCGCCGCAGGCGTCACCGCGAACTGCTCGAGCACGGCCTGCTGCGCCTCCGGCGACATGCCGCGGAGCGCCATCTGCGCCCACAGGTCGAGGTGCCGCGGCTCCCAGGCGGTCGGCAAGACCTGCTCGGCCAGCGACAGCGCGGCGTTGATGCCGGGGTCCTTGAAGCGGTCGATGCTCGCGGTCAGGTTCGCCGCGGCGCTGAGCATGCGAAGCTGCTCGGGGGTGATCTCGTCGCCGAGCTCGAAGATCCGCTTGGCGATCTGGTCGACGATCTCGAGCTGTTCCTTGATCGGCTCGCGCGCGTCCTTGCCGCGCAGGGCGAGGGCCTGCTTGGCCGGGAGTTCGGACCACTCGGTCTTGCCGTAGAGGTCGCGCTGCCAGTACTTGCCGTCGCGGTAGGTGACGAGCTTCGGCTTCCCCTTCTTGGGGCTGACGACGCGGATGTCCTCTTCGGCGGTCGGCCCGCCGATGCCGTCGAGTGCCAGCTTGGCCTCGGCGATCTCGGCGTTGCGGTGGTAGCGCACCGCTTCGTCGACCCCGGCGCGTTGCTTCTGTGCCTCGGCGGTCTGCTGCTGACCGCGGAGCTGCTCGGCGTCCCAGTCGGCTTCCGCTGCGCGCGTGGACGGATCCTTGGCCTCGGGCTGCTTGGGCTCGACTTCGCCGCGGGCGGCCTTGGCGCGATACTCGGCGGCGCGCGAGCGGCGGTCGGCGATGTCCTTCTCGAACGCCACGAGGTCGGCAGGCTTCTGCTGGCCTGGGAACTCGGGACGCAGGCCATCGCGCCCGCCTTCCAGCCAGTGACGGATGCGCGCCGCGTAGGCGACCCACAACTGGCGCTCCGGGCTGCCCTTCTTGGTCAGGGCCTCGGCGACGCCCAGCCGATTCGCGCGCGCCTCGACGAACTCCAGCAGGCGCTCGGCCTCGACGCGCTCGGTGACGGCGGGATCCTCGGGGATCTCGACGCGCCGTTCCGCAGGCTTGGCCTCGGGCTGCGGTTGTGGCTCCGGTTCCGCAGGCTTGGCCTCGGGCTTGGGCTCCGCGACCGGCGCCTCGGGGATCTCGGCAGGGGCCCTCTGCGCCTTCGCGGTATCCCCGGCCAACGCCGCCTGCAAGTCGGCCAGCAGGCGCTCGTGCTGCCGCGCCGCCAGCGCACGATGCGAGCCGCCGAAGCGCAGCATCGACATCGTGAACATGTTCGTGGCGAACATCTCGGTCGCCTTGACCGCCGCCCCTGGCTCACCCTGGAAGGCGTCGATGATCGTCGACCAGAACGCGAGGTCGGTGCCAGCAAAGCCAGCCGCTTCGATCGCGCTCTGGGCCACCTCGGCCACCATGCGCTTCTGGAGCGGGATCGCCACGCCCGGCATCCCGGCCAGTACGAACGTGTCCCATGCCTTGCTGAACCCTGCCTCGCCAGCCCTCGCGATCGCGGCCTTGGACTCTTCGGGCAGGTTGTGCAGCCACTGCGCATGCGCCGCACGGACGACGCCAGCCGAGCCGGTGATCCGGTTCGCCGCCGCACCACCCAACGCGCCGAAGGCCGAGTAGACCGGCGACCACGCAATCCCGGCGATCGCGTGCTTGAGCCGCCCCATGCCGTCCATCGGCTGGCCGGTCTCGGGGTCGACGTAGTTGGCGACGCCTTCCCAGAGCCCGAAGCGCAGGCCGGGGACCAGCAGTTCCTTGGCCGCGAGCCCGGCAAGCCACTTGGCTCCGGACTGTTCAGCCGCCCACTTGCCGACGGCCGCGGCGCCGCGCTCGAGGCGCGTGACCTTCTCGGCCGCACCGGCCAGCCTGCTCAGCGGGGCGAGCGCGCCGCGCCCGAGCAGGCCGTGCAGCGAGCCAGCCGCGGCCGTGCCACCAAACGCCAGCCGTGGCAGCAGATCGCGCTGCTCCTGCCGCATCTCCTCGCCGCGGGCGATCTTGCGGTACTCGTCGTCCAGCGGCGTCTCGGAGCCGCCCAGCTTCTCGGCCAACGCGCCGAGGTAGTAGCCGACGCGCGGCGCCTGGATCCCGTCGAGGCCGATCGCCTCGTTCATGCTCCGCGGCGCTTCGCCGGAGAACAGCGACGCCACGCCGTAGACCAACTGCGGGATCGTCGAGAGCGCGTTGTCGGCGAACTCGGCAGTCAGATCGATCGCCGCACCCGCGACCGTCTGGTTCTTCTCGGCATCGGCCGCGTAGATGCTGGCCGCGAGTTCGCGCGCCGCGTCATCGACGTAGTGCTGGCCGTACTCGCGCAGCAGGGTCTTCTGCTCTTCGCCAAGCGCGGCTTCGGGGACCCCGAGTTCCAGCATCCCGCGGAGCGTGCGGGCCTGCATGTATCGCTCCGACCCCATCACCGCAGCGATGCGGTTGCCAGCCTGCCCGATGGACGAGTCGTCGAACGCGGACTGGAAGCTCTCGCTCGGCTTCCATGCGCCGATCGGATCCTGCTCGTCGTCCGAGATGATGGGGGGCGGGTCGATCGTGGTCATCGCAGGGCTGCGCGAGCGGACTGGAGCGCGGAATCACGCGCCTTGGGGTCTCCACCACTCACATCGCGGAACCACGCTTCGATCAGTGCATCTGGCGAGAACGCCGGGTTGCGCTCGGACAGCACGTCGAACGCCCGCACCATGTCCTCGCGGCTGTCGAAGCCGTACTGCTTCCAGAGTAGGTTGATGAGCGAGTTGTTGATGATCGCCTTCGGCTCATCCGGCTTGGCGAGGAAGGCGGTCGCGCGGCCTTGTCGAGTGATGTTGCCTCCCCACCGTTGCGGGTCGAGAACACCGCTCTTCGATCCGGTGGACCTGGCCGCCCCCTTGACGCCTCCGTCTGCCGTCTCACCCAACGCCATCTGGTCGACCACGGCGCGCAGCTTCTGCACGCGCTCCTCGGCCGCCTTGATCTGATCGGGTGTGGCCTCCACCGCCCCGTTGCGCATCTTGCGCAGGTCGTCCTCCGCCCGCTCGAGCACTCCCCGCCGCGCATTCAGCAACGAGGCGTTCTCGCTGGGCGAATCGCCGCCCTCGCCGGGGCGCCGATCCATCCAGCCGGCCGTGCTCACCTCGCGCTGCTCGCGGGCGGCGGACAGCGCCGCGTAGGCCTGATCTCGGCCGACGGCAGCCTTGAGTTCGCGAACGCGCCAGTCGTCCTCGCTGATCTTGATGGCCCGGCTCATGCCGCCGCCGATCGGCATAAAGGCCCACCAGTTGCCCTGCTCGTCCTGCCACGGCGGAGTCTTCTGGGTGTCCGAGAATGGCTCCACCCCGGGCTCTGACTCGCGCTTCTGACGCGCCGCCGCCATCTCCGACTTGATCTGCTCGGAGCGAAGCTGTGCCTCCGCAATGCCCAGCTCGACCGAGGCCTTCTTGGCCGCCAGCCCGAGCTGCGAGTCAAACAACTGCATCCGCGTCGTCAGATCGTGGAGCTTGGCCGTCTCGACTTCGCGGGCCAGTCGCATGCCTTGCAGCTCTTCGGCATGCTTCTCCTGCGCCATCGTGTCCTGCCTGGCTTGCCGGGCCAGCCCGGTGCCGAACTCCAGCCCGCGGGCCAGCGGCGTGAAGAAGTCGCCGGCTTGCCGGGCGGTCTCGATGTTCGCCAGCCCAAAGCGGGCGGCCTGCTCCGAGGCGATCTGTGCCGGATCCATCAGCCAACCCTCAGCAGCGAACTGCTCATCATGAAGTCGAGCTCGGCCGAGAACAGGTCGGCCGTCGACAGCGGTTCATCGCCGGTTGCCATCGCCCAGGCCAGCGTGTCGATCACGTCAGCCGGCAACCCGGTGTCCATCGCGAACCCGGCCTGGGATGGCGAGGCGGCCATGGAGGAGTCCCCGAAGCGCCTGGTCACCTCACCGCGCCTGAGCGGCCCAGGAGCGCCCGCAGGCCCAGCCCCCCCCGCAGGGGCGGGTCCGCCTCCCGGCGCTGGCCCAGGGGCACCAGCGCCCGCAGGGCCACGCCCAGGAGCGGTGACCGGGCCGCGCGCCGTCTGGATCCCTGGGGACCCACCGGCCACCGACTTCTGCGGAGACTGCCCGGGTCCGGCACTGGCCTGCGAACCAACCTGCTGACCGGCGCCGCTCGACTGGCCCGGAACCAAGGTCTCCGCCACGGGGCCGCCGGGGGTGGTCGCCCCGACACCGCCCTGGAACGTCTGCGTGCCGGCCCCACCAGCGCCCTGCGTCGCCCCGGCAACCGCCGGAGCCGCAGCCCCACCGATGCCGCCGATCGCCGCCCCCAGCCCGGCCGACGCCAGGCCGATCACCGACTGCGCAATCGCTGCGTTCCTCGCCTTCCGCTCCGCCGACTTCCGCACCTGCTCGGTGTAGCGGAACATCAGGCCTGGGGCTTCCGTGCGCCGCGCCAGGTTGCCCTGCAACGCCGTCTGCGCCTGCTGCGACGCCAGCCCGGACAGCAACGCCGCCGCCCCGCCGGGCCGATACGCCGACAACGCCTCGGCCGCACTGCCCAGGTAGTTCTGCGCCTGCGCCATCCCCGTGGACGCCAGCAGGTCGTTGCGCCGAGCCACCTTGGCCCGCGACAGCAGGTCGACATCCGGGGCGATGTGCGAACCCGGCAGTCCAGCCGTGAAGCCGAGCTCGTCGATCCCGTCGCTGTTCAGCGCCGACTCGAACCAGTCGCGACCGGCCGGCTTGCCGTCGGGCGCCGCGAACCCGAGGTCCTGCCACTCCTGCCGCACACGACCGGCCCGCGAGCGCGAACGACCCTTGCTGCCACCAATGCCGAGGAATGCCATCTGTCACCCAGAAGCGACCAAGGCAGAGCCGCGCCGCTGGAAGCGCAACGCAGCCAGCACGTCACCGAGCACGGTCGCGTCGCCCTCGGTGACTGTGATGCGGATCTGTGCCGTCCCGGCGTATCGCCGAATGCCCTGCACCACCCGCCCCATGAAGATCGGGACACCAGGGTAGATGTCCCTCACCACCTCCGACACCAACACCTGCTCGTCGCCGTCCATCGGGCTGCTCGCCTGCACCAGCTCGACCAGCAAGGCCAAGCCGCGCAGCGAACCACCGATGTCGGGGACGGCGGTCACGCGCTCGTCACGGCCTCCCAGGCCGAGCCAGTGTAGACGTTCAGCTTGTTGGTCGTCGTGTTGTAGACCACCAGTCCGGTCGCCGGGCTGGAGATGGCGTCCCGCTGCGTGCCCGTCATGCGGGTCGGCAGGAAGCCCTGGGTCGTGCTCGTCATCTCCACCAGCGCCGAGGCGACCGGAGCCGCCAAGGTGCCGTTGGCGATGCCGAGGACGTGGGGGATGGCCTTGCCAGACGTGGGGCTGGCCAGGCCGGAACGCGCGTACTGGACCTTCACCATGGGGTCACGCGGGGAAGTTGGTGTAGGAAACCGTGACCGCCGCATCGGCGGACGAGACGTAGGTCTGGAGGATGTCGCCCTGGTTCATCACCAGTTCGTCGGCGTCGTAGGTGATCGCGATGGCCTCGCCGGCCGGGACGCTCTGGCTGTAGCGCAGGTAGTGCTCGTTGGCGAGAGTCGCGCCAGCCTTGCGCAGCGCCAGCCGGAACGTCAGGGCGCTCGCGCCGATGTTGCAGACGCTGACCATCCGCAGGCCATACTTGCGGCCGGTCGCGCACGTCAGCAGCGCGGTCACCGTCGTGGCGGACGGGTTGACTTGGTAGTAATCGAGAGTGGCACTCATGGGTAGCCCTCCACAGGCTTCGCTTGGTAAGAGAAACGGTCCGCAGAATACCGCGCCAGCGGCGCGGCGTCATCACGTCACGGCCCCGCCAGCCGGATCGCAAGCTCGCAAGGCGTTCGCGCAGCAGCGCAAGAAGTCCCGGAGCGCCGCATTAGCCGCCGCGGGCGAGTTGAACGAGAACTGCATCGTCTCGCTCCAACCGCCGACGCCATAGGTGATCAGCAGGCGCGGGCCTTCCGATCGGGCCTGCGTGAGCCGCGGGTTGATCGCCACCGCCGCCTCGCCGAAGATGACCCCGGCGAAGCCCCCGTAGGTCGAGATCGTGAGCAGCCCCTGGTCGGTCGTGTTGTGCTGGGCCATGGTCAGGCGGGGATCAGGTACTCGAGGCCGGTGTCGTAGCGCAAGGCTCCCATGTCGCCGTTCGGGGGGCCGAACTTGCCCTCGGGAGAGGTATTCGCCGACAGCACCTGCCAGAACTCGGTGCAGGTCTGCGCCGTCGTGCCGCTCGGCAAGCCGCTGGTCAGCGATGCTCGCTCGGACGAAGTGCTCGTCACCAACTCCCAAATCTTGAGCGACGACGTGCTCTCGAACTCGAACAGCCAAACCCGCTGGGTCGCATCGAAAGCGATGCCGGTGTCGGCCTTGCTCACCGCCCCACCGTTAGCCGCGCAGAGCCACCAGTTGCTGTTGCCGTTGGTCGCCGAGTCCTTCTCCAGCCAGATGCCGTACGTCGGACGGCCGGTCGCCGCTGGAGTCAGGCCGTTGCCCCACAGCCCGATCCGCACGATCGAACACGAGGCGGCGTTCACCGCCATCGTGCGCGTCACGAAGCGGTAGTCGGTGTAGAGGTAACGCTGCGCCACCGTCGCCGGGTAGGCAACGCGCGCATTCGTGCCGCTGCCCGTCGTGCCGGTCGAGACGATCGGCCACGCGACCAGCGCGTCGTCGCGATGCTCGGCAGCGTACTGCGGCGAGTTGAGGTAGAAGTTCGTGCCGCTGCCACTGGTCGCCGAAGTCCAGCCCTGCGTGCCGGTCCCTCGCGGGAAGAAGCGCCAGAGATAGAGGTCGAGCCACTTGGTCAGCGCGATCAGCCGCGAGTCGTCGCCCGCCGCGACCGTGCCCGCACTGGTGCCGACGTTCAGCGTTGCCGAGTCGCCCAGCCCCAAAGTCGTGCGTTGCGCGGAAGCACTCGCGTCGTCCAGGAGGTTCCGCCCCGCCGTCGTGAAGTCGGCCAGCGCCGCGGTGCCCGAGCCCGTGAAGTAGGGCACCTTGTCCGCCGCGCTCGCCAGCCCGGCCAGCGCCGTCAGCTCACCGTCCAGCGGCTGGTAGACGCCCGTGTGGTTGTGGTCTCCCGCCGCGACCGTGCCCGCCGTCGTGCCCACGTCCAGCCCGGCCGCGTCGCCCGCGTCCGTCACCTCGGCCAGGACGTGCGAGTGCGAGACCGGGGCCTTCTCGATGGCCAGTTCGTCGATCGCGTCCTGCACGGTCGTCGCGGCGATGCTGCCCGCCGGATTGTTCACGATCGACGAGGCAGGATGAGCCGTCGAGTCGCCCTCATGCGCCGAAATCGCCGCAGCCGCGGCTCCAGCGGTTTCCTTCTCGGTTGCCAACTCGTCGATCGCCGCCTGCACCGTGGTCGCCGAGATGCTCCCGGAGGGCGTGTTCGTGATCGCCGACGCCGGGTGCGCATCCGCCGCGCTCCGCGACGCCAGGTCGTTGTGGTCGATGTCGCCGGGGACGATCGGCGCGGGGATCTCGAGCGCCGCCTGCGCCGCCGCCAACGCCGTCGAGTCGTCGCTGATCCGGTCGATGCCGTCCAGAACCAACGCCTTCGTCGCTTCCTCGTTGGCGGCAAGATGCACCACCAACACGAACTCGATGATCTCGTCGGCAAGGTCGATCGCGAAGTTCTGCGCGATCGTGTCCTGCACCGTGAACAACACCCCCGCATTCGGGATCAGGATGTCGGTCTTGTAGGTGTCGGCGAACGGTTCCATCAGTTGGCCACCGCACCCACCCGGATGTCCTTGATCGACACCTCACCATCCGCCACCAACTCGAAACGCAGCTTCAAGTCGCTGCCGCTCACCTTGGCCGAGGCCACCGTCCAACCGTTGTTCAGCCGCATCCCCCAGCGCCGCGTCACCCCCGCCTCGTTGCCTTCCTCGTCGATCGCGGTGATCTCCAAGTAGGCATACACGCCGTCCGCCACGTCGCATTGCACCGCCACCATGTTCTCCATCGACGCCTGCCCATCGTCGTGGTGCGAGACGCGCAACGTCGTGAAACTCATCCGCACGCAGGGAGTCGTCAACACGTCGCCGACGTGCCACTCCGCCGCGTCCGCATCCTCGTCGACCGTGCCACACCACATCCCGGTGCCGGTCGCACCACCGCTAGGGCCAAACCATCGGCATTCCTTGCCGTCCTCACTGCGGATGAAGGCGTAGTCGCCAACCGTGACGTGCGTGGCGTCAGCGTCGGTCGCCACTGCCCGCGTGCCAGGATCGCGCTCCGCCGTCACGTTGCTGCTCACCGGGGCCTGCCGATCGCAGTGCCGATCGAACGCCAGCAACGGCTGATAGGTCGCGTCCGCAATCGACGTGCTGCTCGCCGACAACACGGGCCGAATCGTGCCGTCGTCCAAGAGCATGCTCCGCAGCGCCGAGAACTCGAGCGCGCCGCGCCGCCGCAACACCGACCACGCGCCGGTGACGTAGTTCCAGCACAGCAAGGTGTCGCACACCACCTTGGCCTTCAAGGCGTCCGTGGTCGCCGACTCCCACTCGCCAGTGTCGTCCACCCGCACGCCCCACACGACCAACGAGCGCTCCGTGTCCACCGCCGACCCGCAGCACACCACCATGCCGCGGCTGTCCCGCAGCAACGACGCCCACGTCGTCTGAATGGGCGCGCCGATCCACTCCAGACCGTTGCCGATCCAGCGCTGCGGGCCGGTCGCCGAGAACCACGCCGCCCCGAAAGGACCCTCCACGATGCTGGCCGAGGCCACGCACCCGTGCGTGTTGCTCACCACCTGGCTGGCCGCACTCCTCGGCATCGCCGCCCAGGAGAACAACACCGTCTGCGTCGCCGTGAAGCACAACAACGAATCGCCGAGCCGGGCCGCCCCGGTCGTGATCGTGTCGAACATCGCGTCCACCGGCAACTCGTTGATCGCCGGTTCGACCCCGGGCCGATCCTCCTCGGTGAACCGCACGTTGCGCTGCCGCGCCAGCACCCGATACCACTTCAGGTCGCCAGACGTGTAGGACACCACGTCGCCGAAGTCGTAGTCGACCTTCAGCGTCGTCGGCCCCAACGCTCCGTTGGGCAGATCCGAAGAGATCGTTCCCACCACCGCGTTGTGGATCGACCGGATCGTGCCGATGTTGGCAACCGACACGGACCGCACCTCCGCGATCACCCGCCCGGCAAAGCTCGGCGGGATCCGACCCATCGCCATCGGCCCGAACTCCGGGTCGTTCAGGTTCCACTCGTGCGCCAGCGCCAGGAAGTACTCGGTGGGGAAGTCCTCCGTCGCGCCGGTCGACAGCGGCGCCTTGTTCTTGGGGAACGCGCGGAACTCCCAGTACTCGGGCAGCTCACCACCGTGGAACAGCCGCCCGCGGCACACGCGCAACCACGACGACCCAGACGGCGGCACCTCGAAGACACCGACCCGCTTCGGACGGATCGCCGCCCTGGTCGCGATCGGCGTGGTCACGTTGAAGTAGACGCAGTAGGCCGAATGCGTCGCACCCACCGCGCCATAGTCCAGCGACCCACGCAGCGGACCAGACACCGCAAACGGCCGCAGCGCTGCCGTCATCGCGTCGAGCTCGCCAGGGTCCGGCGTCCCCGCCGACGAGGCAAACGGCCCAGCACCGTAGAGCAGGATCTGCAAACCGGCGGTCTCGTAGGCCGCAGAGCGCGGCATCGTCGCGTAGACCTTGATCGCGCTCGAACCGCCGGCAGCCTTCACCGCCTGAATCGGCGACATCAGGCCCACCTCGTCCTCGAACGGGTCGTAGTAGGCCACCGCAAACGCATACCAGCCGTCGGCCAACGAACCGGCCCCGCTGTCGACCACCGCCGCATTCGGCATGTGCCCGCGCGGAATGCCCAGCATCCGCGTCCACCGCGGGTTCGGCTGATAGGTGACCGTCGTCGCCTCGCGCGGCAACCACTGCGCCGCTCGCCGCACGTTCGCCTCGAACATGCAGCCGACCCCGGGCACGGCGACCAACAAGCGGCCATTCAGGGCCTCGCACTGCATCCGCCCGACGATCGAGTAGTGCCGCAGGTTGTCGGCCTGCCCGTCGTCGTGACCCCAGTCCGCGATGCTCAGCGGGACCATCGTCGGCGACGGCCACAACACAAACCCCGCATCGGTCTCGTCGGGGATGCCAGGCCCGGGAGGGTCCGTGATCGACAGCGGCCCGCTGCACACCGTCGTCGCCAGATTCCGCAGCTCGGTGCTCACCGACTTCCACGTCGCGGTCTCGGTCACCACCGCCGCCCGACCCTGCACCGTGGCAAGGTCATGCACCACCGCCACGCGCTGCACCAGGATCGTGTCGCTGATCGCCACCGCGCTCGCCACGGTCGAGATCGTGAACTCGTCCACGTCGGTTCGCGCCCCGATGTAGACCTCATCATCGGCTGGCACGTAGACGATCGGGTTGGCCGGCAAGAAGGCGTTGCCGTCCGCTTCGGCCGCGACGTCGACGGTGATCGTCGTCACCCCACCGCCAACCACCACGTTGGTGACCGCAAACGCCTGCCCGTGAAACGGCTTGCCGCACACGCGCGTGCCGGGGGCCGGACGCAACTCGGTGCCGTCGCGCGACACCACGCAGTCCTCCATCACCGAGAACATGCCGAGCGTCGGCGAGATCGCCGAGGTCTCGCCAAGCCCGCCCCACGTGCCGTCACTGCGCTTGATTGACTGGCCTACAGTCGGCTCCATGGTGCCTGCACGCCGTAGCCTTGGTTGAACAGCGGGACCGACAAGACGGGACGAGTGGCATTCACCTGCCGCGCCATCGCCATCACCAGCCGGTCGAATGCCATGCGATACTCAGCGTGCAACGCCTGCCCGAGATCCATGCGCGGCTCACCGAACGCGATGCGATAGCACGCCCCCAACACCACGGCCTCGACGTGTTCGCGCGGCACCGGGCACGTGTCGCCAGGCGTGGTCGGCAGGCTATGGCGCAGCAGGTAGCGCACCTTGTAGGTCCCGGCCGTCGAGTTCAGCAAGATGATCGGCGCACCGTTCGTGTCGTAGGCCAGCAACGACCACCGCGCCGGACAACCGCTGCTGTCCTCGATCGCGATGATCTCGCGCATGTTGGCCTGCAAGGTCACCCGCCCAGTCGTCGTGTTCGGCGACAGGCTCAGGTCCTCTTCGCGCCACAGGAAGCTCGCCGAAAGCCCAAGCTCCGAGATGACCCCGTCCATCGCGTTGCGCAAGGCGTCGTCGATCACCTCGTCGCTCAGACTGGTCGGCATGCCGCGGCCATACCGCGTCTTCACCATCGCGCGCAGCACGCCCAGCGACACCTGGTCGGGACGCAGTTCCTGCCGCGCATGGTCGGTCGCCGACGAGTAGTCGAGCCCGTAGACGTAGGCCACCGTGGTGCCGTGCGAGGCACTGCCGTTGGGGCCAAACCCGATCCACCACTTGCCGTACGGCTGCGTGGCATCGGACGTGCCGGTGAAGTCGCCGTCGACCTGCGCCTCGAGCACCGGGCGCTCGTCGCCCGAGTTGTTCAGGAAGACCCTGACCCGGTAGCCCGTGTTGTTCGCCACCGCGACGACGCGCAGAAGCTGTGGCACGTTCAAGGCCCCGGCCTGATCGAGCACGCCAACGAAGGCGTCGCTCTCCACCCCGCCGGCCAACACGAGGTTGGCTTGCGCCACCGTCGATGAGGCGCTGTCGTCGGGCATGAAGCGATGGATCGCGATCCGCCGCGCCCCGTTCGCCAACCAGGAGAACCGCGCCCACAGCCCCAGCTTGGCCGTCGACAAGCTGCTGCTGACCGCCTTGCCCAGCACCCCCACGTCGACGTAGGCGCTCGAGCCCTGCACCGAGGCCGAGATCATCGCCCCGCATTCCTGGTCGGCCGTGGCCGGCTTCGTCGTGTCGTACCAAGCCACTGCCGACCGGGCGTTCTGCGGGCAACCGGCGCGGTTCTTGACGATCGTCACCGCGTCATCGGTGACCCCGGTCGAATCGAGCGCGGTCCAGGCCGCGCCATCCTCGATCCCTTGATCGGCAACGTTGAACTTGGTGCTGAAGCTCGCCACCGATCACCTCTCGCCGGTCACTTGCCTTCGGTCACACGGAGATCACCGAAGACGCCAAACGCCTTGAGGATGCGCGCCCGCTCGCGCGGCCAGTCCGCCCCGAACTGCTCGCGCAGCCGGTAGTACTCGCGAGCGTCCATCGCGCCAAGAAAGCGCATGTCGGGACGATCGCGCATCGACGAGCCGCGCTCGCGGCGCTCGCGCTCCTGCACTTCGCGCAGGTCGGCGGCAGCCTTGCGGAGCCCCGCCGACCGAGACGCGATGGCCTCCGGCGTCTCGGTCACCGCGACTGGACACTCCAGAACGAAGTCGTCCAGCCACGCCGACCGAGACACCAGCCGAGCCCGCTCAGGCGACGGTCGCGGCCGTGCCATCGCAGTTGTAGTAGCCGAGCAGCGCCCGGCCGTTGAGGACCTTCAGACCGCCCGTGTAGCTGAACACCGTCGAGATGTTGCGGCCATCGCCGGGCTTGTCGTAGCTGAAGTAGCCGTGGAACGGCACGATCTCGACGTAGGCCGGGTCCAGGACCACGATCATGTTGTCGCTGACCACCGCCATCGTGCCAGCCGAGTTCACGTTCGGGGTCGTGTGCGTGATCGGGTTCCGCGCCCACTCCGGCAGCGAGACCAGCTCCACGATGCCCATGTCGGTCTCGAAGAACTCGACCACCAGCCCCGCCATCCGCTCGTCGATGTTGCGGAAGTAGGAGAGCTGCGACTGCTCGGTCGCACCCGGCTTGTAGAGCCGCACGAAGTTGCGGAAGCGCTTCTTCACCTTGGGCGACATCAGCGCGATGGCGCTCTGCACGTCGTTGCCGAGGTAGCTCCAGTCCTGGAGACCTTCGTGGAACGAGTCCTCGGAGAGCGGCGAACCGCTCGCGTGCTTCTTCAGCAGCGGGTTGTAAGCGTAGGACAGCGTGGTCGCGCCCAGCGCCACGTTCGTGGTCCGCGCCCGACCGAGGCCGCCGTCGAAGACCCACGGGATCAGGCCGTGCGTCTTGGCCGGGGTGATCGACGCATCACCGATCGCGTAGCTCTGGTACGAGAGGTTGTACTCCTGGCGGTGAACGAACTCCTCCAGGTAGAGCGCGCACTGCTTCGCATGGAAGTCACCAGCGCCCATGTGGTTCGCTTCGGTGCGCGGCACGAGGTTGGTCGCCACGACCGTGTCGTCCTGGTAGCAGGCCGAGACCGGATAGACCGGCAAGGTCTGCGAGGCGTCGGAGTCCGGCGGCACCGAGTCGACCACCTCCGCATTCGTGGCGGTGGCGCGCGGGGGCTGGAGCATCATCCACTGGAAGCTCCAGGTCTTGACGGGGTCGCCATGCGTCAAGGCGTTCTGGAGCACGGCCTCGGAAGGAGCGACCGTCGAAATCGCGTCGGGCAGATCGCGGATCTGCGCGTAGGTGGGCGGGGAACTTGCCCACCCGAAGTTGCTCGTGTAGTGCGTCGTGGCAGCCATCGTGTTCTCTCAGTAGCCCATGAGCTTCATCTTCTCGACCACGAGCGTCCGCCGGTCCTTCTGGTTGAGTCGGGGGTTGCGTAGCAGAGTGGTGATGCTCGCGAGCTTCTCTTGGCGCTGCTTCTCGGCAGTCACCTTGGGATCCTCGGCAGTCGGCTTCGACGACCCTCGGCCGCCAGGGCCGCCGGTCGTCATGGAGCGAGAACGTGGGGGAACGTTCCCCCGGGGTTGTGAATCGTCCATCTCTCCACCTTCGCCATCCTGGGAGTTGCTCGGCGCGTAGTCGTGAAGCGCCATCGCCGAGGCGACGCATTCCTTCAGCGAGAAGGGCATCCCCTTCGCCTGGAAGGCCACGCGGCGGTCGATCGCGGTCTTCATCACGTCTTCCGGGAGACCCGGATAGTCGCGAAGCACTTCGTTCTCCGCGACGACGCGGGCGAAGCGCAGCCGCTGCTCGGGGGTGAGCTTCAACTCGCCCTCGCCAGCCAAGGCTTCCGCCATCACCGTGTCGTCACGCGGGGTCGACAGCTTC
>JACCDG010911391.1_pt1 | contig 20706 bp, 20 predicted proteins | sample 7442471 | NCBI WGS metagenome assembly JACCDG01 (sample SAMN15323444, study PRJNA562643) | freshwater metagenome | isolation source: river surface water | place: USA:Blue River Watershed | collected 2017-08-17 | reverse complement strand
GGATCCAGCCCGACAGCGGACCGCCGATGATGTTCGACATCGGGATGGCGGCGAGGAAGAGCGCGATAATGCGGCCGCGCCAGGCCGCCGGGAACCAGTAGGTCAGCTACAGCAGCACGCCCGGGATGAAGCCGGCCGCTGCCACACCGAGCAGGAAGCGCAGGATGTAGAACTGGGTCGGCGTCTTCACGAAGGCCATCGCCGCGCCTATCATCCCCCAGCTGATCATGATGCGGGCGATCCACAGCTTGGCGCCGACCTTGTGCATCAGGATATTGCTCGGCACTTCGAAAATCACGTAGCCGAGGAAAAAAATGCCGGCGCCGAGGCCGTAGACGGTATTGCTGAAGGACAGGTCGCTGAGCATCTGCAGCTTGGCAAAACCGACGTTCACGCGGTCCAGATAGGCTGCCAGGTAGCAAATGCAAAGGAAGGGCACGAGCCTGAGCGCCACTTTTTTGTAAACGATGTCGTTCGTGCTTGCATCCAGCGGCATGCCGGCACTCAGGCTGGTGGTCATTCTTGTCTCCTCGCTGGCATGTCGCGGGTAATAGTTATTCGACATGCCCTGTTATCAACCAGCTGCCGGCCTTGTGGGCTCTGTTGTACGCAGCTGTTCTCACACCCTGCCCTGGTCGGGCCGGGTTTACGCTTCCTGCACGAACCGCTTTTGCTGCCGCTGATCGCTTGATGCATCGTCCTCTATCTTGTGCTGCACGGCCTCGGAGGCATAAGCGATATGCTCGCTGGCGAGCTGGCCGGCCTGCGCGGCATCACCGTCCATCACGGCTTTCATGATCAGTTCGTGCTGGGCCCAGATGCTGGCCGGCGTGCCGCCGCTCATCAGCACCGCACCCATTACGCAGCGCAGGTAAGCCCAATGGGCGGAACTGGTCTCGGCAATCATCGGGTTGCCGGACAGCTCGTAGAGGAAATGGTGGAATTCAACGTCGGCCCGGACCAGCGCCGGCACGGAATCGCTGGCGACTGCTTGCCAGCCGCGCGCGATATAGGCCTCGCCTTCGGCGCGGGCACGGGCGCTGCCGCGTTCGGCGGCGCGCAGGCAGGCCAGCCGGTCGAGGACTTCGCGGATTTCATAGAGATTGCGGACCTTGGCCGCATCCAGCGGCGCGACCTTCAGCCCGCGGCCGGGGGCATTGGCGAGGATGCCCTCGTTGCGCAGCAGGAGCAGCGCCTGCTGCACCGGCTGGCGCGAGACGCCCAGCGATTCGGCGACCTCTTCCTGGATCAGGCGCGCCTCCGGACCGTATTTGCCGCCGCTGATCCCCGAGAGGATCGCGTCATACACCTGCTCCACCAGCGTTTGCTGGGGGCGCAGTATTGGCATCATGATCTGGGTTTTGGGCACGCTTTGTCGTCTCGTTTTTCCTGTTCGGAAACTTTTTGAATTCTGAATTCAGAGTTCCGAACCCGAGAAAGATTAGGCTCCGGAAAGCAAGAAGTCAACGCTACGAGGATTCGGATTTTTCAAAGGCGGGCTTCGTTGTGCGCCGCAAAACCGGGGAGGTTTTCGTCCTTGCGCCGCACCATCGACTGCAGAAAAATCGCGACGACGGTTGGCAATGAAGCGCGGGCTGGACTTGTTCAGTCCTGCCTGTCGAGGGCCTGTCTGACCAGCGCTGTCAGGCGCTGTCGGGCCCGGGGATCAGGCCTCGCCCACCCTGCCGGCACCGCCGGCCTGCGCGCTGGCGAGCGCACGCCATGCAGCATCGATCAGCTGGCCGCCGTCGCCGCTGCCGGGCAAGATGGGCGCGATACCGGCGCCCATGGTGTAGCGCAGCAGGCGGGTGTCGTGGACCAGCGGATTCTTGTCCAGCGAATCCCTGACCCGTGCCGCCACCTTGTGCGCGATGGCGCCATCGGCCGCCGCCAGCAGCACCGCGTATTGGCCTGTGCTGACCCGACACACCAGGTCCTTGTCGCGCAGGCAGCGCAGGATCAGCAGCGCGGCGTGCTTCTCCACTTCGGCATGGCCGGCCTTGCCGGCCTGCGAAAACACCTGGTCCGGGTGGTCGAGGCCGAACATCATCAGGGTCAGCGCCGTCAGCGAGGATTTTTGCCGGTCGAGGGCAACGGACAGCGCCTCGCGCAGCGCCATCTCATTGCCCAGCCCGGTGACCGCATCGACGTTGACGGTCTTGAGCCCGTCGCGGGCGGTGACGTCACGCACGATACGATGCCGATGCTGGTCCAGCGTATTGATGATGGTGGCGATGTCTTTGCCGTCGAACTTCGACTCCAGCAGGACCTGGCGCAGGATGCCGATCATGTCCTCATAAGCCGACAGCTTGATGCCCATACCGTGATGGGCGACGGCCAGCTGGTCAAAGTTATAGATGCGTGCCGGCTTGCCCATCGCATAGGCGACCACCTCGACCTGGTGCTCTGCCATGCGCTGCGCATCGATACCTTCAAAGTAGCGAGTCAGGCCGGGACGGGCCATCACACGATGGTGAAATTCCCTGACCAGTCTTTGCAGGGTGGGAAGGCCGCCGTATTTGTCGAACAGCGACTGGGAACTGACTACATTCATCAAATGCCGTGGGGTTTGTTATTTTTTTGGGCGAAACACGGTGCCAAACTCTACCAGATTTCATCATGAGTCTTAATGGAGTCCGGTGCAGGGGGATACACGCCCTGCGCTGCTATGATCGCGCCATGAGCAAGATTATTTCTTACGACATCGACGTGCTGTTCGGCGATTGCGACCCGGCCGGCATTGTCTTCTTCCCTAACTTCCTGAAGTGGATGGATGCATCCTCGCTGAATTTTTTCATGCAGTGCGGCTTGCCGCCCTGGCGCGACTGGCGCGAGCCGGCGCACCTGATAGGCACGCCCCTGATCGAGATCAACACCCGCTTCCAGCGCCCGGCAACCTATGGCCAGACGCTGACCGTGCACACCGAAATCACCGAGTTCTCGCGCAAGACCTTCACCCATCGCCACCAGGTGATGCGTGGCGAGGAGCTGATCTGCGAAGGCACCGAGGTGCGGGCCTTTTGCACCCGAGACCCCGAGACCGGGGTGGTGCGCGCCATCGCCCTGCCCGAGATCGTGCTGGCCAACTGCCGCTAGTGCCGGCGGGCCGCCCCGGCTAGCCGGAGAAAACCGCGCCGGTCAAGGCTGGCACGCCGCGCTCAAGATTCCCGACCCTGCGCCGATAGTTACCGATGTAGCCGTGCAGGTTAAAGACATGATTATCGAGCGCATCGATCTGGACAAGATCAAATATCAGAATGGCATCATGGCCTTGGGTTCGCTCGAGGTCGGCGAGAGCATTTTCTGTTCCGAGTTCTCGAAGGCGCAGAGCCTGCGCGCGCTGTCCTATTACTTCATCAAGTCGCGCAACCTCGAGTGGAAGTTCGTGTTCCGCAAGATGGACCGCGGCTGGCGCCTGATCCGGGTGCTGTAAACCCGGCGTGCTGATCAGGAAAACTGCTTCAGCAAGTAGCTCACCATTTCCTGCGTGATTTTGCCCGCCTGCGCCACCATGGCCGTCGAGCCTTCGACCCGGATCCTGGCCGAGGCCAGGTTAGCCGTTTCTGCCGCCAGGTCAGCGTTCATGATATTGCCGTAGGCGGTGCTGGTAGTCGTATACAAGTCATCCAGCAAGGCGGCCCGGCTGTCGAGCCGGTTCTGCTGCGCGCCGACCAGCGCCTGGTAATTGCCTATCATGTCGATAGCATCATCGATCACGGACAACGCATTGCTGGCGCCGGTCTGGGTCGAGATGTCGAGCGCGGCCAGCTTCACATCCCCGGCCGAGCCGCCATAGGTGCCGGCACGCAGGCCCAGGCTGGCCAGCGTGGTGGCGCCATTGCTGCCCGGCGCCAGCGTGAAAGCCGCATCCGAACGCAGCGTGACGGTGGAGATGAAGCTCATCGCCGCCGCCGAGGTGGCGGCCGCGCCGGTCAAGTCGGTCCCATCCAGGCCCAGCCTTGCGCCTGACACGGCGCCGTTGCTGTCGGAGACGCCAATGGCGATATTGCGGCCGTCGCTGGCCGTCAGCGTGAGGCCGCTGCCGTTGTTGGTGGCCGTGACGCCGGTCTGGCCCTGATAGGGGTTGATGGCCGTGACGATCTCGTCCAGCGTGGTCGTGCTGCTGAAATTGACCGCAATCGTCGTCCCGTTGAGGAAAATCGAGCTCACATCGCCGGCGCCAAAGCCGGTGCCGGTCACTGTGTTGGGATTGGCCGTGGCCGTCACGTTCGTGGTCGCGGACTGGCGGTTGATGGCCGCTGCCATCGCGATTGCGCTCGAGGCGCGGGTGGACGAGGTGGTGGTCACCGGCGAGGCGGTGTCGTCGCTGCTGTAGGCGCCGCCGATCGCATAGCCATTGATCAGCAGGTCGCCCGCCGCCAGCGTGGCCGGTGCCGCCGTCGAGCCCGCCCGCGCGCTGCTGGCCAGCTGCGCGACATTGGCCGCATAGCTGCCGGCCACCAGCCCGGCGTTCGAGATGCTTTTGCCCACCACGCTGCCCAGGGTGACCGCAGCGCCATCCAGGCTGCGCAGGGTGTAGCTGCCCGAATAAGTGCCGTCCGCGCCGAGACCGGTCTCGGCCGCCGTCGTTCCCGTGAAAGAGAGCTTGATGTTGCGGCCGTCGGCCGCGCTCAGGATCACGCCGCGCGTGCTGTCGCCGCTGTCGGTGGCTTTGACGCCGGTGACGCCCGAGTTCAGGTTGATGGCCGTGACCACCGCCGCCCGGTTGGTCGAGGTCGTGTCAGAGGCACTCAGATTAAGCGAGATCGCGGTCTCGTTGATGGTGATGGTGGAGGCGCCGCCGGCGGCCGCCGTCATCGACGTACCGGCCACGGTCGTGGTGCCGACCGTCGCCGCCACATTGGTGGTGGCCGTCAGCCGATTGATGGCCGCCACCTTGGCGATCGCGCTGCCGGTCTTGGAGGCGCTGGACAAGTTGTCATCGGTCGAGCGGGTGGCGCCGACCGACACGCCGTTGATCGTCAGGTCGCCGACCGCCAGCGTCGGCAAGTCCGTTCCGGTGACCCTGTAGCTGCCTGAGGCGGACACCGCCAGCGCAGCACCGGTGCCCAGCGCCGAGCTCAGGGTCGAGAACAGCGTCAGCCGGGTGCTGTCGTTGGCGCGGGTGCTGCCCTGCACACCCATCGAAGAGGCGCTGCCATCGAGCAAAGACACCTGGTTCCAGGTGGTGCTGGCGGCGACAGCATCGATTTCATTTCGATAAGTGGCGAGAGCCAGCTGGTAACCGGCGCGGTCCGTTGCCGACGCCGTGCCGCTGGCGGCCGAGGTGGCCAGCGAGCGCATGTCCTGCAGCGTGCTGCTGATACTGGTCAGCGCGCCGTCGATGCGCTGCTGGACGGCAATGCCGGCATTGACGTTGTTCACTGCCTTGACCATCGAACCCAGCTGGGCCTTGAGCCGGTTGGCCATCGCCAGCCCGCCCGGATCGTCGCCGGCGTGGTTGATGCGCAGGGTGGTGCTGATGCGTTCGGTCGCCTTGGCCACATCGGCCGTGGCGCGGCCGAGTGACTGGATCGACGTGTAGGCGGGGGAGCTGCTGCCGATGATCATCGCCATCTCCGTTATGTCTGATGGCAGCAAGGCTAACGCAGCAAAACCGCGATTCGGAAAACTTTAGGGCGTTTTACGCCTTTTGCAGGTTTTTACGGGTTTTACGCTTGTTGGGGCTAAAGTTTTTGCCCGCCCTGCCACGGATTCCGCGGCCGCCTGCAAGGCCGGGCGTTTCCCTTTAGGATCATGGGGTTCAGACAATTCCCGGCCGCGGGACTGGCGCTGGACTATCGCAGCACAATTTGTCCAATCAATCAGATGCGCACTGCAGTGCATCAGGAGTGGCTCATGGCGCAGATCCGTCACCCGCGACTGGCCTCGATGGCAGGTTTCGGCAGGCTTTTGTTCGCGTGGTTGCTGTCGCTGGGCGTCCTGCTGGCCGGGCTGCTGGCCTCGCCGGCACAAGCTTTTACGCTGTCCGACGGCAGCCCGGTGAGCTGCCCGGTGGCCCGCAGTGGCCAGGTCGGCAACGCCACCGAGCGCTGGTCGGAATACCAGAAACTCAGCGACCGCGACCCGGAACTGGGCAAGGCCGTCGCGGTCGTGCGCAGCGATGCCGAGGGCTGGCCAGTCATCATCATGGATGCGGTGGCCTACCGACAGAGCAAGGGCGTGATGGCCGCCATGTGGGATTTCATCTATTTCCACGAATGCGCCCATGCCCGCAATGCGCAGGCGACTGAAATCGACGCCAACTGCGCCGCTTACATCGAGATGCAGGAGCGCGGGCTGATGAATGCCATCCGCAGCAAGGATATCGAGGCCGCCCACCTGCGCATCATGAACCTGCCCGAGCAATACGGCGGCAATGGCATCGGCTTCTGGCGGCAGACGATGGAATGCGTCGACCGCCACCATGCCAGCGCGGCGCTGGCGGCCGGGGAACGCAAGCCCTGACCGGGCCAGAGCCCGCTTGACTTTTACTGTATATCCATACAGTATTGGAGCCAGCCAGCCTGCCCGTCCCGGGTAAGCACCCGAAGAGGAGTCCACCAGATGAGAAGCCATCTCGCCTATGCCGATACCCCCGAAGTGCAGCGCGCCCTGCGCGTCCGCGCCGATGTCCAGAGCCTGTGGCGCAAGCGCGGCTGGCGGCCGCCGTCCGAATATCGGCAAGATTTCGAGCAAAGCTGCCGCCCTCCGCTTTACGCCGGCATGGAAAAACTGGAGCTGGCCGCTTGCCGGCCAAGCCTCGGCTGAACAGTGGCGCGGGCGCCCGGCCAGCGCCCGTTAGGCCGGTCAATCTTTCGATGTAGAATGGTCGCAAATAAAAGTTATTCTCATCCACGCCGGCAAAAATGCTTCAGAATCCGCGTCCCCTGCTGCAGCTGGCCAATGGCGAGCGCGCCACCATCGTCAGGCTGGATGTCGACCGGGAATTGCAACAGCGCCTAGTCGCGCTCGGCATGCAGGTGGGGAAAGTGATCCGGGTCATTCGTCGGGCTGCCTTCGGCGGCCCGATGCATGTGCGGATCGGTACCACCGAACTGATCCTGCGCGGCGCCGAGGCGGGCCGCATCCACGTCACCCCCGACACTGGCCTGACTGCCTGAGCCGCCGCCATGAAACAAGTGGCCCTGCTCGGGATGCCGAATGCCGGCAAATCGACCCTGTTCAACCGACTGACCGGCGCCCATGCGCGGGTCGGCAACTGGCCGGGCATTACCGTTGAATTGCTGACCGCAAAGCTGCTGGTGGGCGGCGACATGGTGCAATTGGTCGACTTGCCCGGCATTTATGACCTGCACGGCTATTCGGAAGACGAAAAAGTCGTCACGACTTTCCTCCGCCAGCAAACGCCCGACCTGTTGATCGTGGTGCTCAATGCCAGCCAGCTGGACCGCCAGATGCAGCTGCTGGGCCAACTGCTGGCGCAGGGCCTGCCGGTGCTGGCGGTGCTGAACATGGCCGATGAAGCCAGGGCGCTGGGGATCACGGTCGATGTGCCGGGCCTGAGCGAGACCCTGGGCATACCGGTCTGCCTGCTGTCGGCCAAGCATGGCCAGGGCATGGAAGCGCTGCAGGCCCAGCTGCGCGATGCGCTGCGGCCAGCTGCCCGTTCTCCCTTGCCGGTCGCCGCGCCCGACCTCGAGCAAGCGCTGCGCCGCCACGTCGACATCCCGATTCAGGCCAGCCACCGGATCACGGAAAGCCTGGACAAGCTGCTGCTCCACCCCTGGCTGGGGCTGCCGATCTTCTTTGGCGTGATGCTGCTGGTGTTCGAGGGGGTGTTTGCGATCGGCAAACCGCTGCAGGACGGCATGTCCTGGCTGTTCACGAGCGCCCGCGAAGGCGCGCTCGAACCCTGGCTGGCGGGCGCGCCGCCCTTGCTGCAGGGGCTGTTGCTCGATGGGGTCTATAACGGGCTGGCCACGGTCGCCAGCTTTGTCCCGCTGATTGTCCTGTTTTTCCTGTTCATGAGCATCGTCGAGGACACCGGCTACCTGTCACGGGCGGCCTTCCTGATGGATGCCTGGATGGCCCGCTTCGGCCTCGACGGCCGCAGTTTCGTGATGCTGCTGATGGGCTTTGGCTGCAACGTGCCGGCGCTGATGGGCACGCGGGTGATCCGCTCGCGCGGGCTGCGGCTGCTGACCCTGCTGGTGATCCCGTTTTCGCTGTGCTCGGCGCGGCTGCAAGTCTTTGTTTTCTTTGCCGCGGCCTTGTTTACCGCGCAGCAGGCGCCGTGGGTGCTGTTTTCGCTGTACCTGGTCAGCATCGCGGCGGCGGTGGTGACGGCCATGCTGTTCAAGGGGCGCTATGTGAACCTTGACCCTTTCGTGCTGGAAATGCCGCCCTACCGCTTCCCGACGGCGCGCCAGATCCTGCTGCGCGGCTGGCAGGAAGTGCGGCATTTCCTGAACCGCGCGACGCGTTTCATCGTGCTGGGCGTGATGCTGGTCTGGGCGCTGACGAATTTCCCGCTCGGCGTCGCGCCCGGCAGCACCGACAGCTGGGCCGGCCTGCTCGGCGGCTGGATGGAACCGGTCTTGCGCCCGCTGGGCATTGACCCCTTCCTCACCATCGCCCTGCTGTTTGGCTTCGTGGCCAAGGAAATCGTGATCGGCTCGCTGGCCGTGATCTATGGCCAGGAGGGCGAGCCGCTGGTGCAGCTGATCTCGCAACAGGTGGGCTGGATCGAGGCCTACAGCTTCATGCTGTTCACCCTGATCTACACGCCCTGCCTGTCGACGATTGCAACGATACGCAATGAGTCCCGCAGCGCGGCCTTCACCGCGCTGGCGGTGGCCTGGCCGCTGGCGATGGCCTGGCTGGTCAGCTATGCGTTTTACCAGACCGCCCGCTACCTGGCCGCTTGAACCGCCGCGGCAGCGGCCCGGACCGGCCTGGCCTGGCCTCAGTAATTGACCAGCAGGTCCTTGGCCGCCACCACCATGCCCGGCTTGACATGCACCTGCCGGACCACGCCATCGGCTTCGGCGCGGATCATGGTCTCCATCTTCATCGCCTCGATCGACACCAGCGGATCGCCTTTGGCGACTTTCTGGCCGGCCTTCACCGCCACCGTCACCACCATGCCCGGCATCGGCGCACCGACATGATCCGGGTTGCCCTCGGCCGCTTTCGGATGTGAAATCGTCGAGACCACGCCCGCGTGCTGCACGCGCACCATGCGCGGCTGGCCATTGAGCTCGAAGAACAGCTTGCTCTGGCCTTCGTCCTCGACTTCGGTACGGCCCAGCAGGCGGATCACCAGCGTCTTGCCCTGGTCGATGCTGACCGAGATCTCCTGCCCCTCCTTCAGGCCTTCGAAGAACACATCGGTCGGCAGCACCGAGACATCGCCATGTTCGCGCCGGTGGTGCGCATAGTCGGCAAAGACTTTCGGGTACATCAGGTAGGAGGCCAGCTCCTGTTCGCTGATCTTGCGGTCGGCCGTCTTTTCGGCGGCGACCCGCATCTGCGCCAGGTCGACCGGCGGCACGTTGGCGCCGTAACGACCCTCGAGCGGCTTGCCGCCCTGGAGCACCTTCTGCTCCAGCGCTTTCGGGAAGCCGTCCGGCGGGAAACCGAGCTCGCCCTTGAACAGCGAGATGACGGACTCGGGGAAGGCGATTTCCTTGTCCGGGTTCCGGATGTCGGCCGGGGTCAGGTCATTGGCCACCATGAACAAGGCCAGGTCGCCGACCACTTTCGAGGTCGGTGTCACCTTGACGATGTCGCCGAACAGCTGGTTGACGTCGGCATAGGCCTGCGAGACCTCGGTCCAGCGATGCGCAATGCCCATCGCGCGCGCCTGTTCGCGCAGGTTGGTGTACTGGCCGCCCGGCATTTCGTGGCGGTAGACATCCGAGGTACCGGAACGGATGTCGGCCTCGAACGGCGCATAGAAATGGCGCACGCCTTCCCAGTACTGGGAAATGGCAAACATCGCCTCCTTGTTCAGCCCCGGGTCGCGCTCGCCGTGCGCGAGCGCGGCCGCGATCGAGCCGAGATTGGGCTGCGAGGTCAGGCCGCTCATGGCATCCATCGCGCCGTCGACGGCGTCACAACCGGCCTCGATCGCCGCCAGCACGCTGGCGGCCGCAATGCCGCTGGTGTCATGTGTATGGAAGTGGATGGGCAGGCCGACCTCTTCCTTGAGCGCCTTGACCAGCGCGCGCGCCGCGGCCGGCTTGCAGACCCCGGCCATGTCCTTGATGCCGATGATGTTGACGCCGGCCCGTTCCAGCTCCCTGGCCATCTTCACGTAGTACTGCAGGCTGTATTTGCTGCGCGCCGGGTCGAACGGGTCGCCGGTGTAGCAGATCGCGCCCTCGGCCAGCATGCCGGTCTCGCGCACGGCATCGATCGCGACCCGCATGTTCTCGACCCAGTTCAGCGAATCGAACACGCGGAACAGGTCGACCCCGCCGGCGGCGGCCTGCTGGACGAAATGGCGCACGACATTGTCGGCATAGTTGGTGTAGCCGACGGCATTCGAGGCCCGCAGCAGCATCTGGAACAGCACATTCGGCACCGCCTGGCGCAGTTGCGCGAGGCGCTCCCACGGGTCTTCCCTGAGGAAGCGCATCGCGACGTCAAAGGTGGCGCCGCCCCAGCACTCGATCGAGAACAGCTCGGGCAGCAGGCGCGCATAGTAAGGGGCGATGGCCGTCATGTCGACCGTGCGCATGCGGGTCGCGAACAATGACTGGTGCGCGTCGCGCATCGTGGTGTCGGTCAGCAGCACCGGCTTCTGGTCCAGCATCCATTGCGAGAATTTCTCGGCGCCGAGTGCTTTGAGCTTGTCGCGCGAGCCGGGCTGCAGCGGCAGGTTGCGGCCCATTTTCGGCAGCTGGGCCGGCGGCAGGATGATGTCGGCGCCCTTGCGCCCTTTCATCTCCGGATTGCCGTTGACCACCACGTCGCCGATGAAGCGCAGCAGCCGGGTCGCGCGGTCGGCACGCTTGCTGAACTTGAACAGCTCGGGCGTGGTGTCGATGAAGCGCGTCGTGCATTCGCCGGAGGTGAACAAGGGGTGGTTGATCACGTTCTCGAGGAACTGCAGGTTGGTCGACACGCCACGGATGCGGAATTCGCGCAAGGCGCGGTCCATGCGCGCTGCGGCCTCGGCCGAGGTCGGCGCCCAGGCCGTGACCTTGACCAGCAGAGAGTCGTAATACGGGGTGATGACGGCGCCCGAGTAGGCGGTGCCGCCGTCGAGCCGGATGCCGAAGCCGGAGGCGCTGCGGTAGGCCGTCAGGCGGCCATAGTCGGGCGTGAAATGGTTTTCCGGGTCTTCGGTGGTGACGCGGCATTGCAGCGCATGGCCGTTCAGGCGCACTTCTTCCTGCGGCGGGATGCGGGTGCCCTGCGGATCCGGCTCGCCGATCTGCAGGCCTTCGGTGACGCGGATCTGTGCCTTGACGATATCGACGCCGGTGACCTGCTCGGTGACGGTGTGCTCGACCTGGATGCGCGGATTGACCTCGATGAAATAGAACTTGCCGGTGTCGGCATCCATCAGGAATTCGACGGTGCCGGCATGGGTATAGTTGACCGCACGGCCCAGGCTGAGGGCCGATTCGCACAGGCCCCGGCGGGTGGCCTCGTCCAGGTAGGGGGCGGGCGCGCGCTCGACCACTTTCTGGTTGCGGCGCTGGACCGAGCAATCGCGCTCGAACAGGTGGATCAGGTTGCCATGGGTGTCGCCGAGGATCTGCACCTCGACGTGGCGCGCGCGGCGCACCAGCTTTTCGAGGTACATCTCGTCATTGCCGAAGGCGGCCGCGGCCTCGCGGCGCGCCACCTCCAGCTGCCCGGGCAGGTCGGCCTCGGATTCGATCACCCGCATCCCGCGCCCGCCGCCGCCCCAGCTGGCCTTGAGCATCAACGGATAGCCGACCTCGGCCGCCATCGCCCTGGCCTGCCCGATATCGTGCGGCAGCGCCGCCGTGGCCGGCACCACCGGCACGCCGGCGGCAATCGCCGCATGGCGGGCCGCCACTTTATTGCCCAGGGTGCGCATCACATCAGGGCGCGGACCGATGAACAATATCCCGTTGTTGGCGCAGGCCTCGGCAAAGTCCGGGTTCTCGGACAGGAAGCCATAGCCCGGATGGATCGCATCGACCCCGGCTTCCAGGGCGATGCGGATGATGTCGTCGATATCGAGATAAGCCGCGATCGGCTTCTTGCCTTCCCCGACCAGATAGCTTTCGTCGGCCTTGAAGCGGTGCAGCGCAAAGCGGTCTTCTGCCGCATAGACAGAGACCGTTCGTATCCCCAATTCCGTCGCTGCACGCATGACGCGTATCGCAATTTCAGAACGGTTTGCTACCAGCAGTTTTTGTATGCGCATGATCGAGGGGTTCAAGGGGATCGAGTCAGGACAGGCTAGGGCCGGCAATCATCGCATTGCCAATTAAAAAACGCACCCGGCCCGAATCCTAAGAAGCAATATGTATTCCTAATATTTAAAAGCAAAAAGGCCTGCCTTTGCCGCCTTTTCCCGCTCCGCTCTTGAGCCTGTTTTCATTTTTTGATTAATTCGTGGCGAATGCCAGGGCCTCTGGCTCCACTGCGCGTCAGGGCCGAGCCTGCGCCTCGCCCCGTTCCAAGGCCTCGATTTCGGCGTCGATCACCGCCCGGATGCCTAGCCGATGACTGGCCGGACTGGAAAAACAGGCCTGCTCGCGCAGAAAGGCTGCCCGCCGCCCCGGCGCCAGCAGCGCGCGCGCCATGGCCTCGGAAAAAGCCGACCATTCAGCCGCCAGCGCTTGCGTCAGCGCCGGCCCGGTCTCGGGCAAGGCGCTGGCCAGGATGTCGCTCTCCTGCAGCAGCAGTGCCATGCTGGCAACGCTGCGCGGCTCAAACGGCAGGCCGTCCATTTGCCGGTGGTGCGGCCGCACGCGGACCGGATCGGTCAGCAGGATCAGCTCGGCCACCTGCCGGCAATCGTCCGCGGCCATGCCGCTGGCCTTCATCAGCGGCGCCAATGCATCGACCGATGCCTGCTCGATCTCGCCAGGGAATTGATTGATACGACCGGTGTGCAGGAAATCATGGGCCAGCATCGCCAGCATCATCAGCCATTCATGATGGGCGGGGCCGGCATCAGGGTCGCGCCCTGCCCCTTCGCGAGTGGCCAGTAACAGGCAGGTCAGTGCCAGCAGGGTATCGGCGATGTGCAGGCGATTGTGGTACCGGGGCTCGGCGCCGTCGCGCTGGCGGTGTGCGCCATCTTGCTCGATGGCCGCGGCCACGCTGGCCATGCAGGCGGCAATGGCCAGCGTGGCCGGATCGGCCGGATCGGCCGGCGCGTTCGGCTGATGCCCGAGCTGCCGCATGCAGTCCGCCGCAATGGCCGGCAGCCCGACCCAGGCGTCGGGCCAGCGCATTCGCAGCTGCGTGAACTCGCGCTGCAGGTCTTGCAGGGTCAGCATCCTGGTGTCCATACGGGAAGGCGTCCGGTTTCGGGCATTCTACCTCCGTCTTCCGGGGCAACATTGCCGGCAAGAATCAGCCTTGGTAAGCTGGGCGTGTTTGCGCATTACGGTCGGCCAGCAGCGGCGACCGCGGATGACGCGCCTGCCCGGGAGCGATTGAGTGAGCAGTGAAGTGACAGCCAGTTTTGGCGTGGACATCGAGCGCCTGCATGCGCTTGGCGCCGTCGACCCCTATTCCAACCAGAGCCTGGCGCTGTACGCCTCCGGCCAGCTGTCCAGCAATGAGCGCCTGTATTTAACGCTGTGGGGCTGCTCGGAGCTGAATCTCTCGCTGTTCGAGCCCAAGGCGCGCCTGTGTTCAGCCGACAAGGCGGCCGAGGATGCCTATTTCATCGTCAGCGGCAACGCCGTCGGCCTCCAGGACGGCCATGTCTATCGCCTCGGGCCGGGCAGCGTGATCGGCCTGGCCGAAGGGCTGGCCGGCATCGACTATGCGATGACGGTGGTGGCCGTCAGCGCGGTGCAGGTGCGGGTGCTGCCCATGCACAGCGTGAACCTGATGCTGCAGAACATGAGCGGCGGCCTGCGCGGCATCATCCGCTCGCTGGTGATGCGCACGCTGAAGCTCGAGAAACCGACCCCGCAGCTGCTATGAGCACGTTCAAAGAGATCTCGCTGGCCAAAGGCCAGGTGCTGTTCGAGGCGGGCGCGCCGGCCGACAAGCTGTACCTGATCCAGACCGGCGCCGTCGGCATGGCCGATAAAAGCGGGCGCGTGTTCGTGACCCTGAAGGCGGGCGCCTCTTTTGGCGAACAGGCGATGCTGCAAGGCGGCATCCGGGGCGCCTCGGCGATCGCGGTCGAGGATTCGGTGTGCCAGGAAATCACGGTCGACGGCTTGCGCGACATGCTCAAGACCAAGTCGCCCATCATGATCGCCGTGTTCGAAGCGCTGATGCTGCAGCAGAACATGCATAACGAACTGCGCGCGAAATCCTGAGCCAGGCGCTGCCCGGCGGCGCGAAAGCGCTCGGCACCGGGCTTGGCCGCCCTCTTATTCTTGCCGCGCCGCGGCCCCCGCTTCCGCGATCTGCGAGGCCAGCCGCTGCCGGCCGGCGATCAGCACGCAGGCACAGGCCAGCAGCACGGCGCCTTCGGCCAGCATCGTCAGCCGCGGCCCGAGCATGGTCGCCAGCAGGCCGGCGAACAATCCGCCCAGGGCATCGAAGCCGAAGCGGGTCGAGGTGAAGAAGGCCACCACCCGTCCGCGGAATTCGCCGGCCGTCGAGCCCTGCAACAGCATCAGGATGCCGACATTGCAGACCGAGATGCCAAAGCCCAGCACCACCATGCTGAGCATGGCCAGCTCGAAGCGCTCGCTGGCCGCCATGCCCAATAGCGCCAGCGCCCCCAGCAGGACGCCGGCGCTGACGCCGGCCAGGATCTCGCCGTTCGACTTGCGGGTCGCCAGGAAGATGGTCGACGCAAAGGCGCCGCAGCCGGCCGCGCCCCACAGCCAGCCCAGCGTGGTCGCGTCGCCGGCAAAGATGTCGCGCGCGAACACGGGCAGCAGCACCGTATAGGCCGACGCGGTCAGGTTCAGCCCGACCAGGATGGCGATCAGCTTGCGCACCGAGCGCGTGCGCCATGCGTAGACCAGCCCGTTGCGGAACACCTCGCCGACCGAGCCGCTGGCGCGCGGCGGCGCCGTCACCCGCATGCGCGCCAGCCCGATGATCACGGCCAGGAAGGACACGCCGTTGAACAGGAAGCAGACCGCTTCCGAGCTCAGCCCGAGCAGCAGGCCTGCCACCGGCGGCCCGAGGAAGCGCCCGGCATTGAACAGCATCGCATTGAGCGCAAGCGCGTTCGGCAGGTCGTCCCGGTCGTCGACGAAGCTGGCAATCAGCGACTGCCGCAGCGGGCCGTCAAAGCTGTTGATGATGCCAAGGCAGATCGCCATCGCCACGATGAAGGCACTGCCGATCGCATCCGACCCGGTGCCGGCGGCCAGCACGAAGGCTTGCACGGCCAGCAGGGATTGCACGATGATCAGGCAGCGCCGCTTGTCCTGCTTGTCGATCCAGGCGCCGGCCAGCGGCCCGACCAGCAGTTGCGGAAACAGGCTGCAAAAGGCCGTCACCCCGAGCAAGGCGGCCGAGCCGGTCACCCGATAGATCAGCCAGGACAGCGCCACCTGCTGTATCCACGAACCCAGCATCGAGATGCCCTGGCCGAGGAAATACAGGCGGAAATTGCGATGCCTGAGCGCGCGCAAGCCCGGCGGCAGCGTCCATCCGAAGGCAGTGGCTGACAAAATGCGGGCAGCGTCAGTAGGCGGCGCCGGGCTTGCCGGCCGTGGCCGCCGACGACGCGCCGCTGTCAGCGCCTGCCGCCGGGTCGCTTGCCGCGCCCGGCTTTGCGGCCTTGAATTTGTCGACCAGCGCCACCGCGGCATTGCGCAGCAACAGCGCATCGACGCCGACCAGCAGGAAGCTGGCGCCCAGCGCCTGATAGGTGGCGGCCGTGGCCGGATCGGCCGAGAACACGCCGGCCGCCTTGCCGGCGGCTGAAATGGCGCGGATCGCGCCCTCGACCGCGGCCCGCACTTCCGGATGGCCGGGCTGGCCCAAATGGCCCATCGATGCGGCCAGGTCGGACGGGCCGATGAAGACCGCATCGACGCCATCGACGCGAACGATCGCCTCCAGCGCTTCCAGCCCGCGCACCGATTCGATCTGCGCGATCAGGCACATCTCGCCATCGGCCCGGGCCAGGTAGTCGGGTATGCCATTCCAGCGCGCCGCGCGCGCCAGCGCGGTGCCCACGCCGCGTATGCCCTGCGGCGGATAGCGCATGGCCTGCACCAGCGCGCTGGCCTCGTCGGCCGATTCCACCATCGGCACCATCAGGGTCTGCGCGCCGCCATCGAGCAATTGCTTGATGCGCGCCGGATCATGGTCGACCGTCCTGACCACGGTCTTGACGGCAAAGCCGGACAGCGCCTGCATCTGCGCGATGATGGAGCGCAGATCATTCGGGCCGTGCTCGCCATCGATCAGCAACCAGTCGAAACCGGCGCTGCCGACGACTTCCGCCGCCAGCGCATCGGCCAGCCCGAGAAAAAGCCCGATCTGGGTCTGGCGGGCCAGCAGGTCTTGCTTGAAGCGATTGATCGTCATGTCCATCACACATTTCCCGGGGTCGGGTTGTTCGTTGAAAATCCGGCGATCCGCCGCTTACACAAAGCGGAAGGAAACGCTGCCCAGCTGGCCGTAGTCGGCATGGAAGCTGTCGCCGGCCACGGCCGGCGTCGGGCGCGTGAACGAGCCGGCCAGCACCACATCGCCGGCATGCAATTGCTCGCCATGGGGCGCGATCTTGTTGGCCAGCCAGGCCACGCCGGTGGCCGGATGGTTCAGGACCGCCGCAGCCAGCCCGGTTTCTTCGATCACGCCATTCTTGTGCAGCAGCGCGCCGACCCAGCGCAAATCCACGTCCATCGGTCGCACCGGACGGCCGCCCAGCACGATGCCGGCATTCGCCGCAAAGTCGGCGATCGTATCAAAGACCTTGCGCATGACTTTGGTCTCGCGGTCGAATTGCTCGATGCGGGCGTCGATGATCTCGATGGCCGGGGTCACGTACTCGGTGGCCGACAGGACGTCGAACAGGGTCACATTCGGGCCCTTGAGCGGCTTGCCGAGGATGAAGGCCAGCTCGACTTCGACCCGCGGCGCGATGAAGCGCCCGAACGGCAGGTCGCTGCCGGACTCGAAGAACATGTCATCCATCAGCGGCGCGTAATCGGGCTCGGTGATCTGGCTCGAGAGCTGCATCGCGCGCGAGGTCAGGCCGATCTTGCGCCCCCTGATATGGCGGCCGTCGGCCAGTTCCAGCTTCACCCATTCACGCTGGATCGCGTAGCCATCCTCGATCGTCATTGCCGGATATCGGGTCGAGAAATGGCGCAGCTGGGTGCGGCTCTTGCGCGCATCGTACAGCTGGCGCGCGAGGTGGACGACGGTTTCCTGGTTCAGCATGGTCAGGCCCCGGGTGCGATGTTGAAAAGCGGATGGAGATTGCTGTGCTTGCTGTCGAAGACTTCCTGGCCTTCGTCGATCTGCAGCGTGATGCCGATATGCCGCTTCGCGAACAAGTCGGCGAAGTGCGCCTCGGCGCTGGCCGCCAGGGCCTCGCCGATGCGCTGGTGGAGCGCCGCGCTGCGGCCGCGCCCCATGCGCAGCTGCAGATAGACGAAGGCATAGTCGCCTGGGTCGCCGGAGGCGGCACCGGCATGGGTGCCTGCCGCGCGCCCGGCCGCGCCGCCGTCGGCCAGCGCGTAATGCGCGGCCGGGTAGGCAAGCACGCGGGTGCCGCCGGTCGGGAAAACCGGCTTGTTCCCGTCATCGCGCACGGCCAGCATGGCGTCGGCAAGGCGCCGACACAGGGCGGTCATGTCGGTCTCGCGCTCGAGGTTGGGGGTGTAGAGGATCACCAGATGCGGCATCGCAGGTCCTTGTCAGTGCGTCAGCGAATGTTGGGGCGGTCGATCACAGGCGGGCCGAGATCGGCGTGTAGCCCCGGGCGCCGCTGGCGATCGCCGCCGGAATCGACGCACCGCTCTGCGGCGTTACCGGGAACACCGCATTGACCTGGCCGGTGCCGGAGGCGCCAAAGTAAGGGGTGAGGATCTCGGCCGGCGCGTCATAGCCGGACCAGCCGAGCGCGCCCATCAGCATCGCGGTGTCGTGCATGAAGCCTTCGCCATGGCCCTTGGACGCGTATTCGGGCAGCATGCCGCAGAAATCCTTCCATTCGGCGTTCTTCCACATCTCGAGCACCCGATGGTCGAGCTGCTCGAGGAAGGGGCTCCAGACCTTGAACGCGAACTCCGGCGCCAGCCCGTTCTGCGCGAAGCGATGGCTGAGGCTGCCGCTGGCAAGGAAGGCGACCTTGCCGTCGTAATGGTCCTCGACCGCCTTGCGCATGGCCCAGCCCAGGCGCGCGCTGTCGTCCAGGTAATGCACCATGCACAGCGCCGACACCGAGATCACCTTGAAATGCTGGTCCGCGTTCATGTAGCGCAGCGGCACCAGGGTGCCGTATTCGGGGTCGAGCGTGGTGTCGTCATGGGCCAGGGTCTCGACGCCATGCGCATTGCAGACGGTGGCCAGCAGGCGGCCCAGTTCGGGATTGCCGGGCGCCTCGAAGGCCATGTTCTTGATGAAGTGGGGCAGCTCGTTGCTGGTGTAATCGCCCTTGAAATGGGCGGCGCAGTTGATGTGGTAATTGGCATTGACCAGCCAGTGGGTGTCGAACACCACCAGCGTGTCGACGCCGAGCTCGCGGCAGCGGCGGCTGATTTCCCTGTGGCCGTCGATGGCGTCCTTGCGCGTGCCCTGGCGCGGGCCCGGGAATTCGCTCAGGACCATCGACGGCACGTGCGTGATCTTGGCGGCCAGTGCGAGCTGTCCCATGGTGCAGTCCCCTGTCAGTAATGTGGTTGGTCGGCGCCGGGCGTCACTGGCCCCAGTGCGGGATGTGATGGCTGCCCATGGATACCGCAATGTTCTTTGGCTCGCAGAATACCTCGTAGCTCCAGCTACCCCCTTCGCGGCCGGTGCCGCTGGCCTTGGTGCCGCCGAAGGGCTGGCGCAGATCGCGCACGTTCTGGCTGTTGACGAAGCACATGCCGGCCTCGATCGCGGCCGCCACCCGGTGCGCCTTGCCGAGGTTTTCGGTCCAGACATAGCTGGAGAGGCCGTAGTCGATGTCGTTGGCCAGGGCGATCGCATGGGCCTCGTCACGGAACGGGATCAGGCAGGCCACCGGTCCGAAGATCTCTTCCTGCGCGATGCGCATGCGGTTGTCGACGTCGGCAAACACGGTCGGCCAGACGAAATTGCCTTTGGCCAGATGCGCCGGCAGCTCGGCCGCATAGGCGGGCCGGTCCGTCCCGCCGCACAGCAGCGTGGCGCCTTCGGTCGGGCCCAGCTCGATGTAGCTGCGCACCTTGGCCAGGTGGGCCGGGCTGATCATCGGGCCGATGAGGGTGGCCTCGTCCAGCGGGTCGCCCACGGTGATGCGGCGGGCGCGGGCGGCGAACTTCTCCGCGAAGTCGGCGTAGATGCTGCGTTGCACCAGGATGCGGCTGCCGGCGGTGCAGCGCTCGCCGTTGTTGCTGAAGATCATGAACACCGCGGCGTCCAGCGCGCGCGCCAGGTCGGCGTCGTCGAACACCACGAACGGGCTCTTGCCGCCCAGTTCCATGCTGAACTTCTTCAGCCCGGCGGTCTGGATGATGCGGTTGCCGGTGGCGGTGCTGCCGGTGAAGCTGATCGCGCGCACGCCAGGGTGGGCGCACAGCGGCTCGCCGGTGGCGCGGCCGGTGCCGTGCACGATGTTCAGCACGCCCGCCGGGATGCCGGCCTCCAGCGCCAGCTGGCCCAGGCGGTCGGCCGACATCGGGCTCAGCTCGCTCATCTTCAGCACCGCGGTGTTGCCGAAGGCGAGGCAGGGCGCCACCTTCCACGTCGCCGTCATGAAGGGCACGTTCCAGGGGCTGATCAGCGCGCACACGCCCACCGGGTGGAACAGGGTGTAGTTCAGGTGCGTGGGCGTGGGGTAGGTGTGGCCGTCCACCCGGGTGCACATCTCGGCGAAGTAGTGGAAGTTGTCGGCCGCCCGCGGCACCAGCTGCTTGCCGGTCTGGCTGATGGTCTGGCCGGTGTCCTGCGTCTCGGTGCGGGCGATCTCGGGCACGTGCTTGGTGATCAGGTCGCCCAGCTTGCGCATCAGCGCGGCGCGCTCGGTGGCCGGGCGGGCTGCCCAGGCCGGGAAGGCGGCCTGGGCGGCGGCCACCGCGGCGTTCACCTCGTCGGCGCCACCGGCAGCCAGCTCGGCCAGCACGGCCTGGGTGGCGGGGTTCACGGTCTCGAGGGTGTCGCGGCTGTCGACCGGGCGGCCGTTGATCAGGTGCTGGATGCGCATGGGGTCGAAGTCCTAACGTCCAAAAGCTGCGTCGCCGACGATGTGATTGACCAGCCGGCCGATGCCGTCGATCTCGGTCACGACCTCGTCGCCGACCTTGACGTTGACGGTGCCGTCGGGTGTGCCGGTGAGGATCACGTCGCCCGGCTGCAGCGTCATGAAGCTGCTGAGGTAGGCGATCAGGTCGGCCACGTCATGCACCATCTGGCCGGTGTGGCCCTGCTGGGTGATCTGGCCGTTGACGCGGGTGC
>JACCDG010172520.1_pt1 | contig 20706 bp, 17 predicted proteins | sample 7442471 | NCBI WGS metagenome assembly JACCDG01 (sample SAMN15323444, study PRJNA562643) | freshwater metagenome | isolation source: river surface water | place: USA:Blue River Watershed | collected 2017-08-17 | reverse complement strand
CACCCTCTCGCATAGTTGTTTCACAGCGCTGAGCAATAAGTAAAGTGTTATCACAAGCTTGCGGGAAATCCTTAAACAATTGACGCATTTGCGAAGCAGTCTTTAAATAAAATTCAGAGTTTTCAAATTTAAACCTCTTCGGATCAGCTAGAGTTGCACCAGACTGAATACAGAGCATTACTTCATGAGCGGCAGCATCTTTGTGGTGGGTGTAATGTAAATCGTTGGTTGCAAGCAGAGGTAGGTTTAACTCTTTACCTAATTTCAGAAGATCTGTCAGAACTCGTTTTTCAATATCAATTGAGTGGTCCATAATTTCTAGGAAGTAATTATCTGCTCCAAAAATATCTCTCATCTTTGCCGCAGCATTAACCGCCTCTTTATATGCACCCATTCGCAACCTAGTTTGAATCTCCCCTCCCGGACAACCGGTGGTGGCAATAATTCCCTTGCTGTATTGGGCAATTAATTCCTGATCCATTCTTGGTTTGTAATAAAAACCCTCAAGGGATGCCAAAGAAGAAAGTTTAAAAAGATTGGTTAAACCAACATTATTTTCAGCCAAGAGCGTCATGTGGGTATAAGCACCGCCACCTGAAACATCATCCTCTCCACCCTCGGCCCACTTAACTCTGCGCTTATCAAATCTAGATTCTGGTGCTACATAAGCTTCTATTCCGATAATTGGTTTAACACCTGCACTTTTGGCAATCTTATGAAACTCAAAAGCACCAAAAACATTTCCATGATCAGTCATTGCGATAGCTGGCATTTCTTGTCTGGCAACTTCAGCTATCAATTCTGAAATCTTTGCCGCTCCATCCAGCATTGAGTACTCGGTGTGCACATGAAGATGTGCAAAATTCTCCGAGTTGCTTTGGTTTCCGGATGAATTAGGCATGGGTGGTGAGATTACTACTGGCTGATATTTCTAGCGCGTAATATCTGAAAGTATCTCTAGTGAGCGTGTCAGATCCGCTGGGTACTCAGCATTAAAGGACATACGCTCGCCAGAGCCTGGGTGATCAAATGCCAGCTGCTTGGCATGTAGCCAAGGTCTAGAAATACTCAATTTCATGGCCAGGGCTGGATCAGAGCCATAGGTTAAGTCTCCAACTAATGGATGGTGGAGAGCGGAAAAATGAACTCTTATCTGATGAGTTCTTCCTGTTTCAAGTTCAATTTCTAACAAGGTGACAGCTGGGAAAACTTCTAAAGTTTTGTAATGCGTAATACTTGGTTTGCCATTGGCAACAACTGCAAAACGATAATCCTCTCTTGGATGGCGATCAATTGGCGCATCAATGGTGCCAACAGTTGGATCCATATGCCCCTGCACTAAAGCATGGTAAACCTTTGAAACAGTTCTATTTCGAAATTGATCTTTCAAACTTGAATATGCAATCTCATTTTTTGCAACCACCATTAATCCAGATGTTCCAACATCCAATCGGTGCACAACGCCCTGACGCTCTGCTGCCCCTGATGTAGCAAGTTGGTAGCCAGCTGCAAATATCGCTCCTACTACTGTTGCCCCTTGCCATCCCGGGCTAGGGTGAGCTGCGATGCCAACAGGTTTATCAATAACAATTAGGAACTCATCATCATAAACAACTTTTAATCCATCTATTGGGGTAGCAACGAGTTTGGCTTCACCTTTAGCTGCAGGAAGTATTACCTCTAATTGATCACCCGTAATCACTCGATCTGATTTTCCAACGGCTTTTCCATCTTTAGAAATCTCTCCAGCTTCAATTAATCCAACAATTACATTTCTAGAAAGGCCTAGAAGTCTTGAAAGTGCTGCATCAACTCTCTCTTGATTTAACCCTTCAGGAATCGAGAGATTTCTTACTTCCCTTTCACTCATTTTTTCTCCTGTGGTTTATCAAAAGCAACATTCTTGAAACTTAAAATTGAAATGAGAATCGCAGCGCTAACGACTGCCATGTCAGCAATATTGAATATTGGCCAATTCGGTAGTTGAATCCAATCCACAACTTCACCCTGCAATCCTCCTGGATCCCTGAAAATACGATCAGAGAGATTTCCAAAGATGCCACCCAGTGCTAAGCCAAGGGCAAAAGCCCATCTGTTTGAGGTAACTTTTCTGCCATAGAAGAAAATAACTGCACATACAATAATTGCAAATGTTGAGAGAAATATGGTTCCGCTTGTTGCCAAACTAAATGCTGCACCTGAGTTATAGGTCAATCTAAGTTGCAGAAAATCACCAATTATCTGCTTTGGTTGACTTGATAAATGTTCTATCGCCAGAGTTTTTGTTAAATAATCAAATGCAAAAACTATTAGAGCGGTAACCGCCAGCAATTTTCGCTGAATTAAGTTCAGCGTCGTTCCTCCTTCTGTTTACAGACCATACACAAGGTTGCGCGTGGGAAGACTTGGAGTCTGGCTTTACCTACAAAATTTCCACACTCTTCGCATTTGCCATAAGTTTTGTTATCAATTCTTTCAAGTGCTCGCTCTGTTTGTTGCACCATATCTTTAGCGTTATAAACCAAGGACATTTCATGCTCGCGTTCAAATGTTTTTGCACCAGCATCGGCTTGATCATCACCGGCTCCTACTCCAGCGGCTTCAACCAAATCTTCCATTTCAGCTTCTGCAATCTCTAATTCTTTTCTCAATCTGACTAAATCCTTAGAAAGCTCGACCTTAATACTTTTTAATTCAGTGGCACTCCATGCATTTTCATCAGATTGAACCACTAGTGGTGCAGGCGCTGCTTTAATTGGTTTTAGGGCTGCTGCCTTCTTGGATTTTAAAACTGGTCTTGGTGGTGGCAACATCATTAATCTGCGTTCTTCAACTACCGGTTGCGCATTTGCGTTTGGCATGGTTGATGTAACAGAGATAGTTGTGGAAGAGCCAGAAGTTGAAGTTTGAAGCTTGGCCGGAAATGGTTTACCAACTGCTTTTTTAGCAATTGGTTTTTTGGCTATTGAAGGTTTAACTATCTTAGGTGATCTAGTTGCATTTTTTGCGACTGGTTTTTTTGGAGCAGCTTTCTTTGCTACAGCCTTTTTTGCCACCTTTTTTGCAAGCTTTTTTGGTGTTGGCTTGCTGCTCTTTTTTGCTGATTTCTTAAACAATTTCTTAATAGCCACAATACCCCCCGAAGGGGGAAAGGTTATGGCTTGGCTCAACTAATTACCAACCGCCACCCCCGTGAGTAAAGATGTGTTCAAGAAATGCTTTCTTCCCGCGTTAGAATGCGGGGTGGCAATCAATAAGAAAAACTCGATTAATGCCTTACCGGCGCAAATTGATCTGCCTGTGATGGAAGCCGGAATTCTTGATTACTGGACAAAAAATCAAGTTTTTGAAAAATCTGTTGAAAATCGTAATGGTGCCCAGCGTTGGAGTTTTTATGAAGGTCCACCAACTGCAAACGGCAAACCAGGTACTCACCATATAGAAGCTCGCGTTTTTAAAGATTTATTCCCACGTTTTCAAACTATGAAAGGCAAACAAGTAATCAGAAAAGCTGGTTGGGATTGCCATGGCCTGCCGGTTGAAATTGCAGTTGAAAAAGAATTGGGATTCACTGGTAAAGCTGACATCGAAAAATTTGGAGTTGCTGCCTTTAATGAAAAATGTAAGGAATCAGTTCAACGACATGTAACCGAGTTTACGGATATGACTAAGCGCATGGGATTCTGGGTTGATTTCGATGAAGCGTATTGGACCATGTCGCCGGAGTACATCGAAAGTGTTTGGTGGTCCTTACAGCAAATCTGGAACAAAGGCTTGCTTGTACAAGATCACCGAGTTGCACCTTACTGTCCACGATGCGGAACTGGATTATCTGATCATGAGTTAGCCCAAGGTTATGAAACCATAAAAGATCCATCAGTTTTTGTAAGATTCCCCGCAACCTCTGGAAAGCTTTCCGAACTTAAGGCGAGTTTACTTGTTTGGACTACAACCCCTTGGACTTTAGTTTCCAACACAGCGGTTGCAGTTAACCCAAAGGTGGAGTACCAAGTAATTGAAATTACCGTAGATGAAAAAACTGAGCGGCTAGTTGTGGCAGCAGATTTAGTAAACGTTCTTGGTGAGGATCGAAAAGTTATTGCTACTTTCATGGGTAAAGAGTTGGAGCACACTAAGTATTCAAGGCCATTTGATTTAGTCGAGATTGAAAACTCCCACTTTGTTGTGCTGGCCGACTACGTAACAGTTGAGGATGGAACAGGTTTAGTACACCAATCTCCAGCATTTGGCGCCGACGACCTAGAAGTTTGTCGAAAATACAACCTGCCGGTAGTAAACCCAATAAATCCTGATGGCCATTTTAAAAAAGAGGTTGCTCTAGTTGGTGGGGTATTTTTCAAGGAAGCTGATAAGCCATTAATAAAAGATCTTAAAAGTCGAAACTTGTTATTCAAGAGTTTGCAATTTGAGCACTCCTATCCACACTGCTGGCGCTGCCACACTGCATTAATGTATTACGCGCAACCTTCTTGGTATATCAAAACAACTGCGATTAAACAGGAATTGCTGCGTGAGAACTCAACAACAGATTGGCATCCCGAGACTATTAAAACTGGTCGATTTGGTGATTGGTTAAACAACAACATCGACTGGGCAGTATCGCGAAATCGATATTGGGGCACCCCATTGCCAATCTGGAAATGCGAAAATAAGCACGAGATCTGCGTGGGTTCACTAGCTGAGCTTGGAAAACTAGCTGGGCAAGAGTTAAGTAAATTAGATCCACATCGTCCATTTGTTGATGACATAAAATTTAATTGCAAAGAGTGCCAAACGCAGATGCAGCGGATTCCTGAAGTAATTGATTGCTGGTATGACTCAGGTGCAATGCCATTTGCGCAGTGGGGCTACCCTCATCGAGCAGGATCAGTAGAGCAATTTAAAGCTGCATACCCTGCAGATTTTATATGTGAAGCTATTGATCAAACGCGCGGATGGTTTTATACATTAATGACAATCGGTACCTTAGTTTTTGATAAATCATCTTATAAAACCGTTCTCTGTCTTGGACACATATTGGATAAAGATGGCAGAAAAATGAGTAAGCATCTAGGAAATGTTCTAGAGCCAATGCCATTGATGAACCAGCACGGAGCCGATGCAGTTCGTTGGTACATGCTCGCTGCCGGCTCTCCTTGGAGTGCTAGACGTGTTGGCCACGATGCAATCACCGATGTAGTGAGAAAAACACTGCTCACCTACTGGAACACCATCTCCTTCTTCACTCTCTACGCAAATGCAGCAGATTTCGAAGTCACTGAGATTAGCTCTGATTTGACCTTGATGGATCGATGGATACTTTCTGAATTAAACAAGTTGATTGCAGGTGTTGATTTAGCTCTAGAAAATTTTGATTCGCAACTTGCTGGAAGCTTGTTAGCGACATTTATCGATGATCTTTCAAATTGGTATGTGCGCAGATCTAGGCGCCGCTTCTGGGATGGTGATCCAGTTGCCTTGAATACACTGTATTTCTGCCTCAAGAATTTAACCTTACTTCTTGCGCCAATGGTTCCATTCATTTCAGAGCACGTTTGGCAATCACTGATTCGAGTAGCGCAATCAAACCAGCCAGAGTCAGTTCACTTGGCAGATTTTCCAATTTCAGATGCAAAAAGAATTGATGAAAACCTCTCTGCCTCTGTCTCACTATCAAGACGTTTAGTTGAATTGGGTAGGTCTGCTCGTGCCGAATCTGGCGTGAAAATACGTCAACCACTATCTCGGGCACTTGTATCAGCCTCCGGTTGGGAGAAAATCTCTGAGGAAATCAAAACTCACATTGCGGATGAATTAAACATCCAAAAATTAGATGGTATTCATGTGGCAGAGGCTGACTTAGTTGATGTCTCTGTTAAGGCTAATTTTAGAACTTTAGGAACTAAATTCGGCGCTGAGGTTCAAGATATTGCCAAAGCAATTACCGAAGCAGATCACACACTTATGGTCAAACACCTTAGAGAGAATAAATCCTTTGAGATTAATCTAAAAACAGCATCTGGTAAGAAGGTAGTCAGCATTGATATAGATGATTTAGTTGTAACTGAAACACCTAGAACTGGTTGGTCAGTTGCCTCACACGCAGGAGAAAGCTTAGCTTTGGATCTGGCGCTAACTCCAGAGTTAATTCAGATGGGTGTGGTTCGTGAGGTTATTAGGGCAGTTCAAGAAGAAAGAAAACGCATTGGTTTAGATATCAGTGATCGAATTACGGTTAATTGGAACGCTCCAGAACAAATCGCTCTTGCCATAATTGAATCAGAGACAGAAATTAGCTCTGAGGTGCTGGCTACTAAAATGGTGCGTCAGAGCAAGCAATCCAATAGTGATAATGAATTGGGATTATGGCTGGAGTTAATTAAAAGCTAGAGCACGACAACTAAACGCATCAACAACTGAACTACAAAAAACACGACGATAAAAGATAGATCTAGCGATATTCCGCCTAATCGCAACGGTGGCACAAACTGTCTAACAAAACTAAGTGGGCGATCTGTGACTGAGTAGATTAATTCCGCTAAAGCAAGCAAAAATCCTCTTGGCCGAAAATTCGGAGAAAAAATTCTTATGTAATCTAAGATCAATCTACCGATTAATGCGATTAAGAAAAGATTAAGCAGCCAGTAAATTAAGCTAAGTATCGAGCTCATTAGAAAAAAGCTGGATCAGCTTTGATTAAAAAAACTTGCTTGTGCGGCTGAATTTTTATCTTCAACGCTAACTGAAACATTTGGTGGTGTAAGCAAGAAAACCTTTGGTGTTACTCGCTCAATGCTTCCATGATGACCAAAAACTAAACCTGAAGCAAAGTCCACTAAGCGTTTACGTTCGCTCTCTTCCATATCGCTCAAATTCATAATAACTGGTTTGCCTTCACGATAATGCTCACCGATTAATCGTGCTTCACTGTAGGTTCTAGGTGTTAGTGAAATAATGTGATCCATAATCTTGTGTGATTCGGCGTGAGGTAATAATTCAACATTTGATTTAGCAACTGGCTTGGCAGTTGACCGAACTAATCTTGGCGCACGCTCTGTAACTTGATTATTGCCATGGTCAAGCTCTTCCTCGTCCATAAGTCCGAGGTACCCAGCAACCTTCTTAAATGCACTAGCCATGGCTTAAATCTATTTGATGGGAGATCTATTTCCGAGGATTGAACTGCCAATGCGAACATGTGTCGCACCCAGGGAAATGGCTAATTCGTAATCCCCGCTCATGCCAGAAGATAGAGAACTAGCCGCCGGATAGAGCTGTATGAATTTTTGCTGGATTTGCTGCAATCTGACAAAAGCTTGCTCAGTTGGTTGATCAAGTGGAGCAACCGCCATCAAGCCCTTTACTTCAAGGTTTGGCAAACTCATTATTTGCTCTGCCAATTGCATCAAGTCTGCCGGATCAACACCTTCTCGAGATTGCGGAAGAGTATCTAGTGAAACTTGAATAAATATTTCTTTAGTTTTGCCCACCGAAAACTGAGAAATCATCTGGGCATATTTGAATTTATCAACAGAGTGAATTACTGAGGCCCAATTGGAGATAGATTTCAACTTATTGCTTTGGATCCCACCTTGAAAATGCCAAGTAATATCGGCTGGTAATACACCTACCTTGGGAGCAGCCTCTTGATCTCGATTCTCACCAAAATTTCGAACTCCAAGCTCATACAAAATTTCTAAATCTGATACTGGGAAAGTTTTTGTAACAGCTATCAAAGTTATCTCACTGGGTGATCTACCTGCTGCCTGGGCAGCTGAAGTAATTCTCTCCTTAACTAACTCTAAATTTGAGAGTATTTGATCTTTTCGGCTCATAAACTTATAACCCCAACTTGGCGTCCTGCCTCAGCATTTGCTCTATGCGAGAAATATCTTGAATTTTCCTTGGTACACAAATTTAGGTTCTCTAACTTGATATCACCTAACTGTTCTTCCAGCCCTTTATATAAATTCAAATAATTGTTCTTCTCACCTGTTGCAGGATATGTTGAACAAACATCGGCGTAAGTTTGGGAATCTACTTCATAGCACTCACCACATATATGTGGCCCCACAACTCCATTAATCTGAACCGCCCCTAATTGCTTCATCAATGAGACCGCTTTAAGTGCAACCTGGTTCATCAGTCCTTTTCTGCCAACATGAACAGCAGCAACTACATTTTGTGAGGCCAACAGTAAAGGCAGGCAATCAGCAACTCTGACCGCTAGTGCAATATTCTTGTTAGTAGTAACTATCGCATCTGCCTCTGGAAATATTGATTCGTTCTCAATCACAGCCACTTCATTGCCATGGGATTGATGCATGAATACAACTGGTAGGGCAATTAAATTGTTTAGCTTTCTTGAGTTACTTGAATCAATTGGATCAGCCAGAGATCCGAAATCACGTCCTGTGAAAAGCAGCCTTGCCATTACGGCTACTACCGCATGAAATCAGGAATATCGATCTCATCTTCTGCAACTAGATCTTCAAATGTAATGCGTTTACGAGGACGCTCAGCACCCTCAACATTTAAATCTAGTGCGACAGCAAGTGGATCATTAGCTGCAATTGGATCGGCCTCGCCACCAATAGTTGCTGCATCAATCACAGGCATAGCAACTCTTTTTGGTTGTCCGCCATCAAAACCAGCTGCAATAACAGTAACTCGTACCTCATCCCCTAGAGCATCATCAATCACAGTTCCATAAATTATGTTTGCATCTGGGTGTGCAGATTTTGCAACTAATTCAGCTGCCTCAGAAATTTCAAACAGACCTAAATCAGATCCACCAGCAATCGAAAGCAGAACTCCGTGAGCTCCATCAATTGATGCCTCAAGCAGTGGACTTGAGATCGCTAACTCTGCAGCTCTTACAGAACGAGCCTCTCCTCGAGCTGATCCAATTCCCATTAAGGCTGATCCTGCCCCAGCCATAACACTCTTAACATCCGCAAAATCCAAGTTGATTAATCCAGGTGTTGTAATCAAATCAGTTATACCTTGTACTCCAGATAGTAAAACTTGATCTGCTGTCTTAAATGCTTCTAATGCACTAATTGATCGATCAGAAATTGCAAGCAAACGATCATTAGGAATAACAATTAAAGTATCAACTTCAGTACGTAGATTTTCAATTCCTTCTTCTGCTTGAGCAGTTCTACGCTTTCCTTCAAATGTAAATGGTTTTGTTACTACGCCAACTGTTAATGCGCCAAGGTCTTTTGCGACCTTCGCAACAATTGGTGCGCCACCAGTTCCAGTTCCGCCACCTTCTCCTGCAGTTACAAAAACCATATCCGCACCGCGAAGAACTTCTTCAATTTCATCAATGTGATCAAGGGCTGCTTGACGACCAATCTCTGGTGCAGCACCGGCACCTAAACCTCTTGTTAATTTTCTACCAATATCTAATTTCACATCTGCATCTGACATTAATAATGCTTGCGCATCAGTGTTGATTGCAATGAACTCAACGCCTTTTAAACCAACATCAATCATTCTGTTAACAGCATTAACTCCGCCGCCGCCGATACCAACGACTTTGATAACAGCTAAATAGTTTTGCGGTGTTGCCACTTTTTGCCTCTTCCCTAGCCCTAAATCTCAAGTTGAGAGTTAAAGTTATGCTGATCTGATTACGCAAAACTAGGCACTACAGGCAATGCAATCAAACACCGACACGATGTTTACTGGATTAAATATTTCTTTGTTATTTGCTTTGTGTCGTCAGAAAATGCAAGTAAAAACCTAGCCAGATCCACTATCTATTTAACGATTGGTGCATTCGGTTCGGATAAATCAACTTGAGAGATTGAGCCATTTTCAGGCAGTTCTAGCAATGCTTTCAGTACTTGGAATTTTTGCTCAATCTGGTCAATTGATCCCCAGTTAATTCGGACTGCCTTTCCGTTTATTTGTGTACTCATCAAAATAAACCCCGCTTTAGTCACCGAGATTTGATCTAATTTAGTCACTAAGTAATCCAGATCTTTGGGTAATTTGCGCATTAGGGTGGCAACAATTGCAAGATTTTCATTACTTGCAATAGCAGCTGAAACTAGTGGCAAGGAAGATTGATTTTTGCCTTGCTCAGTTGAAACTGGAGTAAATATGACTCCTTCTGAATCAAAATTGACTAGTTTGTTCTGGGCAGTTAGTGCCCGAGCTACTGGTACCCGTTCAAAGACAGTGATTTGGATTTTCTTACTCAGCCAATCTCTTGATGCTGAACTTGATTTAACCCAATCTAAATCCACCAATGAGTTCTCAATAGATCTCACATCTACACGGGCTATTTTTTGCCCAACTTGTGGGGCAATTTTATCTCGCACAAGCTTTTGATTTACTTCAGAAATGGCTGTTGTTCCACTTACCTCTATTTGTTCTACTGTGAATAGTGAAGACCAACCCAAAGTATAGGCAAACACAACAAAGATGAATACAAGTAGAAATGCACTGACTCGCCTTTTTCCGCTCTTAGTAATTTCCATTGTCTATACAGTTACTGGTTTGCTAAAGCTTGCAAAATTGGATCCCCAAGTGAACTAACATCGCCAGCTCCTAAGGTAATAATTACATCACCTGGCTTTGCAAGTGAGGCAACCTCTTCAACTACCTGAATCATCGAGGGTTCATATTTAATTTTTTCTGAACTTAGATTCTTAGCAATTAATAATGAGGAAACTCCAGCCATTGGTTTTTCACTAGCCGCATAAACCTCTAATAGGTATGTAAAGTCTGCTAGCTCTAGCGCCTTTGAAAATTGCATTGCAAATGCCGCGGTTCTTGAATAGCGATGCGGTTGAAATATCACTAAAACGCGTCCGGATTGAGCTAAATTTCTTGCTGCCGTTAAGGTAACAATTAATTCTGTTGGATGATGACCATAATCATCAATTACTTTAATTCCAGAAACCTCACCTTTGAGCTCAAATCTACGTCTAGTGCCTGTAAAAGTCTCAAGCCCAATCAACGCTTTCTGCTCTGGTATTTGCAGCGCGCAAGCAGCTGCAAAAGCAGCTAGCGCATTCAATAAATTGTGCTCACCGGCTACTGAAAGGTTTAACTCCCCTATTTTTCGGCCAGTATTTGAAACTACCGATGTTGATTTAGTTGGGGCCAAAAAGATCTTATCGATCCTAAAATCATTTATGGCAGATTTCCCATAGAGATATACCTTCAAATCTTTTCTAGTGATTTGTTTAAGAAGAGTATTCACTCCCTCGTCATCACCACATGCAACTAAGAAACCACCGGGCTTAATCGATTCAACAAATTGTAAGAAAACATCAAATACCTCTCGTTCGCTTGCAAAATGATCAACATGATCTAATTCAATATTGGTGATGATTGCACCAGATGGACGATAAGCCAAGAAAGATCCGTCAGACTCATCGGCCTCTGCTACAAATATCTGCCCACTACCGCTGTGAGCATTTGTACCAGCTGTATTTATCGTGCCGCCAATAGCAAATGAAGGATCAACTCCGGCTGATTGCAATGCCACCGTAAGCATCGCGGTTGTAGTCGTTTTACCATGAGTTCCTGCAACTGCAACTGAAATTGATTCTGACATTAACCAAGCCAAAGCGGTTGCCCTTGCTGCAATCGGCAAGCCCTTTGCGATAGCACTTGATAATTCGGAGTTTTTTTCATTAATGGCTGATGAAACAATTACAAGCTCAGAATCGGTGACATTTTCTGGTGCATGTCCAACAAAAATAGTTGCGCCGAGTGCTCTCAGGGAGGTTAGGACGGCAGAGTCATTCTTATCCGAACCAGACACTGTAAAACCTTTGGCCAACATGATGCGAGCAATTCCACTCATTCCAGCCCCGCCAATACCAATAAAATGAATCTTTAATTTAGCTAAATCAGCTAATGAATAATTCAAATTGTTAACCACCTTGTTTTTCCAATTCATCAATGATCGCCTTACCAATAACTGCACTTGCTGAAATTTCATGTGAATTCTTAGGCGCAAAACTTCTGGCTTTTCGCCAAATTTCATCCCAATTACTAATCAACCAATCGGCATTAAATTTATTGTCATCTACTACCTCTGCAGCACCTGCAGTTTGTAAATCAATAGCATTTGCAGCTTGTTCACCATTGCCTACAGGCAATGGAATCAGAACGGCAAATTTACCAACGGCAGCTAACTCAGCACATGTTAAAGCTCCACTCCGAGCGATCACTAAATCTGCTGCCTGATATGCCGCTGACATATCTTCGATGTAAGACAGTGGTAGATAATTCTCTGTTGATGTGGGTAAGGCGTTGTTGCGACCTACGGAATGAACAACTTGTACCCCACGATCAGTGAACAAGGAAAGCGATTGAAGAATTGCCTCATTGATATGCCTTGATCCTTGGGATCCACCAAAAACTAAGACAGTTGGTTTATCTTTGGATAACTGCCATTTTTCTAATTGACGCTCTCTGATTTGTGCAGATTCTCCTGGGGTAGTTTTACTAACAGCCAAAATCTCAGCTCTTATTGGCATGCCAGTAAGTTGAGCATTTCGCCAGCGTCCAACTTTCAAACCTGCTCTTGCGAAGGCGATAAAAATTTGGGTTGCAAATGGTGCCCCAAGTCGATTTGCCCAACCTGGAATTGCGTTTGCTTCATGAATAAAGATCGGCTTACGAAGTAAAGCTGCAGCTATATATATTGGCGGGCAGGCATAGCCCCCGAAACCAATCACTAATTCGTGGTTGCGACAAATTTTTATGGACTCTATGGTTGCGACCAACATTTTAAATGGCCATAGAAATATTCCAGGTGTTACCTGCCGTGGCATTAAGACTTTTGGAATGTGCAATAAATCAAAACCAGCTCTTGGAACTAGTTGATTCTCTAAGCCATTCTTTGTGCCCACAAAAGTTATTTGCAATTCAGGTCGATTGGTTTGAAGCCATGTGGCCACAGCCAAAGCTGGCTCAACGTGACCTGCTGTACCGCCACCTGCAAAAAGTATCTTAGTTTTCATTGGGTTAATTTTCTCACCCGATTAGCCTTTATGCCCTCTGAAATCTCAGGTGTGCGACGAGCAACTCCCAATACATAACCAATAGCTAGTAAATTAGCTAAAAGAGAAGAGCCGCCGTAAGAAATCAATGGCAAAGTCACTCCAATTACTGGGATAAGTGAGGTAACAGAACCAATATTGATTGTAACTTGAGCAATTAACCAACAAGCAATTCCAGCTGTTGCATACCTAGAGAAATCATCTTTTGTCTTAAGGGCAACTCTTAAAATTGAATAGATCAATGCTGCATAAAGTGTTAACACCAACAAAGTTCCAAGCAACCCAAGCTCTTCACCAATAACTGAAAAGATAAAATCTGTATGAGCTTCTGCAAGATTTGCCCACTTTTGTTTACTTGCACCAAGGCCACTGCCCCATAAACCACCACTTGCTAATCCCATGATGCTATGTGCTGGTTGCCAGCCTGCAAATTTGTAATAACGCTCATCAAAAGGATCAAACAAGGCACCAAATCTATTCATTCGATAAGAATTGGTAAGGATTAATGCTCCACCTACCAAAGTTGCTGCAACTGCCAGCGCTAAAAAGGGTTTCAGGGAGGCTCCTGATAGAAACAATATCCCCGAGGCGATGATAAATACTAAAAGTGCGGTTCCAAGATCACGTTCAAACAAGATCAAAGTTATAACTACAAATAATCCTGGAAATATCAATCCAAAATGTGTGTACTTACCACTGGTTTCACTGATTTTTCTAAGTTGAAGCGCACACCAGAGAATCAATAAAAACTTGGCAAATTCTGAAGGCTGTAAAGTGAACCCAGCAATTTCAATCCAATTCCTATTTCCTTTAACGTTTTTGCCCAAGAATGGCACAAAAGGCAAAAGTAAAATAACAATTGAAATACTCAGAGAATACCTTGCAATTTTCGGCCATATTTTTCCATTAACTCGAGATGCCCAGTAAAAACTAAATGCTCCTAAACCGAGGAAGAAGAATTGTCTGATGAAAATCGTGTATGCATTTCCATTCTCTTCTAGTGATGTAACGGTGGAAGAAGAAAGGACCATTACTAAACCTAGGGCTCCTAAGAATACGGTGCTCCAAATAATTAAGTAATAAGGTATTTCAGGTCTACTTAAGATTCTTGAGTATCGATTTAGTGTTGAATTGTTACTCATTCTATGCCTGAGCCTTTACTGCTTGACTGAATAGCTGTCCTCGTTCGACATATGAATCAAACTGGTCCATCGAAGCGCAGGCAGGTGCCAGTAGCACCGTATCTCCCGATATTGCAATACTTTTTGCTTTGTTAACAACCTCCACCATTAATTGCTTGGCATCACTTATTTGATCAACTCTGATTAATTCAATGGTGGGGGCATGTTTTGCAAAAGCCTCGGCAATTATTTCCCGATCTTGTCCAATCAAAATCACGCTCTTAATCCGTTCAGCGGTTCGTATTGCCAATTCATCCATACTGGCACCTTTGGCTAATCCACCGGCAATCCATATGACATTGAAATAGGATTGCAATGAAGCAATAGCTGCATGAGGATTTGTTGCTTTTGAATCATCAACCCAGGTTATTTCATTCTTTTTTAAAACTACTTCCATACGATGGTGATCGGTTGAGAAATTCTGAAGTCCTGCCTTGATAGATTCATAACTAATCCCAATTGATAAACAAAGCGCAGCAGCTGCAAGAGCATTAAGCACATTGTGTGGAACAGTTGGAGTTATATCCACTATTTCTGAAATTTCATTAGCCTCAGCTGGGGTTGGCGAAAAAGCTCTATCAATTAAAAGGTTTTCAACTAAGCCTAATTCACCTGGTTTTGGAGTATCCAGTGAAAACCAAATAACAGATTGGTCTTTGATTCTGGTAGCCAGTTCTTTATCTGATTTATTGGCAATAGCTTTTTTACTTTGATTGATCAATTTCAATTTGGCTTTTGCATAATTATCAAAACTTCCATGCCAGTCAATATGATCTTCAGCGATGTTTAATAGTGCAACAGACTCATACTCAGGATGCTCGCTCCATTGAATTTGAAAGGAAGATAGTTCCAGCGCCAAGAAATCAAATTGCTTCTGGCTTAAGACAGATTCGATAACAGTTTGACCCACATTGCCGCAAGCTGCGCCATTAATATTGGCACTTTTAAAAATAGTTTCTACCATTTTAATCGTAGTAGTTTTTCCATTAGTTCCAGTCAATCCAACCCATTTTTGATTTGGCGCTACTACTTGCTTTACCATCCATGCAAAATCTATTTCACTAAATATCTCAACGCCTGATTTCTTAAGTTGATCAAAGACTGGGTGATCCATACGCCATCCAGGCGAGACAATTGCTAGATTAATGCCATTCGGAATTTCAGTAACAACTTCTTCATGTGAATTTGGATTATCGTCAAACAAAATCGGTGTTGCTTGAAATCCAATTAAAGCCTTTGCAACAGCCTTACCAGTTACACCTGCTCCAATTACTAAACATTTCTTACCTGATAAATTCTCAACAAAATTCATATTAAGAAGCAACCCACTGAGCGTAAAACAGTCCAAGGCCTGCTGCTACGCCAAGGCTTGCGATAATCCAAAACCGAATAACAATTGTCACTTCACCCCAACCGATCAACTCAAAATGGTGTTGCAAAGGGGCCATTTTGAAAATTCGTTTGCCGCCTGAAATTTTGAAATAAGCCACTTGGATAATCACAGAGGAGGTAATCAAAACAAAGATAAATCCAAGCACAACCAATAGCAGCTGAGTTCGCAATGTTATTGCTAAACCTGCCAACGCTCCCCCAAGGGCTAGAGAACCAACATCACCCATAAATATTTTTGCAGGAGATGCGTTCCACCAAAGAAATCCACCACAAGCTCCAGCAAGTGCAGCGGCTAAAACTGCTAAATCCAAAGGATCCCTAACTTGATAACACTTAAGTCCAGTAGTTAGTTCGCAACTTTGCCCAAACTCCCACACTCCGATAAGTATGAAGGAGGTAAAAACCATAACTGCTGCACCAGTTGCCAACCCATCCAGACCATCAGTTAGATTCACGCCATTACTTGTTCCAAGCACCATCAAAATTACCCAGATTATTACTAATACCAAACCTAATTTAATTGAAGTATCTCTTACAGTTGATAAGTTCATAGAAATTGGAGTCAAACCATTCTTATCTGGAAACTGTAATCCTGCGTAAGCGAATGCACCTGCTGCGATCGCCTGACCAAAAAGTTTTTGCTTGGCATTTAGACCCATGGATTTTTGTTTAGATACCTTCAGCCAATCATCTATAAATCCAACAAAACCCAATCCAAGAATTAAGGCCAATACCAATAACGCTGAGGTTGTTGGGGTCACTCCTGTTAACAGGTGACTTGAGAAATAACCGACCAATGTTGCAAAAATTAAAGCTAGGCCTCCCATGGTTGGAGTACCACGTTTTACTTGGTGGGTAGTTGGACCATCATCTCTGATAATTTGTCCGTAACCTTTGCGAGCTAAAATTCTGATTAAAGCTGGAGTTGCAAAAAAGGCCACCACTGCTGAGATCGCTCCCGAAAGCAAAATACCTCTCATGCTTGATCTCCTTCTAGGGCTTTCTTAATCAACTCTGCTAAATCCTCAAACTTTTCTGATCTAGAGGCCTTTAGCAAAATAACATCTCCGGTCGAAATGTTATTGACTAACTCTAAAACAGCAGCAGCAGAAGAGCAGTTATGAATCAGCATATTTTCATCAGAACTTTGATTATTACTCTCCTGATAAACGGCAGGAGCAACAGAAACTAGGTGGTCAACCCCAAGTTGGCTTGCAAATTCAGCGACTTCAAGGTGACCTGAACTTTCCTTGCTTCCGAGCTCATGCATTTTTCCAAGAATTGCCCAACTGGCTCCGCCACTTTCCTGGCTAAGCATGACTAATGTTTTTAGAGCCGCTTTCATACTTTCTGGATTGGCATTGTAATAATCATGAATGATTTGTATTCCATTAATAGTTTCAATCTGCATCCGCCATTTACTTGATAGCAATGCTGTTGTTAAACCAATTGCAATACTTTCATTCTTAACTCCCAAAGAAAATGCCGCGGCTGCAGCGGCTAATGCGTTTGGAATCTGATGCTCACCTATTACTTGTAATGCAACTGAATTTCGACCAGCTGGAGTAACTAAATCAAAATGAGCAAATCCTCCATGGAGTTCAATATCAGCTGCCCGTACGATCTGCCCATCACCAAATAAAACAGTATTTAGATCTAAGGAATCTGCCATCTTGGGTGTGAACTGATCATAAGTTCCTAGAACCGCTGTCATTTTTGGTGATAGTGCTTTTATCAATTCAGATTTTGTCTTTGCAATCGCCTCAACTGACCCGAATTCACCCAAGTGTGCAGTTCCAACTACTAGAACCACTCCTACATTTGGATTAGCCAACTCTGTTAACTTTGCAATGTCTCCAACATGTCGTGCTCCCATTTCTAGAATACAAAATTTAGTTGCCTCTGTAGATCTGAGCAAGGTCAGTGGAACACCAATATCGGTATTGAAGTTTCCAGCAGTTGCCACCGTAGTGCCCTCGTTTTGTAAAACTGAGTAGAGAAATTCCTTGGTAGTTGTTTTCCCTTGGGAGCCGGTAATTCCGATAACCTTCATATTCGGCAATTGAGTTCGGACAAACCGAGCAAGATCAATTAGCGCCTGGCCTACATCAGAGACTAATACATGCGGACCTGAAACTGACTTTGATACCAAAGAGAATTTTGCGCCTGAATTTAAAGCCTCTGATACAAAATCATGTCCATCGAACTTTTCTCCTTTAAAGGCTACAAAAAAGTTTTTAGCTGATGCATCTTTTGAATTGATTACTGGATCTTGGTCAAGAATTTGATAAGGTGAAATGTCGTGCAGTGAACCTGACACAACTGATGCAAAATCTTGAGCAGATAATTTGATCATTTGTTGCCTTGTTTCAAGATTGCCTGAGTAAGTTCTAGGCGATCATCAAAAGGTGTTATAACTCCGTTTATTTCTTGCCCACTTTCATGGCCTTTACCCATAATCAAAACCACATCCCCAGCATTTGCTTTGTTAACCGCTAGTGAAATTGCTTCCCGTCGATCGATACATACTTCACCTTTTTGACTTAAATCAAGCCCAGAAATCATTTCTTTTAGGATCGAATCGGCAGATTCACTTCTTGGATTATCACTTGTGAAAATCGATACATCACAACCTTGGAAAAGTGCCTGGCCCATTAATGGTCGCTTGCTGTTGTCACGATCTCCACCACAACCTAATACTCCAATAACCTTTCCAGAGGTTAGTTTTCGAGCTGTAGCAATTACATTTTGCACCGCATCAGGAGAATGGGCGTAATCTACCAATCCAATAAATGACTGGCCAGCGTTAACAGTTTCTAAACGTCCAGGAACGCTTTTTAATCTACTTAAAGTATTGGAAATCTGTTCGCTACTAATGCCAAGTTGATGTGTAATCGCAACAGCTAGAATCAAATTATCCAAGTTGTAATCACCAATTAACAGGAAATTTCCTTTTACTACTTCACCGCCAATACCCTTAATCTCAACATCATACGAATTATTTCTTAGTTCTGCTTTCTCAAAATACCAATCCGCTGATGACTTTTTTCTAGATACTGAAATTACCGGTAATTGGGTTTGATTTAAAAGTTTTTCACCATAAGCATCGTCAATGTTAATTACTGCTTTTTGTGCATACTCTGAAGTAAAAAGTGCGGCTTTTGCTTCAAAATATGCCTGCATAGTTTTGTGATAATCCAAATGATCTTGCGTTAAGTTGGAGAATGCTACTAGTTTAAAACTTGCACCCTTAATTCGATTTTGAACTATAGCGTGACTACTGACCTCCATCGATAGATGTGAACACCCCTGCTCCACCATTGCCCGAGCAATCGCTTGTAACTCATCAGCCTCTGGAGTAGTCCGAAAACCTTTAACCATCTGGTCATTAAATTCAATTCCTAAAGTCCCAATTAGTCCACATTTTGAACTGTTTAGATTCAGGATTTGTGAAACTAAATTTGCCGTAGTGGTTTTGCCATTTGTACCTGTTATTCCAACCGCGCTTAATTTTTCAAACGGTTTTTCATACACCCATGATGATAATTCTCCAACTAAGGCCCTTGGTTGTTTGTGAGTAAAACTTGGAATAGAACAATCAATTTTTACATCACTTAGAACCGCCACCGCTCCATTAGCGATGGCTTGTGAAATGAAATCTTTTCCATGAAAGTTTTGGCCAGGACAGGCAATAAATAGATCACCAGGTTCAACTCTTTGAGCATTTATACAAACGCCAGTAATCGATACTGATTCAGTAAAGATCGCAGGATCAAAATCAGAGAGTAATTTTGGCTTAATGGAAAGTGGCTTAATCTGCATGTTTTAAGCCCCAGCTTTCTTAGTGCTCTTCTTTACATCCTTCAAAGCGGCCTCAGTTAGTTTAAATGTTGTAACCGGTGCAGTTGTTGGCTGAACTCTCTCACTTTGTAAAACAAAACTCATTACCTTTTTAAATACTGGACCAGCAAGCGCTCCACCCCAGTGCATGCCTTTTGGATCCTGAATTGTCACGCTGATTACATACTTTGGTTGATCGGCAGGTGCAAACCCAATGAAGGATGCTGTGTAGCCGCTATAACATTTACAAGCAGTATTGAATCTATTTGCTGTTCCAGTTTTTCCAGCAATGCGATACCCAGAAATAGCTGCAGCTGGTGCAGTTCCGTTGCTAGAAACCACGCTCTCCATCATTGCGCGCATATTTGAAGCTGTTTGTGGGCTTAAAACTCTAACTGATTCATTCTCTTTAGCAGGAGTGTATTTACCACTTTCATCAACCACGCCAGCCAGGATTGATGGTGAAACTCTAACTCCATCATTTGCAATAGTTGCAAAGACTGATGTTGATTGCATTGCCGTTAATGAGTATCCCTGACCAAAAGCTATCGTTGGAAGTGAAGTACCAGACCATTCTTTGACTGGATGCAAAATTCCTGCAGATTCTCCAGGAAGTTTAGAGTTGGTGCTTTGGCCAATTCCAAACTTGCGTAAGTAGTTGTATAAAGTCTCTTTTCCAAGCTTTTGCCCAATTTGAATTGATCCAGTGTTGCTAGAAACAGCCAGAAGGCCGGTAGTTGTTAATCTCTGAGTTGGATGTTTTTCGTGATCGTGGAAGTACTCATCAGCGACCTTCATTTTGTATGGAATTGTAAAAATAGATTGCGGAGTAACCAAGCCCTCTTGCAACGCTGCAGCTACTGTGATTACTTTTCCTGTTGATCCTGGCTCATAAACTTCCTGCACTGCAGGATTTCTTAGCTTATTTAATGTAATTGTGCTAGAAATATTTGGATCAAAGGTTGGGGCACTTGCCTGGGCCAAAATCGCACCGGTTTTTGGATCCATCACAATTACTGTTCCAGATTCTGCTCGAGATGAGGCAACTGCCTGGCTGATTGCATTTTGTGCTACCCATTGAACATCTCTATCAATTGTTAATCGAACACTGGTACCAGACTTTGCCTCAACGCTTACTTGTTCTGATCCTGGAATGATGTTGCCTCGCCCATTTGCATAAATATATTTACCATTAGTTCCAGCCAACAGTGAATTTAAACTACTTTCTATTCCCGATGCACCACTGCCTTGATCAT
>JACCDG011832125.1_pt1 | contig 20720 bp, 16 predicted proteins | sample 7442471 | NCBI WGS metagenome assembly JACCDG01 (sample SAMN15323444, study PRJNA562643) | freshwater metagenome | isolation source: river surface water | place: USA:Blue River Watershed | collected 2017-08-17 | reverse complement strand
GGTGGCGCTGGCCATGATATGTTTAACTTTGATCAGTTTGGCAGTGATAGTAAATCTGATCTAATCACTGATTTTAAACAAAATGAAGATCAGATTAGATTGGTTACTTCAGAGTTTGATCATATTAGCTACGGGCGAGGAAATGCTGGCGAACATGGTTTAGAATATTATTTTGACGAGCAAAATAATACCGTAATTGATGATCCTAATTCTGATTTTATGATTAGGCTTAGCGGACATATTGAGTTAAATAATGGGGATTTTATATTTGGGGCGTAGGGGGTTTTTCTAATAATGGCAGTTTTGCTTAAGAGCTCCCCTGGATTGCCGCGTCGCTTACGCTCCTCGCAATGACGGACTCGAGAAATCGTCATTCTCGAGGAGCGTAAGCGACGCGGCAATTCAAGGAAGAAAGTCTTAATAGTCGCCAATAAACATGACGTTAAAAAAGGGTCTGATGACAGTAAAATTAATTTGTTAAGATGGCCAATCAGAATTTGCTTTTGACTTGATTCAAACGTTAGGAATGGGTCATAGACCCATTCCTGCGGCGGGGTTGTGATGTGGAAGGATTCCTACTTACATTTAGGCATAATTAATTGCAGATTTGGCGCATTCTGGCGTAGGCTCTGGTGATTCCTTTGAGGTTATATTCATCGATGGCGAAGGTGGAGATGCTGGAGTCGCTTCTTACTTTTAGGATGGCGGCGTTTAGTAGTTTTTGGATCAACATCGCATCTTCGGTTGAGTTTGCAGCCCAGGCCATGTCATCTTTAGTATGAAGTTTGAATTGTTGATTATCAATTAGAATGATAATTTCGCTATTTAATTTATATTCATAGCCACCATAGATGCTGATTTCCTCAATTCTGCTATCTTGATAGCGGGTGATCATTAGATATGGTTTTTGACGGTGATTATGGTCTGATTCTGAATTTTGGGGATAGATTACCATATAACATTGTTTGTCGCCTCGCTCTTCATCGCCATATTCATATATTTTCCAGCTGTAAAAAGAGCTATCCATTACCTGGCAATTGGCATTGCCGGCAGTACATAATATGATTAAAAAGATAATGATAATTTTTAACAATTTCATTTTTTAATTATTGAACTTTTTTGCTTGCAATTGGAGCGAGCTCAAATATCGGCGCAATATTTTTTACTATTTTGCCAGCAAGTGGTGCAGCAATCATGCCGCCGGTATTGAAGGCGGCATTGGCGCGATCAATCATTACAAATACTAAATATTTTGGATTAGAAATTGGAAAAATAGCGGCAAAAGAAGCTAAAGTTTTTTTATGATTATAACCGCCAAATTCTGCTCTTTCAGCGGTGCCGGTTTTGCCACCAACTTCATAACCTTCAACATTAGCGTATTTTCCGGTTCCTTCTAAAGCAACTTTTCTCATCATTTTTCTCATAATTTCAGAAGTTGATTCTTTAATGATTCTTTGGCCTGCTGGTTTTTTATGCAATTTTAAAAAAGAAGGCGGATATAAAATACCGCCATTAACAATCGCCGAGATTCCGCTAACTAATTGTAGCGGAGTGATCGCAATACCATGACCAAAGGCAATAGTATATAAATTAATTTCACGCCAGCTATTTGGATAAATCGGTCGTCCAAGACCAGGGAATTCAATATCTAATTTTTGTAAAAAATGCAATTTTTCTAAAAAATCCCTTTGATTTTGAATGCCAATTTTCTTGGCAATTTCAATGGTGCCGATATTGGAAGAATAAGCAAAGACCTCTTCGGCAGTTAAGACATCCTTAACATAATGATCATCTTTAATCACAAAACGGCCATATTTTACCGGCTCTTTGACGTAAAAAACATCAGTAATTTTAATTAAATCCTTATCAAAAGCAGTAGCGTTGGTAAAAATTTTAAAAATCGAACCAAATTCATAAACCCCGGTAGTAATGCGGTTAAATCGCTCATCTGGCCCCGCTTCATTTTGTAAATTAGGATCAAAATTAGGAATGCTGGAAAGCGCTAAAATCTCACCATTAGTAACATCAATGATCAGCCCCGCCACCGCTTTAGCATTATACTGCGCCATCGCATTAACCAACTCATCATTTAAAACATCCTGGATCCTGATATCAAGCGCTAATTCAATTTTTTGCTGATTACTAGCCAGACCTTTATTATATTGCATCTCAATGCCGGCCAGCCCTCTGCGATCAGGATCGACATAGCCAACTACGTGGCTGGCAATTGATTTTTGCGGATAAACGCGAATTGAATCATCTTCAAAAAGCAGCCCCGCCATTTTTAAATTTTGTAATTTTTCTTCTTGTCCTGGGGTGATATTTCTTTTAATTAAAACCCAATTACGGCTTTCTTTATTATCGGTAATTTTTTTTAGTACATCCTGATAACTTAAATCTTCAAGAATATTAGTAATACCTTTGGCAATTGCAGCCGGATCCTTAATCAAAACATTACTGACATAAAATGATTTGGTTTTTAAATCAGTTGCAATTAAAACATCACTGCGATCAACAATATCGCCTCTTTTGGTAATTTTGCTTGGATCGTAAATGCCCCGCACTTTTACTTTATCGCCACTAGTAACGATTAAAACCATCCTCAAAATAATCGCCAAAAATATCGATAAAATAAAAAAATAGACAAAAATTAGGCGCGATTTTTTTATCATATCAAACCTAGATTTTGCATTTCTTTTTTGATTCTTTTTTTACTGATTTCACTTGGATTAGTTAATGGCAAGCGGATTTCATCGCTACATAAACCAAGCAAGCTGGCCGCGTATTTTACTGGAATTGGGTTAGTTTCACAAAACATTGCCATATGTAAATTGGTTAATTTATCCTGAATTTTTAGCGCCTTTTGATAATCACCTTGCAAAGAATATTTTTGTAAATCTGATACATATTTTGGCGCAATATTTGAAGTCACTGAAATTACTCCATTACCACCCATCGCATTATAACCAAGAGCAGTTAAATCTTCACCCGATACATAAGAAAATTCTTTTTTAATCATCAATTTTAAGGTTGCAATTCTTGCTAGATCACCAGTTGAATCTTTAACACCAACGATATTTTTTAACTCAGCAATTTTAACTAAAGTTTCATCAGAAATATTAATTATTGAGCGCGCCGGATTATTATAAATGACCAACGGAATTTTGCATTCATTCAATGCTTTAAAATGTTGATAAATTCCCTCTTGCACCGGCTTGTTATAATAAGGAGCAATGATTAAACAGCCATCAGCGCCAGCTTCTTTAGCCTTATTAGTCATTGTAATTGCTTGCGAGGTTGAGTTTGAGCCAGTTCCAGCCAAAACTTTAACCCTGCCTGCAACAATTTGCACTGATAATCTTACTACCAAATCATGCTCTTGATGGCTTAAAGTCGGCGATTCGCCAGTGGTGCCACAAGGCACAATTCCATCAACTCCACCGGCAATTTGAAATTCAATTATTTTCTCTAAAGCCTTGTCATCGATTTTATTATTTTTAAATGGCGTGATCATCGCAACATAACTTCCGCGAAACATAAATTATTGATTTTGATTGATTAAAAAAATTATTAGCTATAAAACCTGGCTTGAAAATTATTGTTTTTTTTCTAAATTACAAGCAAACAAATGAATTCTATAGCGAGCTCTTATTTTCCAATTTTAATATTTTTAGCAATTGCAATTGGCCTTTCAATTGTGATCATAGTAATACCTTTTATTTTAGCGCCCAAAAAGCCGGATAGCGAAAAATTATCGCCCTATGAATGCGGATTTGAAGGCGAAGGAAAGGTTCGTAATCAATTTGATGTGCAGTTTTACCTGGTTGCAATTTTATTTATAATTTTTGATTTAGAAATTGCCTTTTTATTTCCATGGGCAGTGTCTTTAAAATCAATTGGGGTTTTTGGATTTTGGTCAATGATGATTTTTCTAACTCTACTTACGGTTGGCTTTATTTATGAATGGAAAAAAGGCGCACTAGATTGGAGATAAATTTATGAAAGAAACTATGAATATTAGTCAATTTGACCCCCTTAATCAAGATAGTATTTTAAATCAGGCCGCTGAGGAAATTAGCAATCGTGGCTTTGTACTGGCAAAACTTGATCAGCTTGCTAATTGGGCCAGAACCGGCTCTTTATGGCCAATGACTTTCGGGCTTGCCTGCTGCGCAGTTGAGATGATGCAAACTGCCGCCAGCCGCTATGATCTTGATCGCTTTGGCGCAATTTTTAGACCATCCCCAAGACAATCAGATGTTATGATTGTAGCTGGTACTTTAACCAATAAAATGGCTCCCGCTCTTCGAAAAGTCTATGATCAAATGGCCGAACCACGTTATGTGATCTCAATGGGAAGCTGCGCCAATGGCGGCGGTTATTACCATTATTCTTACTCAGTAGTTAGAGGTTGCGATCGTATCGTGCCAGTTGACGTCTATGTTCCAGGCTGCCCGCCAACTGCTGAGGCTCTTCTTTACGGAATCATGCTGCTACAACGAAAAATTAACCGAACCGGAAAATTTAAAAGATAATTAACATTTAAAAAATATTAAATTATGCACAAGATAATTAGTAAAGTATCTGTTTTTTTGTTTATCGTTACAGCCGCTATTTGCAATGGTAATTACGCGATAGCACAAAATGCCATCCCTAACTATGTTGATGGTGAAAAGAAAGTTCAGGATTTTGTTCAAAATATTGGCAATACTATTGTTAAAATCACCAGCAATGACTCACTAACAGACGACCAAACTGAGCATGAAATGATTTCTTTCATCGACGCTATAATTGATCCTGAATGGATTTCCAGATTCGTTCTTGGTAAAGAATATAAAACGATCTCTGATCCGCAAAAAACACGCTTCTTAGATTTATACCGCAAATATATGACTAATACTTACGGCCCGAAATTTCAACATTATGATGTGGTACAATTCTCGCTATTAAGCGTTGAAGATCAAAATAGTTTCTATTTGGCCAGATGCGAATTTACCCAAAAAAATTCCAACACTCCGGTCTTAGTAGATTTTAGAGTTAAAAATAAAGATAGCAAAACCTCAGTAATCGATGTAATTACTGAAGGGGTCAGCTTAATTGAAACTCAAAGATCCGAATTTTCATCAGCAATTTCTCAAGGCGGAATAGAAAAATTCTTAGATGATTTAGAAGAAAAAGTTAACCGCTTAAAAACCAAACCTTCTTATTCAAAGCCTCATAAAATGGCTAAATCTGCCGCCACCAAAACTGCAGCGCGATAAATAAAAGATTGAGATGTTTGCGCAGTAATAAATCTATTGACCGCAGCCATGGTTTAGAGCTTTAGGTTTTGATATGCGCAGAGCCGTCACGCCGTAGCCTTGGTGAAGGGACCAAAAGCGGACTATCTACTGCCCCTACTCCTCTGCCTACCAGCCGCCATTTGTTGGGCTTCGATCATACTGACCCAGAAGCCTTTATGGGATTTGTTATTCATAATTCTGGCAGAATTAACTAAATAGCTTAATTGTCTACCTAAAATTGCCGCTGTCCATTTGCCAACTGGCTTGACAATATCAACGATCTGCACTTCTTCTATTTCAACTTTTTGCTGGTTAAGAGCGGGCAATTTTTCGTAGCCGCGGCTTTTCTTTAAATCATCTTTTTTGATAAATAATTCTTGATCTTCCTTGGGATATTTTGGCTTGTTACTTAGTAGCTCTTGATTGCTGGCTTTAATTTTCTTTTTTTCTACTAAATCCTGATATTTTTTTTGGGCAAAATGCATCAAAATCGTTAGGATCAGACGCGCTGCTAAAATCAGCAAAAATACTGCAACAAAGATCATCAATAAAATTGGGAAGGTTTTTTCAATAAAAAACATAAATTCAGTCATTGTCGCTACATATTTCTTTCATTTTTCTATAAGCCATAGAAAAACCGATTAATGAATAAGTATCTTTGGTAATATAATTTTGATCCGAAGATGAAATAATAGTCATTTCATCATTTTTTTGCAACTCTTTGATAATTTCAGTATCTTCATCAACATCATTGGCCCAACCAATGTTAATATAGGAAAAAAGATAAAAACTTTTAGCTGGAAAAGAAATTTTTACTTCGGAATCTTTTTGGTAATTAAAGCCACTATAAACACTGATTTCATCCGGGTTATTTTTGATATTAGTAACTAAAAAATATGGTAATAATTCTGGTTTTTTGACTTTTTTATCCTTATTTTTTTTATTTTTAGGCTTTCGATCATCGGCATTTCTTTTACCTTCAATCATAATTTTGCTAATTGGAATTGAAACCATGTAACATACTATCGAGTGTCCTCTTTGCACTTTATAAACTGTCCAATCAAGAAATTTTTGCTCTGAATTAATAGCTTGCCCAAAGACATTATTTGGCATTATTAAAAAAACCAAAAAAATAAAAATTTTGACACAGCTTTCAATTGACTTTTTATAGTTATAATTTAGTCTTGGCCCGCTAATTAAATTCTTAAAAAAAATCATTAAACTAAAATTAAAATGTCAGAAGAAATTCACGCCAAGCATAGTCCTTTGGCGCAATTTAAAGTAGAAAAATTCGTTGATTTAAAAATTGGTAATCTTGATATCAGTTTCACCAATTCAAGCCTCTATATGCTTGCCGCTACCATTATCATCATCGGCTTTATGCTTTATGCAACCAGAAAAAAATCTCTAATACCAGATAGATTACAATTAATCGCAGAATCAATCTATAATTTTGTCGATAATATAATTAAAACCAGTATTGGCAATGAAGGCAATAAGTTTTTTCCATTAATCTTTACTTTATTTATTTTTATCCTCTTTTGTAACCTTTTAGGCCTTACCCCTTACAGTTTTACCCCAACCAGCCAGATCATCATTACTTTATCGATGGCGCTGATAGTATTTGTTGCAATCACCATTTTTGCCATTGCTAGAAATGGCTTTTTTGGTTTTATCCATATGTTTTTACCATCAGGGGTTCCAACTTGGATGGCGCCAGCGATTTTTTTAATTGAGCTTTTTTCGTTTTTGATTCGCCCAATTACACTCTCAGTGCGACTTTTTGCTAATATGGTAGCAGGTCACGTATTGCTTAAAGTAGTTGCCGGATTTGTAATTGCGATGGGCTTTGCTTTTGGTTTTATGCCGCTTTTATTCAATGTTATTTTAACCGGCTTTGAACTTTTTGTTTCAGTATTACAAGCCTATATTTTTACTGTTTTGGTTTGCGCATATTTAGGCGAAGTTACCAAGGCTCACTAATTTATTACTTGTAAAAAGCTGCAGCGGTAACTAAATAGCTTTCGGTCTTGATTTTATAATTTCAAAACAAAAATATTTATGAATATCGAAAAATATACTGAAAAAAGTAAACAAATATTGCAATTAGCTCAGAATCTGGCCTTAGCAAGCAATCATCAAAGAATTTTACCAGAGCATCTACTCAAAGAATTACTCGCCGATGATGATCATTTAATTACCAAATTAATTGAATATTGCGACGCTAATTTGGAATTAATTATCGCCGAGAATCAAAAATCACTTGATAAAATTCCAGCAATTGAAGCCTCGACTTCGCAAATGCCGAGTTTAGCACCGGAATTAGCAAAAATCTTGATCTTATCTGAAAAATTAGCCAATCAAAATAATGATAATTTTGTCACTATTGAACGCTTTTTACAGGCAATTCTTGAAGATGATAAAAATCAAGCTGCTACTGCCTTAAAATTAGGAGGGTTAATAGTTAACAAATTACGAGAGGCAATTAAAAAAATTCGTGCTGGCAAAAAAGCTGATAGTGCTTCAGCTGAAGGCAATTATCAAGCACTTGAAAAATATGCCATTGATCTAACCAAAAAAGCCAAAGCTGGTAAGCTTGACCCAATCATTGGCAGAGAAGAAGAAATTAGAAGAACAATTGAAATTTTATCAAGACGTACCAAAAATAATCCGGTTTTAATTGGTGAGCCGGGAGTTGGAAAAACCGCTGTAGTTGAGGCCTTAGCGCAAAGAATAATTAATGGCGATGTACCTGAAAGCCTCCGAAATAAAAAATTAATGGCACTTGATATGGGCGCCTTAATTGCTGGCGCCAAATTCCGCGGCGAGTTTGAAGAAAGACTAAAAGCGGTGTTAAACGAAATTGAAGCAAGTGACGAAATAGTATTATTTATTGACGAACTTCATATTTTAATTGGCGCTGGTAAAACTGATGGCGCGATGGATGCATCTAATCTATTAAAACCAGCATTAGCCCGCGGCACTTTGCATTGTATTGGCGCTACTACCTTAGATGAATATCGCCTTTATATTGAAAAAGACGCCGCGCTAGCTAGACGCTTTCAGCCAGTTTATACCAAAGAACCTTCGGTTAATGATACCATTTCAATCTTACGGGGTATTAAAGAAAAATACGAAGCTCATCACGGCGTCACCATTAGAGATGCAGCCTTAATTGCTGCTGCAGTTGGTTCTAATCGCTATATTACTGATCGCTTTTTACCAGATAAAGCAATTGATCTCATTGATGAGGCGGCTAGCAGCTTAAGAATCGAGATTGACAGCAAGCCAGTAGAATTAGATGAAATTGATCGAAAAATCATGCAGCTAAAAATCGAAGCTGAGGCTCTAAAAAAAGAAGATGATAATGCTTCAAAAACCAGACTTGATAATTTAAATAAAGAGCTTGTTGAATTAGAAAAAAAATCCAGCGAACTTAGTTCATTATGGCAAGCAGAGAAGATGAAGTTAAATAAACTTAATGACATTAAAATTAAACTCGATCATGCGCGCTTTGAACTTGAGGCGGCTCAAAGACAAGGCAATCTAACCAAGGCCGGAGAAATTGCATATTCTACAATACCGGCGTTACAAAAAGAACTAGCCGCCCTTGAAAAAACTGCCGAAAAAGAGTCGGCCAGCAAATTAGTTAGAAAAAGCGTCACTGAGGATGATATCTATCACGTAATTGCCAAAATAACCGGCATCCCGGCTGAAAAAATCATGTCAAGCCAAAAAGAAAAACTTCTAAAGATGGAAGAGTTATTGCAAAAAAGAGTAGTCGGCCAAGACGGCGCATTAAAAGTAGTAAGTGATGCGGTTAGAAGATCAAAAGCCGGCTTACAAGATGCTAACCGCCCAATTGGCTCCTTCTTATTCTTAGGCCCAACTGGTGTTGGTAAAACTGAAACCTGCAAAGCACTTGCTGAATTTATCTTTGATGATGAATCAGCAATACTTCGAATTGATATGAGCGAATATATGGAAAAACACTCAGTTGCCAGATTAGTTGGCGCCCCTCCGGGATATGTCGGCTATGAACAAGGCGGTATTTTAACCGAGGCAGTTAGAAGGAGGCCATATCAGGTCATTTTATTTGACGAGGTAGAAAAGGCTCATCACGATGTTTTTAATATTTTGCTTCAAGTCCTAGATGATGGCAGGTTAACCGACGCTCAAGGTCACAAGGTTGACTTCACTAATAGTATTATCATCCTTACCTCTAATTTAGGCTCACAATTCTTGTCAAACCTAAAAGAAAATGAAGAAACATCCTTAGTTTACGAACAAGTAATGGAAGTCGTCAGGGGCGTATTTAAACCCGAATTCATCAACCGCTTAGATGAAATCATCCTCTTTAACAAATTAAGCAAAGCCAACATGGCTGGCATTATCGACATCCAATTTAAAAGACTGGCCGCCAGATTATCCACAAAAAACATCACCGCCACTCTGGATAAAACCGCCAAAACCTACTTAGCCGATCGAGGCTATGACCCAACCTATGGTGCCAGACCCTTAAAAAGAATCATTCAAAGAGAGCTAGAAAACCTTCTGGCTGAAAAAATTCTTAAAGGCGAGATAATTGAAGGCGAGAATATTATAATCAAAGCAGTAAAATCTAAAAATACCGAGGGTGGATATGAGATTGCCATTACAAAATAATAGCCAAACCTTATAATAAGCAACTATCAATAATAAAATTGATTCAAACGCTAGAAATGAATCAATAGACTTCATTGCCGCAACAGTAACATTTGTTATTGATATTGCTTAGAAAATAGGCCCAAAAGCGGCTAGCCTGGCCTGGAGGTTTCAAATATTTTGTGTAAATGATTTTTTTACTTTCACAAATAATCGATATAAAATACCGCATATAGCAAAATATTTTTGAGGAAAAATTAATGCTTTTAAAGCCTTGGGTATATTGATCTATACTTGGCTTTAAAAGCATTAATTTTTACCAAAAAGATGAAACTATATGTAGTATTTTATATCGATTTTGGTATAAGGAAGAAAGGTATTTTTATCTATATTTTGGCATTAATTTTTCCACAAATCCCAGCTGCCATCAGTCCTCATAATAAATATCTCGTCATTTTCTGGCTCAATTACTACTAGCTTAATCCAGCCATTGTAAAATAATCTTTGCAAGACTTCTTCTTTGGCAATTATGGTTGGTATTCTTGATTTAGGAGCCTCTATAATTACGGTTAGTCTTAGAGGTTGCTGGAATAGCTCCTGGTCATTTTTCATTACTGATTGCAGGGCAAGACCATGCATTAGATCGCTATTATTGCCTTGCATGACACCAATTTTACCGACCATATTTTTGGTGACCTTGCTGCCGGAGCCGTAATTGACATTGTCGATGGTAGAAAAATAATATTGATAATTGATCCACTCAGCAACTACCATCGGAGCGGTCATGATCGCGCTTAAAATTGAGCCCTCAGGGTCTTTTTGATAATCATAAGAATGAAGGAAAGATCGGGCTTCAAGATCAATTTTTTTAGTTAGGTTGCGATTGGCAATAATAAAGGCGGCATTGCCGACTAAGCCCCATTCCGGTCTGACTTGAGCAAAGTCAGTGTCGCGACTTGAGGATCGATTATCAAAATAATCAAAACGGCGATTATAATTAATGATTTCGGCTTTAATGGCATCTTTTTTGATTTGAGCCAAAACTTCTTGATTAAATGGCTGACTGATATGATCTTCAAAGATTGAAAGTTCATCGGTAGTGGTATTATGTTTGGCGCCAATAAATACAGTATCAGCTGCAATATTAATTGATTTTAAAGATAATCCCGATCTGATTTCTGGATCATTTAAAATATTAGCCATTGCAATTGCATTGATTGCGCCATGATTACCGCTACAAGCGCCACAATCAAGTGATGAAGCGTATAAATTATTGGCAGTACTGCTGCCATGCCCGCATAGTAAGATAATTTGAGCAAAATTATCGGTTAAACCAATTGATCTAAGAAAATCAAATGCGTAGGATAATTTGTCCGTAGCTACAATATTAGAAAGATCTAAATCGGGCAATTTTGGCGGTTTTGCTTTAGAAAAAAAGCGATTAAATAATGTTTTTCTGGCTACCAATAAGGCACATAATGGCCCAATTGCAGCGGTAAAGGCAAAAGATGCGCTGATATTTCTTTTAAGCAAAAAATACACATATCTTAACTTACATAAAACTGCTTCTTTAGGGCTTTCTTGATAATTTTTAGCAGTGATTTGATATTTAGGAACCAGCGCTCCCGGGCATAAATTTAAAATCTCACCCGATGAATCATCTTGATAACTTACAGGAAGTCCAAAAAACCCGCCAGCTCCAAAGGTTTGATAATTACCAAGCATCTCAAATGCTTTACGATATTTTTCGCTTCTAGTATCAATACAAAATATTAATTGCGATGCAAACCGATCTGCTGTCTGAATTTTAGCTTGTTTTAAACCATTACTTAATTTTGACAATAAAGAATTACGATAGGTTTCTTCAGAGGCCTCAAGCCAAATCTTGCCTTGTAACAACAAATCAAATTTTTCAATAATTTTAAATATTTTATCAGCATCGCTAAATTCAAGATGAACAATATCGCTCGGCAGCAACTCACTATATCTTTCAAGCAAATATTTAACTTGATTTATTTTATCAGCATTAACATCAGTTTTGACTGAATTTTTAATCCTGACCATTTTAGGATTCTCAATTATTGCAATTTCAGTCAATAATCTAATTGCTAAATAATCGGCAATTTTTGCTGGGGCAATTTTTTGCCATTGATAATTGGAAGCGTTTTGGCGCCATTTGATAAAACCAGCCCAGCCTCTTAGCTCTGCTAAATGAAGCCTAAGATATTCTTCCCACTCACTTTCTTTTAAATTAAGCTTTTGTAAGCCATATATGATTGCTTGGCTAGCCTCATCAGGCGCTGATAAAAAAATTATATTATCAGCCATTATTTTATCATAATTTGCCAATATTTTCCAGGCATTAAACAAGCCATTTTGTCGATTTGGCATATTCCAGGCCGCCTCACCTTCATCAAAAAAGGCTGAGCACCATTTAATGATTTCACCATTTAATAAATCATTACCTAAATTGCCTTTTTGATCTCTAAACCCGGCGCTAATTAATTTTGCCGAAGTATTTTTGGTTAGCTCAAATTCTTTGCTATTTATTAAAATATTCCAAAGAATTTGCTTAATATCTAAAATGTGATTTTTATATTCAATTTGCCTTACAAACTCTTCAGTAGCGCGCTCAAAAGATGATTTTAATAATGTTTCGCTAATTTCATTTTTATCAATTGCATCTAATAAAAATTTTCTTGGCAGATATAAATGACGATCATAAATTTGCGATACTCTTTTTAAGGCCACATCAAAAGGTAACTTTTCAAATCCCTGTAACGGATTAGAGGCTACAAAGCTTTTTATCGGCCATACCGGCGCGATAATATCAGTAGCATTTGCTATTATTTGTTCAATATTTTCTACAAAAGACATTTAATAAATATAATTTTTTCTAGTTGAGGTCACGCTTGCAGGATTAGATCTGCTGGTATTTAGAGCTAATACATAAAGCCAGTAACTAAATTTGCTTAAGCCAAGATTTTTAAATTTATTTTTTTTAATCGTAAATAACCACGCCGCTATAAAAACACCAATTACCAAAATATTAATCAGATTCAGCGGATGATGATCAATCGCCTGGCTTCCAAGAATATGTTTGAAAGCTAAAATTATAATTGCATAAATTACCGAAAATAAAATTGCTAATGCGGCACCAATTATTGGAAATTGGCTGACAAATGGCAATGATATTTGAACTGCAGTCATAAAAGCAAAAATTACTGGTATAATTGCAGCATCAAGATTAAAGATATTGATTTTAGCAATAATGATTAATATACCCCCTCCAAGGGCAGCAAAGATAAATGAGTATGCAATATTTTCAGCCGATATTTCTTTATTATCAGATAGTAAATAACCAATTTTAGTCTCTTTTAAAGATGAGCTTGAGGCCAGGAAAGCAGTTGCTTTAAATATTGCATGCATAAAAAGATGAGCCAGGGCCAAATAAAACAAACCAAGCCCATATTGCATCAAAACAAAACCAGTCTGCGTAATTGTAGAACATGTAAGCTGATGCTTAATGTCATTTTGCACCAAGGTCCACCAAGCCCCAATTAATACCGCTAAAGCACCAAGAATAAATATCATTAGTAGTATATTTGGCAATTTAGCATATAAGGGCAATAATCTAATTAAGATAAAAATGCCGCTATTAACTAAAACAGCATTAATGATTGCTAGTATTGGTGTTGGGGTATTGGCTGAACTTAAAAGCCAATTTTTAATCAAAAAACATCCCGACTGAATTAAGGCCGCAAGCATGATAAATATCAGTGATATCACCAGATTTTTATTATGAAATAAAATCACCTGACCGCTTAATATCTTACTAATTGAATCACCAGCGGATGCTTTTGACAAAATTGCCAACCCTAATATTAAAAAAACCGAACTAAAAAATAATTTCCCCGCCGCTAATCTTGCGCCATTTCTGGCTTGTTGCCAATTTGACTTGTGAGTCATTAATCTAACTGAGAAAAAATTAGCAAAACACCAGCTAATTAAAATAATCCCCAAATTATCAGCACAAAATAATAGCAATAAAAAGAAGGTTAAAAAACTTAAATTGGTAAAATAACGATTAAATTTACGATCTCCATCCATATATCGAAGCGAGTAGCTATTAACTATACCGCTGATAAAAAGCAACAAACAGCCCATCGTTAAAGTCAGATTATCAGCAATAAATAATCGCGAATTATGGTTAATTGACTTACTCCCAATTACAAAAATTAATAAAAAACTTAGCCAGATCAATAAATTAGCAATTTTTGCCGCTTTTTCCTGAAATTTAAAACCAACGAGATTGATCAAGGCGGCAGCTAAAGGCAATAAAGAGATGATCGGTAAATTTTTGATTAAACTTAAAAACATATTCATAAATCTTGATTATTTTAACAATTATAACTTACGGTTTTAAAATGCTGGCTCTTCTTCCTGTTTTTCTGCCACCACCGCTACTTTTGTCATTTTCACGGAGGCCACAATCCACTTTTGCAGTATTTTAGTTGCTGGTTAATGGATTCCCGCCTCCGCGGGAAGGACCAGGGGAGAGAAAACTAAACCTAACATAAAATTAAACAAATTCAACAAAGTCTTTAATTATAGTTTTGCTGCCGGTTTTTGCAAAATTAATATCGAGTTTTGGACCTTCAATTGCAGTTACTTTGCCATAGCCAAATTTTTGGTGAAAAACTCTTTTGCCAATTAGGCCACCAGCGTCATTTTTACTATCCTGACTATTGGCTGTTGGTAAATTTTTAGCAGAAGTTAGATAATTTTTCTTAAAGCCAAATTTACTTGAAGCTGGCGCGTATGATGATTGCGGCCTTCTTAAAAAAGAGCAATCTTGAAAATCAATTTGATCTTCTGGTAATTCTTTTAAAAAGCGTGAGGGCAAAGCAATTTGGGATTCGCCGTACATATAGCGGCTTTGAGCATAGGTTAAATAAAGATCTTTTTTGGCTCTGGTGATTGCCACATATAATAACCTTCTTTCTTCTTCAATACCATTTTTATCATCAATTGACTTAGCGCTTGGAAAAATACCATCTTCAAGTCCTGGTAAAAAAACCAAATCAAATTCTAATCCTTTGGCACCATGGACAGTCATTATACTAACGCTATCCTGGTTTGCATTATCATCTCTAGCCTCAACTAAACTTACATATTCTAAAAACTCAGTTAAAGATGAAAATTCTTCGAGACTGCGAATAAATTCTTCAATATTTTCAAGCCTTCCAGCTGATTCTAAAGTATTTTCATTTTTAAAACTTTGAATATAACCAGATTCATTTAAAATTAATTTTGCCATTTCGGGCAAGGATAAAATATTTATTTTTTGCTGCCAATTTTCAAGTTGGTAGATAAAATTTTGCAAGGTCTCTTTAACTTTTCCTTTTAAACCATTATCTGAAATTGCATTTTTTATTGCTGATGACAGAGAAACCGACTCAGTTTTTGCTTTTTGATATAAATTATTAATAGTTACATCGCCAACCCCGCGCCTTGGCACATTAATGATACGCGATAAAGCTAAATCATTACCTAAATTTGCCGCTATTTTTAAATAAGCAATCGCATCTTTAATTTCCATTCTTTCATAAAATTTTAAGCCACCAATTACTTTATAAGGCAAAGAATTATACATAAAGGCTTCTTCAAAAGACCTGGTTTGATACCCTGCCCTGACTAATACCGCCATATGAGAAAGGCTAATATTTTGCTGCTGTTTTTCCTTAATTAAATTGGCAATTCCTAAAGCTTCAGATCGATCATCAACAAATGATAATAATTTTACTTTTTCTCCAAGTGGGCTTTTAGTCCATAAATTTTTGCCATGGCGCTGCTTATTATTATCGATAACATTGGAAGCAACCTTTAAAATATTGCCACTAGAGCGGTAATTTTGCTCAAGCCTGATAATTTTTGGCTTAGAACCATTATCTAAAAAATCTTTTTCAAAAGATAAAATATTGGCAATATTAGCTCCTCTCCAGCTATAAATTGACTGATCATCATCACCAACGCAGCAAATATTTTTATGCCCCAAAGCTAATTTTAATAACCATTGATATTGGCAATTATTAGTATCTTGATATTCATCCACCAAAATATAGCGAAATTTATTTTGATAATATAAAAGCAGATCCGGGGAGGAGTTAAAAATCTCAAGATTATAAAGTAGCAAATCACCAAAATCAGCGGAGTTCATTGATTTTAAGCGATATTGATAGGTAGAATAAATTTCGCCTAATTTTGGCAAAAATAAATTATTATCATTTGAGCCGAGCTTTTTTTCACTTAGCGCTTTATCCTTATAATCGGATATTTTATATAAATAGCCTTTGGCCGGAAATTGCTTATGATCAATATTAAAATCAGCGATGATTTGTTTTAGTAATCTCAGCTGATCATCCTCATCAATAATCGTAAAATCACTTTTTAAACCTACTATCTCGGGATGCCTTCTTAAAATACGGGCAGCAATTGAGTGAAAGGTTGAAATCCATAAATTATTTACCCCATCACCAATTACCTGACCGATTCTTTTTTTCATCTCAAAAGCAGCTTTATTGGTAAAAGTAACCGCCAGAATTTCAAGCGGTGAAGCAAGATTGGAGTTAATAATATGAATGATTCTTGAAGTTAATACTTTAGTTTTACCAGTGCCAGCCCCAGCTAAAACCAATAATGGTCCACTAGTTGACAAGACCGCTTCTTCTTGCTCAGAATTAAGGTTGTTATTTAACATTATAATTAATTTTTACTTTTATAAAAAAATCACAAAAATCTCTAATCTTACAAATCTGACATTTGGGCTTTCTTGCCACACAAATATAGCGACCATGTAAAATCAGCCAATGATGAGCATGATTTTGCCATTTAATAGGAATTTTTTTTAATAATTCAGTTTCGGTTGCTAAAATATTTTTAGCATTTTTAACATTTTCGATCTTAACCAAACCAATGCGATTAGCCACTCTAAACACGTGAGTATCAACCGCAATAGTAGCATGACCAAATCCACAATTTAAAACCACATTTGCAGTTTTTTTGCCAACCCCGGGCAATTTTTGCAAATCTTCTAAATTATCAGGCACTTTGGAATCAAAATCTCTGACCAAAATTTCTGATAATTGCATAATATTTTTGGCCTTAGCATTATAAAGACCAATAGAATTAATATATTTTTTAAGATTTTTTTCTCCCAATTTTAACATTTTTTTTGGGCTATCAACTAACTTAAACAACTCTTTGCTGGCCTTATTAACCCCGGTATCAGTCGCTTGCGCAGAAAGTACTACTGCAACTAATAATGTATAATGATTATTATAATTTAATTCGGTTTTTGGGTGGGAATTATCCTGGCTAAAAATTTCAAAGATTTTATCCACTAAATTTTGTTGCATTTTTTATTTACAAATAATCTTATTGATTTACTTTGCTAGACTTTAAATCGGTTCTCCCAAGAAAAAATAAACAGACAATATTATTAAAACAAATCCTGATGAGTTTTCAAGAATTAAAAAATAAAATCACTGGCAAGGTTCATTTTATTGGAATTGGCGGCATTGGTATGAGCGCTTTAGCCTTCATGTTAAGAAAAATTGATATTCAAGTACAAGGCTCAGATTTATCACAAAATTATTTAACTGAAAAATTAAAAAATAGCGGAGTTGAATATTTTATCGGCCATAAATCAGAAAATATCAATGATGAAATTTGCCTGGTAGTTAAAACCTCAATTATTAAAGATGATAATCCTGAAATTATTGCCGCTAAAGCAAAATCAATTCAAATAATTACCAGAGCCGAGCTACTTGCGTTAGTTATGCAAGGCAAAAAAAATATTACCATCGCCGGCACTCATGGTAAAACCAGCACTACCGCAATGGTTGGGCTAATTTTAGAATTTGCTGAGCTTGACCCAACCATAATTAATGGCGGAGTTATTAATTATTTTGGCAGTAACGCAAAATTTGGCAATGGCGAATATATTGTCGCTGAAAGCGATGAGTCAGATGGCAGTTTTATTGATTTACCTACTTCAATTGGCGCAATTACCAATATTGAACCTGAGCATCTTGAAAATTATGACGGCGATTTTGAAAAGCAAAAATCTTACTTTAAAAAATACGCTACCAATATTTCCTATAACCCTGAGCATAAGGGAATTATTGCACTTTGTATTGATGATTTAGAGACTGAAAAACTTTATTTGCAAATCAAACAAACTCAGCAAAATATTATTACTTACAGTATCAAAAAGCCTGCTGATTTAATCGCTAAAAATATCACTTTAGATAAATCAGGATTAAAATTTGACGTCGAATTTAAGTCAAAATCTCTAGAAATAAAAGAGATTGTGATGCCGGTATTTGGGCTACATAATGCCAGTAACGCTCTTGCAGCAATTGCAATTGCCATTTCAATCAATATTGAAGCTGCAACCATTAAAAAAGCCCTATTAAATTTTAATGGCGTTAAAAGAAGATTCACTAAAACCGGTGAAGTAAATGAAGTGACAATAATTGATGATTACGCTCATCACCCAACCGAAATCAAAGCAGTTCTAAAAACCGCCCGCAGCTTAGTTGCTAATAAAAAAGTAATCGCGGTTTTTGAGCCTCACAAATATAGCAGAGTAAACGATCTATTTGCTGATTTTTGCAATGCCTTTAAAGATGCCGATATTGTAATCGTTAATGATATCTATTCTGCCTCACAAGCCCCCATTCCAGGCATCAGCCAAGATAGCCTAATTGCCGGCATTAAGGATAGCGGACATAAAAATGTGATCAAACTAAACCATGCTGATGAGCTGCCAAAATTAGTCAAAGATAATAGCAATAAGGGCGACATGGTAATCTGCATTGGCGCCGGCAATGTCACTTATCTAGCGCAAAAATTACCCAAAGAATTAGAGTTGATTAGCTAAAATTTCTGGATTGCGGCGTTGCCTGCGGCTCCTCGCAGCGGCAATCCAGGGCTTGTAAATTATATCAAAAAAACCCTAAATTTTCTTATATAGCCTTTTATCTTAATACGATCTTCTTTATCTGGAACCGCCAGCCTGATCAAAGTTGTGGGCAGTCTTTTTATTTGTCTTAAAAACATTTTTATGCGATTACAAATAATCTCTTGATAGGCTAATTTTAATATTAGACTATCCTCTTCTTTTAGCATCAGTTTTAATACATTATAATGGTTAAATATTACTTCTAATGGATGTAGCCTAAGATAATATGCAAGTAATTTGGTTGGCGGGAAGAAATCATTAATTTGTTGCGGATATTGTAGTGTAGAATTGCCAAAAAACCAGCCTATGATTTTTTTTGCCAGATCATCTCCGATAAATTTAGTATAATCAACCCAGACTGTGGGTCTCATATCAGCTTCAAAAAAATATATTTTATTATCATCAGATTTTATAACTCCAATATTTACAAAACCATTAGCACCTAACGCCTCTCCTAATTTAGCCACCTCTGTAAATATCTGATGATCAATGGTCGATAATTGATGATATATTCTTACCGAAGATGGTCCAAATTTATTTAAAACGACCGCCTTAACTTCAGAATAGCTAAAATGTATAAGCTTACCATCGCGATATAAAGCTGATAAATCTATTTTGGAGCCATTAATTTTCTTTTGAATTAATATTGGCAGCTCAAAGAGCTCAGGATTAATTGAATTGAAATCGGATTCTTTTTGACATTCAAATACCCCAGCACCGCCAGCGGAAAAATCTACTTTTGCCAGCACCGGATATCCTAATTCTTTAGCAGCTGAAATAGCCTCAAAAAAGTTATTTGTCACCTTAAAGGATGGGATATTAACATTTGCTTCAGATAAAACTTTTGAGAGCCCGATTTTTGAACAAAGATGCTTGAAATCCTTCTCATTATTAACTGGCAGTAATTTTAATTTATCCTCAATTGCAATATCAGAATTCAAAATATTCTTTAAAATATTATCATCGCAAGGAATAATAAAATCATAAAGATCAAGATTTCTTTGAGCTGCTATTATCGGCATTAATTTAGGATCTAAAACCAATTCATAGCCGGATATAAAATCACTTTGCTTTAGCCTTTGATCATTGGTAATAACATAAACATTAAATCCCGATCTAAAAAGCAGCGATGGTAAGGCGCACATCAGCCCCATAGCTTCTCCAATAAGCAAAGCATTTAATCTCTTCATAAATTATTTGATCATGATATTGATTTGTAAGAAAATTAAGGTTGCAAAACCTAAAATTAAAAATTTTTCTTACAACAAAAATTACTCATAATTTGGCAAAAAATAATCTATTTGTGCCATTTTAACGCTTGAAAATGCCATTTTTTAAAAAATATAAACTCTGCTTTCTAACCTTCTTACTATCAGGGCAAAAACTGTGAGAAACTTTAATAATGATATGATCTTTCATCCCCTCTAATTTAGTTCTTTCAACCGCAACTCTACCATCATCATCGCCAGGAATCATTAATGATAAAATTAGATCAAGAGTAGCATTGCCGGCAATAATTCCAAGCTCATAATTTAGCTCACCAAAAAGATGTAAAAACCTTTCCTGATTAGTAATTAATTGCTGCCCTGAGGGTCCGAAGATTTTTTTATAAAGCCAGAGATTCTTTGCCAAATCTGCAATGAGCCCGTCGCAAATCCAACTTTCTAAAAAATCCACCTTCAAAAGATTTGGCTCAAATTTTTTGCTCTGATTTTTTTGGAATTTTTGGGGTTTTTTGGGTTTTGATTTATGGTTTTTTGGTAATT
>JACCDG010331865.1_pt1 | contig 20732 bp, 18 predicted proteins | sample 7442471 | NCBI WGS metagenome assembly JACCDG01 (sample SAMN15323444, study PRJNA562643) | freshwater metagenome | isolation source: river surface water | place: USA:Blue River Watershed | collected 2017-08-17 | reverse complement strand
CTGCTGAATGTGGGAAGCAGGCAAAAGATTTTTCAGGTTGGTAGGAGCGTTCATTTATGCCACCTCCGTCGTTTGTTCTTCAATGAATTCAAGCACCAAGTTACGGGCCACCAATGCGCGGTACGCCCATGTGGCACGCAAGCCGTCACGAGCGGTGAAGCTTGCGGCGATCGCGGCATCCAAGTCAGACGCTTTCACATCGGCGGGCGCCTTGCCTTCGAGCACGGCTTCGAGTTTGGGCGCACGCGCTGGGAAGGGGCTGAGACCGTTGTAGGCCAGCTTCACGCCGCTCAACTTACCGCCTTTGAGCGTGTAGCTGATGGCCGCACAGGTGGCCGAGATGTCTTGCTCAAAACGCTTGCTCACTTTGTGGGCGCGGAACACCTGCCCTGCCACAGGCTTGGGCAACTCCACCGCTTCGATGAACTCACCGGCTTCGAGCACGTTTTTCTTCATGCCGGTGTAGAAGTTTTCGAGCAACACGTTGCGCGTCTTCTCGCCACGGCGCAGCACCAAGTTAGCACCCAGCGCCAGCAAGCAAGGCATGGAGTCGCCAATGGGTGAACCGTTGGCAATATTGCCCGCCAGCGTGGCGGTAGAGCGAATGGGCGTGGAGCCAAAACGGCGCAGCACTTCAGCGAAATCTGGGTAAACCTTAGCCACCAACTCTTCCACTTTGGCCAATGACACCGCGGCACCAATGCGCCAAGCCTTGTCGGTCTCGCTCACTTGGCGCAGTTCTTTGACGTTGCCCAAGTACATGATGTGGTCGGGGCGCGCAAACTGTTTGTTCACTTGCAAACCAATTTCGGTGCTACCAGCCAACAAGGTGGTGGTGGGGTGCTTGACCAAATAATCAGACACTTCAGCCAACGTGGCGGGCGACACAAACTCGTTGCCCTTGCGGGTACGCACCACGGGCTGCACGATGATGTCGCCGTCCAAGCTCATGGTCGGTGTGCTGGCACGTTTGATTTCTTTCAGCAGTGGCACATCAGCGCTGTCATCGACCTTCAAGGCTGATTTCTTCTCGCACGCTTTGGCGGCTGCGTTGATGATGGGGGCGTAGCCGGTGCAGCGGCACAGGTTGCCGCTCAAGGCATCGGTGATTTCTTGGCGGTTGGGGGCGGTGTTGGTTTGCACCAAGTTGACCAAGCTCATCACGATGCCCGGCGTGCAAAAACCACATTGCGAGCCGTGGCACTTGACCATCTCGTCTTGCACGGGGTGCAAGGTACCGTCGGCTTTTTTCAAGCTCTCCACGGTTTTGACCGATTTGCCGTCGAGCGAAGGCAGCAGTTGAATACACGCGTTGGTGGGCACATAGTCCACGCCCGTGCCAGCGGCATTGAGCTCACCCACCATGATGACGCAAGCGCCACAGTCGCCCTCGGCGCAGCCCTCTTTGGTGCCGGTGCGGTGCATCTGCTCGCGCAGATAGTCCAAAACAGTGGTGGTGCGGCGCTCACCTTGGGCTTCGACGATGTGGCCGTCGAGCACAAAGCGCACGGTGTTGGTGACTTGGGTCATGGTGCGATCTGAAATCTGGGGGAAAGGCCCAGATTTTAGTGACTTGCACCCCCAAATCCGAAGCAGGCATGCCGCTTCGTATACAAATATTTGAGGTTACAGGTCCTCGATACGGCCCTCAGCGTCCACACGGTAGCAACGCACGTCCAAATTGAATACCTCTGGTTTCACAATCGACGTACCCATCAACATGCGGGCGCATTCTTGGATACCTTCTGGAATCGAGGGGTGCGGGAAGATCAGCTCGGCCAAGTGCTCAATGCCAATGTCCATGGAGATCATCAAGGCCACCGCCATGATGGTGCTCGACGCGTGCGGCCCCATCACGCGCATGCCCAAAATCTTCATCTCGTCGTCATCAGACACCAAGATTTTGAAAAAGCCATCGAGCTTGTGCATGGCCAACGCACGGTTGACGTAGCGGTAGTGCATCGAGGCCAAACGGTACGGGATTTTTTTCTTGCGGGCTTGTGTTTCGTTCAAGCCCACCGAGGCCACCTCGGGGTTCAAGAACATGATGGTGGAGATGTTTTCGTACACCAACTCTTTGGGCTTGCCATACATGCGCTCTACCGCATGACGGCCTTCCAGTTCGCCCACGTTGACCAAGGAAATGTCGGCCGTGAAGTCGCCTACGGCATAAATGTTGGGCACATTGGATCGGGTGTGCTCGTCGTCTATGCAACCGCGGTCATTGAGCACCACGCCTGCAGCTTCAAGTCCAAGGTTCTCGTGGTTAGACACACGACCCACAGAAATCAGGGCTTTCTCGACCGTATGGGTCTCACGACGGCCGTCTTTGTAATTGAGCACGTATTCGACCTTGCCGTCGACGATGCTCATTTTTTCAAGCGATGCGCCATGGTGAATCACCGCGCCGTTATCTTCCAAATTGGCTGCCACGGCGTGTGAAATGTCTTCGTCTTCAAAGGGCAGAATGCGCTCTTCTTTGTCAATGAGGAAGACCTTGGTTTTGCCAAAGTTCGAGAAGATGGTGGCGAATTCACAACCAATCACACCCGCGCCCAAGATCACAATGCTCTTGGGGAAATCGGGCAAGGCCGACACGCCATCGCTCGTCAGGATGATTTTTTCGTCAATCGGAATGTGCGGCAAATAGCGTGGGCGGCTGCCAATCGCCATGACGGTGTTCTCGGCCCAAATGGTTTGCTTGGCGCCCTCGGCATCGGTGATGTCGATCTCGTTTTTAGAAGCGAACTTGGCGTGCCCGTTGAAAAACGTCAGCTGACCTGTTTTTTGAAAATAGGCAATCTGCTTTTTGAGCTGCACATGCTTTTCGGCCACCGCGCGGTGGGCTTGGTGCATGACACTGGAGAAATGCACCTCCGAGTCATACACCGTGTAGCCCAAGTTGGTGTTGTGCGTTTGCTGGTAGCTCTCTGACAGCTCCCACAAAGTTTTGGAAGACAGCGCCCCATCAAAAATACCAGCGCCGCCCACCTTGTTACGCTCGACCAGCGCCACACGCTTGCCAAAGTCGATGGCGCGCATGGCCGCCGCAAAACCGGACGGACCGGCACCAATCACGCAGACATCGAACTTTTCCAAGGCAAATCTCCAATAACGATTAATTTGATTAATTCGTCATTATTGGCGATATTGCTGCATTTAGATGAAAGTTTGATGGGAGTTACCCGTAATTTGCGCTCATGAACCACGGTAGGTCGAATAGCTCCAAGGACTCACCAACAAAGGCACGTGGTAGTGCTGGTCGGTGTGGGCCACGCCAAAGTCAAGGCTGACTTGATTCAAGAAATTGGGCTCAGGCAATTCAACGTTCTTAGAGGCAAAGTAACCCTTCACGTCAAACACCAAGCGATAGGTGCCTTTTTTCAAGCTGTCGTTGTCGTACAGCGGACCGTCAGGGTTGCGACCATCATGGTTGAGATAGAACGACTTGACCAGCGTCGCTTGGCCGTCATCGGTGGTGGTGAACAACGACACTTTCATGCCCGCTGCGGGGCCGCCGTGCATGGTGTCTAAAACGTGTGTGCTCAATCCCATGAAATTGCTCCAAAATGGTTAGCGACCGACTTGGTCGACTGAAAGTGTATACAATTTTTCCATTTGGGTCTATCATGGCCTCAAGTGAATTTGCCGGAGACCCGAGATGGACAGCTCAACCGCCACCCGCAGCATTGTGGACGCCCTCACCAAAGCCATTGTGGAGCACCGCCTGCACCCTGGCACCAAACTGGCCGAGCAAAAACTGGCCGACCACTTTGGCGTCTCGCGCACCCTCATTCGCCAAGCGCTGTTTCAATTGGTGCAAAAGCGCCTGATTCGCATGGAACCTGCACGCGGTGCGTTTGTGGCCACCCCCTCCTCTGACGAAGCCCGACAAGTGTTTGCGGTGCGACGCATGATTGAAATTGAAATGACGCGCAACTTCGTGCGTCATGTCACCCCTGCACAAATTAAAGCGCTCAAAGAACACGTGGCTGAAGAAAAAGTAGCCGTGAGTCGTGGTGATGTGCCAGGCCGCACCGACTTGTTGGGCGACTTCCATGTGCGCATGGCCGAGCTCATGGGCAACGATGTGTTGGCGCAAATTTTGAGCGAATTGATTTCACGCTGCGCCCTCATCACCTTGATGTACCAAAGCAGCAACGCAGCCGAGCACTCGGCCGAAGAGCATTCTGAAATTTTGAAAGCCATCGCCGCCAAAGACGAAGACTTGGCCGTCAAGCTGATGGACGAACACTTGCGCAACGTGGAAGAAGGCTTGGCGCTCGACCGCAAAGTGCCCAGCAACGACATCGCCATGGCTTTGGCCTAAGCGCCTGCGCTTATCAAACCCACGCCTGTGCCCATTTAAATACGGAGTGATTGCATGACGAACGCCATCTACGACAGCACCGCCACCTACCCCCGTGACTTGGTGGGCTACGGCCGCCAGGTGCCGCACGCGCAGTGGCCCAACCAAGCCCGCATTGCGGTGCAGTTTGTGCTGAATTACGAAGAAGGCGGCGAAAACGCCACGGTGCACGGCGATGCGGGCAGCGAAATGTTTTTGAGCGAGATGTTCAATCCGCCGAGCTTTCCTGATCGCCACCTGAGCATGGAAGGCATTTACGAATACGGCTCACGCGTGGGCGTGTGGCGCATCCTGCGCGAGTTTGAAAAACGCGGCCTGCCCCTCACCGTGTTTGGCGTGAGCATGGCCCTGGAGCGCCACCCCGAACTCACCGCTGCGTTTGTCGAGTTGGGCCACGAAATTGCCTGCCACGGCTACCGCTGGATCAACTACCAAACGGTTGACGAAGCCACTGAACGTGCGCACATGAAGCAAGGCATCGAGCTCATCGAACGCCTGACCCACACCACGCACGGCAACAGCATTCACGGTGCAGGCTGGTACACCGGCCGCGACAGCCCCAACACCCGCCGCCTTGTGGCCGACCACGGCGGCTTTGAATACGACAGCGACTACTACGGCGAAGACCTGCCCTTTTGGATGAAGGTCAAAAAAACCAACGGCGACGTGGTGCCACAACTCGTGGTGCCCTACACCCTCGACTGCAACGACATGCGCTTTTCCTTGCCCCAAGGTTTCAGCCAAGCCGACGACTTCTTTGTGTATTTGCGCGACACCTTTGACGCACTGTACGCAGAGGGCGACCCCAAGGGCGACAACGCCCCCAAGATGATGAGCGTCGGCATGCACTGCCGCTTGCTGGGCAAGCCTGGGCGCATCGTGGCGCTGCAAAAGTTTTTAGACCATATCGCCCAGCACGACCAGGTGTGGGTGGCGCGTCGCATTGACATTGCGCGCCACTGGAAGAAAGTGCACCCCTACAGCGGTAGCTGATCGCTCTCCCAACAACCGCCGCTTCGCGCCACGCCCCAAAGGACACCCCATGAGCCACTCGCACATCACACTGAACCAAATCAACACCCTGCCCCACGCAGAGGCAGCGGCTTTGCTGACCGGTTTGTACGAGCACTCCGATTGGATTGCTGCACAAGCCTTAGACATGCGCCCCTTCGCCTCGGCAGCCGCGCTGAAACACGCAATGGTGAAAGTGCTCAATGATGCAGGCCGCGAACCACAACTGGCCTTGGTGCGTGCCCACCCCGAGTTGGCAGGCAAAGCGATGGTGAGCAAAAGCCTCACTGCTGAATCGACCAACGAACAAACCAAAGCAGGACTCACCAACTGCACGCCAGAAGAGTTTGCGCACATCCAGCAGCTCAATGCGAGTTACAACGCCAAGTTTGGTTTCCCTTTCATCTTGGCCGTGCGCGGGCCGCGTGGCTCTGGCTTGAACAAGCAGCAAATTATTCAAACGTTTGAGCGCCGCTTGCACAACCACCCAGACTACGAGCTGGCCGAGTGCTTGCGCAACATCCACCGCATTGTGGAGATTCGTCTCAACGACAAACTGGGCTACGAGCCCGCACTTGGTCACGAGGTGTGGGATTGGCATGAATGGCTGGCTCAGTTCAGCGATGCAGGTAGCGTGAACCCCCAAGCGCCGCACGCCGCACGCGAAGAGCTCACCGTCACCTATTTGACCGACGCGCATCTGAAATGTGCCCGCACGATTGAGCTGGGCATGAAGGCCTGCGGTTTTGATGACGTGCGCATCGATGCCGTGGGGAATGTGGTGGGCATTTACAAGGCGAGCGCGGCGAATGCCAAAACCTTGATGACCGGCTCGCACTACGACACCGTGCGCAACGGCGGCAAATACGATGGCCGCCTCGGCATCTTTGTGCCCATGGCCTGCGTGCGGGAACTGGCCCGTGCCGGCCAACGTTTGCCTTTCAATTTAGAAGTGGTGGCCTTTGCCGAAGAAGAAGGCCAACGCTACAAAGCCACCTTCTTGGGATCAGGCGCCTTGGTGGGCGACTTCAAACACGAGTGGCTCGACCAACGCGATGCGGATGGCATCACCATGCGCCAAGCCATGAAACAAGCTGGACTGAAGGTCGAAGATATTCCTAAGCTCGCCCGCAATGCCGCTGACTATTTGGGCTTCGTAGAAGTCCACATCGAGCAAGGCCCTGTGCTCAATGAACTCGATATTCCGCTGGGCATCGTCACCTCCATCAACGGCAGTGTGCGTTTGATGGGCGAAGTGGTTGGCATGGCCAGCCACGCAGGCACCACCCCCATGGACCGTCGCCGCGATGCGGCCACAGCTGTGGCCGAATTGGCCCTGTTTGTGGAGCGACACACCGCACACCTCAATGCTGAGGCAGCAGGATACGAAGGCGTTCAAGCAGATGTTCGCAAAGGTGTTCAAACCGGCGTTGCTGCAACCCCGCCTGCATCGGCTTGTGTCGGCACCGTAGGCATGCTGACTGTGCCCAACGGTTCGGTCAACGTCGTGCCTGGCCGCTGCCAATTCAGCTTGGACTTACGCGCCACCACCAACGCCATGCGCGACCAATTGCTGCACGACGTCATCGCAGAGTTGCAAGCCATTGGCGAGCGCCGTGGTGTGCACCACACCTTAGAAGAAACCATGCGCGCCAGCGCTGCTCCCAGCGACGCCAAGTTGCAAGCGCTATGGGAACACGCGGTGACATCGCTCGGGGTTCCGCTGTTCCATTTGCCCAGCGGCGCAGGCCACGACGCTATGAAACTGCACGAAATCATGCCGCAAGCCATGCTCTTTGTACGCGGTCAAAACGCAGGCATCAGCCATAACCCACTTGAGAGCACCACCAGCGACGACATGCAACTGGCCATCGACGCCTTCATGCACCTGTTGCACAACCTGCACGCTTGATGGCCTAGCCACCCAACACAACAACAAACAACGAGACAACCATGAGCCACACCAACCACTACGCCCAACTCGACGCTTGGATCGACGCCCACTTTGACGAGCAAGTGAAATTTTTACAGGCCTTGGTGCAAGTGCCTACCGACACGCCCCCCGGCAACAACGCACCCCACGCCGAGCGCACTGCTGAGCTGCTGCATGACTTTGGCTACACCGCCGAAAAACACGCTGTGCCCGCAGCCGAGGTCAAAGCCTATGGGCTCGAAAGCATCACCAACCTCATCGTGCGCCGCAAGTTTGCTGACGGTGGCAAAACCATTGCGCTCAACGCCCACGGCGATGTGGTTCCACCTGGTGACGGTTGGACCCACAAACCCTACGGCGGCGAGATTGAAAACGGTGCGATGTATGGCCGCGCCACCGCGGTGAGCAAGAGTGACTTCTCTACCTTCACCTTTGCCACGCGCGCTTTGGAGTCATTGGGCTTGCCTTTGAAGGGCGGCGTGGAACTGCACTTCACCTACGACGAAGAATTTGGTGGCGAAAAAGGCCCGGGCTGGTTGTTGGCCCAAGGCTTGACCAAACCCGACTTGATGATTGCAGCAGGCTTCAGCTACCAAGTGGTCACCGCCCACAACGGTTGCTTGCAAATGGAAGTCACTGTGCAAGGCGAAATGGCGCATGCCGCCATTCCCGACAGCGGTACCGATGCGCTGCAAGGCGCGGTGCACATCTTGAATGCCTTGCATGCCCTTAACGAAAACTACAAAAAAAGCACCTCCAAGATTGAAGGGATCACCCACCCCTACTTGAATGTAGGCCAAATCAGCGGCGGCACCAACACCAACGTGGTGCCGGGAAAAGTGGTGTTCAAACTCGACCGCCGCATGATTCCCGAAGAGAACCCAGCCGAGGTGGAAGCGTCTATTCGCCACACCATCGAGCAAGCAGCTGCTTCATTCAACCCACCGCGCGGTGGCAACCAACTCAAAGTCGACATCAAACGCATGCTGCTGGCCAGAGCCATGGTGCCGCTGGCAGGCAACCAGCCCTTGGTGGATGCCATTCAAAAACACGGCGAGCAACTGTTTGGCGAACCCATCCCCGCCGTGGGTACGCCGCTCTACACCGATGTGCGCTTGTATGTGGCCCAAGGCATTCCGGGCGTCATCTATGGTGCGGGTCCGCGCACTGTTTTGGAAAGTCACGCCAAGCGCAACGACGAACGCGTGATGCTCGAAGATGTGCGTCGTGCGACCAAGGTGGTGGCGCGTACTTTGTTGGATTTACTAAGCTAAGCAAGTCCTCAAAAAAATATGAATACGGCCCAGATGGGCCGTATTTTTTTTGAGCGTCACATCTGCATGCCATTTCGTTTGAATGCAAAGATGAATTCAAAATATGGTTGTAAACCCATGATTTACACTTTATGATCATCAGCTTCAAACACAAAGATCTAAAAACCTTCTTCCATACAGGCAGTGCTACAAGCATACAAACCATTCATCGCAAGCGATTGCGAGAAGTATTGACTGTTTTGAATGTGGCGCGAGGCCCCGAAGATTTGCAAAGGCCCTCGTGGCGATTGCATCAATTGCATGGCAACCGTAAAGGGTTTTATGCAATTTGGGTTCAAGCCAATTGGCGATTGACTTTTCGGTTCGTTGACACTGACGTTGAACTTCTGGACTACTTGGACTATCACTGATGGCTACCCTCAACATGCACAACCCCGCATCCCCCGGTGAACTGTTATCGGGTTGGTTAGAAGACTTGCACATGAGCGTGACCTCGTTTGCAGCTCACATTGGCACCAGCCGCGTCATGGTGTCTCGGGTGGTAAATGGCCGATCTGCTATCAGTGCAGACATGGACTTGCGCCTATCAGAAGCCTTGGGCACTAGACCCGGTCATTGGTTAGCTTTGCAACAACAACGCGACCTATGGGCAGCTCAGCTGCTTGCCAAAAAGCGTAAGCGGATCAAGCTCATCCCCCCGAACAAATCCGCCTGATCGCAGGATAGGGTTTCTCCGTAAGCAGCCATAAGGTAATTTTGTATACAGTTTTGTATGCGAAAAATCTTCAAGGAGAACCGATGACCCAATCCACCCATCCCGTTGACGAGCACTTGCCGAATGGCAAGCTTGCCGCTCTTGGTCTGCAACACGTGCTCGTCATGTACGCAGGCGCAGTGGCTGTGCCACTCATCGTCGGCCGTGCTTTGAAACTCAGCCCCGAACAAGTGGCCATGCTCATCTCGGCCGATTTGTTTGTGTGCGGCTTGGTCACCCTCATTCAATCGTGGGGTGCCACCCAATGGTTTGGCATTCGCTTGCCCGTCATGATGGGCGTGACCTTCGCTGCCGTGGCCCCCATGGTCGCCATGGCCAACGCCAACCCTGGTGATGCAGGTGCTCAACTCATCTTTGGCTCCATCATGGGTGCGGGTGCGATTTCCATCCTCATTGCCCCTGTGGTCAGCCGCATGTTGCGGTTCTTCCCGCCGGTCGTCACAGGCACCATCATTGCCGTTATCGGCATCAGCTTGATGCGCATTGGTATCAACTGGATTTTTGGCAACCCCTTTGGCCCCACCGCCCCGTCCATCGTCAATCCAGAACACGCCAAGTGGCTGGCTGATGCGGCCGCTGCTGCCTCGGCACCAGGTTCTACCTTGCCTGCCGTGCCCAAAGATTTGGCATTGATGGCCAAGATGCCTAACCCCAAGTACGCCGACCTCACCGGCGTTGGCATTGCCGCTATGGTGTTGGTGTCTATCTTGATGATCGCCAAATTTGCCAAAGGCTTCATCGCCAACATCTCGGTGCTGTTGGGCATCATCATTGGTGGCGTTGTGGCCACCAGCATGGGTTTGATGAACTTTGACAAAGTGGGCAAAGCCGCTTGGTTTGGCATCGTCACACCGTTCCAATTTGGCATGCCTGTGTTTGACCCCGTCCTCATCCTCACCATGACCTTGGTGATGATCGTGGTGATGATCGAATCCACCGGCATGTTCTTGGCTTTGGGCGAAATGACTGACCGCCATGTCGACCGCCCTGCACTCACACGCGGTTTGCGCACCGATGGTTTGGGCACGCTGATTGGCGGCATCTTCAACACCTTTCCCTACACCAGCTTCTCGCAAAACGTGGGCCTCGTGGCCGTCACTGGCGTGAAGAGCCGCTTTGTGTGCGTGGCGGGCGGCATCATCCTCATCATCTTGGGTGTGATTCCAAAGATGGCGGCTTTGGTCGAATCCTTGCCCACCGTGGTGTTGGGCGGCGCTGGCTTGGTGATGTTCGGCATGGTGGCCGCCACCGGCATTCGCATCTTGGGTGGTGTGGACTTCAAGAACAACCGCTTCAACAGCCTCATCGTGGCCATCTCCATTGGCATCGGCATGATTCCGCTGATCGCGCCTAACTTTAAGCAGTGGATGCCACACAACTTGCACCCACTGATTGAGTCAGGCATTTTGTTAGCCTCGATCTCTGCGGTTTTGCTCAACCTCTTCTTCAACGGTGCTTCCGCCGATGACTCGGCTGCAGTCGAAGCAGCCAAGCAAGCCGATAGCCATTAAGTCGTTCCTCTTTACTTGCAGCCCGCCTCTTTTGAGTGCGGGCTTTTTTATTTGTATCGGCAAATCATGAAATGCAAGGTTGAATTGATATATTCGTTAAATTCGCGTCCATTACCAATTCATACCTTCCATGAGCAAATCACATCCCCACCGCGCACCTTGGCGCGAAAAGTTAGACAACTTCGTCATGGCACCCAAGGTGCAGTATTTCCTCATCCTCTTGATCTTGGCCAACGCTGCGCTCATGGGCTTGGAAACCAGCAGCTATGTGCAAGAGCACTTCAGCCGTGAATTGGTCATGCTGGACGAAGCCATTTTGTTTGTCTTCATCATCGAAATCGTCTGCTTGCTACTAGCCCGTGGTCTGGCGTTTTTCAAAGATCCGTGGAGCGTGTTTGACTTTCTTGTCATCAGCATTGCCATCGTGCCCGCGACCGAGTCGTTCTCGGTCTTGCGAGCCTTGCGCGTGCTGCGGGTGTTGCGCTTGTTCACCAAGGTCAAGAGCTTGCAAAAAGTGGTCAAGAGCTTGCTCAGCGCTGTGCCCGGCTTGGGCTCAGTGGGCATGGTGATGTTGCTGATTTTTTATGTCTCGGCCGTGCTGGCCACCAATTTGTTCAGCAAAGACTTCCCCGAAACCTTCGGCAATATGGGCCTCACGCTCTACACCCTGTTCCAAATCATGACGGGTGACGGCTGGTCCGACAGCGTGGCCCGTCCTGTGATGGAAGTGTTCCCCTATGCATGGATTTTCTTCATCATCTTCATTCTGATTTCCACCTTCGTCATCTTGAACCTCTTCATTGCCGTCATCGTGGATGCCAGCAACGACGAAGCCGAAGCTGCTGCCAAAGCCGAACGTCGCATTTTGCGCACGCACTTAGAAGACCTGCGCGCTGAACTGGCCGATTTCAGAAAACGCTTTGACGAAATCGAAGCTCAGAAAAACCGCAACGTTTAAGCGAGCCCGCCATGACAAGCACGCACACAATCGACCCCGCTTCCCTACGCAAGCGGGTGTTTGACCTGCTCTTCAACGAAAACAACACCGAGGGCATTGCCGCCAAAGTCAACACATGGCTGGTGAGCTTGATTCTGGTGAACGTCTTGGCCATGGTGCTCGAGACCTCGCCTTACATCGACCAAACCTACAGCCGCGAGCTGGATTGGTTGGAGCTGTTTTCGGTCATCGTGTTCTCGGTTGAATATTTGCTGCGCCTGTGGGTGGCCCCCGAAGAACCCGACTTTCAGGCGGCCAAGCTGCCTCGCTTGAAATACATCTTCAGCCTCTACGCCATCATCGACCTGCTGGCCATCTTGCCCTTCTACCTTGCGGGCTTCATCACCCTCGATTTGCGCGTGCTGCGAATGATGCGTTTGGTACGGGTTTTCAAATTCACCGCCTTCATCAAGCCGGCTTGGCAAGAATTCCAGAACGAAACTCAAAGCATGACAGTGCGCCAAAAGGTCCACAGCCTGCTCATGGTCAGTCCCGAAGCTTCGGGCCACAAGCTGGCGCACTTCATCGACACCTTCTTCATGTTTTGGATCGTGGTTTCCACTCTGTCCATCGTGCTGGACTCGGTCGAGAGCATTCAAGCCGAATTTGCCACCCACTTTTTCATCGTCGATGTGGTGGCCTTCAGCGTTTTCGCGATTGAATACGCCCTTCGTCTGTATGCCTCGGCTGAAGAGCGCAACGGCAAACATGTCCTCGCCGACCGCTGGCGTTTTGCCACCTCGTTCTCGGGCTTGGTTGACCTCATGTCTATCTTGCCTTTGATCATTGAGTTGCTATTTGGCTCACTGGTGGACTTGCGCTTCTTGCGTATCGTGCGCCTGCTGCGTTTGCTCAAAATGACGCGCTACTCCAGCGCCACCAGCACACTGTTTGCTGTGTGCAAACGCGAAGCCCCCATTTTGTTGGCCTCCTCTTTCGTCATGGGCATGTTGGTGTTCATCACTGCCGCCATGGGCTATTTGCTCGAAAAAGACGCCCAGCCCGACAAGTTTGAAAGCATCCCAGCAGCTCTGTATTGGGCGGTCATCACCTTGGCCAGTGTGGGCTATGGAGACATCACGCCGGTCACCGCGGCAGGTCGATTCCTCACGGTGCTGCTGGCCCTCATGGGCATTGGCGTGTTTGCCATTCCAGCGGCCATCATGTCATCGGCCTTCACAGACCAGCTGCGCATTGAGCGCGAAGGAGGCGGAGCTGTCGCGCCCAATGCCGATGCCTCAGCCGCACCCCACCACACGCCCAGTGCGCACCACCTAGCCAGCAACCCCGACTACGCCTGGGCCCACTACCAAACGCTACTGTCGCAAATGCGCGAGCTCGCCTGCTTGGCCGATGCCCAAGCCATGCAAGACAAGCTCGCGCAAAAGGCCAGCGCGGGTGCAATCGACCACAAAATCTGGCAGCTGCTGCAAGGCGGCGACGCTCGCAAACACTAAAGCTTCGGCGTCTCGTACGGGACTGACGTAAGCAGTTTCACCAACAGGCCGCGCAAAAGCGGCCCAGTAAACTCACGCCACTCATAAAAAGGCGACAACACTCATGGAATTTGCAAATACCCCCGATTTCTGGCTCGGCCTGTTGATGATTATTTGGATTGACATCATCTTGTCGGGCGATAACGCTGTAGTGATTGCTTTGGCCACCCGTAACCTGCCGGCACACCAACAAAAGAAGGCCATCATTTTTGGTGCCGGTGCAGCCGTGGGCCTGCGTGTAGCGCTGGCCGTGGTGGCCTCGTTGCTCATGGACTTGTACTTCATCCAAATCATTGGTGGCTTGATGCTGCTTTGGATTGGCACCCAGCTGCTAGAAGGCGAAGACGAGGAAGCCAATATCAACAGCGAGCACGGCAGCATGTTTGCAGCCATTCGCACCATTTTGATTGCCGACTTTGTCATGAGCTTAGACAACGTGATCGCAGTAGCCGCCGCTGCCAAAGGTGACGAGCTCTTGCTGGTCATTGGCTTGGCCATCAGCATTCCGTTGGTGATTTTTGGCAGTACCTTGATGCTAAAGCTCATGGAGCGCTTCCCATTCATCGTCACACTGGGCGCATTGCTCATTGGCTGGATTGGCGGCGGCACCATTTCTAACGACGTGTACTTGCGCGAATTCAGCAGCGCCAACCCATGGTTCCACTACACCGCTGCAGCGGCAGGCGCCCTGTTTGTTTTGGCTTGGGACCGTGTGTCCAAGGCTCGCAAAGCCAAAGAGGAAGATCCTGCGGCTGAGTAAATCTGCCCAAACCCGTCAAAAGCCAGCCACCGAGCTGGCTTTTTTCTTGCCCATGGCACGCGCCGATCTGCACTCAAACGGTGCAACCAACCAACTTGGTGCAAACCCTTTTTGTATACAAACCAAAGTCGATCACAATTTGCGTTTAATACGCCGCATACAGGCACCCACGGCGGGCACCAATATTGCAAGGTTGTATACATCACCCCTTTTTCAATTCGTTTTTCAGAGGCTCACATGATCAAACGCACCTTCCTCAAAACCACCCTCGGCTTGGCATTTGCCACCAGCTTCACAGCCGCTTCTGCCCAAACCACACCTTTGAAATTCCAACTCGACTGGCGCTTTGAAGGCCCTTCCGCCTTCTTCTTGGTGCCTGCCGCCAAAGGCTATTTCAAAGATGCCAAGTTGGATGTGACGGTCGATGCCGGTAACGGCTCGGGCGGCGCGGTCAACCGTGTGGCTTCTGGCGCTTACGACGTGGGCTTTGCCGACTTGGCCGCCCTGATGGAGTTCCACGCCAACAACCCAGACGCGCCCAATAAGCCTGTGGCCGTGATGATGGTCTACAACAACACGCCCGCCTCTGTGATGGCGCTCAAAAAGTCCGGCATCAAAACCCCCGCCGACTTGGCTGGCAAAAAACTCGGCGCGCCTGTGTTTGACGCAGGCCGTCGCGCGTTTCCCATCTTCGCCAAAGCCAACAGCGTGGGCACTGTGAACTGGGTGTCCATGGACCCACCTTTGCGCGAAACCATGTTGGTCCGTGGCGATGTGGACGCCATCACTGGCTTCACCTTCACCTCGCTGCTCAACATTGAAGCGCGTGGTGTGAAAGCCGATGATGTGGTGGTGATGCAATACCCCGACTTCGGCGTGAAGCTGTATGGCAACGCCATCATCGCTTCACCCAAACTGATCAAAGAAAACCCAGCCGCGCTCAAAGCCTTCTTGGCTGCTTTTGCCAAAGGTGCCAAGGACGTGATTGCCGACCCCGCCAAAGCCATTGAAACCGTCAAGGCTCGCGACGGCATCATCAACAGCGAACTCGAAACACGCCGCTTGAAGCTGGCCATCGACACTGTGGTCAACAGCCCAGACGCACGTGCCGAAGGCTTTGGTCAAGTCAAAGGCCCACGCCTGAGCTTGATGGCCTCACAAGTGTCTGATGCGTTCAACACCAAGACCCGCGTCAAGGCGGACGATGTGTGGAACGGTTCATTCTTGCCATCGGCCAAAGAACTCGACGTGTTGCCCAAGGGTAAGAAGTAATCAAGGCCCTGTTGCATGACCGCCTCTCCTGAACACTTCGTCGACTTTCAAAACGTCTGGCTGGCTTACAACGACGAGTTGTTGGCACAAAACCACTTTGCGGTGGAAGACATCAATCTGCAGGTCACACAAGGCGAGTTCATCGCCATCGTGGGGCCTTCGGGTTGCGGCAAATCCACCTTCATGAAACTCACCACGGGTTTGAAAAAACCCAGCCGTGGCACGATTCATGTCGATGGTCAGCCCGTCAACGGCCCGCTCAAAATCAGTGGCATGGCGTTTCAGTCGCCCTCGCTTTTGCCATGGCGCACCACGCTCGACAACGTGCTGCTGCCTTTGGAGATCGTGGAGCCCTACCGCTCCAACTTCAAAGCCAAAAAGGCGGAGTACGAAGCACGCGCCATTGCTCTGCTGCAAAACGTGGGCTTGGGCGGGTACGAACGCAAGTTTCCGTGGGAGCTGTCGGGTGGCATGCAACAACGCGCCAGCATTTGCCGTGCGCTGATTCATGAGCCCAAGATGTTGTTGCTGGACGAGCCGTTTGGCGCACTCGACGCCTTCACCCGCGAAGAGCTGTGGTGCACGCTGCGTGACTTGCAAGCGGCGCAAAAGTTCAACGTCATCTTGGTCACCCACGATTTGCGCGAGTCGGTTTTCTTGGCCGACACCGTGTATGTCATGAGCAAGAGCCCTGGCCGCTTTGTGGTCAAACGCCACATCGACCTGCCCCGCCCACGTGACTTAGAAGTGACCTACACGCCTGAGTTCACCGACATCGTGCACGAGCTGCGCGGCCACATTGGGGCCATGCGTAAAGACGGCGTCAACTTGGGGCAATGAAGATGAATCAAAAACAACTTGAAAAATGGGCGCCTTGGGGTTTGCTGATCCTCACCTTGGTGCTGTGGCAAGTGCTGTGCACGGCGCTGAATGTGTCTGAATTTGTGTTCCCGTCGCCGCTGCGCATTTGGGAACAAATGGTCGAATACCGCGACGTCATTGCAGGCCACGCCTGGCGCACCTTCTGGGTGACCATGGTGGGGTTTGGCATTGCCATCGTGGTGGGCGTGTTGCTCGGTTTCGTGATCGGCAGCTCGCGTTTGGCTTATGCCGCCGTGTACCCGCTGATGACCGGTTTTAACGCCTTACCCAAAGCGGCCTTTGTGCCCATCTTGGTGGTGTGGTTCGGCATTGGCGTGGGCCCTGCCATCCTCACAGCGTTCTTGATCAGCTTCTTCCCCATCATGGTCAACATTGCCACCGGCTTGGCCACGCTGGAGCCTGAACTCGAAGATGTGTTGCGCGTTTTGGGTGCCAAGCGCTGGGACGTGTTGGTCAAAGTGGGCCTGCCCCGCTCCATGCCTTACTTCTATGGCTCGCTCAAAGTGGCCATCACCTTGGCGTTTGTCGGCACCACCGTGTCTGAAATGACTGCCGCAAACGAAGGCATTGGCTACTTGCTCATTTCCGCTGGCTCAGCCATGCAAATGGGCTTGGCCTTTGCGGGCTTAGTCGTGGTGGGCGCCATGGCCATGGTCATGTACGAACTCTTCAGCTGGGTCGAAAAACACACCACGGGGTGGGCGCACCGCGGTTCACAAAACCACTGACCCGCGCCAAGCACTGCTCAGGCCTCACAACCAGAGCAGTGCAGCCATCGCCACCGCCGTGGGGAACAACGCCCCCAGCACCAAACCACCCGCCCCCACCGACGCATCGGCAAAACCCGCGCGCAGCAGCGCGACGCCTGCGGGGTTGGGGGCGTTGGCAATCACGGTCAAGCCGCCACCCGCCACCGCACCGGCCACTAGGCTGTATTTGGCTTCGTCGGAAATATCCAAAATCAAAGAGCCCAAATACGTCAGTGCAGCGTTGTCGGTAAAGGCGGTCAACACGGTGGTGCCGTAAAACAAAACCTGCGGGTCCATGGTCGACACCATAGGTTGCAGCCACCACTGCTGCATGCCACCCAACACCACCAAGCCGGCCAAGAAAAAGCCCACCAGCAATGCCTCTTTCAAAATGAGTGGACTTTGGTAGCGCTCATAGGCTTGCGCAAACCCCATGAACATCACAAACAAGCCAATAAAGGCCACGGGGTAATGCGCCAAAGCCACCACCGCCGCCAAGAAGCCCAAGTGCACCAAGACCACCGACTTTGGAATGGGTTCAGCCAGCGTTGTTTCGCTTGCTGCGGGGCTCACGCCCAGGTGATTGCGCAAAAAGTACACCGCAACCGTGGCGTTCACCAGCACGGCCAATGCAGCCTTCCAGCCAAACTGGGTAAACATAAAGGCACTGTCCCAGTTCCACACATTGGCCACCATCAACACAGGCGGTGCTGCGTACGAGGTGAGTGTGCCGCCAATCGAGATGTTCACAAACAACACGCCCAAGGCCAAGTACTTCACCCGCTCAGGCACCTCGGCGCGAAACACTTGGGGCGCCAGCATGAGCGCGGCAATGGTCATGGCGGCGGGTTCGGTGATGGCCGAGCCGAGCAAGGGCACCACACTCAAACACAACCAAGCCTTGGCCAAGGACGCCCGCATGGGCATGAGACGCGACAGGGCATCCACGGCAGAAATGACAAACGTCAAAATGGGCTTAGAGGCCGCCACCACCATCACCACAAAGACAAACAGCGGTTCGGTGTACTGACGCGACTCGGCATAGGCCAGCGCCTGCGTGCCGTCTTGCAGCCAAGCCATGCACACGACTAACACAATGGCCCAAAAGCCAAACACCACCTCGACTTCACCCAAAAGGTGAAACAAGCCCGCGTGGTCTGGGTAACGATGGGAAAGCCGCTCAAAGAACTTGGCAGCAAAGGTATGAGCCAAAGCGACTGCAAACAAAACAGCAGCCACCCACTCAATAGAAATAGGCGTCATAGCAAACACAGGTTTTTGCTGCGTGGCGGCCCGACCGACGCTGTACCTGTTGAATCACCATTGATGCAACACCCGTGTCAAATTTTAGACGTCTCAGACGATGCTTCAATAAATCCTATTTTTCGTAAGCTTTTGATCTATTTCCAATAAATTTCAGACATTTACTACAAAAATGCCCCGAAAAGTTATTGTTTTTGTTGATTTTTTGCTAATTTTATTTTTTCTGACACTGTCTTGATTTTTGACAATTTGTCTTATCATGCCCGCTGATTTTCATTTCAAAGAGGACTCAGCCCATGGCGAAGAACATCCGATTTGGGGAGTACGTACAGGCCGTTACTGTCGACTCAAACACCATCAGCTACGACAAGCTGATGCCCAAACCCAAACTAGACAAAAACGGCAAAGAGATCACCAGCAAGCCTGAAAAGCTCAAGTTAGCAGGTGCTGACATTGCTAACTTGTTGAAGCCCTACTTCAACACACGCTTCATGGAGCAAGCCCGCGCCGTGGTGCCATTGGCTTTGTTCTTGGGTCTGTTCCAGTACATCGTGTTGCAGCGTTCAGTGGCTGATGCCACTTTGATCGGCGGCGGTTTGATCGCTGTGATGATCGGCTTGATGATCTTCATGGAAGGCCTCAAGCTCGGTTTGATGCCTTTCGGCGACATCATCGGTAGCAGCTTGCCTAAAAAGCTGCCACTGCCAGGCGTGTTGCTCATTGCCTTCTTGTTGGGCATTGGCTGTACCTACGCGGAGCCCGCGATTGGTACTTTGCAAGTGGCCGGCTCTATCGTCGACCCTAAAAAGGCCCCTTACCTCTACACCATGCTCAACGCACACGCACCCATGACGGTGTTGTTGGTGGGCTTGGGCGTGGGTATCGCTGCGGTGCTCGGTACTGTGCGCTTCTTGTACGACTGGTCTTTGAAGCCATTGATCTTCATCGCTTTGGCTCCTGGCGTTGTGCTCACAGCCTATTGCGCGATGGACCCAGACTTGGCCACCATCGTGGGCCTGGCTTGGGACTGCGGCGCTGTGACCACCGGTCCAGTGACTGTGCCTTTGGTCTTGGCCTTGGGTATTGGCGTGGCCAACTCTGGCGGCAAAGGTAGCGGCCAGTTGTCTGGCTTCGGTATCGTGACCTTGGCTTCTATCTTCCCAATCGTGGCTGTGTTGAGCTTGGGTATCTACTTGAAGTTCACCGTGCCAGTCGCTGACATCTTGGCTGCTGCTGAAGCTAGCAAAGCTGCCGCTGCCGCTGTGACCAGCCCCGCTTGGCACGAAGTGTCACCCGGCTTGGACATCGTGATGGGCGTGCAAGCCATCGTGCCATTGGTCTTGTTCTTGTTGGTCGTGTTGTTTGCTGTGTTGCGCGAGAAATTGCCTAACGCCTTCATCATCACCGCTGGCTTGTTCATGTGCGTGTTGGGTATGTGTACCTTCAACGTGGGCTTGACTTACGGTTTGGCCGCCTTGGGCGCACAAACAGGTTCACTCATTCCAATCGCTTTCGTGAGCTTGGACGGCGCACCTGCCTTGTACCCTGCCGCCATCGGTATGTTCATCGCTGCTGCGTTTGCTTGGTTGCTCGGCTACGCCGCCACCATGGCTGAACCTGCTTTGAACGCCTTGGGCGTGACCGTGCAAAACCTGACCAACGGTTCTTTCAAGAAATCCATGTTGATGTACGCGGTTGCCATTGGTGTGGCCACCGGCATCATGTTGGGCGTGACCAAGCTGATCTTTGATTACAACCTGTTGTACATCTTGGTACCCGGCTACATCATCGCCTTGGTGTTGACCCTCTTGTCTTCTGAAGCCTTCGTGAACGTGGGCTGGGACAGCGCGGGTGTGACCACCGGTCCAGTGACCGTGCCTTTGGTCTTGGCCATGGGCTTGGGCTTCGGCAAGGCTGTGGGCGCTTTGGAAGGCTTCGGCATCTTGGCCGCAGCGTCTATCGCACCAATCGTTTCTGTGCTCGCCTTGGGCGTGTACGTGGAATGGAAAACCAAGCGTGAACTCAAAAACGCCGCGGCTTAATTCCAACCAAACATCGAACTGAACATTCATTTACAGAATTCAAAGGGAAATCAAATGGCTACCAAACGTAAAGTAACCAACCTGACCGAAGTCGCAAACATCACATGCGTGGTGCAAAAAGGCATGGCAGACACCATCAACCAAGCATTGCTCGATGTGGGCGTGCAAGGCACCACCGTGCACTACGGCGTGGGCACTGGCGTGCGCGAGCGCATGGGCATCTTGGGTATTGCTGTGGACGTGGAACGCGAAATCATCAGCGTGCTCGTCCCCTCAGACCAAGTGGACCGTATTTTTGAACGCATGTACTTGGCTGGCCGCTTGGACACCCCAGGCATGGGCTACATCTATGTCACCCCATTGCTCCAAGCTGCAACCTACATCCCTCCGCATTTGAT
>JACCDG010002590.1_pt1 | contig 20732 bp, 19 predicted proteins | sample 7442471 | NCBI WGS metagenome assembly JACCDG01 (sample SAMN15323444, study PRJNA562643) | freshwater metagenome | isolation source: river surface water | place: USA:Blue River Watershed | collected 2017-08-17 | reverse complement strand
GCAGATCTTTATGGCGTTAAAATTGGATTTGCCAAAAAGATATAGGGTAAAAAGTCGTGTCTAAAAAAAATTGCGATTAGGTGTTTAGAGGGTTGGTTTGGGGTGGTGGATGAAGTCAAGAAAATAAGGTTTGTGAATTCGTTAGGGGCTTATCTCGTGATGTTATAAAAAGTATTTGTGGCTAGTTTGGTGGATTGTTATAAGAATAGTTAGGAGTGGGAAATGGTATAAGGTAAAATCTTGATTAAAATCTACTTCAGATAGTTCAAAACAACCATTTAATTTGATAATTTCAAGTTGGTTTTTTTGATCAAAAGTTACCATTTTTAATGCCCTATATTCGGAAACATTAACAGTTTTGAGTTTGGGATTTTCTCTAAAATTTAATATTTGTAGTTTTGATAATTGAGGGTCGTTTGGTTAGTGAATATTAAAGATAGTAAGTTCGGGAGTATATATGACATTAATGATTTTTCTGGTTGATAAATCTTGCGCAAAATCAGAAATATCGCCGATTGCTACGATAGTAGCGTCTTTAATTGTTAACAGGTTTTTTTGGTGGTAAAGGAGGAGTCAGGGATTTAGTCATAAACTAAGAATTAAATTAGCATTGGTATAAATAGCCTGTTTATTTCGGGGGTTGTTTTAGTATAAAAAATAGTAGTTGCGATAATCAAAGTCAATTAAAATCTAATAAATAGACTTGTAAATTTAATAGTTATTTGTTTTATTTACAATTATAGTTAAATTAAATTTCTAGCTGAACTTAAATATTTATGGAAAAATTTCAGATTTTGGTTGCAACTGCTGCGCCTTTAGGGCTGATTAATATTGATACTGATATGATCATTCCCAAGCAGTTCTTAAAAACGATAAAAAGGACCGGGCTTGGCAAAAATCTATTTCATGAGATGCGCTGTGATATGCAAAATAATCAAATTGCAGATTTTGTTTTAAATAAACCGGCCTATCAAAATGCTAAAATTTTGGTGGCTAAGGATAATTTCGGCTGTGGTTCAAGTAGAGAGCATGCTCCCTGGGCCTTGCTTGATTTTGGCATCAAATGTATCATTGCGCCGTCATTTGCTGATATTTTCTTTAATAATTGTTTCAAAAATGGCATTTTGCCAATTATTCTTGATGAAAAATCAGTTGATTGCTTGTTAAATTATGCAACAAATGAAAATAATCAGTTTAAAATTGATCTGGTTAAGCAGGAAATCACTGCTGATAATAAAATCTATCAATTTCAAATTGATAATTTCAAAAAACATTGTTTAATTGAGGGGCTTGATGATATTGGTCTAACTTTGGCCAAAAAACAAAAAATATCTGAATTCGAACAGCGTAATCGTCAGGATTTGCCCTGGCTTTACGATTAATTTTAACTAACTTAAAAATTATGACAATATTACAAGGAAAAAAAGGCCTGATAATGGGCGTTGCCAATAACCGCTCAATTGCTTGGGGCATTGCTGAAGAAGCAAGAAAATATGGTGCTGATTTGGCCTTTACCTATCAAGGTGAAGCATTACAAAAAAGAGTGGAACCTTTAGCAAAATCAGTGGGCTCAGATCTTGTTCTACCTTGCGATGTTAGTGATATTGATTCGGTAAAAAATGTTTTTATTGAATTAGAAAAAAAATGGGGAAAGCTGGATTTTTTAGTCCATGCCATTGCTTATTCTAACAAGGAAGAATTAAGAGGAAGATATGTTGATACCAGCAAAGGCAATTTCTTAAACACCATGGATATCTCAGCTTATTCATTAGTGGTAGTTACTAAAGAATCCGAAGAATTAATGAAAAAAGCCGGTGGCGGTAGCATTATTACTCTTAGCTATTACGGCGCCGAAAAAGTAGTGCCACATTATAATGTAATGGGCGTTGCTAAGGCCGCTCTTGAAGCCAGCGTGCGTTATTTATCAGTTGATATGGGTAAACATAATATCAGAGTCAATGCGATTTCTGCTGGCCCGGTAAAAACCTTGGCTGCTAGCGGTATTGGTGATTTTAGATATATTTTTAAATGGAATGAATATAACTCGCCACTTAAAAGAAATATTGACTTAAAAGATGTTGGTGGTGCTGGCGTATTTTTACTCAGCGAACTTGGAAGCGGCGTAACTGGTGAAGTGCTTCATGTTGATGCCGGCTATCACGTAGTTGGAATGAAGGCAATTGACGCTCCGGATATTGCATTAGTCAAAGATGAAGAGCATTCATAGCTAAGTTTTGCAGAAGAATATGGCCTCAGTGCAGGAAGGGGTCTATTGATCCCTTCCTAATGCTTGAATCATCTCAAAAAAAACTCTGCTTCTAAATTTAAAAATCATGATTGCTAAAAACGCTATTTGCAAAAATAAAATAATCATCTCAAGTCGTTTAAATCCTTATCCTAAATCTACAGTCAAGCAATTAAAAAACCTCGGCTTCGACCTAATATCTGAGCCATTATTTAAAGTCACCAAAATCAAGTTCGACCACAACAAATTCAATCAAGCCAATCTACAAGCCATAATTTTTACCAGCGCTAATGCCTGCAGCACCATCATCAATCTCAATTTAGCCAAAAACCTAAAAATATTTGCCATTGGCAAAGCCTCAGCCAACCAATTAAAACGAGCCGGTTATAATAATATTTTCTATTCAAACAAAAAAGACGCTAAATCATTAAAAGAATTAATATTAGAAAAATTAGATCCAGATATGGGTAAAATAGCCTATTTTTGTGGCGAATCAATCACTCTGGATTTTAAATTAGAGCTTGAAAAACAGGAATTTAAAGTTGATAAAATTTTATCCTATAAATTAACTGCCATTACAAATCTTAGCCAAAAATTCCAAGAAAAACTATTAGCCAACCAAATCTCCCAAATCCTACTTTACTCAAAAAATAGCGCCGAGGTTTTTTTTAATTTATTTCAACCGCTCATAACAAAATATCAACTCTCAAAAACTGATCTCAAAGCAATAAAAATAAGTTGCTTTAGTGATCAAATTCTACTAAAAGTCCAGAATCTAAAAAAGGCCTTATCACTTGATTTTATTAAGGCAGAAAGTTTTTTTGATGATAAATTATTTAAAGATAATTCATGACAAAAGATTTAAATAAAATAAATCCAGGTCCCTTTGGTTCAATAGTTACTAATTGTGCTGTGATTGAGAAAAAGGGGGAGAGTTTCGAATGCGCTGGCGTGAGAGATTTTATGGATAGGGAATCCAAGAAGGTTGATGCTGATACAATGTTTGGTGAGGGCTCGATTGGTAAGGTAAGATTTGCCGGATTGGCTTATATGCTGCAACAAAATAAGATAATTAATTTGCAAGATAATGCCAAGGATTTTTTTGTAAGTAAAAAATTCAAAAAGTTTTTGTATAAAAAATATCCAAATGATGCTGAAGCATTGCAAAAGGCGATAGTTGGATTTTTTTCTGGAGATGAGGCGGATAAAACATCATCTGCTAATGCTACTCTTGCTGATTTAACTACTCATTATTCAGGAGTTGGTGATCTGACCAGAGATGGTGGTAGGCTAGTTGCTATTAAAGGGATAGAATATCAATGCCCAGTTTTGGAGTTGATTTTACCAGGAGAGCATAGCAATCCAGATCTTAGAATTGGTGATAAACTTCGGGCGCAGGGTCCAACGTCAGTTGTAGATAAAGATCTTCCACCTGGTGAATATAATAAGCATCAATATAGTAATTTAGGTTATATGCTTTTGGGATTAGCGATGGAGGCGGCTTACGATGATGAAAATCGAGCTCCTAGTAATAAAATAAAGGATTATAAACAATTGATGAAGGATTTTATGCTGCAAGGGTTTAGCAGCACAAAATTTCCTGAAGATATAATTGCTACAGATAATGTGGTTAAGGCCAATTGGGTTGAAAATACTAGATTAGTTGATGGCAATAAAGTTAGCGTAGCTAATGCTGCTGGTGGAATGTTTGCTTCTGCCAAGGAATCAACTGAATTTTTTGAGAAATTTTTTGCTGGATTTCCTGGGACCAAAAATTATGGCAAAGATTCGAATAATAAATTTTTTAAACCAGAAACTATTGATCTAATGGCGCAGGAATGGATGAAGCATCCTCCTGCTAATTGGCAAGATGTGGATAGGGCAAAGAAAGGAGGCGATGAAGTAAAACTGCCAGAATTTCTTCGTTTTCAGGGCCCGGGATTTTGTGTGGATTATCTCTATGATGAAAGTTACTATTCAAGGGGTCCGGATGCTTTTTTTGCTAGTCATTTGCCAAATAATTATATCAAAACCGGCGGCACCTTTGGCTATAATTCAATGATGAAGTTTAATCCACAAACCGGAGATGCTTTTATTGGCATTGTAGCACAAGAAAACCTCACTGATAGCGTTGCTAAGAAATTAGATGTTAAAACTGAATCAGTAAAAGCCTGTTATTCTAAAAGTGGGACATTTGATCGATATATGATGCTTGAAAGACAAGCACCTGAGCTTCTAGAACAGCGAACAGTTCAACAAAAGATTGGGCGTTTTTTTACTGAAAAGGTACGAGATAAAAGCAGTGATGGTCATCATATAGTGTGACAATTAGGGCCACCCCTAAATAACAAATTATAAAAAGGTAGCAGGTACTTTTTGGAATTTTATAGCCATGATGTGATAATCAAAAAAAGCAGCAATGCTAGCTTGATTTCTTAATTGTTAATTTTACTATTGGGGCCTTAAGAATTATTTATTTTTTACAAATAAATAATCTTCTTGAATCTTTGATACTAATTTTCCTTTTAAATATTGATTTCCTTTCCCTCTTCATTTGCTTGAGGAGACTTTGGTGATAAGGCAATTATATGTTTAAAATCGAGTTTAGTATTACTTAAAAATCAATTAAATTAATTTAATAAAATGGACTTAGTAGCTTTAAAATACATTGGTGCTGGCTTGACCTCAATTGGTATGGCTGGTGCAGCAATTGCAATTGGTAATATTTTTGCAGCGTTTTTTGCAAGTATTGCAAGAAATCCTTCTGCAGCTCCCAAGATTGAAAAATATATCTATATTGCGGTTGGTTTAGCTGAAGCAATGGGTATCTTTGCCGTGCTTTTGGCGTTCTTAATTTTCTTTGCTTAGTTTTCAGGGGGGGCGCTGACGTTTTTTAGTTGGCGCCCCTATAATTTAATTAAAAATTTTTTTAAAAAATGCCGCAATTTGATTTTACTACCTATAGTTCACAGATATTTTGGCTATTAATTTGCCTAATAGCGATTTATTTTTCGATGGCCAAAATAATTTTACCAAGAATTACTGATATCATTAAGCAAAGAAAAGAAAATATCGATGGTGATGTTACTAAAGCTCAATTAATCAATGCTGATATTGCAAAAATTGAAGATGAGATTAAAGAATTAAAATCGAAAATGATTGACCAATATAAGTCAAAAATAGAAGTTTCAACCAAGGAAGTTAACCAATTAAGAGAAGAAAAAACTAACCAATTAAAACAACAAATCAGCCAGATTAATATTGCATCTAAAAATGAGATTGAGAATTTTTTAAAATCCTCAAAATTAGGCTATGATTTAGCAGTTTCTAGTTTAAGTAAGGCAATCAATAATAAAATTTTTAGTAGCAATTAATATGTTTGATGAAAAATTCTGGCTGACAATATCCTTTGTAATTTTTGCGATTTTAATGGCTAAATATGTGCTGCCATTAATTATTAAAATGATTGATGATTCTTCTAAAAAAATTGCCGATGATGTAGTGGCTGCTAAAAATCTCAAAAATCAAGCTGAGGAGTTGTTTTTGGAGGCTAAAAAACATCATCAGGAAACAATTCAGCATTGTAAAAAATTAGCTGATGATGCTGAAGGTGAGGTAAAAAAATTAATTAGCCAGTCCCAGGCAAGTCTTGACCATGATCTAAAAATCAAGCTTGATGCTGCGGTGATGAGGATCAAAAATCAGGAAGAAAATATCATTAGGGATTTAAAGACTAAAATTGTTGAAGATGCGTTAGCGGCGGTAAAAAATGATTTAGCTGGTAATTTGGATCAGCAGCAGAATAATAAACTAGTTGATAGCAAGATTGCTTCGGGATTTTAATGCTATTTTAACTAACGTAAATAAAGTTAGTATCTTGATTGCCGCCTCGCTTGCGTTCTTGGTAAGTGAGGAGACCTCGAAACCGTCACTTACCAAGAGCGCAAGCGAAGCGGCAATCAAGAATAAATAAAACTATTTCAATTCATAAAATCAATGAAATTTGCCTTATCCAGCCTCAAAGAATATCTAGATACTAATGCAAGCCTCGAAGAAATTTGCTCAAAACTCACTGATATCGGGCTTGAGGTTGAAAATATTGAGGATAAATCTGAGTCACTTCGTTATTTTAGTGTTGCCGAAATTATCGCTGCTAAAAAAGTTGAAAATTCAAATAAACTTACACTTTGCGAAGTTAAAATTTCTCCAAATGAAATTTTGCAAGTAGTTTGTGGTGCAAGTAATGCCAGGGCAGGGATCAAAGTAGCCTTTGCTCCGATTGGTTCGGTAATTCCTGCTAACAAAATGGTAATTAAAAAAGCCAAAATTGCTGGCGTTGAAAGTAGTGGTATGCTTTGTTCGGCCACTGAATTAGGGCTTGGTAGTGAGGATGAGGGGATTATTGAAATTGATAATAAATTTGTAATTGGTCAAAAAATTATCGAAGTTTATAATTTAGGAGATCCGGTAATTGAGATTAATGTTACTCCAAATCGTGGTGATTGTTTAGGAGTTTACGGTATTGCCAGAGATTTAGCGGCAACCAAAATTGGCAATCTAAAGCCGCTTATAATTAATAAATCCAAAGTTGATTTTCGCTTTGAAAAAGAAGCAGAAATTGCTCCTGAGGTTAGAAATAATATCGTCTTTTTTAGGCAATTAAAAAATGTTCAAAACTGCCAGTCACCAAAATGGTTAAAAGACAAATTAAATGCTGTTGGCATCAATTCAATCTCGGCAATTGTTGATATAACCAATTATGTGATGCATATTTTAAATCACCCGATGCATGCTTATGATGCTATAAAAATTGATGGGCCGATTCATTTAAGATATGCCAAAAATCAAGAAAAATTTACCTCTCTAAAAAATGAAGATTTTGCAATAGCGGATGATATTTTAGTATTTAGTGACTTGCAAAAAATAATTTCAATTCCTGGAATTATTGGTGGCGCTTTATCATCATGTGATATTGAAACTAATGATATTTTACTTGAGGCTGCCTATTTTGAGCCAGATCAAATTGCTTTAGCGGGTCGTAAGCTAAATATTAATAGCGACTCCAGATATCGTTTTGAAAGAGGTGTTGATATTAACACTTGTGAAGCCGGGATAGAATTTGCCACTAATTTGATTAAAGAAATATGCGGCTCTCAAAATGGCGAAGCAATTATTGTCAGTGACATCAAATCCTATAAATCGCAAAATTTAAAATCTGGCTTAGAGCAAAATTTTTTAAGTCCAATTGAATTTAATTTTGATAAATTTTCTAAGCTAATTGGCATCGAATTGCCAAAAGAACAAATGATTGCAATCTTACAAAAGTTGGAATTTAAAATCTTAGAAATTTCTGATCATAAATTATTACTAACCACCCCAACTCATCGCCATGATATTAAGCATCAAGATGATCTGGTTGAGGAAATCATCAGAATTCATGGCTATAATAAAATTAATTCTTTGCCACTGGAAAATAAATCCATCAGCAACTTAACAACCAGCCTGGATTTTTGTAATCAAGCAAGATTAGTACTTGCTGCCGCTGGTATGAAGGAAATTATTAGTTGGTCATTTGTTGATGCAAAAATAATTGATTTATTTGCGCTGTCAAATTCTAATTTAATGCTTGCTAACCCAATTAGTATCGAGCTTAATTACATGCGTCCTAATCTTGCAATTGGCCTGCTACAAACATTTCAAAAAAATCAATTAAGAAATTTTAACGATTTGTCTTTATTTGAAATCGGTCAAGTTTTCAGCGGCACTGAAATTGATGCTCAAAAATTAATGATTGCTGGCCTTAGAGCCGGTAATAATAAAGAAATTGATAGCTATAATCAAGCAAGAGAGTTTGATATTTTTGATGTCAAAAAAGACCTGCTGGCAATTACTGAAATTTGTGGCCTAAAATCTGAGGCAATTCAAATTGATAATCTAGGAAGTCCTCCAAAATACTATCATCCTCATCGTTTTGCCGCCCTAAAATTAGGCGCCAAAATCATTGGTTATTTTGGCGAAATTCATCCAATAATTATCAAGCAATTCGATCTAAAAAATCGCGTTAATTTCTTTGAAATTTTTGTTGATAATTTACCAAATCACGCCAATAATCTCCAAAAGCTAACCAGTAAAAAAGCTCTAAAGATCAATGATTTACAACCGGTAATCCGCGATTTTGCTTTTGTGGTTGATAAAAATCAAAAGGCTGGTGAAATAATTAAACTAACTGCAGCAATTGACAAAAATTTAATTGAAGAAGTAACGATCTTTGATATTTATAGCGGCTCAAATATCGCTGAAGATAAAAAATCAATTGCAATTAGAGTAAAAATTCAGCCTCAGGAAAAAACTCTTACTTCTGAAGAGATTGATATTTTAAGTAAAAAAATTATTGAAAATCTTGCAAAATCTTGCGGTGGCATCTTGCGTGAGTAATCTTGATTAATTAAATCTTTTTTAATTTCTTTAATTCCCAAAAACATCTTGCAGTTGCTAAAATGTCAAAAGTAGCATTATGCGCTTCTTCAAAATCTGTTTGAAAAAGTTTGTAATATAATTCTGAAAGTTTTGGCCATTTATAGCCATATGCTCCTTTAAGAGCGCAGAAATTGGTGGTGCTTTCCATGGTACAGATTTTCTTTCTGGTTGCAACAATATCAGTCATGTTATTTCTTAAAAATTCTGCCCTGATTATTTTTTCATCAAAACTCATATTATGAGCAACTAGAAATTCTGTCTGATTAATTGCATTTTGAAAATCTTTAAGCACTTCTTTTAGCTCTACCCCCTCTTTCATCGCTCTTTCAGTTGAGATTTTATGTATTTTTGCTGCCTCATCTGAAATTACAAATCCCTGTGGCTTAATAATGAAATTTTTTTCAGTAATCTGACGGCCATTTTGATCATAAATCAAATATGCTAATTGCACTAATCTTGGCCAATTATCAAGATCAGTAATTGGCGCTTTCCAATTTTTTGGCAGGCCAGTAGTTTCGGTATCAAAAAATAAATACATAATTTATTTTACATTTAAAATTAATAAGATCGGTTTAGCAGCAGCGATTTATTTTCTGCCATTTTTCTTGCTCACGTTTGGCAAAAAATGATTTTCTATCAAGAGGGATTTGTCCTGGATGATTTTTAACCTGATGCTCTAAATATTGCTGATAAAAAAATTCGCCATTGATAAAATCTTTGACTAAGAGCATGAATTTATAGCAATTAATTAGTTTGGTTTTTAAGATATTTAGCATTTCTTTGATAATTAAAAATTGATCTCATCGCTTCGATAAACACAATCCATAAGATCGTTAAAAAAATCAAGGTAATTATACTTACTAATTTTTGATTAAAAATTATTCTTTTGGTTGCGGCAATTTTATCTTGAACAATTAATCCCAAGTCAAGATTAGCCTGTAATTTGGATGCTAAAGCCATAAAACTAAGAGTCGGATCATTTAAGAAAAGCTTTTGATAAGCGGCAATGCTGGTGATAGTTAGAATCAAAATTAGCGGCAAAATAGTAATTAGAGCATATTTGCCGCGTCCGGATTTAACCAATATCACGCTAATTGCACTAAAAGCAATTCCTGCCAGCATTTGGTTAGAAATACCAAAAAGTGGCCAAAAAATACTGACTCCGCCATTAGGATCAATGGTTCCCACATATAAGAAATATCCCCAGGCGGCAACAATTAAAAAACTGCTAATAATAGTCATTAAAATGGCAGATTTTTTATTTAAATTGCAATATTTGAAAGGCTTATAAACATTTGCTAAAAGATCTTGAAGCATAAAGCGCGCTACTCTGGTGCCGGCATCCAAAGTGGTTAAAATAAAGACTGCTTCAAACATAATTGCAAAATGATACCAAAGAGATAAAAATTTATTCCCTGATACCGCAGAAAAAATATTGGCCATACCAACTGCAAGTGATGGCGCTCCTCCGCTTCTGCCAAATAAGCTATTTTCACCCATTTCCTTGGCTAAATCCTGCATGGTTTTAAGGTCAATTATATAGCCCCAACTGTTGATTTTACTAATGGTATTAGCTAAATCACCACCAAAAACCGCTCCTGGAACATTGATGGCAAAATATATTCCCGGTTCTAAAACCGAGGCGGCAATTATTGCCATTATTGCCACAAAGCTCTCAAGCAACATCGCGCCATAACCAATTATACGAATATCTTTTTCACTATTGATAATTTTTGGGGTAGTGCCACTTGAAACTAGGGAATGAAATCCTGATATTGCGCCACAAGCAATAGTGATAAATAAAAATGGAAAAATCTTGCCACTAAAAATTGGACCGCTACCATTGATAAAGCCGGTTAAGGCTGGCATTTGCATTACGGGGCGATAAATAAAAATTGCAATTGCTAATAATAAAATTACTCCGATTTTTAAAAAAGATGATAAATAGTCGCGCGGTGTTAACAGCAGCCAAACTGGCAAAACTGCGGCACAAAAGCCATAAATTATCAGGCTAAACACCAAAAATAAATCGCTACAGTTAAAAATGGCGCCAAGAGCAGGATTCTCATTAATTATTTTGCCGCCATAAACTGCAAGTAAAAATAATCCAACCCCAATCAAACTTGCCTCCATTACTTTAGCTGGGCGAATAAAAGCTAAATAAACTCCAACCAACATTGCAATTGGAATCGTGCAAAAAACTGTAAAACTACCCCAAGGGCTGCTGGATAAAGCCTTTACTATGATTAACCCAAGTACTGAGATTAAAATAATTATAATTGCCAAAGTGCCCGTCAAAGCTGCAAATCCGGCAATTGGCCCAATTTCTTCTTTAATCATTTGTCCTAAACTTTTGCCATCACGTCTTACTGAGGCAAATAAAATTGTCATATCCTGTACTGCGCCACCAAGAACTGCCCCAATTAAAATCCATAAAGTTCCTGGCAAATAACCAAATTGCATTGCTAAAGTAGTGCCAATCAAAGGACCCGGCCCTGCAATTGCCGCAAAATGATGACCAAATACAATCCATCGATTAATTGGCATAAAATCCTTACCATCATTTAATCTTACCGCTGGCGTCAATCTATTTTCATCCAGCATCAAAATTCTGGTTGCAATCCAGGCGCTATAAAAACGATAACCAATTAATTGTGTACAAACTGCCGCCAAAATCAGCCAAACTGAAGAAATATGCTCACCTCTGACTAAGGCAATTACAGCAATTGAAGTAAAACTAATTAGACTAATAACTATCCAAATCAAAGGACTAAGAATTTTTTTAAACATGTTGATTGAAAATAGTTAAAATAATTATTGCAAAATTTTTATAATCTCATTTAAACCATTACAAAATAGGGCTTTGGATTTTAATAAAATAACTGTAATTGCTATAATAAAGCGGGCTAGATCTGATTTATGATCTTGGTCATTTCGTCAATTGCGCTGTCAACATCATTATAATCGATACTCCTAAAAACCAGGGTGGTGCCGCCTTCAAAGGGGTAGCTACCCATTGTAACATGAGGGTACTTTTTTTGTAGATCGGTTAATTGCTTTGCAATTACGCCTTCAGTGAAGGTAGTTTTTATTTCGCGGGATTTTACTTTTTTACCGCCAGTTAATTCTTTTTTGGCGGCAAAAAACATTGCCTTAAAAATTCTTGGCACGCCGGCCATTACGAAAACATTTTCGATTCTAAATCCGGGGGCAGAGCTTACCGGATTATCGAGTAATTTAGCGCTTTTGGGGGTATAGGCCATTTTTAGCCTGGCCTCATTTAGATTTTCTTTGCCGTAATGATGGGCTAAGATTTCTACCCCTTGCTGATTGAGGATTAATTCTTCTGCAAATGCCTTAGCAACTGATAATGCGGTTATATCATCATGAGTGGGGCCAATACCGCCGCTGGTAAAAATATAATCGAATTTTTTTCTTAATTGATTTAAAGCTAAGATAATTTCTTCTTCTATGTCTAGTACTACTCTAACTTCTTTCAATCTAATACCAGCTTCAGTTAATTCATTTGCTAAAAAATTGAGATTAGCGTCTTGAGTGCGCCCTGATAAAATTTCATCTCCAATTATTATAAAGGCTGCGGTAACAATGTCTTTAGTCATAATTTATAAATATAATAAATTGGCGCATCCGAGAGGAGTTGAACCTCCAACCTTTGCCTTCGGAGGGCAACACTCTATCCAATTGAGCTACGGATGCATATATCGTTAATGTTGGTAACCATATTTTGAGATGATAATTTTATTTTCATTCTCATCATATAATTCTACCAAGAGTTTGGAGTTTTTTCGACCTAAATTAATTTCTTTAAAAGAGCCAATACAGCTTACTAAAATTTTAGATTTTTTCGCTAATTTCATTACTTTAGAAAGATTTTTGGCTTTAATACTAAAAATTAATTCATAATCATCACCACCAGCTATCAAATCAGTAAAATTGGTTTCTTGATTATGTTCAAGAAACATTTTGGCTGCTTTTGATAATGGAATTTTATCTTTATAAATTACCGCCTTAACTTTTGAAGCCTGGCAAATATGATTTAAATCAGCAATTAAGCCATCTGATACATCAATTGCCGCCAAGGATAAATTATTTTTAATTAGATTTCTAGCAAAATTAATTCTTGGGGTTGGAAAATAATGTCGCTTGAGTAAATAATTTTTATACTTTACGTTGCTTGAGTCTGCAAGGGATCTATTGACTCCTTTCTTAATGTTTATGTCATCAACCATTAATCTCGGTTTAGATGATTCAAAGGTTACGCAAGGGGTCAATAGATCCCTTGCAGGCATGGCAGCGTCTGGATAACAGGCGATTCTAAGTCCCAAATAGGCGTCTCCTATGTAGCCAGAAACGCATATTAAATCTCCCGCGGCAGCTTTATTTCTGGAGAGAATTTTATTTTTTGGAAGATAACCAAAAATCGTGATTGAAAAAACTAGCGCTTTATCGCTTTTTACGGTATCGCCGCCAATTAGGCAAACACCAAATTTTTTTTGAGTATCTTTAAGTCCCAAGACAAAATCTTTGATAAAATCTTCATCAATAGTAATATTTTTACTAAAACCGAGCATGTAATAAGCCGGTCTAGCGCCGCTTGCGGCAATGTCTGATAAATTGCTTCTCAGTAATTTAGCGGCAATTTTATAGCCACCATCTTGCTTACGAAAATGCACATCTTCAACCATCAAATCTTTGCTGATTACCAATTCTTGTCCGGCTGGTACCTTGATTTTAGCGACATCATCTTCAAGTCCGCGAGCATATTTAGAGTTATTGGTTAGAATTTTAAAATATTTATTAATGATCTCAAATTCATCCATGGTTAAAATTTTTTGACTTTAAATAAAAGATAATTGATGATTGCCAAACTTATACCACCTCGCGTCTATATTTGGCTAAAAAAGCCAATTATAGAAAGAACTTGTTATTATGGCAACCAACCAAACTACAATATCTTAACATGATTACCAAAGAATTTATCGAGTCAATTAAATTAGAGATAAAAGATCTGCAAAAACATGGTCTTTACAAAAATGAATATCAAATCACCAGTTCGCAATCATCAGAAATCGAAATAAACCATCTTGGTGCCAAGAAAAAAATGCTAAATTTTTGTGCTAATAATTATTTAGGTCTGGCTAATAATCATGGTTTGGTTGTAGTAGCAAAAAAATCTCTGGATAAATATGGTTTTGGCGCTGCTTCAGTTCGTTTTATTTGCGGTACTTTTGACATTCACAAGAAATTTGAGAAAAAAATGGCAGAGTTTCTTGGTTTTGAAGATGTGATTACTTACTCTTCTTGCTTTGCGGCCAATAATGGAGTTTTTGCTGCTCTTTTTGATAGTGAAGATGCAATAATTTCTGCCGATTTAAATCATGCAAGCCTCATTGATGGCATCAGATTATCTAAAGCTTCGCGCTATTTTTATAAATTTGACGATATGGCAGATTTAGAAAGCAAATTACAGGCGGCGCAAAAATGCAAAAATAAGGTGATTGTTACTGATGGGGTATTTTCAATGGATGGTGATATTGCAAAATTAAAAGAAATCTGCGATTTGGCAGAAAAATATCACGCGCTGGTTTTGGTTGATGATTCTCATGCTACTGGCTTTATAGGAAAAACTGGCCGCGGCACTATTGAGCTATGCGATGTTATGGGTAGGGTTGATATTTTAACCAGTACTTTAGGCAAGGCTCTTGGTGGCGCTGGTGGTGGATTTATCGCTGCTAAAAAAGAAATAGTTGAAAAATTACGCAATAAAAGTCGGCCTTATTTATTTTCTAATAATATTTTGCCGATGGTGCTTGAAGTTGGAATTGAAATTTTAGAAATTATCAAAGATTCTAAAAATATGATTAAAAAACTAGCTGAAAATACCAGCTATTTTCGTAGCAAAATGGTTGAAGCTGGTTTTAATATCAGGGCCAGTTGTCATCCGGTAGTGGCGGTAATGTTTGGTGATGAAATTATGGCAGCAAAAATTGCTAAATCATTGATTGAAGAACAAGGAATTTATGTAATTGCTTTTTCTTATCCGGTGGTGCCCAAAGGTGAGGCCAGAATCAGAGTACAAATATCTGCTGCCCATACCAAATCCCATTTAGATGCAGCAATCAATGCTTTTATTAAAGTTGGTAAAAAAATGTCAATTATTACAAAATAGATTTTTTAAAATGAAAATTAGTAAAAAAGATATCTCATTTATTTTATTTCTGATTTCATCTTTGATTGTGATTTGGGTTTGTTGCAGCGCATTATCGCATCTTTATTTTGCTGCTAGATTTAAATCACTTGATTTAAGTAAATTAATTATCAAAGAGGATAACACTGATAAATGGCTGAATCTGGCTCGTGATTTAAAAATTTCTGATCTTAAAAACCGGGTGATCTTGCTTGATTTTTGGGCCTATGATTGCGTTAATTGCCTACAAGTTAATTCAAAAATCAAAGAATTAGAGCAAAAACTTGGCTCTAAACTTGCGGTTATTGGGGTTCATTGTGCCAGGTTTGATGCCAGTAAAGATGTTAAGGAGATTAGAAAAGCAATAATCAAACATGATATTGATTATGCTATAATCAATGATCAAAATCTTGCGGTTTGCAATAATTTTAAAGCTAATCAATTACCAACTGCAATTATCATCGATCCTCACGGCGAAATCAGCAATAATTATGTTGGTAACAATGAAATTGAAAAGCGCCTGGAAAAGGATCTTAAAAAAATGATCACAAAATATAATTACCAGTTAAATCGTGAGCAATTACCAATTTTGTTAGAAAAAAATAAAATTAATGGCCATGTTTTAGCCTCTCCAACCAAATTGGAATATGCTGCTGATTTTGAATATAATAGAGTTAAAAGGCCGGTAATATTTATTGCCAATAGCGGCAAAAATAACATCATTATTTCTTCACTATCGGGTGAAATTATTGCTAAAATTGGCTCTAATCATCCTGGTTTTGAAGATGGCGATCTAGAATCTTCATCTTTTAATTTTCCAAATGGTCTGATTTATAAAAATCATAAATTATATGTTGCTGATACTAATAATAATGCTATTAGGATAGTGGATTTTAATGAAAATAAAGTTAGCACTTTAATTGCTGATCAAATTCCTGCTCAAGATGATGAAAAAAATAATATTAATTTATCTTCGCCAACTGATTTAAAATTTTATCCAGATGCTGAAAATATTATCATTGCCAGCGCCGGCACTAATCAAATTCTGCAATATAATCTTGAAAAACAAACTGCCAAAATTATTGCCGGAAATTCTGAAGATGGTATTGTGGATGGCAAATATCCAAAAAATTCATTATCGCAAACTTTAGCCCTTGCGGTTTTTCACTCAAAAATTTATTTTATCGATGCCAAATCAAGTGCGCTTAGGGTAATTGATCAAAATGGTGAGGTAACCACTCTAATTGGTCAGGGAATTCTTAAATTTGGTAATCAAAATGGCGATAAATCAGAGGCTTTGATGCAGCATCCATCAGGGTTGGTGGTTGATGATACCGGAGTTTATATTACCGATAGTTATAATCACATAATTAAAAAATATGATTTCTTAAATCATAAAATCAGTAATTTTTTTGGCGCTAAAAATAAAGGCGATAATATTGGCTCTAAAGAAAAAACCGAATTTGATGAGCCAAGCGGGGTAATATCGCTGCTTGATAAATTTTACATTGCTGATAGCAATAATGATCGGATTGTAATTGTCAATCGTGGTGATTTTAAGGCTACAATTTTAAATGTGATGCCGCCTTTGAAAATCATAAAAGAAGGTTTGCTTGAATATCTTCCTAATTTGCAAAAATTAGAAAATCTTAAAGTGAGTGCCAAAGAACAAGTGAGTTTGAAAATTAATTTACCAAATAATTATAAAATTAATGAATCAGCTCCAAGCTTTATAAATTTACTGGCATTAACCAAAAAAAATCAGGCTGATTTAGTGGTTAATTTTGACTGGAATGCGGTTAGAAATAAAGAGATAAAACTGCCCATTTTAGATGCTAAAAAAGATTATCTTTTGCAAGGTACGATTTATTACTGCAACATTCAGCCAAACTCCTTATGTTATATCAGCAGCTATGAGCAAAAAATTAAAGCAATAAATTCAGAAAAAAATAATCTCATTAACATTAATTTAGATGATGGACAAAATTCAAAATAGCAAAATATTTTTTCTTGGCGCTGGTAATATGGGCGCTATTATTGCTAAAAACATCGCCGATCATTTTAAAAATTATAAAAATATCACAATTTTAAAACCATCAAAAACCAATGCCATAGCTGGCCTTAGATATATTTCTGATGTCATGCAAATTGAAAAAAACTACCAGGCTGATTTAGTATTTATCACCATCAAACCTCAAGGCTCAAAAGCAATATTATCAGAGCTTGCTAGCCAAAATATTTTTCATAAAAACACTATTTTTATTTCAATTTTAGCTGGCAAAAAAATCAGTTTTTTTGAAGAAATTTTTGGCGCCAAAACCAAAATAATCCGCTCAATGCCAAATATTGCCATTGATTTTAAAATGGGATGTTTCACATTTTTTGCCAATAAAAATGTGTCAGCAAAAGACAAGGAAAATCTCGGTCATATCTTCAGAAATTTTGGTCATAGCTTCGAAATCAAAAAAGAAGATTTATTTGGCCCTATCACTGCAATATACGGCTCTGGCCCCGCTTATATTTTTCTATTACAAGAAATTTTTTATAAAATTTCCCTGGATTTAGGAATTGACCAAAATGACTCCGAAGAATTAGTAAAGCAATTATTTCTTGGCAGCTCCTTGATGACCAAGCATATGATATCTAGTGAAAATAATTTCCATTTCAAAGATTTAAAAAACCTGGTCACCAGTAAAAAAGGCACCACCGAAGCCGCAATAACAATCCTCGAAGAAAAATCAGTATTAGAAAAATTATTCAAATCAGCAATCAAAAAAGCACTCAAGAGATCTAAAGAGCTTGAAGTTATAAGTTAAATAATTTCTTTGATGTGCCAACACTTTTGCAAACACTAAATTAGCAAGCTTTTCTATTCCCTTCCTCAAACTCAACTGGCGCTAAATAATTATTCCAGCCAGCACCATCGATAACAATTACAATTTTCTGACCTTTGCTTTTTTTAATTAGCTTTTGAGAAAGATATTCATACAATTAATATTAACATTTGGCAATAATAGGGTAAATTCTTTACCAGTTTTTGGGTTTATGGCAGAATATAAATAAAAGTTTTTATAACCCAAATTGAGCTTCCTAAGCGGGGTGAAGTGATGGATTGTAATACAGAAATTACTACCAAAGATTCCAATATTATTATTGATGCTAAAATTTATGCTAGAAATTAATTTTTAACTGGTAGGTTTGTAACAATTTTTTAACCTGAGCAACAAAAAACCTCAAAAATACTATGACAAATAAACCCTACAGCTATCTTTCCTTTCGTGATTTATTCAGCTCAAATTTAGCTCAATTAAACAAAGACAGCAATATTATTTATGATCATGATGATGGCTATTATATAATAAAGCTATTTCAAGCTTGCAAAAAACGACTTTGGAATATCGGGGACCCTGCAAAGTGGAGCCGGCCATTCATGCGCCGTAAAAAAATAAAATATATTCAAATCCAAAGGATTTGAGTATCAAAGCCAGAAGATAAATTATATTTAAAGCCCTTACATGATTTATATGGAAAGAATATATAATACACTAGCTAATAAATTAGCAGAAATAAAAAATGAAGGCTCATATCGTATTTTTACCGAGATCAATCATATTGCTGGAAACTTTCCAAAAGCTATTCACGTAGAAACAAATAAGGAGGTGACTATGTGGTGCAGTAATGATTATCTTGGTATGGGACAAGATCTTGGCGCTATTGAGACGATGATTTATAACATAAGTAAATTTGGTGTGGGTGCTGGGGGATCGAGGAATATTGGCGGAAATAATTCTATACATCTTATGCTTGAAAAAGAAATGGCAAGTTTGCACAATAAAGAGTTGGCACTTATTTTTTCAACTGGATATAGTTCAAATGACGTAACATTGGCATGCTTATCGAGATTATTAAGTGATTGTGTTTTTATTTCTGATGAAAAAAATCATGCTTCAATAATTAATGGGTTAAGACAATCTTCAAATGCTATAAAATATATTTTTAAACATAATGATATGGGGCACCTTGAATCAATATTAAAAACCATTGATAGTAATCTATCAAAAATAATAATATTTGAATCAATTTATTCTATGGATGGAGATACAGCGCCTATTGATAAAATTGTATATTTAGCACAAAAATATGGCGCATTAACTTATATTGATGAAGTGCATGCTGTTGGTATTTATGGAGATGAGGGAGCTGGATATGCCAACAAGATGGACTTATCTGATCAAATAGATATAATACAGGGTACGTTTGCCAAAGCTTATGGTGTTATTGGTGGATATATAGCTGGGAATAAAATATTAATTGATGCAATTAGAAGTTTTGGCAGTGGCTTCATTTTTACAACCTCATTACCGCCAGCGTCTGTTGCGGCAATATTGTACTCTGTTCAACACCTAAGAATAAATAGCGGCAAAAGAGATAAATTATTACAAAATACTTCTATCTTGCGTGATAAAATGGTTAATAATAGATTGCCATTAATGCAATCTAGTAACACCCACATACTTCCAGTTTTAATAGGTAATCCAAAATTAGCGACAATTATAACTAGATATTTATTAGATAAATATAATATTTATATCCAAGCAATAAATTCGCCAACTGTCGCTAGAGGTACTGAAAGATTAAGAATCAATGCTTTGCCGTGCCATAGCCTTGCAGAGATAGATTATTTGATATTGGCGTTGAAAGAATCATTGCAGTGTCATGGTATAAATTTGAAGTAAATATGCTAAAAAATATAATCATGTTTATTTTTTGTATATTGGTGTGGGGATCAAGTTATTTGGTTGTTAAATTTCAAAATAATTTTGCACCATCTGAATTTTCTCTCATGTTAAGATTAATTATCGCTTTACTTTTCTTTATTCCGCTTCACGTGATATTTAATAGGTCTGCTGATCTGAATAAATCATATTATATAGATATAGGAATATTTGGTCTATGTAACTTTATGATTGGATATCTGTTATTATATTTTGCCACTAAATCACTATCAAGTGGCTTAGTAATAGTAATTTTTTCTTTTAAGAGTATTTTAACGCCTATATTAATTTCAGTAAGCAAGCGAAAGCGGCCAGAGATATTGCTTATTTTGGGATCTGTAGTCGCAATTATAGGAATTGGATTTTTAATCGATGGAGCTTTATTAAATAATGCCACATCTTATGTTGGGTTAGTTTTTGCAATATTTGGAACATTAGTTACGTCTATAGGTGATTTATATTCTTCAAAAAATAACGATCACGATATACAGCCAATATTTGCTAATTTAGTTGGATTGTTATGGGTTATGCCAATATTATTAATCATCAACATCGATAATTTTGGTTATATAATTCAAATTAAACATTTCTACTATAGCCTAAGTATTGTCTATCTAGGCATAGTAGCATCCGGAATAGCGTGGTTATTTTATTTAAGTTTGGTAAAAAATATTGGAGCAAGCTATGCTAGTTACATGGTTACCCTCTTTCCAGTAGTTGGCTGTATTTTGTCAATAAAATTTGAAAATATGCCATTTTCAATTAATTCTTTGATTGGTTTATTTCTTGAAGTTTGTGGTTTGTTATTAGCTTTTATAAAATGGCAAGATATGGCATAAAGGAGATGTTGCAAATCCCTATTTTTTAGCAAATTTTCATCAAGTGCATCCATGAAATCAATTGTAGCACAACAAGAATTAAAAAAATTAAGAAACCAAGGTACTTTATTTAAGAAGCTTCAGGCGCTAAAATTGGCTTATGAGCATGGTATCAAAAATACAGCTGATTTTCTAGATGTTTTTCCTGT
>JACCDG011048173.1_pt1 | contig 20735 bp, 21 predicted proteins | sample 7442471 | NCBI WGS metagenome assembly JACCDG01 (sample SAMN15323444, study PRJNA562643) | freshwater metagenome | isolation source: river surface water | place: USA:Blue River Watershed | collected 2017-08-17 | reverse complement strand
GTCTTGATCTTAGCATTACCTTCACCGTCGACATTTAAGACGGCCTTGATTTGTGTTTCTTTACTTTTACGTTCAAACTCTGCTTTACGTTGCATATACTCTCCTATGACTATTTAAATCTCACATTCACTGAATCCGCATGCTTGGTCAATCCTTCTAAATTCGCCACCGCTTCAACAGAAGCGCGCACCCGTTCCAACGCTTTTTTATTGTAAGAGACAATGTGACTTGATTTCACAAAGCTCGATACATTAATACCAGAAAAGAACTTTGCTGTGCCCATCGTCGGTAAAACGTGACTTGGGCCAGCTGCATAATCACCTAAAGCTGTTGGACTATAGGGACCTAAGAAAATCGCACCGGCATGACGAATGTCTTTCGCCACGGTTGCGGCATTATTCGTTACAATTTGCAAATGCTCAGGGGCAATATTATTGGCAATGGTCACCGCTTCATTAATGTTCTTACAGAAGATACAGTAGCCATTGGGAACACGCTTACGCACTTCTTTAATCAATTGTTTTGACGTTGATAATAAAATCGATACACCACCAATATGCTCCATTTGAGCTTCTAAATCAGCAACGACAAAATCCACATTGCTATAACGGTTCGCGATCACAACTAATTCGGTTGGACCCGCGAGCATATCGATATCCACATACCCAAATAATTGACGCTTGGCTTCGGTTACAAACATATTGCCGGGCCCAACAATTTTATCGACCTTTGGAATACTCTTTGTCCCAAAAGCCAAAGCGGCGATCGCTTGTGCACCACCTGCTTTATAAATTTCATTCACCTTCAATAAGTTCGCTACCGCTAAAATATAAGGATTCACATGCCCGTCTTTATTTGGTGGTGTAATAATGACCACACGCTTAACACCGGCAATTAAAGCTGGGACGGCTGTCATATAAACAGATGATACTAAAGGCGCTGTTCCCGCTGGGATATAAATACCGACGGAATCCAAAGGACGTGTGACTTCTTTAAGCAACACACCTTCTCTATTTTTGACCTTACAAGGCTTATGAATTTGATTACGGTAATAGTCGGTGACATTACCAATAATTAACTTTAAATGGCTGATAAATTCAGGTGTAATATTTTGAAAAGCTCCGGAGATTTCTCCCTCAGTCACACGCAATTGACGTGCAGTCAATTTAACGCCATCAAAGCGACGTGTGTATTTAATCACCGCATCATCACCATTAAGGCGAATATCATCGATAATCGAACGGACTTTTTCTTCGACATGCTTTTTTCTCAACGACAAATGACGTTGATAAATCTTCTCGATATTGATACCTGTTTGTTTGATTAATTTCATTTGGATAACAATTCTTTAATTAATGTTTTAGCTTGTTCAACAGCTGCTTCTAATTTCTCAGGAGACTTACCACCAGCTTGCGCCATATTGGGTCGTCCACCGCCACTACCTTGAATCATGGGAGCGACTTGATTAATAATATCATTGGCTTTTAAGGTGGCTGTTAAATTATCAGATAATGACACAATCAACGATGCATCCGCTTCATTCTTCACACCTAAGACGAGAGCAGTCGTTGCTGCTTTTTGTTTTAATAAATCAGATAATTTGCGCAACATGACCATGTCGCCGCCATTTAACACATAGCTGATCACATGGACATTGTTCACAACAGTGGCTTTCGCCATGATTTGATCAAGTGACGCTTTCACATCTTCAAAGCGCTTATCTTGTTCTTGTTTTTCAATTTGCTTTAAGCGCAATACTTCTTGTTTTTCTTTTTCGGCTTCTTGACGTTGCTTTAAGAAATCTTCGACAGCTTTAACACCGGTCACAGCTTCAATACGACGAATCCCTTGCGCTACAGACCCTTCCGAAACAATCTTCACCGCCGCAATATCTGATGTCTTATTCACATGTGTCCCACCACAGAATTCCGTCGAATAATTGCCAATTGTAATAACACGGACCACATCACCGTATTTCTCGGCAAAAAAAGCCAAAGCGCCTTTTTTCTTTGCTTCTTCAATCGGCAATACTTCTTTAACGACTTTATCATCGCTCTTAATAAACTGAACCAATCGATTTTCAATTTGCTCAATTTCTTGAGGGGTAACCCCTTTATGATGCGCAAAGTCAAAACGCAAACGATTGGGATCAACCAATGATCCTTGCTGCTTCACATGTGTCCCTAAAATTTCTCTCATCGCCGATTGCAGTAAATGTGTTGCGGTGTGATTGCGTGTAATAGCCAATCGACGTTCACGGTCGACTTGGGTTTGAACAGCATCACCTTCATTCAATACACCTTTCTCAATCACTCCCTCATGCACATAAATATCATTAATCTTCTGGGTATCTGTAACACGCACAACGGCGTTTGCTGTGCGTAGTGTTCCTACATCCCCCACTTGACCACCCGACGCCGCATAAAATGGTGTGCGATTTAAAATAACTTTGATCTGATTCCCCTCATTTAGTACTTTCAAGACTTTAGCATCAGCTTCAAGCACGTCATACCCTACAAATTCTGTCTTGGGCACATCTAAACTAATACCCGCTTCGGTAAAGACATCTCCGGTCATTTTGCTAGAGGCACGTGAGCGTTCTCTTTCTTTTTCCATCTGAGCGTCTGAAAGAACCTTCGCTTGCTTTAAAATATCCTCAGAAATTGAAACTTCTTTCGCGATAATCATCATCGTTGATGCGCTCACCCCATAAGTACCACTGTACAAAAATAATAAATCTCCCAACTTCTTCGCATCATTCTTCGCTGCAGCCATTTTTTCTTTTAATTCGGGAACACGTTCTTGAAGCACTTTCAAATAAGATTCTTCAATACGTTTAATCATTTCTTTAATTTCAGCTGCTTTTGTTACAAGTTCTGGATAAGGTTGTGATAAAACATTGACCACCACATCCACAAAATTATAAATGACCGGCGACTTATTACCCTGACGCGTAATAATGTCTGTCATATTCACAATAAGCTTACGCATGACATAACCGCGGCCTTCATTCGACGGGATAACCCCATCACAAATACCAATAACCACAGCACGCATATGATCTGCAATAATGCGTTGTTCACTGACAGTTAATGTAATATTTAATTTGCTTAAAGTCTTCTTCACAACATCAAGTATCGTCTTAAAATTATCCGTGTCATAATTACTCTTCACCCCTTGAACAACCGCGGCCAAACGTTCAAGCCCCATCCCTGTATCAATATTCTTCGCTGGCAATGGTTCTAAAATACCGCCATCTTTGCGATTAAATTGAGTGAAAACTAAATTCCATACTTCCGAAAAACGCCCGCAGGAACAATCAGGATCGCATTTAGCACCATTAGGACAATTCGGATTCACGCCATAATCATAGAAAATTTCCGAGCAAGGACCACATGGACCATTAGGCCCATTAAGACGCGCATTGCTTGGCCAGAAATTGCTTTTATCGCCAAGCTTAACAATACGATCAACCGGCATTTGAATATCATTACGCCAAATCAAATACGCTTCTTCATCTTCTTTATAAACGGAAACCCATAATTTCTCTTTAGGCAATTGCATCTGCACTGTTAAGAATTCCCACGCCCAGTGAATCGCTTGCGTCTTAAAATAATCCCCAAAAGAAAAATTCCCAAGCATTTCAAAAAATGTGTGGTGAAAATCCGTTTGACCAACGCAATCTAAATCGTCGGTACGCAAGCATTTTTGGCAGGTCGATGCTTTATTAAACCCTGTTAAATGCCCCATGAATTGTGGCTTAAATTGTTGCATCCCAGCGGTTGTAAATAATACCGTTGGATCATCTTTGGGCACCAACGAATCACTGGCAATAATGCTGTGTTCTTTGGACTTAAAGAAGTTTAAAAATTTGGAACGAATGTCATTTGTTGTCATACACTTTAACTTTGTTTAAATTTTGGTTAATGCTTTATACGCTAATTGATGTGAAAATCCTCGTCGAATCAGAAACTCATACACACGTTTCTTTCGTACCTGAGGATCAATTCCCTTATAACGCTGGGCACGACGCTGGGCTAGTTCAACAACAACTTCATCATCAAACTCTTCTTGATAAGGAGCACATGCCGCCGTAATCGTCTCCTGATCAACACCCTTTTGCTTTAACTCCAGCATGATCCTCTTAAAACCAAACGGCCGGGCTAAGCGATACGCTATAAAGCTTTTCGCAAACGCCCGGTCGTCTAATAGCTTGAGACTATATAAATATTCAACCGCATCGTCGATGTCGGCTTTGCTAAATTCTTTTTTAGCAAGCTTTTGTCTTACTTCAAACTCACTATGCGGCCTTAAACTTATTTTCTTTAACGCAGAACTACGCGCGTTTTGAGCCATTACACCTTTGCTTTGGCTTTTGCCTTCAAATGCTCAAGGACTTGCTTTTCAATCTTTGTTAAGAGCTTTGGATTTTCTTTTAAGAATTTACGTGCAGCTTCACGGCCTTGACCTACTTTTTCATTCTCATAAGATAACCATGCCCCAGATTTCTGGACGATATTTGCTTCGACAGCTAAATCAAGGATATCGCTGACACGAGAAATACCTTCATTAAAATGAATTTCAAATTCTGCTTCTTTAAATGGCGGGGCCACTTTATTTTTGACGACCTTGGCCTTCACACGGTTAGCGACGATTTCTTCGCCAACTTTGATGGATTCAATCTTGCGTAATTCAATACGGACAGATGCATAAAATTTCAAGGCACGTCCGCCGGTGGTTGTTTCTGGATTACCAAACATGACACCAATTTTCATACGGATTTGATTGATGAAAATAACGCAGCAATGGGATTTATTAATCGCGGCTGTTAACTTACGTAAAGCCTGGCTCATCAAACGGGCTTGTAACCCCATGTGTGAATCACCCATTTCACCTTCAATTTCCGCGCGTGGTGTTAAGGCAGCGACGGAATCGATAACAACTAAATCAACGGCATTGGAACGCACTAATGTTTCGGCAATTTCTAATGCTTGCTCGCCGGTATCTGGTTGGGAGACTAATAAATCATCCAATTTAACCCCAAGCATTTTGGCATAATTGCTATCAAAGGCATGCTCGGCATCGACGAACGCTGCTGTCCCACCAATTTGTTGCAATTGTTTAATGATGCTTAATGTTAACGTGGTTTTACCGGAAGATTCTTGGCCATAAATTTCAATAACGCGTCCTCGAGGAATACCCCACACGCCTAATGCCGCATCTAAACCAATAGAGCCTGTTGAGATCACAGGAATATCAGCTACCACATTGCTATCTAAGCGCATGATTGAGCCTTTACCAAATTGTTTTTCAATTTGGGCTAAAGCCAAATCTAATGCTTTGAGACGCTGTTCTTTCTCAGCGTTTGATGTTTTTTCTACTTTCTCAATCTTTTCTGGTTTTTCAATCACGCCTTTGTCTTGAGCCATATTACCTCCGATGAATGCGCCATGGTCTGGCATTAAAAAGTTTATTATTATATATGGACGGGGGTTATATTGTCAATTCCTATGGGGACTTAAGGAAAGGATATTAATCCCTTAAAACGTACCGTGCAAAAGCGATTGTGGATAATGCCGCCACATCTACCCTTAACACGGTGGAGCCAAGCGTCACCGCCATGCACCCTGCGTGTTTGGCTTGCTCAACTTCTTTCGGGGTAAAATCCCCTTCTGGACCAATAAAAATAGCCAGACATGAAGCTGACCCTGCTTTGGCTAAAGCCTCCCGTATATGCATGGGGTGATCATGAAGCGACGGAAACAATTTTACTGCATCTTTAGGTAAAATGTCAAAGGCGTTTTTTAAGCTCATGGCCGGGTGAATAATGGGTATACTGCCTCGACCGCTTTGCTTAACTGCTGCTACAGCTACCTTCATAAAACGGGCATTTTTAACCGATGCCTTATCTTCTGTAATCAGAACTTCGGTGCGTGCTGTTTGTAAGGGAATAATTTCATCAACACCGAGTTGGGTTGCTTTATCGATAATTTCTTCGAACTTTACGTTCTTCGGAATTGCGCAGGCTAAAATAATTTTAGGACCAAGTGTTGTTGTCTCTTTCACTGACTTGACCTCAGCGACGATCCCATCGCCTGTAATCTTCTGAATAATCAAATCCGCTACCTGCCCCTTCGCATTAAACACCTGCATCTTATCCCCCTGCCCTAAATGCAGCACGGTCGTAATGTGATGAATCTCCGCACGGTCAGTGATGGTGACTTGAGGTTGATTAAGATTAAGATCTTTAGCGTAAGTACGGTGCATTTTTCACAACTTCGTAGTTTTAATATCTATTCCAGCTGGCGCAGCCAGCCGTAGCTTCAACAGACCCATCTTCCTACACGTAGCTATGTGAGCGAAGGCTGACACCAATTGCTCTGCAATTGGTGCGTTATCGTATTTGTAATCCCACAAGGGGACTGCTTCGCTGTAGTATAAACGTGGATCGGGTGGGGATCGAACCCACGGCCTCGTCATTGCGAACGACGCGCTCTCCCAAACTGAGCTACCGACCCGAAACTTGCTCTTGATTCATTTGCTTGGCAATAATTGTCCGACGGAAAATAATGAAATAATATGTCAGCAAGACAATGCCAATCAATACGACAATGGTTCCTGAAGTAAAGAATTTCTTAGCCATAGATCTAAACTCTTTCGGTAACCATCTGTTTTAAACACTCAATCCAAAGTGGATGCTCATTGAGACTTTCAACCAAGTCCCATTGCTCTCCCCCACCATCGATAAACATTTTCTTATACTCCACACCAATTTCGATGGTTGTTTCTAAACAATCGGCGACAAATGATGGAGAGAAAACTAAAATCTTCTTTAAACCTTGTTGATTAAACTCTTTAATCTTAGCGTCGGTGTAAGGTTTAATCCAAGGCTCTTTGCCTAAACGGGATTGAAAACAGACCGTGTACTTATCCTCAGCTAAGCCTAATGATTTCGCTAATAAACGTGTTGTATGAAAACATTGTGCACGGTAACAGTATTGATTCTTACCATGATACACCGAACAGCAATCCCCTAAGCGGCAATAATTATCGCAGGAGCCTTTGAGAATTTGGCGTTCGGGTAAGCCGTGATAAGAAAAAACAACATGATCATATTTAGTTTTCTTTAAATAGCTTTGCCCAATTGCGGTAAAAGCTTTGATAAATGCAGGATGCTCACAAAACTGACTAATCACTGAAACCGTTGGAACCACTTCCCAGGTTTTAATCTGCTGCATGAACTCTTCAATGCTCGAACCTGTGCTCGCCGAAGCATATTGCGGATACAAAGGAATTGTGATGATTTGACTTATGCCTTTTGACTTCATCTGCTCAAGGGCAGATTGAATGCTCGGGCTTTGATAGCGCATGCCTAATACCACATAATAATCTTTGCCCAAACTCTCTTGCAATAAGTAGGTCACGCGTTCGCTATAGACTTTTAAAGGGGAACCTTCTTTTGTCCATAATTCATGATAGCCTTTGGCCGATTGTGGGGCACGAAAAGGTGCAATGATTAAATTAATCAAGAGCCAACGTTTCCACCAAGAAATATCAATGACACGGCCATCCATCAAAAACTCACGCAGGTACTTACGTACATCTGGCACCGACGGGCTATCAGGAGTTCCTAAATTAATTAATAAAACACCAATTTTTGACATACTTTAATACCATCGTCTCAATGAAATGATCATAAGTGTTATGACACAAATAAACCCTAATACCCACACCACAGAACGCAGTGAAGGTTTGTTCATTATATAAAAAACACCATGAAACACACGGAATATGATAAATAAAATACTTAAGATATTAATCGCCCCATGGGAAATACCCGCAATGTGGGCCATAATAACTGCAGCGGCAAAAGCAGGAAAAGCCTCAAATGCATTTAAGTGTGCATAATTCGCACGCTTAACCACCCCTTCTTGCTTACTTAAATAATCCCGTGGCGACGCATTATCATAACCCTTACCAGCAAACTTTGCTACCCCAGCTAAAACATAAGGCAAAAACGCTGCAATTAAAATACAGAAAAATGAAATATCCATTAATACTCCTTACGTTTTACCCCGTTATGACATGGCTACTTTATGTAGGATTTCGGTAATAAATGTTTGATATTTGATACCTAATTTCTTGGCTTTATCTTTAAGAAGATTTAAATCATTTTGATTAATACGTATATTTAAAACTGTATCTTTCTTACGAGAGTCAAGCGCTTTCTTAATCCGCAGATATTCTTCTCGACTTACTGGAACATACTTATCTATCTCATCTTCAATTGATTGTTCATATTTAGACAACTTAAACTTCTTCATATTTTCTCTCCTTGCTTAAATTTTTTTGTATATTTTCTAGTTGGGTATAAAGTCTTCAGAAATAAACCATCCTTATTCTCTACACATGGCGCAGCCCATATATACCCATTAACATCATACAAAACAATAAATTGATTATCCCTCTGTGGATGTTTAATAAAATTTATTTCAGGATAATGAATAATATCTTCAAATGATATTCCGTATTTAACCTTCAATTGAAGACTTTTTATAGCACTCCATTTAATCTTTTCCATATACAACCCCTTAATTCAAGGAAATTGTATATACATAAAGTATATACATTGTTAATGAAAACTTCAACACTTTTATTGGGGAATTATTTATGCAGCATTTGGGGAAAATGCTTCAATCAATAAAGGCCAGCCAATTGCTTGGCTGGCCTTTGTACTAAAGGATTACCACTCTAAAGACCCGCCGGTTTGATACTCGGTGACACGGCTTTCGAAAAAGTTCTTTTCTTTCTTTAAATCAATGACTTCACTCATCCATGGGAATGGATTGGTCGAATTATACTGACGAGGTAACTTTAATTTTTCAAGACGACGATCTGCAATATATTGCACATATTCACGCAATAATTCGGCATTTAAACCTAAAACACCATTGGGCAAACATTCTTTGGCATAATTCACTTCTAACTCAACAGCCTTCTTAATACGACCTGTTAAATATTCAGCGAATTCTGTGGTCCAGCAATGTGGATTTTCTTCGATGATACCATTGATTAATTGAATACCGAAATTCATGTGAATGCTCTCATCACGCAAGATGTATTGGATTTGCTCACATGTCCCTGGCATACGGTTTTGACGGCCAAATGACAACATGGTGACAAAACCGCTATAGAAGAATAACCCTTCGGTCACAACATAAAAGGCCACTAAGTTTTCAACAAACTTTTGCAAGCCCTTGGTGCTGGCAAGATCAATGTTCTCATCTAAAATACCGTCAGTACAGCTCATGGAGAATTCATCTTTAGCATAGATCTCTTTATTTTCACGGTACATATTAAAGATTTCTGTTTCATCTAAAGACAAAGATTCGACGATATATTGGAAGGTATGAACGTGAATGGCTTCTTCGAAGGCTTGGCGCAATAAATACTGGCGGCATTCTGGATTATCGACCATTTTATAAATGGATAAAACAATATTATTACCCACCAATGTTTCTGCAGTTGAGAAGAAACCCAAGTTACGTTTAATCACATGACGTTCATCTGGAGTAAACGCATCAGGATTTTTCCATTGCTCAATATCACGTTGCATGGAAACTTCTGTAGGCATCCAATGATTGGCGCATGCATCGAGGTAATAATGCCAAGCCCATTTGTATTTAATAGGGACCAATTGATTCACATCAACGGTACGGCTATTGAGGATAATCTTCTTATTATCCGCTGACACGCGATCACGCGTCATGCGTAAACCACCGTTTTCAACACTGCATTCTTTTTCTTTAACTGGGTCTGACATACATACTCCTCAATAGGACAATATTATTGGCATGCTTCACAATCTTTAATATCTTCACCGGATGCAGCAGGCTTAACCGCTTCAACCACATGCCCCTTCTCATCACGATTTCTTTGCCCTACTACATTATCATATTTTCCAATATCGAGCGTACTTTTTTCAATGCGGGTCGCACCCATGGAGCGTAAATAATAGGTTGTCTTTAAACCGCGTTCCCAGGCATACATGTACATGTCGCTGATTTTCTTACCACTGGGTTTGGCTTGATAAAGATTTAATGATTGCCCCATATCAATCCATTTTTGACGACGGCTGGCCGCTTCAATAATCCACTCGTAATCAACTTCGAAGGCTGTTGAATATTTGGCTTTGATTGACGCTGGAATACGTTTAATTTCTTGGACACTGCCATCAAAGTATTTCAGATCATCAATCATCTCTTGATCCCAGATGCCGATTTTCTTTAAATCTTCGACTAAGAATTCATTCACAACGGTAAACTCACCGGATAAATTACTTTTCACAAACACATTCTTATACATAGGTTCAATGGATTGCGTGACACCGGTAATATTACCGATCGTCGCTGTTGGGGCGATCGCCATCACATTACTATTGCGCATGCCATTTGTCTTCACAGATTGACGAACAATAGACCAATCCAATGTTGTTGAACGATCCATGGTTAAATAACCACCGCGTTCTTTTTCTAAGAGTGCAATTGTATCGATGGGTAATAAACCACGATCCCATTTTGATCCCTTATAGCTTGAATACGCACCACGTTCTTTAGCCAATTCGCTGGAACCTAAGATGGCATAATATGAAATAGCTTCCATGCTATTGTCAGCGAAAACTACCGCTTCGTTAGACGCATAAGGCGCATCAATCTTATACAAAGCATCTTGGAAACCCATAATCCCTAAACCAACAGGACGATGACGCTGATTGGCATTTTGTGCTTCAATGGTTGGGTAATAATTAATATCAATAACATTATCCAACATACGCACAGCCGTCATGACGGTTTGTCTTAACATATCATAATCAAGACCTTTGTCCGTCGTGTGTAAGGCCAAATTGACAGAACCTAAATTACATACAGCTGTTTCATCTTTGGATGTGTTTAATAAAATTTCGGTACATAAGTTGGAACTATGAACGACCCCCGCATGATCTTGCGGTGAACGCACATTTGACGGGTCTTTCCAAGTAATCCAAGGATGACCAGTTTCAAACACCATGGTCAACATTTTGCGCCACAATTGCACCGCAGAAACAACCTTCGCATGCTTAATCTTTCCTTCACGGGCCAATTGCTCATATTCTTCATAACGTTTTTCAAATTCTACGCCAAAAATATGATGCAAATCGGGTGTATCGCAGGGCGTAAATAATGTCCAATCCGCATTGGCCTTGACTCTTTTCATGAATAAGTCAGGGATCCAATTCGCAGTATGCATATCATGGGTACGACGACGTTCATCGCCGGTATTCTTACGTAATTCGAGGAAATCTTCAATGTCCATATGCCAGGCTTCTAAATACGCACACATGGCTCCTTTGCGTTTACCACCTTGATTCACAGCTAACGCGGTATCATTCGCCACTTTTAAAAATGGGATAACGCCTTGGCTTTTGCCATTGGTTCCTTTAATGCGGCTACCCATGGAACGCACATTGGTCCAATCATTTCCTAAACCACCGCTCCATTTGGATAACATGGCATCATCTTGAACGCATTTGAAAATATGCCATAAATCATCTTCGATCGTCGTCAAGAAACACGAAGATAATTGCGGGTGCTTTGTCCCGGCATTAAATAATGTTGGGGTTGATGACATGAAACGGAATGAGGATAATAATTGATAAAACTCAATGGCTTTTTGATTCTTTTGCTCGCCTTCATTGACGGCTAAACCCATGGCCACACGCATAAAGAAAATTTGAGGAAGTTCTAAACGGCGATCTTGCCAGTGAATGAAATAACGGTCATAGAGTGTTTGAAGACCTAAATAACGAAAATTAAAATCACGCTCAGGCGCCAAGGCTTTGGCTAACATTTTTAAATCAAATGTTTTTAACACTGAATCCAATAAACCAAGTTCGCTCCCTAAAGCAATATACTTTTGAAAATATTCGGCATATTCAGCACGCATGCGTTCAAAGGATACACCAAAACCTAAAGATTCATGATACTCCATTAATAATAATAAACGTGAGGCGACGAAAGAATAATTAGGCTCTTTCTCGATATAAGAACGCGCGGCCATAATATTCGCTAAATCAATTTGGCGCTCCGTCATGCCATTAAAATAATTCTTAACTGCTTCTTTAAATAACTTTTCAGCGCTGACATTGCCCAAGCCCTTGCAGCAGCTTTCAAATTTAAAACGCACTTCATCTAAATCAATGGGACGCTCTTCGCCTTTATCGGTCTTAACGACGATATTCTTAACCCATTCAATCGATTCTTCGACAATCGCAACGGATTTATCACGACGTGTACGGGCACGTTCTTCGCGGTAAATAATATAGCGCTTAGCCACATCATGGTAACCCGCGGCCATGATAATTTTTTCAACAATGTCTTGGATTTCTTCAATTTGAATGGATTTACCTTCAGGCCAACGGGTGCGGATTTCAGCAACAACGCGATCAGAAATTTCATGCGCTTTTTCAATTAAAATTTCATTATAAACACCCTTATTATGGGCAATTAGGGCCTTGGCAATCGCTAAGGTGATCTTTTCTTGTTTAAACGACACAACCTTGCCATCACGTTTAGCTACAGAATATAAATCAAATAATTTACGGCGTTCCGCATGGTAACGGCGGTAACTGGCATAACGTTCGGCAACTTCTTTGCAATCATTTTCATAGAGCTGACGGATAACTTCATCTTGAATTTCTTCCACCGTTAAAAAAGGCTTTTGTATGCCCCGTTCATTGACCACTGCCACCACACAGTCAGTCACTTTCTTGACATTTTCCAACATTTGCTCAGGCAACTCAGATTCACGTGGCAAACCAGCCTGTTCTTTAAAGGCATTGGACACTGCGTGAAGGATACGGCTTGGGATAAATTCGATTAACTGACCATTGCGTTTTTGAACCTTGATATCATACACATTTGAGCTGTTGGTGGTGGTTTGTTGGGACATGTTGCTAACTCCTTAAAAATTATAATAACACTATATGTATGTGGTGCCCTGCTTGGGATGTACTACATATAGTAGTAAGGCGGGTTTGCAAAGTCAAAGAAAATCTAAAATATTTTTTGGAAAATTTCCGGTTTGAGATCGTCGAAGAATGACGTTTATCTCAAACCGGAATAATAATTTTTAAAATAAATGCAGAATTAAAAACTTATTTCTTATTGTACAATTTTTCAACTTCAGCCCAATTCACAATATTCCAAAAAGCGGCAATATAATCAGGTCTGCGATTTTGATAATTGAGGTAATAGGCATGTTCCCACACATCAATTCCTAATAAAGGCTTCTTGCCTTCCATGATGGGACTGTCTTGATTGGCTGTTGAACTGATTTCAAGCGCACCATCTTTAAGACTTAACCAGGCCCAGCCTGATCCAAAACGCGTCGTGGCGGCTTGAGCAAATTTCTCTTTAAACGCATCAAAAGAACCAAATGTTTTATTGATCGCAGCTGCAACATTTCCTGTTGGAACGCCACCCGCATTTGGTCCAATAATTGTCCAAAATAATGAATGATTCGCATGCCCACCACCATTATTGCGCACAACATTACGAATATCTTCTGGCACCGCTGCTAAATTCGCAATCAAATCCTCGACGGACTTGCTTTCTAAATCAGCTTTGCCTTTTAAAGCATTGTTCACATTATTGATGTAGGCTTGGTGATGTTTGGTGTGATGAATTTCCATTGTTTTGGCATCGATATGAGGCTCGAGTGCATTTAGTGCGTAGGGTAAAGCAGGTAGTGTGTAGGCCATGTTATTTTTTCTCCATTCGTTGGCAAATTGGTTCGATTTCAATAGTTGAAAGGTTGGCAACCAGATGGGGACACCGACTCAATTGGCGCTAAAAGGCGCCAAGGGAGTCAATGTCCCCGGTCGGCAAAGCTATTAGTGTTTTCCTCCACAACCACAGGCGTGGTCACCATGGGTAAAGAGGTTTAAAACTTCTTCATAATTTGGCTCAGAAGCAACTTCTTTGACTAATTGTGTATAAACGACTTTACCTTCGGCATTCACGACGAAGATAGAACGTGCTAATAAGTTTAATCCCTTGATTAAAACACCATAGGTTTCACCAAAATTACCACGGTAATCAGACAATGTTTTTACAGCTGTAGCACCAGCCGCACCGCACCAGCGTTTTTGAGCAAAAGGAAGATCTTTGCTGACAGTTAATACAACCACATCTGCTAATTTAGAGGCTTCTTGATTAAATCTCTTGGTTTGAAGATCGCAAATAGGCGTATCTAATGAAGGAACAACGGAAATAATCACTTTCTTTCCTTTAAATGACGATAATTTCACTTCCGAAAGATCATTCGCAACCAAAGTCACATCAGGTGCATTATCCCCTACTTTAATTTCAGTACCAGTAAGTGTTAAAGGATTGCCCTTCATGGTGACAAGACCTGTACGTTCTGCCATATAAACCTCCCCTATTTTAAGTTAATTATTTCTTTTCAAATGACTTATACACTTGAGCGGCTAAGACGCCACCCACGATTGGACCTACCCAGTAAATCCATAGATTTGCTAAATTACCACCGACGATGGCAGGACCAAAATGACGCGCAGGATTCATCGCTGCCCCTGTCACTGGACCACCCATCATAATATCTAAAGCAACGGTTAAACCGATGAATAATCCTCCAACTTTTGGAGCTCTCGCATCCACCGCTGTACCATAAATAACAAAAACTAAAAAGAATGTCAGAATGGCTTCAACAATTAACGCTGCTGTCACCGATGTGGTTACTGCTAAGGATGGTGTTCCAAATCCCACAGCAGTTAAGACATCCGCAGGAAGAGCAATGCCGATGACATAGGCCGCAGCAAGCGCACCCGCACACTGCACAATGACATAACCAATCGCATTGGTTGCATCAATTTTCTTAGCCGTCAACAATGCAATTGTTACGGCAGGATTAAAATGACCACCACTAATAGCACCTACAGCGGAAGCCATGACGGCAATGGTCAACCCATGTGCCAAGGCAATACCCGCTAAACCTAATTTCCCGCCGGTGGTATGGTCTGCAGCAATAGCCCCAACACCGATAAAAATTAGCGCAAAAGTACCGATGAATTCTGCAATCAATGCTTTTTTATTCATAATGACCTTTCATACATGATAAAAATTAAAGGAAGGATGAGAGCGAGGTTCTATATTACAATTTTTGGTTTAATTGTCAACACAGATTAAACGTATGCTATAATCCCTTAATAAATTATACCTCTTTAGCTTCATCACCATTACCATTTACGAGACACTTATGAAATTCACCTATAAAACCCAAATCCGCCTTCACGACACCGATGCCGCAGGGATATTGTTCTTTGCGAATCAATTCAAAATACTCCACGATGCGTATGAGCATGTGCTTGAGAAAATGGGCTTTAGTTTTAATCAAATGCTAACCAAACGCAGCTATTTCCTTCCTATCGTCCATGCCGAGTCTGATTATAAAAAGCCTTTGTTTGTTGGTGATAAAGTTGTGGTCACTGTCAACGTGGCCCATATTGGCACCACCTCATTTAGCTTTGCCTATCAACTCCATAATCTGAAAAAACAATTGGTTGGTTCGGGTAAAACGGTGCATGTCACCATCAATAAAAAGACCCGTGCTAAAATTACTTTGCCTGCAGAGTGCCGGCAAGCGCTGTTAAAATTTTCCGGGAAGGCTTAAGGCCTTGAGCCAGAGTTGGCCAAGGGTAAAAGAATTGCGGGACTTTTAAAGCGGGCAAAGATCGACGACATTCATCTCTTAACTTCACTATATTCTCTTCTTTATCCATCTCACAGAAAGCAACAGGCACTTGACCATATTCAGGATTTGATTGAGGAACCACAATCGCCTGTTTAATGCCAGGAAGCGTTAATAATACTCTCTCAATTTCTTCCGGATGAATATTTTCTCCCGCACAAATGAACATATTATCGCGACGACCTTTAATGCGTAAATGCCCTTCGGTGTTTATTTCTCCCAAATCACCGGTGTGAAAATAGCCTTGATCATCCACAGGTCGATGAATTTTCTGACCTAAAATATATCCTTTAAATACGACGTCCCCTTTGACTAAAACTTCTCCTTCAGAACTTAAAACAACATCACGGCCTGGCAAAATGTGAGCCCATGGTTTTTCAGCATGAACGACGCGGACTGTTGCTACTTGTGAGGCTGTTTCGGTTAAACCATAGGTAATAAAAACAGGTAAAGCATGGTTTAATGCTCGCTCTAAGAGTGTTTGACTAATCGCACTTCCTCCGATGAGAATAGCTTTGAGTTTCTTTAAAATAGCAATATCTTCGGGTTTATTTAATAAACGGTACATTTGGGTTGGGACTAAAGAAACATGGGTTACGCCAGGACGTTTAATATCATCACTAAGTGAATCGCTTCCAGCAATAATTAAAGTACTATCCGCTTCAAGGCAACGCGCCACAATACTTAAACCTGATACATGGTATAGGGGTAAAGAAAGCAACCATCCATCATTCGATTCAAAAGGAATAACCGCGCGTGCCCCTTTGGCATTTGCCATTAAATTACCGATAGTTAATAAAGCGGCTTTGGGTTCTCCGTTAGAACCTGAGGTTGCTACAATCACCGCCTCTTGAGATGGATCAAACGGAGGCCATTTTTCTGCCGCAGATAATTGCAGCCTTGAATCAAATGCAACGATCTTTTTAATATCTTCCCGTTTAAAGAAAAATAAAGCGCTAATCTTCTGGGCATAGGCCTTGGCTTGTGGCAGCGGCAAATGCGGATTAATGGGACAGGCAATAATACCCATGCGCCAAAAACATAATACCAACACTGCATATTCGACGGTATTCGTGTCATAGAGCGCAACGCGTGAGCCCGAGTTGACACCCATCGACTTTAAGACTTTAATCGTCGAGGAAATATACGTATGTATTTGATCTTCCTGAATTAACCGTGTGCCAAAACGGATGATCATGCCAACCAACTTTCAGTACCAAAACCTGGGGCTTGATCTGTATGAGAGGCAAGCTGCGTCAACATTGTTTGACCGATGCTTGTTTCAAACATAGAACTGATTACAGCTTTTTTCCCTAAACGTTGAGCTTGTTCAATCCAATCTAAACTAATCAGCACTCCCCCAAGCAAACTTGGTTTAATTACATAATAATCAACCGCATCACTATTCGTCAATGTTGGCATACAACGGCCAGGTGCTGTCACATCACAGCGTGATGTCATTAATGTTTCATCTAAAGCCACAGGGATGTGGGCTTGTTTAGCAAATTCTGCCAATTGCGATGGATCCGCCAAAGGCTCTTCAATAAATTGAATATGGGCTCGGCCAATATTTTGAACAAAAGTCACGGCTTGTGCTACGCTCCATGCCCGATTCGCATCTAAACGAATAGTCCCATCCGACGGAAGAACACTACGTACCGCCTGAACTTTGGCTACATCTAAAGGAATATTACGATTGCCTACTTTAAGTTTAAAGAAACGATAACCAGCCTCCACACAATTCGTAGCTTCTTCTAAGATTTGCTTATTATCACCTTGTAATAAAGCCACAGGCATAAATTTCTTTAAAGGGACACCTAAAAATTCTGCTAAGGATTGCCCACGTGCTTGAGCCACCAACTGGATCAAAGCGGATTCGATGGCAAAACGACTACTAGGCGCACATTCTTTAAGCGCATTACGTAAGAATGCAAATAATTGCTCTTTATCAGTTGCGATAGATTGCCCCACCATCGTCTGCCCATATAATTTCAAATCATGCGCTGACTTTTTTAATGTTTCTGATGAAAAACCTTCCAAAGGCGAAGCTTCCCCTTGTGCAGAAATAGTATGGGCTGTAAAGGTTCCATAATATCCTTCACGAAACGATAGAGATTGGCCAGCAACATGAAAAGGTTTCTTAAAGGATTTCTTATAAGGGGCAATATCAAACGCTGTGATTATTAACGGCTGCATGCTAACCATCCTATGCTAAATAAAATGGCATAGATTATGAGTAAGCGCCCCGTTTTGGCTAAAGCATTATTTAATACAGGACCGTCGATGGAAGTTGCAACAGCACGCATGGAAGGAATAGCCAAAAAACTAATCACGGAAGCCATTAAAATAAAGGCCCGGAAACCCGTCATCACCTGCACACATACCGGAATAAACGCCGCTGCTAAGATAAAAAATATATACTCATTGATCGCAAAAGACCGACCAAAACGCACGGCCAATGTTTTTTTATTTACACGCCTATCCCCGTCGATATCGCGCAAATTATTTACCGCAATTAACGCACATGAAATAAACCCCGGTGCAAATCCTGCCACCACAACCACCCAATTTAATTCCAAACTCTGCACATAATAAGCCCCAGCCACTGCCACAGGCCCAAAGAAAATAAACACAAAAAGCTCACCCAATCCTAAATACCCTAAAGGCCGCGGACCTGCCGTATAAAACAACCCCGACAAAATCGACACCACTGCCACAATCGCAATCCCATACCCCCCACGGTAAATTAAAAAAGCACTCGCCACTAATGCCAATGCAAAAGTAATGAATGCTGCCATCAATACAACCTTAGGACTAATCAACCCAGACTGACTAACACGTGTCGGCCCAACCCGATTCACATCAGCCCCATTCTTAAAATCAAAATAATCATTCGCCAAATTAGTTGCAATCTGTAACAACAATGCCGTTATTAATGCACAAAATGCCGCCAAGAAATGAGCAACGCCATCTCCGTAAGCCATGGCCGTTGCAATCATGACGGGAGCAATAGCTGCCGGTAAAGTTTTAGGACGAATTGCAAGAAACCAAGATTTAAGCATATTATTTATGATTCCTAAATAAAAATTCCTGCTCCCTAGCAGGACTTATAAATTTTATTTTCATATACTTTTATCCGGAGAAGCGGGTGCCGCAATGTCTCGTAATTAATAGCGGTACCAATGACAGAAGTCATTGGTGGCCCGGAGGGGGGTTCCCTGTCACCCGGAAGAGCGAGCTTTTCAAGCTCTGAGGATGATAGGGTCCCCGCAGGGACAGGACCCGCGTCGCGCTCAAAATACTATTCACAATACTACACTAATGTTTATTACCTCTGGATCCCAGACAAAAGCATTCGGGGATGACAAAGAAGTTATGGACGTTTTGGGTATTTAGAAAAATCAGGTTTACGTTTTTGTTGGAATGCATTACGGCCTTCTTGACCTTCTTCGGTCATGTAATATAACAAGGTCGCATTCCCGGCTAATTCCTGAAGCCCCGTTTGCCCATCACAATCCGCATTCAACGCCGATTTCAAACACCGAATCGCTAACGGTGAATGTTGCAAGATCTCACGGCACCATTGCACAGTTTCTTCCTCGAGTTTTTCATAATGAACAACTGTATTCACCAAGCCCATATCCAATGCTTGTTGCGCATTGTATTGACGACATAAAAACCAGATCTCACGCGCTTTCTTTTGCCCGACAATACGCGCCATATAACTCGACCCAAATCCCCCGTCGAAAGAACCCACCTTAGGTCCAGTTTGCCCAAAAATCGCATTATCCGCCGCAATTGATAAATCACAAACCATATGTAGAATCTGACCACCACCAACCGCATAACCCGCCACCATCGCAATCACAGGCTTCGGGCACGTACGGATTTGACGTTGAAAATCCAAGACATTTAAACGATTCGTCCCATCTTTATCTTTATAACCCGCATCGCCTCTGATCTTTTGATCACCACCAGAACAAAACGCATCCTTGCCTTCACCCGTCAAAATAATTACTCCAATTTTCTCATCATCCCGCGCATCACTTAAGGCATCGATCATTTCTTTAACGGTCACAGGTGTAAAGGCATTGCGACGGGCTGGGCGATTAATTGTGATCTTTGCAATCCCATCCATCTTGTGGTAAAAAATATCTTCGTATTGACCTGCAGATTTCCAGTTAAACTTTGACATATTATTTTTATCCTTTGAAATGGATCCCCGACAAAGACATTCGGGGATGACAAATTGTTATTTATATCTTGGAATTAAGTGTAAATGCGCATGCATAACAATTTGACCGGCAACACTTCCGCAATTGGCTTGCACCGTATAGCCATCTGGCGCATGCTGACCATCCAGCATTAGTTTAGCTTTATTAATTAAATCAAATACCGCTTCAATCTCCGCCGGTGTTGCTTCAAAAATCTGCACAATATGACGCTTCGGAATAAACAACATATGCCCTTGGGACAAAGGCTTAATGTCATTTAACGCATAGGCCAAATCATTTTCAATCACGCGGGGAAGTTGTTTACAAAAAATGCAATCACTCATGTTAAATAATCGACTTTAACTTTCGTTTAGGAATAGTAATTTTTATCTTATCGCCACTGATCGTATGTGTCAATTTCATCGTATCGCCATTATCCGGGACACGGATGAATTTAACCTTTTGATCGAGCATTAGTTTAATCTGTTGTTCTTGGGAATCAAGGATTAATTGTGATGGAAGGTCTTCTTCATCTAAAGTCACTGTAATCAAATAACGCTCTTTCTCCTCTTGCCAAAACACCGGCCAATCTGCAGCAAAAGGCAAACCATCATCTTCGACCGTATTGGTGAGAGGATTTTGAAGCAATTGATCAGATTGAATGTCTTTAAAAGGGTCCCATTCTTGGGCACACAGCGGTGAGAGGCACGTCAG
>JACCDG010478370.1_pt1 | contig 20740 bp, 19 predicted proteins | sample 7442471 | NCBI WGS metagenome assembly JACCDG01 (sample SAMN15323444, study PRJNA562643) | freshwater metagenome | isolation source: river surface water | place: USA:Blue River Watershed | collected 2017-08-17 | reverse complement strand
GTTTGGATTTTCGTCAAATTTAGAGAGTTTCTAGAGGCGATCGAATGAATCTTTTGATGCGCGTTTGAATTAACTTAAATTAGCTGCATCAGTGGCTTCACGCGCTAGCCGTGTGATCTCAGCCCAATCGCCGCGCTCCACCACATCGACCGGTGTGAGCCATGAGCCACCGATCATTGCCACATTTGTCTGCTTCAAAAATTCACCCATGTTGGCCAGCGATACGCCGCCCGTGGGGCAAAAGCGCATATCGCCCAAAGGACCACCGAGTGCTTTGAGCATGGCCAAGCCACCGGCTTGTGCTGCGGGAAAGAGTTTGACCAAACCAAAACCGTAGTCGCGTGCGGCCATCACTTCACCGGGCGTCATCACGCCGGGCATGAAGGGGAGCTGGCACTGAATCGCCGCTTGCACGAGCGCATCGGTCATGCCGGGCGAGAGCGCAAAGCTGGCACCTGCGGCTTGCACACGAGCCATTTCTTCGGCGCGTGTGACCGTGCCTGCGCCCACATGCATTTGCGGCACATGCTTGGCCACTTGCTCAATGGCAGGCAAGCCTGCGGCATGGCGTAAGGTGATTTCCATCACGTCCACGCCACCTTCTAGCAGCGCATGGGCCATGGGTACCGCTTGTTCTGGGTGGGTGATAACGATGACAGGTACCACGCGTGAGGTGAACGCGGGGCGTGTGAAAGCTGGGTTGTGTTGGGTCATATGAATGAGCTTTAGATGTTTGTGAACAAAGGCGATGCGCCTTCTTCGGCCAGCGCAGCATTGGCGCGGAACAGAGCAAAAATGTCACGGCCAGTGCCGTGTTGGTTGCCAGACAAATCAGGGGTAGGGGCGGTGCGTGCTGCGAGTTCAGATTCGCTCACCTCAAGCTGCAAAGTTTGTGTATCGCAGTCAAGCGCAATCATGTCGCCGTCTTGCACTTTGCCGATCAAGCCGCCGTTCACAGACTCGGGGCTGAGGTGAATCGCTGCAGGCACTTTGCCTGACGCACCCGACATGCGGCCATCGGTGACCAAGGCCACTTTGAAGCCTTTGTCTTGCAACACGCCCAACACGGGCGTGAGGCGGTGCAGCTCGGGCATGCCGTTGGCTTGCGGGCCTTGGTTGCGCACCACGGCCACAAAGTCACGCTCAAGCTTGCCATCTTTGAACAATTGGTTGAGTTGCTTTTGATCGGTTAAGACGATGGCAGAGGCGCGCACTTGTCGGTGCTCAGGCTTGACTGCAGATACTTTCACCACGGCACGGCCCAAGTTGCCTTTGAGCAAACGCAAGCCGCCGTCGGTGCTGAAGGGTTGCGTCACAGGACGCAACACGGCTTCGTCAGCAGACTTAGCAGGCACTTCGCGCCAATCGATTCGGCCATTATTCAGCCAAGGCTCAACGGTGTAACGGTGCAGACCTTGGCCCATGATGGTGTGCACATCGTCGTGCAACAAACCTGCGCTGAGCAACTGCGCAATCAGGTAGCCCATGCCGCCTGCAGCTTGGAAGTGGTTCACATCGGCACTGCCATTGGGGTACACACGAGCCAGCAAGGGCACGCAGGCAGAGAGATCCGAGAAGTCATCCCAGTTCACGATAAGACCAGCTGCACGTGCCATCGCTACGATGTGCAGCGTGTGGTTGGTGGAGCCACCCGTGGCCAGCAAACCCACGATGCCGTTGACAATGACCTTGGCGTTGATTTGATGCCCCACGCCTGTGTCTTTTTCTTGTGACAAAGACACGGCGCGTTTGACGGCTTCCACCGTCAGGGCTTCACGCAAGGGTGTGCCTGGGTTCACAAACGATGAACCGGGCAAATGCAGGCCCATGATTTCCATGAGCATTTGGTTGGAGTTGGCCGTGCCATAAAACGTGCAGGTGCCTGCGCTGTGGTAAGCCGCTTGTTCAGCTTCCAGCAACACATCGCGGCTGACCAAACCTTGCGCGTATTGCTGACGCACTTTGGCTTTATCGTCATTCGACAAACCTGAGGTCATAGGGCCAGCAGGCACAAACACTGCAGGCAAATGGCCAAACTGCAAAGCGCCGATGAAGAGGCCAGGCACGATCTTGTCGCACACGCCCAAGAACAGCGCAGCATCAAACACGTTGTGCGACAAGCCCACGGCGGTGGCCAAAGCAATCACATCACGCGAGAACAGCGACAGTTCCATGCCGTCTTCGCCTTGTGTTACACCGTCGCACATGGCGGGGACGCCGCCTGCTACTTGGGCTGTGGCACCTGCGGATCGAGCTGCTGCACGGATTTTTTCTGGATAGTGCTCATAAGGCTGATGGGCCGAGAGCATGTCGTTGTAGGCGGTGATGATGCCGACGTTGGGCTGACGCTCTTGGCGCAACACCAGTTTGTCGTTGGCAGGCATGGCTGCATAAGCGTGTGCTGCATTGGCGCAACCCATGCCACCGCGGTAGGGGCCAGGCTTTTTAGCTTTCGCCAAAACATCCAAATAGGCTTGGCGTGTTTGGGCACTGCGTTGCTCAATGCGTGCGGTGACGGCGGCGAGTGTGGGGTGGAGTGGTGTGGTCATGGTGATTTAGTTCGCAAGCCAAAGCGCCACAGGCGTTTGGGTTTGTTGCAGCACAAATGAAATGGGCAGTGCAGGCGTGGCTTGCTTCCAAGCTTGCTGCAAGGTGTTGAGTTTGTCAGTGCCCGTGAGTGGCAACACGATATGACGTGCCGACAGAATTTGCGCCAAGGTTTGTGTGATGCGTGGATACGGCGCATTGGCAGGTGGACGAGCCAGCTCAATCGACACACAGGTTTGGGTGTTGCGCAGGTCGAGCGCATCGGCCAAGTTAGGCGCCTCTGGAAACAGCGAAGCTGTATGACCGTCTGCACCCATGCCCAGCACCAATACATCGGCCACGCCCGCAGCGGTCAGCGCCATGCTGGCCGCTTTGGCTTGAGCGGATGGACTACCCAAGGGTTCTGCCGCGCTGGCCACCATGAACACCAACTGCGCTTTGGCTGCAAGGTCTTGCAGCAAATGGGATTGAACCAACAATGCGTTGCTGTCGGGGTGAATGCGCGGCACGCAACGCTCATCCACCAAAGTCACGCGCACGCGCGACCAATCGATGTCGATCACGCGTAAGGCTTCAAACAACGCCACGGGCGATTTACCGCCAGACACACTCAGCACAGCAAAGCCGCGCGCTTGAATGGCGGCAGCCAAGCGATGCGCAATGTCTTGTGCCAATCGCACATTCAGTTCGGCTTGGCTGAAGGTGTGTACCGTCAACGTGCCGCGTGATTCAGGATGCCAAGAGCTGGTCATCAGGCTTCCTCAAACCACGACAGTTCTTCGCGGGCCATCAAGGCCGACGACGCCGCAGGGCCCCAGCTACCCGCTGAGTAAGCACGGGGTTTGTCGTCCAACTCAGCCCAGCCGTTGATGATGGGTTCAACCCACATCCAAGCTGCTTCCAATTCATCGCGGCGCATGAAGTGCGTGAGGCGACCTTTGATCACGTCCATCAACAAACGCTCATACGCTTCGGCTCGGCGTTTGTCGGACGACTGTTGCAAGTCAAGGCCCAACTTCACGGGGTGTAGTGACATGCCGGAGCCTGGCTCTTTCACCATCATCTCTAGCTGAATGGATTCTTCAGGCTGCAAGGTGATGATGAGTCGGTTGGGTTCTTGTTGCGCACTCGTACCAAAGATAGAAAACGGTTGGTCTGCAAACTCAATGATGATTTGCGACTCACGGCGCTGCATGCGTTTGCCGGTGCGCAAGAAGAAGGGCACATTGGCCCATCGTGCGTTGTTGATGTGCGCGCGCAAGGCTACGAAAGTTTCTGTGCGGCTGCTCGCTGGCACGTTGTCTTCTTCCAAATAACCTTTGACAGCAGCGCCTTCAGAGGCGCCTGCTGTGTATTGGCCGCGCACGGTGTCGCGTTTGATGTCGGTCAAATCCATCTTGCGCAGCGAGCGCAAAACCTTGAGCTTTTCATCGCGCACATCGTCAGCGCCTAACGAAATGGGGGGCTCCATGGCCACGATGCACAAGAGCTGCAGCAAGTGGTTTTGAATCATGTCGCGCATCGCGCCTGCGCCGTCATAAAAGCCTGCACGGCTACCCACACCCACGCTTTCGGCCACCGTGATTTGCACGCTCTTGATGTACGGTGCGCGCCACAGCGGTTCGAAAATGGCGTTGCCAAAACGCAGCACCATCAGGTTTTGCACTGTTTCTTTACCGAGGTAGTGGTCGATTCGATAGATCTGTTGCTCGTCAAAGTAACGGGCCACATTGACGTTGATTTCACGCGCAGAGGCGAGGTCAGTGCCCAATGGTTTTTCTAGCACCACACGCGATTGCGCATCGACCAAACCTGCGCCAGACAGGTGTGCACAAATTTGTGTGAACAAGCTAGGGGCTGTGGCCAAGTAGTACACGCGCAGTGCTGGCTGTGCACACAAGTCTTTGAGCTTGGCAAATTCGCTGGCGTTGGTGACATCCATGCTCACGTAGGCCAAGCGGTTTAAAAAGCTTTGCCAGTCATCGGCGGTGAGCGCTTCTTTTTCAATGAACGCGGGGGAGTTTTTGTCGATGAAGTCCAAATACTCTTGGCGCGTCCAGTCTTGACGACCTACGGCGACGATGCGAGCGGATGGGGCGAGCTTGTCATGCAAATGCGCCATGTAGAGCGCTGGCAAGAGCTTGCGAAACGACAAGTCGCCAGCGCCGCCAAAGATGACGATGTCTAGCGTGCCTGCAGGTGGGGTGGGGTGTGTCATGAGTAACGTTTGTTGAGAAGGTTTTGTTTCATGTTGCGCAGCATGGGTTGCAGCTGTGTGCTACCAATGCGCAGTGCCACAGCGGTGGCTAACACGTCGACGATCATCAGGTGCAGCAAGCGCGACACCATGGGGCTAAATTTTTCGTAACTCTCGGGGTGATCAGCCGCGAGGTGAATTTTTCCAACACTGGCCAGTGGGGAGCCAGAGGCAGTCACCACAATCGTGGTGGCACCGTTCTTTTTGGCAATCTCACACGAGTCGAGCAAATCGCGTGTGCGGCCCGAGTTAGAGAACACCACCAAGCAGTCGCCAGGACCGAGCAACGAGGCGCTCATGATTTGCATGTGGCCATCGCTGTGTGAGATGGTGTGAAACCCAAGACGGAAAAACTTGTGCTGAGCATCTTGCGCCACGATGCCTGAGTTGCCCACACCAAAAAACTCGAGGCGTTTGCCTTTTTTGTGGGTCAGGGCGATGGCTTCGGCCGCTTTGTCAATTTGCGCCGACGAGGCATCGTTGCGATATTTCAAGAAAGCGGTGACCGTGTTGTCAATGACTTTGACCAACACGTCGTTGCTGTTGTCTTGCGCGCCTACATTGCGGTGGATGAAGGGCACACCTTCGCTCAGACTGCCCGCGAGCTTGAGCTTGAAATCACTCAGGCCCTCATAGCCCATGCTGCGACAAAAGCGCACCACAGTAGGTTTGCTCACGCCAGCGCGGTCGGCTAGCTCAGTCACGGGCAGTGTCGAGAAGGTGCGCGGATCAGTGAGAAGAAGCTTGCCCACTCGCTGTTCGGCCGGGGCTAAAGACGACAGAGTCGATTTGATACGTTCCAACATGAACGTGAATGTAACTTAGTTTCATGTTTTATTCAACATGGTTACAAACTTTTTTAGTCTGCTTATTTCAGTGCGTTAACCGAGGCTGTCTTGCTTGAGAAAAATGTCTTTGTCGGGAAAAAATTGCGCATGCAAGGGGAGCAATGCACCCCCCAATGCGCGGGCATGGTTACCCACGCGACCCGCCATGATCTGGGGTTGATGAATGCCGTCAAAACTGAATTGCGCCAAGCTGGCTTCAGTTTGTTGAATCAGGGCTTGTAAAAGTTTGGGGTTGAGCGATCCGTCCATGATGATGGCGTCCAGATCTAAAAGCGCCGATGCACTGGTTGCGCTCATGGCCAATGCTTTGGCGGCTTGCGTTAGCCAAGGTTGCGTGAATGCACTGAACTCTGGGTTCATGATGAGGTCTTGTTGCACCAGCAGTGGGTCGTGGTTTGCGGCCATTAAGGCTTGTTCCAGTTGCCAACCAGAAGCAAGTTGTAATAGTTGTGCCGGTGTGTTGACGTTGGCGCGTGTTCCCAAGGGCGGCAGACCAATGGGCATGGAGCCAATGGCGCCTGCGTTGCCGCGTGGCCCGTTGACGATGTGGCCATCCATCACCAAGCCGCCGCCCACAAAGGTGCCGACATACACATACAAAAAGTTGGGCACATCGCGTCCCAATCCTTGTACCAGCTCAGCCACACAAGCAGCGGTGGTGTCTTTGGCAAATTCAATAGGCAAGGCAGACATGGCTTGCACTTCTTGCACCAAGTCGATGTTTTCCCAATCGACCATAGCTTTATGAGCTTTTTTGCCCATCAAGTCCCCCCATTCGTGCATGGCCAACGGAGCGCTTAGGCCAATGCCCACGGTGCGCTTCCATGCGTCGCCGCCCATACGTTTTTGCATGAGCTTCAAGCCTTCTTTGATCTTTGGCAGCACCTCGCTGGGGGAAGGATAGGGGTAGGTGTGTTGCCACTGGTGACGCATTTGCCCTAGGAAGTCAGTCACCACCACTTCTAGGCTGCGTCGCCCGACTTGTAAACCTATGCTGTACGCGCCATCTGGGTTGATGGCGAGGGGTACTGAGGGTTGCCCAATCTTGCCGCGAATGCGTTCTTGCTTGATGAGTAAGCCATCGTCCAATAAACGGTTGACGATGATTGAGACAGTTTGTGATGAGAGTTGCGTGAGCCTTGCCAAATCAGCTTTGGGTATCGCGCCTGCGTGACGAATAGCGCGCAGCACCGTTCGTTCGTTGAATTGGCGCATGCCGGTGTGGTTGGACCCACGCATTGTTTTCATAAAAGAATCACACCTTTGCAGAACATGGCATTGCCGTAAGCCGTGCCTTCGCCTGTTTGAACAATCAAACTTGCGCCTTTGATTTTCTCGTAGAACTTGAAACGTTCAACAGCCTCTACTTGATTCGTTTGAAATCCAGTCTGCTTGACCAAATCAATGACAGCTTGTTGCGCCTGTGTGCGATATGAATCTTCACTGTGACACACATGCATGATGGCCGCTGGTTGAGCCACATCGGTAGCGAGCGGAAACACAGAAAGCACGGCATCGCTCACGCGTTCTAGGCTTAGGCCTGGAATGCGAATCACGGGCTTACCTTGGCTCAAAAAATCTGCGGTGAAGTTGGCATCTACAACGGCAACCCATTCGCCATGTCCCATGGCGCACAGGTGCATGAGTAGCTCGGGTGAGAGGATGGGGTCAATTCCTTTGAGCACTAACTGTCCTTAATTTATGAATTTTGTCTGGCCTTAGAGGATGCCAAATTTTTGGCAATTCATGGTTCAGGGTATGTACTAATTAAACTAACTTGATTTAGTAAGTGGGTTTATCTTACATTCAAGCTTCGGCGCAAAAGTGCGTCGTGATGTTGACCAACAATGTGGAGACCTTGATGAAATTGAATACACCAAAATTGATGTTGACTGCGCTGGCATTGGCTGCAAGTGGTGCCTATGCTGCAGAACCTGTGATCGGCTTGATCACCAAAACGGAAACCAACCCATTCTTTGTGAAGATGAAAGAGGGCGCACAAGCTGAGGCTAAAAAACTAGGCGCCAAGCTGATGTCTGCAGCAGGCAAGACCGATGGTGACAACGCTGGTCAAGTGACAGCCATGGAGAACATGATTGCAGCGGGAGCCAAAACTATTTTGATAACTCCCAGCGACTCCAAAGCGATCGTGCCCGCCATCAAGAAGGCGCAAGCACAAGGTGTGATGGTCATTGCTTTGGATAGCCCAACAGAGCCAGCCAACGCGACAGACGCATTGTTTGCTACTGACAACTACAAAGCTGGCGTGTTCATTGGTCAATACGCCAAAGCGGCTTTGAATGGCAAAAAGCCAGTCATTGCCACACTTGATTTGTTTCCAGGCCACCCAGTGGGTGCACAGCGCCACAATGGATTCTTGCAAGGCTACGGTTTGACTTCACTTGACGCCAAGAGTAACGAGTTGGCCAAGCCTGTTGAAGTGGTCTGTATGGCCGACAGCTTTGGTGACCGCGCTAAAGGCCAAACCGGTATGGAAAACTGCTTGCAAAAGAACCCCAACATCAATGTGGTTTACACCATCAATGAACCCGCAGCTGCTGGTGCTTACAACGCACTGAAGGCTGCAGGCAAAGAAAAAGATGTGTTGATCGTGTCTGTGGATGGCGGTTGTGCTGGCATTAAAGATGTGGGTGCTGGTGTGATCGCTGCCACATCGCAACAATACCCGTTGCGTATGGCTGCCATGGGCGTTGCTGCCGGCGTGGAATACGCCAAGACCGGTAAAAAGGTCAGCGGTTACACCGACACTGGCGTGACCTTGATTGCTGCCAAGCCAATGAAGGGCGTGGATAGCAAAGACGTGAAAACTGGCACAGATTTGTGCTGGGGTAACAAGTAAAGCCTAGGCTGCACTGACACAAGGGGGCCGCGTGGCCCCCTCTGGTTTAAAAGAAAAAGTCACTTTATGAATTCCTTCAAAGACAAGCTTCCACCCATGGGTACCTTAGGTCCACTCATTGCACTGGTGTTAGCTTGCGTATTTTTTGCAAGTCAAAGCGACCGGTTTTTGAGCACTCAAAACTTCTCGCTCATCTTGGCGCAGGTCATGGTGGTAGGAGTGATTGCGATTGGTCAAACCCTCATCATCTTGACGGCTGGTATCGACTTGTCCTGTGGCATGGTCATGGCACTGGGCGGAATTGTGATGACCAAATTTGCATCGGACTATGGGCTTTCAACGCCTGTTGCGATGTCGTGTGGGTTGTTGGTGACAACTACCTTTGGTTACTTGAACGGCGTGCTGGTGACGCGCATCAAATTACCACCCTTCATCGTGACCTTGGGCACTTTGAACATTGCCTTTGCCATCACACAGCTTTACTCAGGCTCGCAAACTGTGACTGATATTCCTGCGGGCATGACGTGGTTGGGCAACACGTTTAGCTTTGGCAGCGCCTCGGTCAGCTATGGCGTGGTGATGATGCTTGGCCTATATCTCTTTGCTTGGTTTGCATTGCGCGAAACCGCAGCAGGCCGACATGTGTATGCCGTGGGCAACAGCCCCGAGGCCACACGTTTGACAGGTATCCCCACCGAGAAAGTGTTGTTGGGTGTGTATGTGTTGGCAGGGCTTTGCTATGGCATTGCTGCCATGCTAGGCGTGGCACGCACGGGTGCGGGCGACCCCAATGCTGGACAAACCGAAAACTTAGACGCCATCACTGCTGTGGTGTTGGGCGGTACCAGTTTATTTGGTGGCCGAGGTATTGTGTTGGGTACCTTGGTGGGCGCTTTGATTGTGGGCGTGTTTCGCAACGGCCTCACGCTCATGGGCGTGTCGTCGGTCTATCAAATTTTGGTCACAGGTATTTTGGTGATCTTGGCTGTGGCCACAGATCAACTCTCACGCAAGGGAGCGCGCTAATCATGAGCGGCACACAACACAACATCGTCATGCAGGCCAAGGGCTTGGTCAAACGCTATGGCCAAGTCACTGCTTTAGACGGCGCAGACTTTGAGCTGCGCGCAGGCGAAATCTTGGCGGTCATTGGCGACAATGGCGCAGGGAAGTCGTCACTCATCAAATGCTTGTCAGGGGCCACCGTGCCAGACGAAGGCATCATTTCTTTAGATGGCAACCCTATCTATTTCAAATCGCCCATCGACGCACGCCGCGCTGGCATTGAAACCGTGTACCAAGACTTAGCGGTGGCACCGGCCATGAGCATTGCCGAGAACTTGTTTTTAGGCCGCGAAATTCGCCGTCCCGGCTTTGCCGGCAACGTACTGCGCATGCTCGACAAAAAGAAGATGTTGCAAGAGAGCATTGAGCGCATGAACGATTTGAAGGTTGGCATTCGCTCAATGACGCAAGCGGTGGAAACTTTGTCGGGTGGTCAACGTCAATGCGTGGCCGTGTCGCGCGCAGCAGCTTTTGCACAGCATGTGGTCATCATGGATGAACCCACGGCAGCCTTGGGTGTCAAAGAGGGCAATATGGTGCTTGAGCTGATTCGCCGCGTTCGCGACAAAGGCCTACCTGTGGTGCTGATTTCGCACAATATGCCTCATGTGTTTGAAATTGCAGACCGCATTCACGTGGCCAGATTGGGCAAACGCGCGGCTGTGCTGAATCCTAAAAAAATCAGCATGAGCGACACCGTGGCTGTGATGACCGGTGCGATGAAGCCCGAAGACATTCCTGCGGAGTGTTTGGCTTGAGCGTAGCTAAACACACAGCACCAGATCATCCACCGGTGTGGGTGCTTGGCGAGGCCTTGATGGACTGCATCGCGCAGCCCGATGGCTCGTTGTTGCCACACATCGGTGGAAGCCCATACAACTTGGCTTGTGCTACTGCCTTGCAAGGTGCTTCGGTTGGGTTTATTGCACCGTTCTCAACGGACACTTTTGGGCAGTCCTTGCTCGACCATTTGCAAGTCAACCATGCATGCAGTTTGTTGCCACGCTCATCTTTGCCGACATCGCTGGCCGTGGTGCAAGTGACAGATGGTCAGCCCAGCTATGGCTTTTACCGTGAAGGCGTTGCTGACCGCGACTATCAAGTGGCCGATGTGGTGGCCTTACTCGAGTCATCACCGCCGGGGGTCTTACACACCGGCTCGCTGATGGCCATGCCGCCTGAACATCACAAAGTTTTGCAAATCGTTGCGGCAGCTAAACGCCTTGGTTGGCTCATCAGCGTGGACGTGAATTTGCGTCCGCGCGTGGCCAGCGATTTGCCGGCTTATTTGCATGCGGTGCGCGAAGTGGCGGCTCTTGCCGATTGGCTAAAAGCCAGCGACGAGGATTTAGAGTTGCTGGGCTTTACGGATGTGTCTTTGACGAATGCATCAAACTTAGCGGAGTACTGGATAGCCCAGGGTTGCTCACGCGTGGCTTTGACCTTTGGTGCACAGGGTGCTTATCTCCAGGTTGGCAACGCACACGCGCAAGCAGTTGCGCCCGTGGTGGAAGTCGAAGATACCGTGGGCGCAGGAGACACGTTTTGGGGGAGTTGTTTGGCGGACTGGGTGCTGCACACCTTACCTGACACCCATGCAGCTGCTCACCGTGTGTCGCAAACTTTGGGGCGCGCATTGGTGGCAGCTGCGATCAACTGCAGTCGCGTAGGGTGCGCGCCGCCTGATGGGGCGGCCATTGCGGCATTTAAGATAAATTCACAAATGAGTGATTGATGGCCCAGGTGGCCGCTTGTGACCAAGTAGGCGGCACACAGCCGCGCTCTTGGATGCACAAGCTTGCGCTTGCAACAGCATGCCCTAAAACCATTTGCGCTTGTGTTGCGTCAAGGCTTGCCAAGGTGTTTATCAATCCCGTGTCAGCTGCTTTGACTTGGCTCAAGGCGGCCAGCAGTCCTGCGAGAAAACAATCACCAGCGCCCACTGTATCGACAACATGGAGAGTGGCTTGTTCTTTTGCAAAATAAGACTGCCCCGTGGCTGTGAGTAGCCAAGCACCCTCTGCTCCCAATGTGAGTGCTATTAATTTGGCGTTGGTGTTTTTGAAAATAGATTGGGCTTTTTCGAAGGTCGATTCACCAGGGGACCCCAGTGCCATTAAGTCTTCGTCGCTGACTTTGATGATGTCGGCGATATCTAAATAGTCCTGTATGCATTGTCGATACGACGTCAAATCAGGCATGACCGATGGCCGCAGATTGGCATCGACCACAATGCATTTTCCTTTTGTCTTTTGCTCCAAGAGCCACGGCAAATAGACATGCCTGTCGCGCGCATCTAGTGCCAGCGCACCTGTACAAACCATGTCGATGCTGTCTGCGTGTTGTGCACAATCAGCATTCATCGTGGCGGCAGTGACCTGACGATCTGCAACACCTTCTCTGTAAAACGCATAGCTAGGGTGGCCGTCATCGTTTAGGTTGACCACCGCCAATGAGGTGACAGCTTGAACTGGCGAGGGCTGTGACAACACCACGCCATCGTCCACCATTTTTTGCATCAAGGCTTGCCCTAGCTTATCTGCAGAAAATGGATTCAAATAAAGTGTTCCCATGCCTTGTCTGGCGAGTGCGCGTGCCAGGTTGTAAACGGCCCCACCTAAGCACGGATTAAAACGACCGTCATGCTCTGAGATTAAGTCAATGAGTGCTTCGCCAGCAATGGCGATGCGAATAGTTTTTGTATCAGTCATGAGTTTTTACACGAAGGGTAAGCAGTGCCGCAATGCCTAAGAAGCAGCCGGCTAATTGAATGACATGACGTGGGTCGCTAGCCAACAAGCTGTCGTAATACAACGGCAATGTGAGCATCTGTACGATCATGGGCAAGACAATGAACATGTTGAATATTCCCATGTACACACCAGCACGTTCAGGTGGAATGCTGCGTGCCAACATGATGTAAGGATTGCCCATGATGCTGGCCCAAGCCAAGCCAACGCCGACCATAGGGATGAACAACAGAGCTTTGTGTTGTAGCGTTGGTAAGACCCACATGCCCACAGCGGCCAGCGTTAAACAAGATGCGTGGACAACTTTGGGCCCAAAGCGTTTGGTGAGTGGAATTAGGGAGAAGGCTGCAATGAAGGCTACAAAGTTATAAAAGCCACCGATCTGTCCGTTTAACAAGCTTGCATCGCGAAAGGCTTGCGATGAAGCATCCGAGGTATCAAATACCGACTTGGCCAGTGAGGGAACGATGTAGATCCAGTAGCACATCATGCCGTACCACTGAAACAACTTCATCCACCAGAGTTGGCGCATCGCTTGAGGCATCTCGCGTAGGGCTTGCCAAATTTCTGCCAATGTGGCCTTGAGACCCCTAGGCTTGGCCAAAATCGCATCACGTTCTTGGTTTGTCAGTGGCAGTTCAGGTGTGGAATGGACCGACCACCACACGGTGGTCAATGACAGAACGGAGCCAATCAAAAACGCAATCACGGTGATATGTGGAATATTGCTTTGATTAACTGCATCTTTGTTCACGCCAAACCAAAACAGCAGAGATGGGGTGAGATACGCCAGTGTTTGCGCTAAACCAGTGAAGGCGCTTTGTGTGAGAAAGCCCAGTGAATGTTGGTTGGTGTTGAGGCGGTCGCTCACGTAAGCACGATAGGGTTCCATCGTCACGTTGTTCGCAGCATCCAATATCCACAACAAGCTGGCAGCAAACCACAAGGTGGGGCTGAACGGCATGAACAACAAACAGATGCTGCACAAAATCGCGCCAATCATGAAGTATGGCGTGCGGCGCCCCCATCTGCTGATAGTGCGGTCACTCATCGCACCAATGATGGGCTGCACCAGCAGACCTGTCATCGGGCCCGCCAGCCAAAGTAAAGGTAAGCTGGCCTCGTCTGCCCCCAAGTATTGGTAGATCGGGCTCATATTGGCTTGTTGCAAGCCGAAGCTGTATTGGATTCCGAAGAATCCAAAGTTCATGCTGAGGATTTGCCAAAACGACAGATGCGGTTTGAGGTGGGTGCTCATGTTTGAAGCCATACGGCTGAGTAAGGGGGAAGTTGCAAACCTTGCAGATCTAAAGCTTGGCCTGAGATTAAATTAGTGCCGTGTGTCATGCAATTTTTGGTCATTGCCGGCGCTGGAGACAAGGTTTGCGTTTGCCTTGAAAAGTTAAACAAACCAAGTATGTTGGTGCCACGCTTTAAGCCAAGAACCGAGCTTGTACCCGTGTTCCAAATGTTTAAAGAATGCGTGGCACTCAAACTGCTATTTTTCTTTTTGACTTGAATGAATGCCTGCAGTGAGGCATAAATCTGGCCTTGTAATGTCGACGCATCATGGCGATTTGCAAAGCCTTGCTCGTCAAACATTGGGCGATGCAACTCCCGTCCATCGGGACCTTGACGCTGGGCAATCTCTTGTGCCGAGGTGTTACCTTGGCCCCATTCATCGCCCATGTAAATCAGTGGCAAACCGCCGACAAACAGCGACAAAGACTGAATCATCACTAAACGTGATCTGGCTGCTTCTTGTTCTGCGGCTGTTTGTGCGGATGTCAAACCCACTAAGGCAGCGGTCATGCCGTTGGTTCCGTGCACAACCGTAGGGTCGCTCGCTTGGAAGGCGGCGCCTTGCGCGTAGCTGCCAACCGCTTCGCCTGCAAAGAATTGCGACGCATGCAACAGGCGTGCGCGTTGGTCAGCACCGCGTGCATCCATCTCGGGGCGCAGAACATTCCAGCCAATGTCGTCATGGCAGCGCACATAACTCATCCATGCGCAGCCATCGGGCAGGGCAGGGGTGTGTGAGAGTACGTCTTGAATGATTTGTGTGTTCTCTTCGGCCAATGCCACCCAGCTGGCCGACATCAGGCTGGAGTGATAGGCCACATGACATTCTGGGGCTTGTGTCTCACCCAGGCCGAAATAAGGGGGCAGCTCTTGCGTGGGCATGATGGCCTCAGCCTTCAGCAAAACGCCAGGTGCGGCAATGTTGGTCAGGCAGCGCAAGGCTTGCAAAATCCAATGCACTTCGGGTTGGTTCATGCAGTTGGTGTCGGGGCGCTTCCACAAGAACCCGGTGGAATCTAAGCGGAAAGCCTCTACGCCTAAGTTAGCCAGTTGCAACAGCGATTGAGCCATTTCAGCAAACACTTCGGGTTGTGCGTAGTTCAAATCCCATTGGTAGGGATAGAACGTGGTCCATACCCATGCCTTCACTTCGGGAATGAAGGTGAAGTTACCGGGTGCTGTGTTGGGGAAAATTTGAATCAGATTTTTTTCATGCGCAGCTACTTCCGCGGGGGTCTGTGCCCAATGGAAATATGACTGATAGTGCGCGTCACCCGCGCGTGCTTTCAAGGCCCATTCGTGTTCGTGTGACACGTGGTTCAACACAAAGTCACTGCATAAGCTAATGCCTGCTGCACGCAGCTCTTTGGTGAGTGCTTGCAAATCGAGGTTGTTACCCAACGCTGGGTCAACTTCGTTATAGCTGGCGACTGCAAAACCACCATCGTTGGGGGGCGTGCCTGATTTGAGGAACGGCAGCAGGTGCAAGTAGGTCACGCCCAACTCTTGCAAATGCGGAATACGTTCACGCACGCCCGACAAGTTACCCGCAAACTTGTCGGCGTAAGCGCAGTAACCCAATGAACCATTCAAATGCCAGTTGGGTTGAGTGGTGCGCTGCATGTCTAAGGCCCACAAATCATCGGGGCGAGCAAGCGCGAGTTGAACCGCCTGAGCCACAATTTGGCTCAACCAGTTAGAAAAATTGTCATTGCAGCCGTACAGACGAGCGAGCCTGTCCTGCAATACGGGGAGTTCGGTGATTAAGCGTTCGCGCAGCACAGCAGCGCGATCAGCGTGGGCTTTGTCAAGCAGCTTTTGAATAAGAGCTGGAAGGGCTTGCCCAAGTTGCTCTTGGCGCTCTTCGATGGAATTCATAAGTGATTTCATGAGTTCCTCATGTGCCGCGCTTTAAAAGAGATGCACATGAGGATATTTCTAATATGAAAAAGCAAGCAACCCTTTTGAGGTCGCTTGTTACAGGTCTATCAGAAGTTGTAGCGCAAGGTTGCGCGAGCTGTACGTCCGTTGATAGAACGCGCTGCTGCACGGTCACCATTGCCCTCTGTGTAGCCAATGACGTTGGTCAAATTGTTGATGCCTAAAGACAGCACAGTTGACTTGTTCAGGTCGTGGTTAACAAATGCGTTGATGTACTGGTACGCTGGCAATTCAACTTCGGTTGATGTGGTTTGAGCATCTTTCGAAGCCGTTGTACCAATGAGCGACATGCCAACTGTTGTTTGAGCAAAGCGGTAGCTTGGAGACAACGAGTACAGGAACTTTGCTTGGCGGTTAGGCGCTTTTCCAACGTAGTTCGTGTTGTTGCTTCCAACCACTTCGGCGTCGGTGTATGTGACGCCACCATTCAAGCGGAAGCCGCCTGACTTGTAACCCAATTCAAGTTCAATACCTTGCGCGTCATATTTGTTTGCAGACGACACACCAGTTGTCACATCGTAATTCGTCTCATTTGTCTTAGCTTTGAATGCTGTCAGGAAGGTGCTCAAGTTGCCTTGACGCAACTTCACACCTGCTTCATATTGCTGAACCTTGTTTGGCGCAATTTCGCCTGTCATGCACTTTGTGCCGCATGCGACTTTGTAAGATAGCACGCGATCACCTGGCAAGGATCCACCATCGCTGATGCGTGCAAACAATGCAGCATTTTTGTCGATGGTGTAATTCGCGCCTAAAGAGTAAGAATTCAATGTTGATCGGAAGTCAATCAGGCCAGTTGCGCCAGATGAGTCTTTGTCAGCCCAGCTGCCTGTAGATTTGAGTCGATCGCTACGAACACTTCCATCAAAAATCCATTGTCCTTTTTCCCAGCTTGCGGCCGCGTAAGGGGCCAATACTTGCATGGTTTGATTGACGTAGCGTCGGTAGGCGTTCGGGTTGTAAGCGCCATAACTGGTTGCAGAGTTAACTGGCAATGTGGAGCTGAATGTTCCGATTTCCCAGTCAGCGTTGTAACGTTGGTTGCCCATGAATAAGCCACCCGTGGTTGTCAATTTCGCACCGCCATCTAATGCATGAGTTTTTGTGGCTTTGAAATCATTGACTGCTAACCCAACGTCTTTCATTTGTGTATCGAGCAACAAAGCGTTGTAAGCTGTTGCATTAGCATTTGGGATACGGAAATTAGAGCCATTTGCAACAGTACCTGTCGGATATGAGTCTGGCAGGATGCCATCAAAGCTGGCAGAGTTTGAAGACAGACGGAACTTGTCATTGACGATCCACCCATTTCCAAGGTTGAGGTTGACCTCTGCACCTACTGCTGTTGACTTAACGCGTAATCCATCGTTCATGTTTGCGCTACGACCGTACAAACCTGCATTATTCACGGCAGGAAGTTTTGATGAGTAGGGGGTAAATGTGCGTGGATCAACGCCTGCGATTTCCACGATTTTTCCGTTTGAGATGCTGACGGGTACAGGCATGTTTAACGGTGTTTTTTCATCCAAGAATTTGCCGTAAAGCTTGACGCTATTGCCGCCACCGAGATCTTTGCTCATGGCAGCACGGAATTGGCCACCCTGTTCCATCTTCACACCATCGGTTTTACGTGGGCCTTCGCCGTCACGAATGAAGCCACTGACTTGGAATGTTGATGTGTCAGAGGTTCGTTTTCCATATCCAAAGTCATAACGCTTTTGGTCTGCGCCGCCTACGTTGGTTGTGACACCGATATTGCCACCTTCGACCTCACCAACTTTGCTGATGAAGTTGATTACACCACCGGCGGCGTTGGTCGCCATAGTGGATGCTGAGCCGCCACGGACAACTTCTAAGCCATCTGTTCCAGAGTCAGCGCGAATGAACATATCTGGAGTGACGAAAGTCAAGTCGCCATACAACAAAACGGGTAATCCGTCTTCTTGGAACTGTACGTAACGAGAGCCGCCGGCTGAAATTGGTACGCCACGGACGGTGACGTTCGCGTTGCCGTCACCAGCGCTTGATTCAGTTCGCACGCCAGGAATAGTGCGCAGTAGTTCAGCTGAGCTTGTTGCTACGGAGTTGCTGATTTGCTCAGAGTCAATCGAGCTCACAGACAAGCTTTGCTTCATCTTTGAGCGGCCCTCAGGAGAGGCGGTAATCACCATCTCATCAAGCTTCAATGCGTCATTTGACTGTGCGTATGCGGCGCCAATTTGCATGGCTGCCAATGATGCTGCTACTGCAATCGTTTTTGGGTTAATTTTTTTGTTGTTTGCTTTCACAAACGTCTCCTTTTTCAAGTTGATAAATCCCTGATAGGCCCTCATTATTGGCCTTTCAGAAAGTGTCCTCTTTGTCCTGCCTTGGATGCATTGCAATGAGTGATTGATATTGTGTTTTCAATTGCAAACGATTGCAAGAATATTTCATCCATTTTTCAATGTGTTACTAAATAACTAATTTAAAAAAGCTTCTTAACTTGTTGATTTGTTTTTAAAAAATGTTTGAAACTAGGATATTCCCTAATGTAAACAACGAGCAACAAATATTTTTCAACCTTCAGGGTTTGCCCCAGTGCGTTGCAAATATTCTTGAAATTACAATTGCAAACGATTGCAAGAGCTCCTGTGGCTCTGAGGCATTAATCCATAACAAGGAGTCAAACACACATGAAAGACTACGCCAGTCAACAACGCAATCCGGGCAAGCATATTGTCGGATTGGGCCTGGTGGTTTTGTTGCACATCATCTTGTTCTGGGCGATCAGCTCTGGCTTGGCCAAGAAGTTCGTCAAAGTGATCAAGGGGCCTGTTGAGGCTCAGCTGATTGAAGATGCCAAGCCCGACATTCCACCGCCCCCGCCGCCGCCTCCACAAAAGAGCGCGCCACCACCTGAATACGTGCCGCCCGTTGATATTGCGGTTAACGCTACGGCAGGTGCAAATGCTATTGCTGCGGTGTCTGCGACACCAGTGCGCACAGCCCCAGTGATCAATGCAGCAGCAAGTTGTCCAAAGCCTGAATATCCCAGTTCATCGCGCCGCAATGAGGAAGAAGGCACGGTGCAACTTCGCTTCTTGATTGGTGCTGAAGGGCAAGTGCTGGAATCGCAAGTTGAAAAGAGCTCTGGTTTTACACGCCTTGATGAAGCCGCTCGAATTGCGCTTTCTCGTTGTCAGTTCAAGCCAGGCACGCTCAATGGCAAGGCTGAGCAAAGCTGGGCCAGCATGAAATACACATGGCGCTTGGAATAAGCGACACGTCATTAACCACCAAATTGAAAAAATTTCTTAGGAGTCATTCATCATGATTAAACAACTCAAAACTCTCGCGCTGAGCGCTGGCCTGGTCGCAGGCTTGCTGTTTGGCATGGTTGGCCAAGCGCAAGCTGCCAAAGACAAAGCCGCCGTGCCTGTTGTCACAGAAGCAGCCGCTCCCGCTACCGCGGTAGCACCGACTTCAGCGCCTGCTGCTGCACACGCTGGCGAAGAAAACCCATACGGCTTGAGCGCTTTGTGGGCGCAAGGCGACGTGGTGGCCAAGGGTACATTGCTGATCTTGGTGATCATGAGCATGGGTAGCTGGTATGTGATCTTCACGAAGTACTTTGAGCAAGCCAAGATCATTCGCTTTGCCAAAGCTGCACAAGACAGCTTCTGGTCAGCAGGCAATGTGCGCCAAGGTGCAGACACCTTGGCCGAAGACAGCCCATTCCGCTTCATCGCTGAAAAAGGTTTGGAAGGCGCAAGCAAGCACACAGGCATGTTGGGTGCGATCAACTTCAACGACTGGGTGACCATGAGCATTCAGCGCGCGATTAACAACGTGCAAAGCCGCATGCAAGATGGTTTGGCATTGTTGGCTACCGTGGGTTCTACAGCACCGTTCGTGGGCTTGTTCGGTACGGTTTGGGGTATTTACAACGCCTTGGTCAAGATTGGTATGTCAGGCCAAGCCAGTATCGACAAAGTGGCAGGCCCTGTGGGTGAGTCACTCATCATGACGGCCATCGGTTTGGCTGTGGCTGTGCCTGCAGTGCTGGGCTACAACTGGTTGGTGCGTCGCAACAAGTCAGCCATGGAAGATGTGAACGCTTTCGGCTCCGACCTGCACTCTGTGCTTCTCGGCACCAACAACAAGTAATCAGGAGCCACCCTCATGGCCATGAACGTTGGATCGGATGCAGATGACGAGATCATCAGCGCGATCAATACCACCCCCTTAGTGGACGTGATGTTGGTGTTGCTGATCATCTTCTTGATCACCATCCCCGTGGTGACGACGTCGGTGAAGGTGGATCTCCCTAAAGAGAAAAACCTGATCCGAGAAACCAAGCCAGAAAACGTAATTATTTCGGTGAACGCACAGGGCAATATTTACCTGTACGACACACCGATTAAGAACTCTGCTGATTTGGTCGACCGCATAAAAACTTTTGCGGTGAAAGACCCTCAACCCGAAGTGCAAATTCGCGGCGACGCGCGCAGTGATTTTGAATCTGTCGGTCGCGTGATGTATGCCGTGCAGCGTGCAGGCATTGTCAAGGTCGGTTTCATCACCGAGCCGAACTGACCTAAGGAGCTAAACATGGGAATGAATATCGGCCAAGGATCAGGCAGCGGTGAACCCGAAGTGATGATGGACATCAACACCACGCCTTTGATTGATGTGATGTTGGTGCTGTTGATCATGTTGATCATCACCATCCCCGCGCAGTTGCACAGCGTGAACTTGGACATGCCGGTGTCCAAGCCCCGCACCAAGAAGGTCGACCCTGTGGTGATCAAGATTGATGTGGACGCCAACAGCGTGATCAATTGGAATGGGAAGCCTTTGGCAACGCGCGCAGACTTGGATCTCAAGCTACAAGAGGCGACCAAGATGGACCCACAACCAGAGTTGCATTTACGCTCGCACGCCAAAGCCAAATACGAGGCTGTGGCGGCTGTGATGGCCAATGCGCAGCGTTTGGGTTTGAATAAGCTCGGCATCGTTGGATCTGAGCAGTTTGTGAATTAATTTCTTCAAGGTTTCTTTAAGAGGGAAACCCTTTGCCTCTTCCCTCACCGGAAGAGGCATTTTTTTAAGGAGTGTGCAAATGACAACATCATGGAAAAAATTGTTTGCATTGAGCGTGTTGGGTGTGGCCTTGCATTCGGTGGCG
>JACCDG010065612.1_pt1 | contig 20744 bp, 13 predicted proteins | sample 7442471 | NCBI WGS metagenome assembly JACCDG01 (sample SAMN15323444, study PRJNA562643) | freshwater metagenome | isolation source: river surface water | place: USA:Blue River Watershed | collected 2017-08-17 | reverse complement strand
TTATCCACCACTCCATCACCGTAGCCTATCCCGATTCCCTTGTATGGAATTCCTTTTTGATCAATGGCCTCAATAATGTCAGTGGTCAACGGATTATCGATGGAGTCTTCGTCTTGGTAGGGCCCTTCAAAAAAGTCAACACCTACTGCAGGCGGACTCGCGCCATAACCTGGAGACAATCCCGTTGGATTATCCACTGCTGGCCCATTGTATCCATAACCCAAACCGCGTTGAACATCACATCCCACGTAATCATCGGTATGACCACCGACATCACAATCAATCCATGTTCCGAAATATGTCTCTGTCAATGTTTGCGTTCCTTGGTTGATCAAAACATAATTGTAAAAAGTCATGTTGTTGATCTCGTCATTGGTATTAAATGCAAAAGCCTGTGCGCGAATTTCCATACCAATCGGTTGACCTTGCGACTCTGTGTGCGCATTGCCTTTGTCATTGAAAACCCAGTAATAGTTTACATCACCGTATAGTGGAACAATATCCTCTCGCTTTCTACCTGCGCAATTGATTTCTCTTGTAAAATCAAACCAAGGGTAGTCACCATTTTGCGGCATGTACACTCCGTCTTGATCATAATCATAGAAAGGCGCGATGTACAAATCCTGACCAGCAGCAGTATTGCCCATTGCAGGATAATTGTAGAAATAACTTGGGATGGCATAAGGTCCTCCCATGGATTCTTCTGGATTACAACCCGGCGTATTGGCACACTCGAAAAACTGTCGGTGACGTTGCGCATCTTGGCGGTATGAAACGTAAAAACGATCCCATTGCTCGCAATTCGCTTCATTGGTAGAGGCGGTTCCATCATTGGTCAAAGGACCTGGCCAATAATCGTTTCCATCGTAACGATACAGAATGGCCGCCATCTTCAATTGTTGATCAGGAGAAATTCCCCCCATCCACAACGATCCAGCAAATAAAACAGAGGTATTGCCCTCTTTGGGAACAAAATAATGCGAACGCCCATTGGCCCTGTCTTGCCACAGCGAACCCCCTGTCTCAATCAATGCGCTAACGTTGTTCCATTCCAAATCACGGAGACCAGTAGCAGGAACACAAGCCGCGGCCTTAAGCGTCTCAACATTCTCAACACTCCTTCGCCTCGGCAACACTTTTCCATAGGTAACCAAATCCGAATGACCCTGACCCCAGGCTTGGCCCAAGATTATCGTCAAAAAAATGAATATCAAATTTCTATGCATGTCAAATCTTCTGTGTAGTACAAATATCCTTTTACAGGACGTTTCCAAATATCGGTTAAAACACGTATATAACTCGCTACTTGCTCTTGATGTTCTGTTTTCTTCTTTCCTGTTTTGAAGTCGATCAAAATAACCTTTTCATCGTCCACACAAAATGCATCAGGTCTTAATTCGCTAGATTGCTCAAGCAACAAAGGTTGCTCTATAAACCAACGTCCATTCAATGATTGCCATCCCGTCAATTGACCTTGTGCCATCATTTTTATCTCCAAACTCTTCAGCGCATCCATCTCTTCAGATGTCCATTGAAAACCCCGAATGTTGAGGTATTCCGATACATCATCTCCTTTCTTGTTTAGTAACAATGCTTGAAGAAATGCGTGATACAACTCTCCTTTCTTGCGAGCTCCGGAGAACTTCTCACCCAATTGCCGTTTGGTGGCGGAGTAACGAATGCGAATGGCTCGTGATTTTTCTGACTTATCGAGTTCTTCAATCAAAACTTCCTTTTCCTCCCTTTTCTCTAACACAGCGGCATGATCTTCTCCAAAAATCCATTTCTTCTCTGACTTCTCTGTGCCATTTTCTTGCATCAGCCTAACCAACAAATGTGTAATCATGGCTTCCCAATTCAATTCCGTCTTGGGACCCTCACTCACTCCGCCTTTGTCTTCTTGAATAATGTACAATCGCTGTACAGCGCGGGTTTGGGCCACATACATTAAATTCAAATCATCCAAAACCGATTCTTCAAATTCTTCAGAAAAAGCATCTGGGTGATAATATTTGGGAGCACCACCACTGAATCGAAGCATTGCATCTTTGATCGGTACGCGGTCGTCATTCACAGGAACCCAAATTTGCTGATGGGGTTTCTTGGTAGCGAAACGAGGGTAAATAACAATGGGAAATTCCAAACCTTTGGATCGGTGCACTGTCATGATCTGCACTGCTTCCGCACTTACTTGGCTATTGATGCAAAGTTTGGTTTTCGCCTTGTCCCACCAACGAACCAATTCAGAAGGATAGTATCCCCAGATTTGTGACTTTTGTGACAACTGATCCAACAAATACTCTACGTACTCATCGACATCGACCCCCATAATGGAAATGACCAATCTTGCGATGTCATATGCTGACGAACCTGACATCCAACGCAAAGGCAATTCCAACTTCCATTGCGTTAAAACCTCAGAAATCTCTGAAAGTTCAAATCGCACTGAACCATCCTTTCTGGTCTTCTCTATCATGGATGCAAGCAAGGCTTGATGGCGAGAAAACTCAGAAGGAAAAACTTCGGCAATGGAACGAATCAAATCGAAACGATAAAACAATTCTTTGGGCTGAGCCAAATAAATCAAGTAGGCCATGATCAATCTCACTTTGGGAGATTGCGCCAATAAAAAACTATCCTGTGTATTGATTGGTATCTGCGCGGCTTTCAACGCTTGGGCTATAGGACTTGCATCCGATTTTCCCTTTCTGGTCAATATGGCAATATCAGAAAGAGAGTATCCTTTTTGCTGACATTCTTGAACTACAGCAACCAGATCAGCAATCATCAATTCGCGCGTATCTTCTTCTTGTTGAAATACATGATAATGAACTGAACCTGGATGCTGATTTCTATCTTGCTGCTCTTGACCTTCGTATACCGCGCGCATCATAGGTGTCATTTCCGCACTTAACGTTTCAAATACTTTGTTGTTGAACAAAACAACATTCTTGAAACTTCTAAAATTGGCTTCCAAATGAAGAGGTCGATAACTGCTATTAACCAAATTCTCCAATCCCAATAAACCATCGTTCATCGGAACTTTGGGCAATTGAACAAACTGCTTGACATCTCCATTTCGCCATCTGTAAATGCTTTGCTTACCATCTCCCACAACAAATACTTCGCCACCCTTAGATAGGCTTTGATGAACCAATGGCAAGAAATTTTTCCATTGCAATTGTGAGGTATCTTGAAACTCATCAAACAACAAATCATCAAATCTTTCGCCTACCTTCTCGTAAATAAATGGTGTGGGATTGTCTATGATCACCTTGGAAATGACTTGATGAAAATCCTGAATCATCAAGAAATTGCGCTCCAATTTTAATTCCTCTGCTACATCGTGCAGGTAGTGCACGAGGCCCAAAGCATAAAAATTAGCAATCCATTTATCAAGCAAATAATAGGTTTTGATTTCTTCACTTCGGTACCATTCCCATAAAGACAAAACTTGCTGATTAATTTCAGCCGTATTTTGCTCAAACGCATCTTTGATTGCGCTTTTTCCCTTGATCTTGGTCCAAGATGATTCCATGGCACCTACCCATCTTGATGAAAGATCTTCGGCCATAAAGGGATTGTCTTTGTCACTTACTACAACAAATTCAGACAGCAACTTCAGCTTTTTATAGGGCTGACCACTGTAGTAATGGTGATCTTGAATTTCTGTTGAGCAAGCCTCAAGTAATTCGACAGCACGCTTGGCAATATCGGTGGGTTTCTTGGCCAACTGTGCGCGCCATTTGATCAAGGTTTCAAAGACCTTTGAAAAATCATCCAAGGTTAAGCCCTCTTGCCTTGCCAATGCTTCCATCCCCTTTTCGGTGTACATGGTCTTCGCAAATTCCAGCATCACTGTCTTGGGGTTCCAAGACTTTCCTTCTTCCATTTGGAACTGCACCAATTTCTTGAGGTAACCTGTAATGCTGTCCACCTTTCCAGTTTGATCTAGACAACGATCCACCACCTCTTCCAAAACACGATCGACATCCATTTCGATTTCAAAATCAGGGTGCATCCACAAATCACGCGCGAAAGATCTAACAATGCGGTGAATGAAGGCATCGATGGTCGAGACCGCAAATCTGTGGTAATGGTGCAAAATATGGGTCAAGGTCTTTTGCGCGCGCTCTTCCAATGCATACGGATCTATACCCAGATCAGTGGCAATTTCTTGAAACAAACCATAGGCCCCGTCTTTGGGAGTCAATTTTGTTCCGTGCGAAAAATCATGCAAGCGATCCAAAATACGCTTTTTCATTTCCGCGGCTGCGTTATTGGTAAAGGTTATGGCCAATATACGAGCATATCGATCTGGGTGATCTTCACGCAAACACAACCGCAAATATTGCTTGACCAAATTGTAGGTTTTTCCACTTCCTGCCGAACTGCGACAAACCCAAAACTGAGGTGTTAAGTCTCTCATCCCAACGAAAATAATTGACATTGTGACGCGTTTAACAGATAGTTATCCAATGTTGATATAATTTTAGAGTATGAATAAGTTTCGTCTTCTTATTGGATTGCTGTTGTTAAGCATAACGCTTACACAATGTAGTGCATGCAAGGAACCACAAGAACCAGATGAAAATCTTAAAGCAACGTACATCGTTCATTGGGTGACGCACTTTGGCGATGACGATTTGATGCAAGGTCAAACATATCGCGATGCGTTCAACCGCCGACTGCTTTTGGAAGACCTTCGCGGTTATATCAGCGAAGTAAAATTGATTGATGAAAATGACAGCGCAATTGTGCTGAAAGACTTTGCCTTGATGAACTGGTTTGCGGATCCTACGATTTCTGTTTCGGCACAATCTGCAAAAATTAAAGCGCTTCAATTTTCATTGGGTATTCCTGCTGCTTACAATACATCCGTGGATCCGACAACCTATCCCAACGCCCATCCGTTATCAGTTGCTGGTGCCGCAGGGATGTTTTGGACTTGGAACACGGGCTATATTTTTTATCAGCTCAATGGCAAGTGTGATCTCAGCGGATCGGAAAACCAACCGCTCATCGATCCCATAGCCTACCATTGCGGCGATGATACCTTGTACCGCACCTTGACATTTGACATTCCTGATTTTACTGTAAAAGCCGGCGAAGCCTACCAAATCAATATTGACTTTGATGCCCAAAAATGTTTTTGGAATTCAAACGACACCATGGACTTGGATGTAGATTACCTGACACATACCAGTGGCAATTTGCCGTTGGCCATTCGTGCCATGGACTTGTATCAAAGTGCATTTTCCATTCCTTGATGAAGAATCAAATTTGGTTCTTTTTGCTGTTGATATTCGGGGCTTGTCAAAATCAACCCCAGTGCGACTGCGATAACCAATTGGCCAAATTTAGAAGTTACAAAATTCTTCCCCCACCCGTTGTCCCTAAGGACAATCCGTTTACATTTTGTAGCATCGAACTGGGACGTAAACTCTTTTATGATTCGCGACTTTCCAGTGATGGTCAAACCTCTTGTGGTAGCTGTCATGCCTTGGTGATGGCTTTTACAGATGGGCAACCCACTGCGGTTGGCGCACATGGAAAGAAAGGAAACAGAAATTCCCCTACACTTTTCAATTTGGCTTGGTCGCCTTATTTCATGATGGAAGGTGGAGTAAAAACACTCGAACTTCAAGGTTTAGCGCCGTTATTGACTGCACATGAAATGATGGGCAATCCGCTGGCGCTCTCGAATGATATTCTTCAAGACAGCTGTTACCAGCGCATGAGCCAAAAAGCATACAATCGTCCGTTGGATTATTTTGTTGTAGTGCGCGCACTGGCCCATTTTCAGCGAAGTCTTATCTGTCTAGATAGTCACTTTGATCGCGTCATGTACCACAAAACTGAAAAGTTTACACCGGCAGAAGAAAGGGGTTGGAAGATTTTCAACTCGGCTCAAACAAAATGCGTCCAATGCCATCAACCCCCACTCTTCACCGACTTTGGATTCTACGACATCGGTCTCACAGACACCATGGACCAGGGCAAAGAGAGAGAATCATATCGGAAAACAGATCGATATAAATTCAAAACGCCTACCCTCCGCAACATTGAGCTTACGCCGCCCTATTTCCACAATGGTCAAATAGATCGATTAGAAGAGGTCATTGAATTCTACAATCGAGGTGGTGATGCAAATAGAACGAACCAGGACGCCAGAATTCATGAATTGAATTTGAATGAAAATGAAAAAAAAGACTTGTTAATTTTCCTTCAAACTCTGACGGATTGGAATGCTGTTCAAAATAAAAGGTGGTTACCTTTGTAAGCATGAGGCTCAAAAACTCAAATTGGATATTGATCATCGTCCTGCTCATGGTGGCAGTGGGATGTCGATATGACGTTTTGGAAGATGATCCCAAGCAGGAGGAAATTGATGATTTCAGCAATACCCAACCTTACCCACTACAAATACCACCTTTCTTTCCACCGATGGATATCCCATCTGACAACCCACTTACTGTACAGTCAGTAAATTTGGGAAGGTATCTTTTTTGGGAAAAAAAACTTAGCCTAGACAATTCTATTTCATGTGGAAGTTGCCACACACCCGAACACAATTTTTCAGACAGCAATCCCTTTTCAGCCGGTGTAGGTGGAACGTTGGGCAATCGACAATCGATGCCCTTGATCAATTTGGGTTGGGCAAGGTATTTCTTCTGGGACGGTAGGCATTCCTCGTTGGAAACGCAAATACTTGAGCCCGTAGAAAATCCCATTGAGATGCATGAAGACTGGGACAATGTGATTGATAAATTGGCTTTAGACACCTTGTATCCACCATTGTTCAAAGCCGCATTTGGGACATCCACCATTACCAAAAAACGCGCTGCGAAAGCCATAGCAAGTTTCATCCGAACGATGGTCAGCGCAGGGTCTAAGTTTGACAAACAGCGCATTGGACAATACGCATTTACAGATGAGGAATACAGAGGATTTGTACTTTATACCACCGAGGGAGGAAGTCCAGATCAAGTTCCTGGAGGATCATTTGGCGCGGATTGTTTTCATTGCCATGGGTTTGGTGATATGCAAATGACCGATGGTTTGTTTCACAACAACGGACTCGATTTTCATTTTCAAGCTGACCCCGGCAGATTCATGGCCACCTTCAATCCATTGGATAGTGGCAAGTTCAAGACACCCACATTGAGAAACATTGAATTCTCTGCACCCTACATGCACGATGGACGTTTTCAAACTTTGCAAGAAGTAATTGAGCATTACAATTCAGGAGGACATCCCTCCACAACCATTGACTCGTTCATGAAATTTACTTCAGGAGGATTGCAACTTACCGAAACAGCAAAAAATGATTTGATTGCATTTTTAAAATGCTTATCCGACACTGCCTATTTGCACAACCCCGCATACAGAGATCCCCATGAATGATGAATACAAAAAATGGTTGGACAAAGGACGTGCTGACCGAAAGGTGAACAAAAAATGGTTGTTGAATCAAAAGTCAAATAGAAAATTAGACGAGCAATTTCATGGTCAACATGAGGAGATGTTTGCCAAGGTTGATTGCTTGGATTGCGCCAATTGTTGCAAAACCACCAGTCCCATTTTCAGAGACATCGACATCGAACGAATTGCGCAGCATCTGCGTATTCGTCCTTCTGAACTCACCCAAAAATATTTGCACATTGACGAAGATGGCGATTGGGTTTTGAATCAATCCCCGTGTACATTTTTGGATGAAGAAAACAAGTGCCGCATTTATGAGGTTCGACCTAAAGCGTGCAGAGAATACCCCCACACGGACAGAAAAAACATGTCACAAATTTTGGATCTAACCTACCGAAATACGTTGGTTTGTCCTGTAGTTGCCAAAATTGTAGAGAACATCAAAAGCCAATCTTAACATCCCAAGGCTAAAAACCTTCTTTTTTTACCTCAATTTCTCAACCTTTTTGATGGACCTTCGTATACAACATATGAGAGTTCTATTGGTATTGATATTGGGGATGATCGCTTTGAATAGCTATGCTCAGCCTTGTCCCAAAGTATTGGACAACGAAGGGGATGCCTCTTCCAATCCATACTGGTACAGTTGTTCTGGAGGCGATTTCACTTTTAATCTCCAAACCTTAAGCAACTGGGGAGATGTAACGGTGAACTGGGGTGACGGAACAGCTAGCCAATCCATCGCTGCCTTCAACTCAGGTAGCATTGTGCCCCATGTATATGCCGTGGCAGTAGACACTTTTGTGGTGACCATCTCTCAGGTCTCCTCTTCTTGCGTGGTTACTGGGGTAGTTGTTATGGAACAGCCCACCGCCGCATCCATCCAAATACCCTTTGGCTTCGATACCCAAGCCTGTGTTCCCGCGAGTTTGTTTTTCACCAACAGCAGCACCAATGTTTCCGCCACTACCGTTTTTGAATGGGACTTTGGCGATGGACAAACCGCTACATTTGATGCTACAAACTTGGGACAAACCGTAGAACATTTCTACGAGCCTGGTACGGTGAACTGCGAAACCGAAGTCACCTTAACAGCAGAAAACTATTGCAATGCCTTGCAAGGCAATCCTTCAATCGCGACTTTCAATCCCATCCATTTGTGGGACAAAGACCAACCCAACATCGCTACTTCCAACATCACCAAATGTTATCCTGACACTACTTTTTCTTTCACCAATTCGGGAACAAGAAACTGCTACAACCAAGGAAACATCTACCCTCGCTTGCTGCAATGGACCTTTGGAACACAAGCCGAAGTGGGATCAAACACCACGACACCTTGGTATCCGTTTCCGCCCAATACTCCCCGTACTGCGGCATTTCCCGGCATTGGAGATTACACCATCATCTTATTGGACAGCAGCTATTGTGGCATCGCTTCTGATACGCAAATAGTACACATTGTTGCTCCTCCCATTGCTGAGTTCAGCATTGCGCAAGACACCGTGTGTGTAGGTCAAAACGTAACCTTCACACCATTGAATACAGGTGGAAATACTTACGCATGGAACTTCAATGGTACATGGACAACATTCCCATCAGGCCCGGTGAATTATTCCTTCGCAGCTGCGGGAACTTATACTGTGCAATTCAGAATCAGCGAATCCACTTCACCTCAATCTTGCGTAGATGAAGTCTCGCACACCATCATTGTTTTGCCAGCGCCCAGCGCAACCATCACTTACACCAATGATGTAGGTTGTGATTCATTACAAGTTACATTTGGGCAAACCTCAGTGGGTAGTCCCACCTCTTTCCAATGGGATTTTGACAATGGCCAAACCTTTACGGGTCCCAATCCTCCTACTCAATGGTTCATTGGTGGTGGTCAGTACGATGTGGTGCTAAACGTAGCTGCCAACAATGGCTGTGTGGGAACTGCGACCAAAACAATCACGATCAATGACACGCCAACCGCAGGATTCAGCGTTTCCAATCCTTGTGTGGGTCAAACTGTCACTTTCAACCAAGAAAGCACCGGTAATCCTTCCAACTACAATTGGGTTTTTGGTAATACGTTAACATCAACACAATCTTCTCCTACGACCACTTACAATACTGCAGGTGATTACAACGTTCGATTGATTGCACGACGCGGAACTTGTCGCGATACCTTGTATCAAACCATCACTGTTTATGCATTGCCCACTGCTCAGTTTACGAGTTCGGTCTCTAGCGGTTGTAGCCCCTTGTTGGTTGATTTTACCAACGCCTCCACCGGTGCTGTTTCCTATTCATGGAATTTTGGTGATACCCAAACAGATACCCTTGTCAATACGAGTCATACTTTTTATGCATTGGGCAGTACCAACCCCACGTACAACATTCAATTGACCGCCACTTCTGAGTATGGCTGTTCACATACAGTGAGTCATCCTGTTACAGTAATTGCAGGAGCATTGGCCGACTTTCATTTGGAAAACGCTACGCCCACTTGCAGTCCACAAGCTGTATCCTTTGTGAATGATTCGCAAAACGCGGAGAGCTACGAGTGGAACTTTAATGACAGTCAAACGAGCACAGATGTCAACCCAGACCATGTCTTCAATGCAACTGGAGTGAACGTTGTCTTTTATGACGTACAATTAATCGCCTATTCAAGCGGTGCATGCCACGATACTACCACGCAATCGGTTGCGGTATTCCCTTCACCCAACTTCAACATTTCCACTGAAAACTTATCTGGTTGCAGTCCGCTTACGGTAAGCATGCCCTTTGTCTTGGGAGCAACTCAATTTCAATGGAACTTCGGAGATGGCGGTACGTCAACGCTTCCGCAACCCCAGCATACATTTGTTAGTCCAAATGGTTTGCCTGTTACCTACAACATCCAATTGATAGCGCGATCTCCATTTGGATGTTACGATACACTCCAGTCTACTATCGATGTGGCTGGCGCTCCCACCGCCAATTTCAATATCAACTTGAACCAAGCCTGTGAACCCGCTGTGATCGAAGTATACAATACGAGCAGCAACGGCACAGAATTTACTTGGAATTGGGGAGATGGGACATCTGTTACTTCTAATGAAGATACCTTAACGCACACTTTCTCCAACCCAGATGACTTTGTTCATTACTACAACATCACTTTAAGCACATCATCTGTCAATGGGTGTTCTAGCACGGCAACGGAAAACTTCACCTTGTATCCTGAAGTGCAAGCGGATTTCAGCGTCATGAATCCTTCGCAGAATTGTTCACCTTTTGCTGCAGCTTTTCAAAACAACTCAACCGCTGCACAAAACTACCAATGGACTTTTGGTGATGGCAGTACCACAACAGAGGCGCAACCCAACGACACTTACTTATCAGGATTGTACAGCGATACCACTTACACTGCTCAATTGATCGCCAACTCTAACTTTGGCTGCACCGATACGGCATGGCAAACCATCGCGGTTGACTTCACACCCACTTCCATATTCACCATGCCCAGCTCAGAAGGATGTGAACCTGCCACCGTTACTTTTGTCAATCAAAGTACAGGAAACTTATTGGCCACTTGGAATTGGGGAGATGGCATCATCGATGCTACGAATGCTGATACATTGGTGCATGTATATGCCAACCCCGACAATCTGACCCATGTATACAACATTGCTTTGACCGTAGCTACTGCGGGAGGTTGTTCCAATACCAGTACCCAAACCTTCACCATGTATCCCGAAGTTACTGCCGACTTTTCGGTGATCAACTCTGGCGAAAACTGTGCTCCTTTCAATGCTGGATTCCAAAACAATTCCATCGCTGCAGATCAATACGTTTGGACATTTGGCGACGGAACAGGTTCAACATTAAATAGCCCTACGCACACCTACGCGAATCCCATTTACCAGGACACCACCTACCAAGTGATGCTTGTTGCACTTTCAAACGAAGGTTGTAAAGACACGTTGTACCAAAACATCGATGTGTCCCGAACCCCCGTTGCTTTCTTTGCCATCACCGATACCTCTGGCTGTTATCCTGTAGCGGTTACCTTGGATAACGGTAGTGTTGGTGCAGACAGCTATTCTTGGAATTATGGCACAGGAGAAACCAGCATCAACCAAGAAGATGTGCACGTGCACAACTTCTTCAACCTTACAGCTAATCCTGTCGTCAACAATATCACGTTGACTGCTATGACAACCTCCGGTTGTTATGATCACTATACTTTACCCATCACCATCCCAGCTGGAATTGAAGCCGATTTCACCTACAATCCTGAAGGTTGTTCGCCATTCAATAGTCAGTTTTTAAACCAAAGCAATGGTGCCAATACCTACCAATGGGACTTTGGAGATGGCACACAATCCACTGCCGTCAACCCTGCACATGTGTTTACAACTGCAGGCCTAGACACATTTTATACAGTAACGCTCACTGCCTTCAACATCTTCGGTTGTTCACATACATTGAGCCAAACCATCCATGTTTATCCTGTTCCTGTAGCAGGAATAACCGCTGCACCCAATCCTCAAACTTGGCCACAGCCTGTTGCATTTCAAAACAACTCCAATAGCCAATTGCTCACCAACTACATTTGGGATTTGGGCGATGGAACCTTGATCAATGCTGAAGAAGCTGGTGATCATAACTATGCGACATGGGGCAATTATAGTGTGCTCTTGCTTGCCAGCAATGGACATTGTAGCGACACCGCCTATACCACTGTCAACATTCTAGCACCTGATCCTGTAGCAGGATTTATCGGTGATAGTATCGGTTGCGCGCCATTGATTGTCGCATTTCAAGACACCTCCATGTTTGCACAAGGCTGGTTGTGGGATTTTGGTGATGGCGGCGCTTCTATCAATAGCAGTCCTGTTCATGTGTTTGACATACCTGGCACCTACGACATTCGATTGGTGGTGATTGGTTACAACGGCACGATGGACACTGCAACGCATTACATGGCGGTGACTGTTCATCCACGCGCTGAAGCTGCCTTTACTGTAACTCCGGAGCAAGTAGTGATTCCGCAACAACCAGTGTTCACGGTCAACATCAGCCAAGATGCGCAATATTTTGAGTGGCAATGGGGCGATGGCGATGTGGATACCACCTTCGAACCGACCCACAAATACACGGCCGCAGGCTTGTATGACATTACTTTAATTGCCAACAACGAATTCAATTGCCCCGATACCCTGACGCAATTTGCTGCTGTAAGAGCCATTGGCGGCGGATCATTGGAATTCCCCAACGGTTTCACGCCTTCGCTACGCGGACCGTACGATGGCAATGTAGATGTGACCAGCTATGACAATGATATCTTCTTCCCCAAATTTGAAGGTATCGAAACCTATACGCTTCGCATTTATGACAAATGGGGCGAACTAATTTTTGAATCCAAGGACATTCTAAAAGGATGGGATGGATACTACAGAGAACAAATATGCCAACAAGACGTGTATATTTGGAAAGCCGATGGTATTTTCCAAAATGGACAATCTTACAGCATGGTGGGACAAGTCACATTGATAAGAAAATGATGCAAATGAAAAAACATGTACTTTTTCTCTTACTCGCTTTGAGTTGTGGACTAACGACTTGGTCGCAAGATCAACAGTTCACGCAATTCTACGCGGTACCAACGGTTATGAATCCAGCATTTGCTGGAGCCAGCCTCCAATCACGTTTCGCGATGCAGTATCGCAACCAATGGTTGGGCATTCCCAAAGGATACCGAAGCTATGTTGCTTCTTTTGATTCCTATATCAATGCCATGAAAAGTGGAATCGGTGTGGTTATTCAAAAGGACGCAGCAGGAATTGGTAATTTATCTCGAAGCTCAGTATCGTTGCAATACGCATACGAGACGCGCATCAAGAAAAATTGGTATATCCGTCCCGCGATACAATTGGGCTTGGGATCGCGCAGTGTGAATTTCAACGACCTTACTTTTTATGACCAATTGATTCGTGACAATGCTTCATCAACATTGGAAACCTACCCAGGTGCCTCTACCCAATTCTTTGATACAGGCGCTGGCATTTTGGTATATGGTCCCGATTTGTGGTTTGGTGCATCTGCCATGCATTTGAATACACCGGATGAAAGTTTATTTGAAACCAATAGCTCGACGATTCCCGTTCGCTACGCGATGCATGGAGGAAAAAGATTCCGCATCAAAGGACATTCGTTAGGTAGATTGGATCACCATATTTTAATAGCTGCGAACTACATGTCACAAGGAAAGTTTGATCAGTTGGATTTGGGATTTTCTTACGAATTTAAACCTTTGTTCATCGGACTTTGGTACCGCGGATTGCCAGTAAAATCTAACGGATATGGATTGCCGAATCGTGATGCCATGGCCTTCTTGGTGGGTGTGCAAACCGGTCCTTACAATATTGGTTACAGCTACGATGTTACACTTTCATCCTTGGGAGCCGGTAATACTGCTGGAGCGCATGAGTTGACACTTTCCTACAATCTCGCTGTGAAAGTAAAGTCCAAGCGAAAGATTGTTCCTTGCGCCGCTTTCTAAAAGTTGTTTTATAAGATATTCACCTCACGTTCCAAAGTGATGTGGAATCGCTTCGCAATGTCCTCGACAATTTGCGTGGACAATGCATATACTTCGCTACCTGTTGCTGTCCCGAAGTTGACCAACACAAGTGCTTGTTTTTCATTAACGCCGCAGGTTTCTGCTTTGTAGCCTTTCCAACCTGCTTGTTCTATCAACCATCCCGCCGGAACTTTTACTTTGCCCGCACCTGCAGGATAACTCGGAATCGAAGGAAACTCCTCTTTGACTTGTAGATACAATGATTCATCGATGACCGGATTTTTGAAGAAGCTACCCGCATTACCTAAAACTTTGGGATCGGGTAACTTGGACTGACGGATGTTGATCACCGATTGACTGATACCTTCCAATGATGGTGAAGTATAACCCAATCGCTCCATCTCCTTTTGTATATCACCGTACTGGGTATTCCAAATCGGTTGCTTGCGCAATTGAAAAGTAACCGAAAGAATAATCCACTTGCCCTTCTCCTCATTTTTAAAAACGCTATCGCGATAGCCAAACGCACAAGCTTGGTGATCAAATGATCTGATCTCACCTGATTCTACATGCATGGCATCCAATGAAAAAAATACATCTTTGATTTCGACACCATATGCACCAATGTTCTGAATGGGGCATGCACCAACAGATCCAGGAATAAGACTTAAATTTTCTACACCTGCCCATTGGTTCTGAATACAATGCATAACAAACGAATGCCACACCTCACCTGCGTGGGACTTCACCCACACAAACGTGTCATCTTGATTCACCAACTCTATACCAGACAAGCGATTCAACAACACAACGCCATCAAAATCTTGCGTAAACAACACATTGCTTCCACCACCCAAAATCAATCTGGGCAATGTCTTCCAGCGTTCGTCTTGGATTGCTTCGCGAATATCCGCTACAGAATCACACTCCACCATCCACTGCGCACTCACGGCTACACCAAATGTGTTGTAAGGCTTTAAATCTGCATTTGCTATCCAATTCATCATGTTCCGAATGTCGCTCAATTTTTGTTCGCTATTGTTACGTCTTGAAAAAATTCATCCACGGAAATCTCAACAATATTTCCTTGCACGTTTTGCAACAAATCATGCAAATACCAACGCTCAGGCAATGTTCCCGCGGTCCAATCTTGGCGCAGCCATTGACTGCCAATGCGCTGGTACTCGATAACTTGTAATTCTGATACAACGTGATAATAATTGCTTCCTGAAATAGTTTTTAAGAAGCGTGGAAATTTTTCAACCATTTGACAAAGATGAAATAGAAAGCATATCTTGTGCAAATGATGACTCCTTTTTTGAAACAATTTGCCGCAGATTTGATCAAAGCCCATGGTCCGATGCTTGCCGATGTCCACATTGTCGTTCCAGGAAAACGTGCTGCGCTTTTTCTAAAAAAGCATCTATATGATTTGCATCAAGGCCCTGTGCTATCTCCTGAAATCATGACACTTCCAGAATGGTTTCAAAAAATTGGTCAACAAAAAAACATCACCTCTTTTGAATCTACCTTGCTCCTTTACCAATGCTACATCCAAACGGTAAAGGACCCTGAAGATTTTCAAACCTTCATGAAATGGGCTGGCCACGCGATGAACGACTTCAACGATGTCAATCAATACTTAGTGGATCATGCCTTATTATTTCAAAACATCAAAGACATCAAAGCCATTGACTCTTGGAGCTTGCACCAAGAACCCCTGTCTGAAGTTCAAGAGAAGTTTCTTCAGTTTTGGGATGAGCTCGGCGACTTGTATCGTGCCTTTGAAATTGAGGCGCAAAATCAAAAAAAATGGAATTACGCACAGCTCACCCGACAGTTGGCAGAAAAGAAATTGGCATTGCACTCCGATGCCACACATACCTATTTCGTTGGACTATCTCGCCTTACGCCAGCCGAAGAAAAAGTAATCGAGCATTTTAAAAAAGCCCATACAGAAGTACAAATCATTTGGGATGCTGATCCTTACTACGTCAATAATCCATCACACGAAGCGGGTCAATATTTTCAGCAGAAAATTAAAAAAGGAGAATCCGTTGCCATGCAAGATTGCATGCAACAAGGAGTAAGAAAAGTATCCATCTGGAAATCCAATACCGCACTTGGTGGCGCAGCCATATTGGCCAAAAGACTGTCAGAACTCAACGCCAAAGAAAGAGAAGAAACTGTTGTGGTCATTACAGACAACAACTCGCTACTTCCCATCATTACCCACTTGGATACAGAACTCCCCATTAACGTCGCCATTGGTTGGCCATTGAAATTATCCGGGGTTTATCAACTCTTTTTGTCCTACATACACTTTTGTATCAAAACACAAAGACAATCCAGGATTTACCACAAAGATCTTTTGCAGTGGATTGAACAACCTGTCCTTAGAAAAATTACCGATCCGTGGAGAAATGATGTGCTCAAGACCTTGATCGACAAGAAGCGCGCTTACTTCACCTCAGAAGAATTGTGGTCGTGGATGAAAGAAAAATCTTCCGCCACTCTTTTCGAAAATTTCCTTCCTTTCATTGCCATCAATGACCAAGATTCCAAGAGCATCGTTTCAAAAATGAATCACTTGTGCGCCCTAATTTTGGATGACGACTCCCTTGATGATATCACGCGAGAATGTGCACTGCAATGGCAAGAAAAATGGGAGAAGTTGGAACCCGCACATGATCAATATAAATTTCTCCAAACCACGGAGGCGCTGGAGATATTGATTCAACACGTTATTTCGAAAGAGTCCATTGCCCTTGAAGGTGAGCCCTTGGAGGGATTACAAATCATCGGGATGATTGAAACCCGTGCGCTGGATTTCAAGAAAGTGATATTCAGTCACGCTACTGAAGAATCGATGCCGGGCCAGAGTCAGATGCAAACTTTGATTCCTTTCGAATTGCGCAAGGCATTTGAAATGCCAATGCCTGGCGACCGCGAGGCGAGTTATGCCTACAACTTCTACCGATTGATTCAACGTGCCGAGGAAATTGAATTCTATTATCCAACAACAACTTCTGATTTTAGGTCCGTTGAAAGAAGTCGATACATTCAACAGCTCGAATGGGAATGGCCACTTTACCATTCATCTGTCCAGTTCAACACCCAAACCATTTCACTTCCAGGGTCGCAAGATTTGGACTTTGAGGAAATCATCACCGCAGACGCATTTTCCAAAAAGCAATTGCTCGGTCAATTCAAAAATGGTTTGAGTCCATCCGCCATCAATCGATACTTGTCTTGTCCATTGGATTATTACTATCGATACGTACTCGGCATAGGTGAGATCAATGAATTGGAAGAACAAGTGGATTCAGCAGGCATGGGAACCATTGTTCATGCTGTTCTTGAGAAATGGCATGAACCACATCTGAACACCGCACTGACCTTACAAAACATTCAGCAGTGGCGCTCCGAATTAGATGCTGCTCTGCTCAAGGAGTTTCAATACAACGACGACAACGTGGTGGTAGAAGGATACAACCTACTGGCCATGGAGGCTGCCAAAAAAATGATTGAGCGTGTATTGAATTACGATGAAGAATTGATTCAATCTGGAAACCCACCGACCATCATTTTCACCGAAAAACAAATGAGTCGCCCACTGACCTTGGACGATGGCACCGAAGTTCTCATCAAAGGAACATTGGATCGTGTTCACATGTCAGGTGGAATATGTCACATTCTCGATTACAAAACCGGGAAAGTGGAAGGCTCCGATCTTTCCATAAGCGAAATTGAAATTGCCAATATTCTCAATGGCAAAAAGGCCAAGCTTACCCAAATTCTGTTGTATGCATGGATGGCCTACAAAGAAGGATTGAGCAGCTTGGACAAATTGCAGGTCGGACTATTTCCCTTGGGCACTGTCGAAGGAAAGCCCCATTGGTTGAAAAACGCGGACCAATTGCTGCATCCCGACTTTATGAAGGATTGGGAAGAAGGAATTCGTCAATTGATCATGAGCATGTTGGAGCGACCCGAGTTTGCCCACCATGAAGAATCGCAGTATTGTCAATTCTGCCGCGGTGCTGGGCACTGATTTCTTATATTTGTGACATGAAGTATTCTCGCATCCTCCTCAAGCTTAGTGGTGAGTCTCTTATGGGAGACAAACAATTTGGAATTGACAATGAAAGATTGATGCAATATGCCCGAGAGATCAAAGAGATTTTTGATGCCGGTGTAGAAGTAGCCATCGTTATTGGAGGTGGAAATATTTTCAGAGGTGTACAAGCCCAACAAGGCGGCATGGAGCGCACACAAGGCGATTACATGGGTATGTTGGCCACGATGATCAACTCTATGGCATTGCAAAGTGCGTTGGAAAGCATCGAGGTTCCAACTCGTTTACAATCTGCCATTGAGATGAAACAAATTGCGGAACCTTTCATTCGCCGCAAGGCTGTGAAGCATTTGGAAGTTGGCCGAGTGGTCATCTTTGGTGCAGGAACTGGGAATCCATTCTTCACTACTGATACAGCAGCTTCTTTGAGAGCCATTGAGATTGAAGCCGATGTGATTTTGAAAGGAACTCGTGTAGATGGAATTTACACGGCAGATCCAGAGAAAGATCCAAGTGCCACCAAGTATGAGCGCGTATCTTTCAATGAAGTTTATGAGAAAGGTTTGAATGTCATGGACATGACCGCATTCACCTTGTGCAATGAAAACAAGTTACCGATTATTGTATTTGACATCAATAAGGTCGGCAATTTGAAGCGCTTGGTCAAAGGAGAAAACGTTGGAACATTGGTTGATTTTTAATACAAAGGAATATGTCAGAAGAAATTGGAATGGCGTTAGAAGAAGCCACAGTAGGCATGAACAAAGCCATAGATCATTTGGAATTTGAATTAAATAAAATTCGCGCAGGCAAGGCAAGTCCTGCGATGTTGGATAGTGTGAAAGTAGATTACTACGGTTCGATGACCCCATTGAAAAATGTAGCCAACGTCAGTACCCCCGACGCACGTACCATTACGGTTCAGGCTTGGGAGAAGCACATGTTGGATGCCATTTCAAAGGCCATCATGGAAGCCAATTTGGGATTGAATCCACAAAACAACGGCGACTTGATTATCATTTCCGTTCCCATGTTAACAGAAGAGCGACGCAGAGATTTGTCCAAGCGTGCACATGGCGAAGGCGAGAATGCCAAGGTGGCCATTCGCAATGCCCGCAAAGAGGCCATTGACTTCATCAAGCAAGCCCAGAAAGACGGACTTCCAGAAGACGAAGCCAAAACCGGCGAAACCAAGGTTCAAGAGTTGACAGACCGTTACAACAAAAAAGTAGAGGAAGTTCTTGCCGCCAAGGACAAGGACATCATGACGATTTAAGAGGTGGATCTGTTTATCGGTGAATCAGTGAATCGGTGAATCAGTAGATCAGTTCTCCCCTCCTGCGCGAAGCGATAGGAGGGGTGGATGCGAAGCAGACGGGGTGGTTTCAGATTCGCCACGTCTGTCACAGATTTTATTTAAGCCGCTTCATCACATCACCCAGCAACTCATCCATGCGTGAAAACGCAAACCACCGCTTGCCCAAATCCTTGAGCGAGGCTCCCAAATGATACAACTCATGACCATCAATGATCAGAAAGCGATCATGAAAATGTTTCTTGACTTTAATTTCAATGGGCGGATATTGGGCGTTATGTTTCTCTAAATCCAAACGCATTTGACTCGTAATTTTCTCGGTATAAACTGCACAACTGACTTCTGGATTTCTTTTCGACAATTGCAAAAAGGTTGTTTCATCAATGTAGTTGTCCAATAAAACAATCGATTTTTTAGCAGAGGCGATGAGTTTACTGCTAAAGACGTAAGCGTCGAATATTTGATTTTCAAAAAAGATACCTGATTGAGGTAAATTCCTTCCCTCCAAAAGTGAATACAATTCATTCATTTGCTCACTATGTGTATTGACTATTCGCTCGACATTGGCTACACGCACCATTAAAACCTCACCTGTAGTATTCGCTCTTTTAAATTCTATAAAGGACTCTATGATATAAATACTGATTTCAGCTGCCATTGCAGATTTCAAAACTGAAGAAACCATTGCGACTCCGAATTCAGTGAAAAGCCATGGGCGCTTGCGCATACCCATTTTTTGAACATTGGATGTCGCATTTTGCGATATCCAATTTTCCATTTCTTGCTTACTCATTTGAAAGCAAAACCGCTCGGGAAAACGATTTAAATTTCTACGAACTTGTTCATTCAATCGAGAAGTGCTAACACCATAAAGTTGAGGAAGATCCGCATCTAACATCACATTCAATCCTCTGACAGTGAAAATCTTTGGTTTTTCTGATTTCCAAACAATTCCTTTTTCCATCCCACAAATCTCATCAGCCCTTCTAGAATATACAACCTATAAATTATGCGCATAAAGGGGATGAGGAGATGAAGGGATGAGGGGATGAAGTTTTTGAGTATTCATTTTCATTCTGTTTCTCTTTCTCGCTCTGTTTCTGTTTCAACCAACCTTCCAGACTTCGCTCCGCTCGTCTGTCCACCCATGCTATCCCTTCGGGCAGGAGGGGAAATTCCGTCGCACCGCGGAGGCCACAACTTCGGTGCGACTTGATTTTTTGTTTCACTTTTTGATCAAGCAAAAAGTGAAAATAGAACGAACAATAAAAACAAAAAGATGATAGTAAACCGCCATAACGATTCACCGCGATGGCGAATGTTTATTCGCCCCGACGGAAAATCAATATTATTCAACGATTAATCTC
>JACCDG011116792.1_pt1 | contig 20746 bp, 17 predicted proteins | sample 7442471 | NCBI WGS metagenome assembly JACCDG01 (sample SAMN15323444, study PRJNA562643) | freshwater metagenome | isolation source: river surface water | place: USA:Blue River Watershed | collected 2017-08-17 | reverse complement strand
GGATATGATAGTGGAAGAATATATTCCTGGACGGGAGATTACGATCGGGATGATCGAGGGTTTTCGAGGCGAACAGCTCTATCATCTTTTGCCAAGCGAGATCAAAAAGCCGGGCAAAATCTGGGACTCAGAGACCAGGCAAAAGGGAGAACATTCTTTCATACCTGTCGGCACGCACATATCAGAGCGCGAGCTCCAGGAGATCGGTCGTACGCTCTTTGGCCACTTTGGTTTGCGACACTATGGCCTCATTGAGCTTGTGGAAAGCCCGAAAGGCCGCTATATACTCGAAGTCGATACTTTGCCGCACCTCCATGAGCATGGCTATTTCTCCCATGCTCTTGCCCGCGTCGGAGCAAACATCAATCATCTCGTAGACCATTTAGTGGGAGTTGCAATTGGGAAAAAATAAGGTAATATAGGGAAATTACGACTGACGAGTTATGAATTATGAGTTGGATAAGAATTCTAATTCGTAATTTTTAATTAGTAATTTGTAATTGAATAACGGGCCGTTAGCTCATCTGGTAGAGCACCTCATTTGCAATGAGGGGGTGGCAGGTTCGAGTCCTGTACGGTCCACTGGTATCCTTATAAAATAAGGCTCAAATAGAAAAAAGGTGACTTTCGAGTCACCTTTTTTGCTACGTCAAGCACCTTATAGTAAAAGAGGTGGTCTAGGTAATTTTTAAATTATAAATAATTTCTAAATAAAAAGTTTTAAAATGTGTAGATGCTGCAACGCTTTTCTGAGTATTTAGTATTTTATTCCTGCTTTTTTGTCACTTTTTGCCACCACCATAATCCTTAAACAGGTAGTAAAAATCTTTAAACAATTGAAATCGCTCTTTTTAAGAAACAATCAAAAGAGCCACTGACATTGTAGGGTGAAGTTTTAACCAATTTAGTTAATAAACCAACTGAATGAAATAAAGGCTTATTGAGCAAAGGTTATGAAAGTAGTATTATTCGGACATGTATTTAAAGAATATAACCATGGAGAACATAGGGCCTATAGACCAGCTCTCTGTTGAATTGCCTTTTGATGAAAATGGAAACCCGAAACCAATAATTTTTGTGGGAGAAAATGGGTCCGGAAAAACTATTTTACAATCCCAAATTATAGACAGTTTCTATGAGATTGGAAGTGGTCTCTTTGATGATGTTGGGAAAACAGATGGCTTAAGTAAGAATTATTATAAAATGTCTGGTGGTTTAAACTTACAATCAGGGAAAAATAAAGGCTTTTCTGCTTTAGTTTTTATTAACGAAGAAAAAAATAAAATAGAGTACCTCGACATAATGGGTGATGTTAAAAAGGAAGATGTTGTAAAACTTATTCCAGATTTTGTTTTATCACCAAACAATAAAGACGGAAACCAAAAAGTAACTACTTCAATAAAGAAAGAACAAAAGAAAAATTTACAAGCTGAGTGGTTGTCAGGAGTACATTTTTACCAGCCAGCATATAGATACGAGGAACCTTTTTGGAAGAATAAACAATTTTTTGACTACCAGAGATTTGAAGAGAAAAGAAGATTCTCAAATCAATTAGGAAAGGATATTGAGATAATAGTAGCAACAAAAGACAATAAATCTTACTTATTGGATTTGGTTTTGGATTTTACTAGAAACTCTTCTAAAAACTCTCAAGGTACTCTCGATCAAGAGATATGGAAAAATCTCAATGAAATATTAAGAAAGGTAAAAAGGAGAGACGATGTAAGATTTGGAATTGGGCCAAGAGGAGGGTATAGAGTAAGCATTGTCGAACAAGATTTGCGGGGAGAAGCGATAAGACAATTAATTCCGAGTATAGATAATCTTTCTCTGGGCGAATCAGTTCTATTGAATCTTTTTATAAATATAATACGTCACGGAGATAACCCTCCAAAAGCCTGCAATGAAATAAAAGGTATTGTAGCTATAGATGAGATAGATGTTCATTTACATACAGATTTACAAAACCTTGTACTACCCGAACTTATAAACTTATTTCCTAAAGTTCAATTTATTTTTACAACTCATTCCCCACTTTTTTTACTAGGAATGAAGAAAGTCTTTGGCGAGGAAGGTTTCGAAGTTAGAAGTATGCCAGATGGACGTATTATTACCACAGAGAGATTCTCTGAGTTTGAAAAAGCCTACGAGGTTTTAAAGGAAACAGAAAAGTACGAATCAGAAATTAAAAAAAAGACGGAAGATGTTGAAATTCCTATTTTGTTTGTTGAGGGCGACCATGATATTAAATATATCAATAAGGCCGCAGAGCTCTTAAGTAAACAAAGTATCTTAAAAAAAGTGAAGATCTTTGATGCAAATGGTTATGGAGGTTTGGATAAAATATGGATTCACTATAATACAAAATTATCTGAAATAGTACCTCAAAAAATATTGTTACTTTATGATTGTGATACAAATAAAAGCTCTGCGGAAAAAGGTAAAGTTTTTAAAAGAGCAATTCCAACTGTTTCTACAAATTTAATTAAAAATGGTATAGAAAATCTATTCCCTGAGAAGACCATAAAAAAGGCTCAGGATTATAAAAAAGCTTTTATTGACTACACTCCGGAAGTTAAAAAACTTATTAGAGCAGAAGAAAAGATTGAAGAGGAAAAATATGAAGTGAACAAACAAGAAAAAACTAATCTTTGCGATTGGTTGTGTGACAATGGAGATAAGGAGGATTTCAAGAATTTTTCTTCAATTATGAAGATAATTGAGAGTATTTTATCTGAAGATAAAGAAGTTTCTGGGGACTAAGATTGCCTCTATTAAATCCATAACATATTGAGGGGTCGTGCAACGATTTTATTTCCCATACTTTGTGGTAGTGTGACGTAGTGAATCAACAAGATCAGGGTCTCCAGGAAGAACGAATTTGGTATAAAAAGAAGCGATACATCATATCTCTTGGCATTTTGGTATTAATTATTGTCTTCGGATTATCTGATTCAGACAGTGCTCAGTCCAAGACACTTAAACAGGCCCCAATTCAACTAAAGAAAGTATCAGAGCCAAAATGTAATTCAAATTATTCAGGCTGCCTATTACCCAACGCGAGTGATTACGACTGTGCAGGTGGATCCGGAAATGGTCCAAACTATACCGGACAAGTCCGGGTTTTGGGATATGACGAATATGGATTAGATCGTGATGGTGATGGTTGGGGTTGTGAATAGCGACTAGCGTAATTGAAATTGGCGTTTGACAAAGTAAATATTTGTATTACTATAAACAGAAAGCAGTTTTTCAGATGTTTTTTGGTTTCTATAGTAGGGACCTAGCCCCACTCTTTTATAGAAACCAAAAAACAAAGAACATGCAAAAAATAAACTTGAAGAATGACTTACTAAAGCTCGTTGCTAACACAGAATACCCCGAAACAGAAAGAAACCAGTTGCTAAAATTTCTTGCCGACTTTCGAAAGAAAGGGGACATAGGTTCAACGATATTTAAAAAGACCAGTACTTTTGAAGTTCCTTCCCCGAATGCAAAACTTAAAGTTACTAAGAAAAATATGGCAGCCTTCTGGGAAGAAGTAAATGAGTATGAACTGGGACGAGGTTGGGAAATACCTGATTTCAGTTTAACGCCAAAGCATATTTGGAGAACCATATTTCCTTCTGGAAGCACGATGAAAAGCTTTCTTCCATTCAACACAAATCTCTATTCTATTTACAACACAAAAGAAGAAAGAGAGGGGCCGAACAGTTTATATTACACTCACCCCATGACTCTTGCCGAAGCTGAGAAGTGCGGAATAAAGAAGATATATACACCGTATCAGGCATTTTCAATCATTAAATCGGCAATACTTTCGGGTCAGATTGATAAAAGAAGGTCAATAATATCTGTGTATTACGAAATTGAACGCTGGCGCAATCACAATGATCTATACCTGGCAACAGTTGTTCGAGATGCTTCTCATAACCATCTATATATCAATAGTGAAGATATTGGTTATAACGATGGTCACAGTAGTTCAACAAGGATAGCTTTCCTTTAAACAAAAAAGTCTAAAAGAGCCTCCGCCAAACGGAGGCTCTTTTATTTTATAGAGTATTGATAATTTTCTTGAAAGGAATATCATTAACTACGTCGGTCAGTTTATTAATTTAATTATTGCGATCTGCAGTATTAGATTTTCCTGCATGTTTAATTCTTAAACAGGTGCACATAGACGGGTACAAATTCTTTTTCAAATTCACATTTTAACCTTTATTTCCAACGCTTTTCATTGATTTAACTTCGGTCGAATTATTTGCAATGAGGGGGTGGCAGGTTCGAGTCCTGTACGGTCCACCTATGGTAGTAATAACAAAGCCTTTAGTATCAAGGCTTTTTTTGTTCTCTATTTTTCACAAAAAAGGTTTTATGACCCAGTAGGACTCGAACCTGTTATTTGTGACAATAATCGTAATTACAGAGCATAGCGATTATACATTGCAATAGTCAGTCGTTTGAACAATTGTTAATATAGAGGGTTCGAAAGCAGATATGCCTTCGAAATAATGATTTTTAAAGATAGTCTTAAGAGAGGAATTCATCCCAACTTGAAAAGCCGGGAAGCTTTTCAACTTTTCTGTGATCCAGCCATCCTAATTTGGGTGAGAGCAATTTGTATTTTCCTTTGGTGGTCACATTCTTTCCTATTAATTCTTTTTTTAATTCACTGAGAGTCCAGGCTTTTTTTGGTTCAGTATCAAAAAAATCATTCCAATCTCTGAATCCAGCCATCTTTTTAACGGTTGAAAAATCAGGCCACTTTTTTATAGAACTTATTTTTTGATACTGGTGTGTAGATTTTATATTTGTCTCATTAACGACTTTTTTTAGTTCATCTACCGTCCATTCTTTCATATTTTCAATTCCCAAGAAATCTCCCCAGTTTGTAAATTCCGGTTTCTTTATAAGAGCTTCCTTTGAAGGCCAGCGATACTTTGGTTGCAATCTGCTATATTGGTAAGGATTCTGGACTTCCATTTCCCGCACCATTTTTTTTAAGTCTTCATAAGTTGTCCATAATTTCTTTTCCCTTCCTAGAAAATCATCCCAGCTGATAAATTTCGGGTTTTTAATAAGGGTAGAGAAATTTGGCCACTTGTTTTCGGGCGAAACATCTATATATTCTGTAGATGATTTAATGCCTTTTGCTTGTACTTCCAATTTAAACTTTTCAAAATTAAATTTTTCTCTTCCCAGAAAATCATCCCAATCCTTAAACATTGGAAAGGCCGCAAGTGTAGTTAGAGCCGGCCATTTATAAATCTTTGCAACTGCTGCATATTGAGTAGAAGAGCTAATATTTTTTTCTTTTACCTCTTTTTTTAACTGATCAAAATATTTCTGCTTTTGCAGTGCTTTCGCCTCAAGATCACGATCTAAAAAATCATCCCAGCCTTTAAATTCAGATTTACTCATAAGAGTAGCTAATGAGGGCCAATGATATTTGGGCGAATTACGAGCATATTCGCCAGAAGTTTTAATTCCTTTTTCTTGCACCTCTTTTTTTAAGTTCTGAAAAAGTTTTTTGCCATCTAAAAAATCATCCCAGCCTTTAAATTCAGGTCTAAGTAAAAGATTTCGTGACGAAAGCCATTTATATTTTTGGCGCAGGGCTTCATATTCTTTTGGACTCTTGACTCCTTTTCCCTGAACCTCTCTTTTGAGCTTTTCAAAAACCCACCTCTTGCTTTCGCTTGCTTCTCTAGCAAGAACGCCTTGTTCACTCATGCGCATTACCTCTTGTGTATCAAGAATTATTCTTAATCCTTGGATTTCGGGGATTTTATTGTTACCTAAGAGATGTTCTCTACTACTTCCATCACGAGATTCCGCACCTGGCTCTATATCAGAACTAAGTTCACTAGCTCCAGCAATTTCTGGAAATGTGACTTGTGGTTTTCTCGCATTTTTGTCAATAAAATCAACAACATAAGCCCATTTTTCAGGATTGTCATTATCGAGACGTAAAACACGGCCCGCGCGTTGTTCTGCGTTAACCTTTGAGAGCGTCGGATGGAGATTAAGAGCTACACTTGCGTGAGGCTCGTCAAAACCCTCTATAAGTACTTTTGCATTACATAAAACTTTGATTTCTCCGGCATGATATTTTTTGAGAATTATCTCTCTATCTCCTTGAGATGTTGTTCCAGTTATTGCAGCTGCAGATACGCCATATTTATTAAAAAGATCAGCCATATCTTTAGCGTGAGTAACTCCTGAACAATAAGCTATAGCACTTTGTCCCACGAACATTTCTTTATAGAGTTGAACTGCTGAAAGATTTCTGGCTTGTATGTTGACCGCCTTTTCAAGCTCATCTTGATCATATTCACCCTGTTTGATTTTAACTTTTGAAAGATCAACTTCTGTATGGGCAAAGATAGATTTAAAGCGATTTATGAGACCACCATTTACGCCTTCTGCAATACTCATACTATGAATCTCGTGCTCAAGGAGTTCGCTTACATTTTTATCAGTGTATTGTGGAGTCGCGGTGAAACCGAGTTTAATACAATTAAATTTATTTATTGCCTCAGAAGTTTTTCCACCTAAGGCTTTGTGCACTTCATCCAAGATGATTGCCCCATAGTCTTTGGGATTAATAATACCCTTCTCAATTCCGTTGATAAGTGACTGATATGTGATTATAGTAACATCTTTTGAGAAATCTTTTTCATGCTGGAAATATTTTCCAAATTCTACATCAGTAAATTCTTCAAGTTTCTCTCCAGTTTGGGTAACGAGAATTTTCGATGGAACACAAATAAGTGTTTTTGTGCCTAGAGACTCAACAATCTGGGAAAACAGTACTGTTTTCCCAACACCAGTTGGAAGTTTAATATATCCTTCCTTTTTACCCTGTTCTAATGATTTTCTTACATTTTCAAAAACAGTAAACTGTTTTTCTCGCAATATTCTTTTTTCTTGCCTATTTTGATGAGAATCAATATATCGATCAAGATTGTTTAGTGACTCAATCCATTTCTGGGTGTTAAGTATATCTTCTTCTGATATTTCTTGATTATTCTTTTGTGCACGAAGAATTCTCAAATATACTTCATACCTTTCAGTATACTTTTCTTTAATTTCTTCGGTTGTTAGTTTCCGTAACTCTTTATTTATTGACGCAGAAGAAATCGGTACAGCAAGAACTTTATTAGTATCTTTTATCTGCTCCTTCAGTTCATGTTTAGATTTTGGGCTTGGCCATGTCTCCATTTATATTTTAAACAATAACAGATATCTTCTTTTTATTCTATAGTTAGTTATTAGTAAATAGAAATCGTAATTGCAGACCATAGCCATCATTTGTTGCTAAGTCTTTGCCTATCTGAGCATGTATTATTCCTGAAGGGATATTACCAGAGGATCTGGAGAAACATCTGGTGGAGGAGAGAAGGGAACAGGAGAATAGACTGGTTTAGGAGTCATTTCTAAACGCAAGTTCCAGAGAAGCTCCGGATACAGCTCCTCCGGTCTTCTGTCATAAATGATCGAAAGTTTTAGCAGATTAACCATGTGCGGATACATCTGTCCGTATTCCCATTTAGAAATTCGATCTGAGCTATGGAACCCTAACTTCTTGGCTACTTCAACTTGAGTTAACCCGCATGCCTTCCGGCAGTTTTTTAAATCATTTGGAATGCTCATTCATGAAGTGTAAATAGAACTTGCAAAAATTATAAGGGAGGAGAAATTGCTATAGGTGGCAATAAATGATTATCCTCTTTGCAAATTGGGTATACTAATACTTGCTATACTTTCCCCATGTTGCAATCCGCTATTAAGGTGTCTAGGTTTATTGAAGAAATAAATGCTTAATATTAAATTAACTCAGAAACTCAATCTCAAAAGAATACATACCCATTCCGCAAGTTCCTTGAAGCGTGCCGAGTTTGGGATTTCCCAAATCAATGTCTGTGCTACCACTTTGAGGAAGCATTTTACTTATATTCATACTAGGGATACGGACGGAAGAGGAACAGTCAAAAGTTCCATTAGTATCAAATCGAAGTATTGTAGGAATATCAGATTTAGCGATACTTTTTGTTGGAGTATATCCACCTTTAGCATTGATAGTTATGAATTGAACACCATCCTTAAGTTCAACATTTTGCCGTGTCGTTTCTTGGGATTTGAAGCCACCCCCTAGAAATACTATTCCTAAAGCTATCACTAGGCCGAGAGTTAGGACGATTGAAACTGTTTTATTCATTAAGTAATTATATATTAAATAAAGGATTGATAATACCTAAACCTGCTAGACCCGAGAGTAATGCAAACATACCAAGCCCAATAACTACTACTCCCGCAGATTTGAAAAATAAAGGAGCGTGCCTTCCGTGAGCAAATGATGCCGAACCAAATGATAGAAGTGCCAGCATTGGTAAAGTGCCTAGAGCAAAAGCAAACATAATAAGCATACCTGAAAGGAATGACCCGCTAGAAAGAGATGCAACCTGCATTGCTTGAGTAAATCCACACGGTAGAAAGAATGTTCCAAATCCAATCAAAATTGGAGTAAGAGTTTTGTGTTCTATTTTCCTGAAGAAGTTGAAGATGTTAGAAGGTAGGGTTATGTGATTTTTAGTAAATACTCCTGTTAAACTAAGGCCTAAGAGCAACATTACTAATGATGCAATAATTCCTAATATCGCAGTAAAAGTAAAATTGATACCAATAGCTTGTCCTAAGGCTCCTAATACACCTCCTAACACTGCAAAGCCGAAAAGTCGCCCAATGTGAAAAAGTATAAAGTTCTTTTTGTCGCTCACATTATCCTCTGAAACTTTTGCGGAAAGAGATAGAACAAGTCCACCCACAATGGCGAGACAAGAAGAAACGGAAGCAATAAGCCCAATAATAAAACTGGTCGTGGGAGTTGTTTTGCTCCCAAGCCCAATGTTAAGGATGCCAGATTTTTGCAAAAGGAAAAAGAGTATCAGAAAAGCTAAACCAATAGGCAGAGCTTTCCATATAACCCCATCGCTTTCTTTTTGGGCTGCTATTTTCTCCGTTGAAAGAACGTAGCCGTGAGATTGTATTTTATTAGTTAGGATACCAGCCATCTCACTCGCATCAACATTGCTATCAGTTTCAATATCTACGGTTTCCTTCTTCAAATCCACTTTTGATTTTTTAATAAAATCCTGCTCGTTCAAAATATCTTCAATTAAGATTTTGCACGATGCACAATGAGTTCCTGAGACATTGAATGTGTATGTTTTCATAGTTATGAATGCTTATACGATTTCTCCTGTTTTCTCAAGCATTATGTGATGGATGGCTCCGATTTGTGTCCAAGTTGCTATAAGAATTAGAATACCGCTACAAAGCAATGCATCTACTTTTGTAACCCCAAACACGCTGTTATCAGCCCCGCCCAGCACTGATGCTAGAAATGAGATGACCCCAATAAAACCAACTGCGACACTAACGATATGTAATACTTTTGATATTTTCATAAATTATTTTATTATTGTTTATAATTTTTTCGCTTTTAAGCGAAGCGAGTTCCCGACAACGGACACGCTGGAAAGGGCCATTGCAAAACCTGCGAAGATGGGATTGAGAAGCCAACCGAATATCGGATAGAAGAGCCCTCCTGCAAGCGGTATACCGACAATGTTATAGAAGAACGCCCAGAATAGGTTTTGCTTAATGCCTCGCATTGTTAATTTTGATAAGTGGACCGCTTTTACAAGTTTACTTATATCTCCGTGAAGTAGTGTGATACCCGCACTTTCAATAGCTACATCTGTCCCTGTTGCCATAGCTATGCCTACATCCGCTTGAGCAAGGGCTGGTGCATCATTTACACCATCTCCTGCCATAGCTACTATCCTCCCTTGTGCTTGTAGCTCTTTAATTTTCTTTAGCTTATCTTCTGGCATAACTTCGGCAAACACTTCATCAATACCAACCTGTTCCCCGATATACTTTGCAGTATTTTTATTATCTCCAGTGAGCATCACAACTTTAATACCTAGCTTGTGTAAGTTAGTAACAGCTTCTTTTGCTTCGGGCTTTATTGCATCAGCAACAAGTATTATTCCTAGTATCTTTTCTTTCGTGGCTAGAATGATAGGAGTATTACCTTCAGTGGTTTCTTTCTCAATAGATTTAATGTCTAATGATAGCTTTAGGTCTGTTATCAGTTTCGCATTCCCAGCATAGTATTCTGTATTAGAAATAACACCTTTTAATCCTTTACCCTTAATTGCTTCAAAGTTATCTACGGAGAAAAGATTTATTTTATGTTCATTGGCATAAGAAACGATAGCGTGTGCAATAGGATGTTCAGATTTCTTTTCTAATGTTGCCAAGATTGCAATTAGGTCCTCATCTTTTTTATCAGAAATATTTTTAATATATACTAACTCTGGTTTTCCTTTTGTAAGTGTGCCTGTTTTATCGACTACAACAGTATTTACTTTATGAAGTTTCTCCAATGTTCCTGCATCTTTGATAAGAATACCTTCCTTAGCACCTTTGCCAACACCTACTATGATTGCGGTCGGCGTAGCAAGCCCTAGAGCACAAGGGCAAGCGATAACAAGAATACCCACAAAAGAGACCAGTCCATTGGAAAGTGCCTGTGAGAAACCGAGATAGTATGTTCCAACGAGAAGCCATATAGCAAGAGAAAGAACTGCTAGAACTAAAACAATAGGGACAAATACGCTTGATATTTTGTCGGCAAGAGCTTGTATCGGAGCACGACTACCTTGAGCTTCTTGAACCATTTTAATGATATTTGCTAGAAAGGTTTCAGAACCAACTTTTGTTGCCTTGAAAGTAAATGAGCCAGTGGTATTAATAGTTCCTGCGACTACTGCATCTCCAACATTCTTTTCAATAGGCATTGGCTCTCCTGTAACCATAGCTTCATCAATGTAGGAACTGCCCTCCGTGATAACTCCATCAACAGGGATTTTACCAGCTGGCTTTACCACAATTAAATCTCCGTGAACTACTTGGGTTATAGGAACTTCAATTTCTTTTCCATCACGAATAACAAGTGCCGTCTTGGCTTGAAGGTTAAGAAGTTTTTCTATTGCATCTCCTGTCTTTACTTTTGAACGAGCTTCAAGATATTTTCCTAGAGTTATGAAAGCAATCACAACAATTGCTACATCGTAATAAGAATGCTCTACATTAATAAAAGGTCTGAGGTTTTCTTCAAAAGCAGTTACAATAAAGCTATATAGAAAGGCAACAGAAGTACCAATACCAATCAAGGTGTCCATATTAGCTTTGCCATATCGGAAGAAACGATACATACCAAGAAGATAAGGTTTACCTACTACAAACAGAGTATAAGTAGCAAATACGGGCAGCAAATGATGAAAAAACTCCTTCCAAACATAGGGAGCTTCAGTAACGAAATTAAATTGAGCTAAAATATCCCAGCTCATTAAAAATATACTGAAAACAGCTAAAGGTATCACAGACATAACTTTTTTCTTCATATCAGAAATCTCTGCCAACTTTTCTTTTTTTGATTGGTTCAACCCGAGGTGTCCTGCGTGTTCACTAGCGGACATCCCCATTTCTTCTGCGGTAGGAACGACAAGAGAATAACCGAGCTTTTCTATTTTTTCGGATAGATGATGTGGATTTGTTTTTGCTTCATCAAAAGCAATCTTGGCAGTTTCAGTTCCATAATTCACTTCCACAGAATGAACCCCCTCTGTCTTTTTGAAGGTCTTCTCAATGATGCCTGCACAGGAGGCACAATGCATTCCTTTTACTTTGTAAGTTTTGGTGTGATGCATAAATTATTTTCGTTTAAGCTGATAAACTTTTAATATCTCTTTAGTGGCTTTGTCAGTTTGTCCTTTTTTAATTTGATTTACAAGACAGTGGCCGAGATGACTTTCTAGCAATTCGTCCTCGACCCGTGACAGACCTTGCTTAATAGCTGACGTTTGAGTTATGATATCAATACAATAGGCGTTCTTTTCAACCATATTTTGTATCCCTCGGACTTGACCCTCTAGTATTTTTAACCTCCGAGTAAGTTTTGCTTTATTTGTTTGCATAATCTGAGTATATACCCCCCGAGGGGTATGCGCAAGAGTGGATATATACAGGTAAAAGTTTTTGAATTATTGAGATTTTAAGTTTTCCTATCACTCTTTACTTTTCTCTTTAATATTTTTTAACACCTCCCCATACACCTGATGCGGATACACGCCATAGAGTACACAGAGCTTAAAAAGAGTCAGCACATGCGGATATCCTCGTCCTTTCTCCCACTTTGATATCTGACCTGTGTCAGTAAGCCCTAATTCTTTCGCAACCGCTTCCTGGGTAAGATTATTAAGTTTCCGTGCTTCTCGTAATTTGTTTGGTATTGGCATATGTAACAAAATAGTTAAGGTGTGGTGGTTATAAGGACGGGAATCTACCCAGAAATGGCAAATCCTCACCAAGATCAGTGAGTGCTTTCTTCTGTTCATTCTCCTTTGTCTTTGACTCAATAGCTGTTACCGAAGAGTGAGGTAAGAACGTTTTTAAATCATAGATACTTTCTTGTATTAAATGATGATCTCGGAGTAGTTCGGAAGTGCAGAAATTTGGTCCACCTTATAGGACTCCGACGCCTAAATGGCGTCTTTTGTTTTGAAATTCAAATAATAAATTTGGTGTATACTAGAAGTGTACTTCCATGCCACCTATTTCTAAAAAATACATACTCCTCGCTCTGGCTATCATCGCAGTCCTTGTAATAGGATTTTTTGTGTATCAATTTGCCACTCGTACTGGAAGTGAACGATCAAGCCGTACAGGAGACACCAATTCACGTACTGACCTCACGGGCGGAAGCGATACCATACTTACACCGAGCATGGATACTTCAGGTGGCGTGACCATCAACATCATTACTGCAGGAGAGACACCAATCGCCAAAGATCTCTTTGGTGTGGCGCTCAATAATATTGGAAAAGATTTTAATGATTTTAGTGCCAATCCACTTTGGAATACGATGATCCAAGAGGTTGGGTTTACTAGCGGGGCCTACACAGCAGGCGCCGAAGATCGCTGGATTCATCCGATCGCACTTTCTGGTTGGCCGGCGAAAGCTACTGGCGCACCGGTCGTCGGCATGGGTGCCAATCTCGATGAAATTTTTCATTACACCAACAGCACTTCAGGGGCATACAATTTACAAAAAAAGATTAATGACACCGGCGTGGATTTTTGGGATGCAACTGCCAAGTATGTAGAAAATCACGATCAAACCTTTGTGTTTACTGCCAATATTATTCATGGTACACCAGAAGAAATGGGAGTCTTTATTGATTCGATCAAATCCCATGGCATCGGATCATACAAGCTTCGTTTTGGTCAAGAAGTATCGACTGGTATCGGTGGCGCCCTGACATCAGACCAATATATCGCCAAGCTCGATGAATTTTATGCGTATTTAAAAAGCCACTATTCACCGCTCCCACCTATGGTGGTGAATATGGCGGACCATTCGACGCCGAGTTGGAACAATGCTGATGTGTATGCCTGGGCCCGCGATCATGGAGTGGCAGAATTTAGTCAGTACGCTTGGCTCGACGGACGCTCGAGTAAGACCTCGATAGATGAATACTTTGCTGAAATTCGTCCGCAGCTCTCGGCGAGTCTTCGCGACACCTTGTTGCCTAGACTTTCCACCTATGCCAAAGAAATGCCGAGCATCAAAATGCATCTTGGCCAGTATGGACTCAGTCTTCAGCGCGGTGGTTATGGTGCCCATACCATGCTTCACGGTGTTATGATTTGGAATTTCTTGTTTGAAATTCTTAAATTCAACAGCACGCACAACAATTTCGTTAATTCCGCGATTTTTCTCGTCAATGAAAACGCTGTCAGCCCGTACGAGCAAGCCGATGGACTATTTGAGATCGATCCGAGTTTTATTGGCACTGATGGCTCGCGGTCATTTGTAAAACGGGTACCAGGAGTGGCGTATGAAATGCTAAAGCCAGTGTTTGCCTCCGCAAATCCGCTTTTTATAAAAACCCAACTCGGAAGTACGATTGACGGACTGGATGCGATCACCGTCACAAGCGATACGATGAGACTCTACATTTACAATAATGGCCCAGAGCGGGCGATCAAAAGTGTAAGTGTGAACGGCGAGCTTCAAAGTGGAGCAAAGAATTCTACTTCGCTATGGAGTGAAAAACCTTACGGATCGATCGGGAGTTCTCCTGCATATTCTCATTTTAAGACCACGCAAGGTGCTATCGCTCCAGTTTCAGCCAAACTCGAAAAAGGAACCGTGCTTTTGGAAAATGGTATGACACTCAAGCCATACAGTATTACGGTCATTGATCTAGACTGAGTGTTGATATCTCACAGAGACCTTTAATACTTTATTTCAACTTTCAAAAATAAAGGCCATTGCGAATATCGCAATGGCTGTTTGTTTAAAAATTTCTCACTCTGGATTATTCAGTAGGTACATATGTTTCATATTCCTCTCCACCACCTTCCACGGCGTCAGGGTAAATTAATTCTACCACTGGTATTTCATTTAAAAGCCACGAAGTAAGAAATACTTTAACTTTTCCCTCCGGGTTCATAGTATAAATTTTCCAGTTTTTGCGCTCATGATTATATTTCATTCTCATGATCTCATATTCTCTTCCCTTATGTGCATGCCGCTTAATTATTACGCCAGGGGAAAGTTTCATTTTACCAAGACGAGCGTCGGGGACATCTTCCCATGTTCCAAAATTTTCTTTCTGGTTATGTGAATTATTCTTAGTATGTTCCATTTCCGAAATTATTTAGATGTGAATGCAATAGCGCAGGTTTTTTTCATAATACCTTATATTTTTCCTATTGTCAATTTAAATTTAAACGAGCTGGTAGCAATGTGTTATAATGCCACCTCAATACCCTATGAAAATCCTCCTCAAATACCTCAAACATCATTGGAAGCTCTGCCTACTCGTCCTTTTGCTGGCTGCTATCAATCAGACCTTTTCGCTTCTGGATCCTTTGATTTTTCGTCATATCATCGACGACTATGCCACGAAGTTTGATACGTATACCTTAAGTGAATTTATTCGCGGAGTGTCGTATTTACTTTTGATGGCAGTCGGCGTCGCCTTTGTATCCCGCGTCGCCAAGAATTTTCAGGATTATTATCTAAACACGGTCACTCAGCGCACAGGTGCCAAAATATACAACGACGGCATCGAGCACTCTTTGGCCTTGCCGTACGAAGTCTTTGAAGATCAGCGAAGCGGGGAGACTTTGGGCACGCTTCAGAAAGTACGCACATCAAGCGAGACCTTCGTCAACGCTTTTATCAACGTGGCTTTCGTGTCGATCATTGGATTTATTTTTGTTTCGATTTATGCGTTTACGATTTATTGGGGCGTCGCTCTCGTGTATGCGCTTACCATACCGATCATCGGCGGGCTTTCATATTTTTTGACTTCAAAAGTAAAGCGGATTCAAAACATCATTTTGGCGGAAACGACTGCGCTTGCCGGAGCTACGACTGAAAGTCTGCGCAATATTGAGCTGGTGAAAAGTCTCGGACTGGTGGGGCAGGAGATCAGCCGGCTAAACGCAACCACGGAGAAGATTCTCAAACTTGAACTCAAAAAGCTCCGTTATATCCGGAGTATTAGTTTTGTACAAGGCACCATGATCAATCTCATGCGCACACTCGTCTTGGCATTTCTTTTGTATTTGGTGTTCAATCGCACGGTGACCTTCGGACAATTTTTCTCACTCTATATTTACTCCTTCTTTATATTTGGGCCACTGCAAGAGCTCGGCAACGTCATCAACAACTACCGCGAAGCCGAAGTCGCGCTCAAAAAATTTGAAGAGATTATGCATATGCCCGTCGAGCCTACGCCGGAAAATGCTACTCCTATGGATAAAATCGGAAAACTTGAATTTCGCGATGTCTCCTTTGGATACAAAAGCGGAAAGACTCATGCACTTGAGCATATTAGTTTTGAGGCCAAAAGCGGCGAGACGATCGCTTTTGTGGGACCCTCAGGTTCGGGCAAGACGAGCTTGGTAAAGCTATTGGTCGGGCTCTATGAGCCACTTACGGGTGGAGTATTTTTCAATGATGTGTCGATGAAAGATCTAGATCTCAATACTCTGCGTGCGCAGTTTGGATTTGTCACTCAGGATACTCAGCTCTTTGCTGGCACCATTCGTGAAAACTTGCTTTTCGTCAATCCAAAAGCAACCGACGAGGAATGTCTGCTCGCACTGACACAAGCTCAATGCCAAAATCTCCTTTCCCGCGGCGGGTCAGGTCTTGATACGGTGATCGGGGAAGGTGGCGTGAAAGTTTCTGGTGGTGAAAAGCAACGTCTTTCGATCGCGCGGGCGCTTTTGCGCAAACCGACGATTTTGGTTTTTGATGAAGCGACAAGCTCACTTGACTCGATCACCGAAGAAGAGATCACCAAAACTATCCGTGACGTGTCAGCGGGAAGTACTCGAGTCAGTGTCTTGATCGCGCACCGGCTATCGACGATCATGCACGCTGATCGTATCTATGTGCTGGAAAAAGGAAAAATTGTTGAGCATGGCGCGCATGCCGAGCTTCTGGAAGCTAAAGGACTCTACTATGCTATGTGGCGTCAGCAGATCGGCGAGCGGGTGTAAGATCTTACTCGGCAAAGATTTCTGGGAAGACGGATATTTTTCTGGTGAAAAATTCCTCGTGCTCGGCTCGCCAGCCTCACAAGCATCCCAAAAATCTCAGCCTCGACGATTCTGGTTTAATTGCATCTTGTGTATAATTTTTATTAAATCTATGTCTTCCCCCATTATCGCTTTCGGTCAACAACCCAACGGATTTTTTCCGAAGCGGTATTTGTATGCCAAGATAGAGACGGCGCGAAGATTGCAAAAAGAGATCGGTGGGAGAATTGTTTTCTTCTACCATGACTCTGATGCAGACTACAAAGAAACGATTACAACATTCATCGATCCGGAAACTAAAAAAGAAGTCCGACTCAATTTCCTAGTAGACAATAAAATTGAGAAAAAATATTCACCGTTGTATATAAAAAAAATCGCTGCGGGCTGGCAGGAAGATATGATACGCAAGCTCCCGCGCTATGTCGATAAAAGATTAGTTGAAATGTTCGCAAGCGTCAAAGCGACGACGGTTGCTGACTTTTGTCTCTCGCTCTATGAAAAAATGGGGTTACTCGACGGTATTGAAGTGGTACGTTCGAGCGACAGAGATATTCGCATGAATGCCATTGTGCAGACAGAATACTACGCGGATGTGTCCTATGAAGGCGAAATCGTGCGAGCGGAGCTCCACGAAGGCGCACTGCGACTCCATGAAGGCGGTGGTAACTATTTTACGATTCCTATGCCCCAGACTATCGAAAAATGGCAAAAAAATCCCGGTCGTGAAGAGCGCTTTGCTTGGATGCAGTCGGTCCTTCATGCGACGCATTATGTATCTGGTGTCGGCGAAGGTGGGTATTTGAAAAAAGATGAGTTTCCAGACGTCACATTTGTTGAGCGAGATGCGATCGATCAACAAGACCTCGCTTATATTCCAACCACTATTTAACATGTTTACGCCACGCAAAATCGCAATTGTCGGCTGCCCTGGTTCGGGCAAAACTACACTTGCTAATAAAATAGGGAGTATCTTAAATATCCCGGTCTATCATTTGGATAAGATTTTTTGGGTTGAAAAAGGTGGTATTACGCAAGATAATTTTATTGCACAACAAGAAGAAATGATGAAAGGGGCTCAATGGATTATTGATGGTAATTATATGAAATCAAAGTCCTTTGATATGCGACTTTCTGCGGCTGACATGATAATCTATTTTGAATTTTCTAAATTAGTTATTTACTGGAGACTGCTATGGAGACGAATAAAATATCATCGTCGACGACGACCAGATATGCCAGAGAGTCACAAAGAACAATTACATTGGAATTTAATCAAATTTATTTGGAAGTATCCAACAAAAGAAATTAGAGAGAAAGTGCTGGGGTATTCCAATAATAAGAAAGTTGTTATTTTGCGTAATGAAAGGGAAGAGAAAACTTTTTTAAATAGCCTCAAACCCTAAAATCTCATTTTCTGCTATACTAGCTTTGCTTAAATATATGAAACAACAAACTAAAAAAATCCTAGCATTTGGGGCGCATCCGGACGATGTGGAATTTGGCTGTGGAGGGCTTTTGATCAAGGAAATAAAGAATGGCGCCCAGGTGAAAATAGTCATCGGCTCGCTTGGAGAAGCAGGTACAAACGGTACGCCAGAGAGCCGCAAAGCTGAGGCAGAAGCGGCGGCAAAATTCATCGGCGCTGAAATAGAATGTATCGACATGGGAGGGGATTGCCATATCCTAAACACACCTGAGAACAGAATTCGTTTGGCGGAAATCATTCGCGTATACCAACCCGACATCGTACTTGCGCCATCCCTTATGGCAAACCAACATCCTGACCATCGCGCGGTCGCAGAAACAGTACGTGATGCTGCACGCCTTGCCCGCTATGGTGGACTAGAAGAAATTAAAAATATTCCTGTGCATGCTATTGATGCGCTTTATTTTTATCCATCAAGCGCAGAGTTTGATGCACGGCCAGATATTATTGTTGATGTTTCCGCTCACTATGAAGACTGGGTCAAAGCTATGTCATGCCATAAGAGTCAGATGAAAACTCGGGAATATCTCAATTTGGTGAGTAGTAAAGCACGCTATTTCGGAGCTACAATCGGCGTTGAATATGCGGTCGGACTTTGGGCCTCAGATTCTATAAGAGTGGAAAATCTCGGAGATCTTGGATCGTCGCGGAACTATTAGAAACTACACGTACAAAACATATATGAGGTCGGTCATTTTCTTGCTAGAAAATTCCCTTCGTTGTCGTGCCGTTGCACTCCAAATACCTCATATATGTTTAGCACAATCCGTCTTGTTAGAAAAATCGAATCGCTACCTAGAATTAATTTAAAATATTTTCAATGTCCTCAAATTCAAAATCTCGCAACCCAAAACTCCGCATCGGTATTGTGTGCTATCCCACGGTCGGCGGCTCGGGTATTGTTGCAACCCAGTTGGGCGCTGAGCTTGCACGCGCGGGACACAGTGTGCATTTTATAAGCTACGATCCACCGTTTTTGCTCGATCTCGCTCAGCCACGAATATTTTTTCATAAAGTAGATTTCAATGGCTACGAGCTTTTCAAATATCCGGACTATACGCTGCCTCTGGCAGTAAAAATGGTGGAGATCAGCCAGAAATATACGCTCGACATTTTGCATGTGCATTATGCTGTGCCACATGCCACCGCTGCACTCCTCGCTAAAAACATTGCCCTTGAAGAAGGACTTCATTTTCCAAATGTCGTCACGACACTTCACGGTACAGACATTACCCTTTTGGCGCGAGACAAAAGAGTCATGCCGGTCATCAAATATTCTATTGAGACCTCCTGTGGCGTCACTGCTGTATCTGAGAGCTTGAAAAAAGATACCGAAAAGGTTTTAAAAACAAAAAAGCATATTGAAGTCATACACAATTTCTACAATCCTAAAAAAATCACAAAATCAAAAGAAGTCGTGCGGAAAAGCCTTGGGGTTTCGGCGGCAGATTTTCTGGTTATTCATTTGTCCAATCTCCGTCCGGTGAAACGAATCCCGGATCTTCTTTCGATCATAGCGAAAGTGAAAAAGAACCCAAGGATCAAACTGCTTGTTCTCGCCGGCGGGGACTTCGCTCCGTATGAAGCATTGGTCAAAAAACTCGGTATCGCTGATCGTGTGATCGTAAAGCGCAACATTATGGATATAGAAAACTATATCAATGCAGCAGATATCGGTCTCTACACATCAGGCGAAGAGAGCTTTGGTATGGCGATACTTGAGACGATGAGCTACGGCAAGCCTGTCCTAGCGACTCGTGCTGGCGGCATCAAAGAATTTATGCAACACGGTACCACAGGCTACTTGTGTGGAGTAGGGCAGGTGAATGATTTTGCCAAGAAACTACTCGAACTTGAAGCAGATAGGGAATTGGTAGAGAGTCTTGGTGCACAAGCTCTCGTTCGTGCAACTCGTGACTTTGGAGTACAGAAGGCGCTCGAAAAATATGTCGCGTACTACATGAAAGTAATCAAAGCCTGCCGATAGGTAGCGCGGTTCGGTCTAATTAAACTCAAAGCTTTGCACGATTTGTAGAAGTATATTTCCTACTTCAGTTTTTTGTGTATCAGTGAAGAGACCGATACTACCCGGTTCGTAGACTTCAAATGTCGTGGTATTGGTGCGCGTCGTGATTTCGTAACACGTATTATTGTAAAAAGTGCGATAGTCGGCTCCCATTGATTGATGACTCATTGCCGCATCGCCGGCGGAGTATTTGGTAAATGCATTATCATTGAGCATTACACTTTCGGCACGAGGGTCTTCAGGTAGATCAGAGCGGGGAGCTACACAACTGGCTTCGGTACTTGTATCACTTAATATATTTACTGATACGCCTGCTCCTTGAAAGTTGGTAGTGGGATACAGTGAAGGAGGAAGAAAAATACACACAATTGCATTTTCTATGTCGCATGTCGGTAGATAGCCCACGTTCGCCATTTCTGTTTTGTCGACAATAACTTCACCTGTTTGCGGATAGGCCAGGGAGAAGTGGTATTGGTTGTTTGTATATGAAACAAATCCAGATGGCAGAGGATTTGAAGGGACGGGGAGATCCTGAG
>JACCDG011210843.1_pt1 | contig 20752 bp, 16 predicted proteins | sample 7442471 | NCBI WGS metagenome assembly JACCDG01 (sample SAMN15323444, study PRJNA562643) | freshwater metagenome | isolation source: river surface water | place: USA:Blue River Watershed | collected 2017-08-17 | reverse complement strand
TGGCAAGCCTACGGTTACAAAGACATGTTCTATTTCGCTCTCAAGATCCTGCAAAAGGCGGGTTACCTAAACTCCCGTTTCCACTTCCAAAAACTCTAGCTCATACAAAAAAAGGAAAGAGGCTTTGTGCTGTCGAAAAATTTGACAGTTGATTGAACCTCCGGATTGGGTGGGAAGGCTCTCCCTTTATCGTTTTTAAAATAACTAATTACTTCAATAGGTTAATCATATTAGCTACCGTGTGTCATTTTGGCCCTTTTCTTGAACTGATCTTCTGAAAGTGGACGAATCGGAAGCTCGTCTCAATGTGGAAGTTGAAAACAGAGGAGTGGAAAATGAAAATGACGTGGAAAAAATTGGGAGTATCGCTGGGTATGGTTTTGTTGGTGGGCGTGGCTTGCGGCCCGCAAAAACAGAAGGCTGATGCAAAGGACTCCAAGGCTGCGGAAGGCGCTGAAGTCAAGCCTGCCTCCATTCCTGTCAGTAATTCTAATGAAGCCTTGATGAATCGAACTACTGGTAAGCATCTGACTAAACGCGAGGCGATCGCCCAGGGGATTCAGCCTTGCAACGGTCAGCCTGGAAAAAAAATTGGCACCAACGGATTTGTGGCGGACACGGCAGATGTTGAGGGCGGGACCATCGCGGACAACGCCTGGGTATGCGATACCGCATGGGTTAAAACCGGTGCCTATGTCGGACATGATGCTTGGATTCTGGGTAATTCTTTAGTCACTAGGGGGGCGGTAGTTTATCAAGATGCCGTCATCCATGGCAATGCAGTGATTCAAGGTGAAGGTGTTCAGGTCTATGGGAATGCCCAGGTTTCTGGAAACAACTCTTGGGTTCATAGCGATGCTGACATTTATGAAAATGCGATCGTCAAAGACGATGCTGACATTTCCGAAGGTTCACAAGTTTATGGCAATGCAGTTGTGGGAGGGGTCTCCAAGGTATCTGGCGGCGCCCATGTGACCACGGCCATTGTGGGCAACGTCACGGGTGATGGTTACGAAGAAGAGTAAGAACTAAGATTTTCCGTCTGATTTCGCGTTAGAATCGAAATCAGACGGAAAATCCTTCATCGCCAACCCCCTTGCCTTGGTCTCCCCCTCATCATATGTTCGCCAAAAGAATAGGATTCACCCATGGCAGAGAAAATCACCCCCCGCGCCCAAGACTTTTCGCAATGGTACCAAGACGTAGTCCTCCAGGCTAAACTGGCCGACTATAGTCCAGTCAAAGGTTGCATGGTGATTCGTCCCAACGGATATTCGATTTGGGAGCAGATCCAACGCAATCTCGACCGTCGCATCAAAGACACGGGCGTTCGCAACGCCTACTTCCCTCTTTTCATTCCTGAGAGTTTCCTAAAAAAAGAAGCCGAGCACGTCGAAGGTTTTGCCCCCCAATGCGCGGTGGTCACCTATGCCGGAGCCAAGGATCTCGACGAAAAACTCGTCGTTCGCCCTACCTCCGAAACCATCATCAACAGCATGTTCGCCAAGTGGATCCAGTCCTACAGGGATCTACCTTTGCTCATCAATCAATGGGCTAACGTGGTCAGATGGGAAATGCGCACGCGCCTGTTTTTGAGAACCACCGAGTTTCTCTGGCAAGAAGGCCACACCTGTCATGCAACCGCAGAAGAGGCCGAAGAAGAAGCCCGCCTCATGCTCCGTGTTTACACTCAGTTCGCTGAAGAAATCCTCGCAATGCCAGTGATCCCAGGTCTCAAGAGCGATAGCGAACGCTTCGCCGGCGCACTTCGCACTTACTGTATCGAAGCCATGATGCAGGATAAGAAAGCGCTCCAAGCCGGCACTTCGCACAACCTCTCAACCAATTTTGCCACCGCTTTCGGCACCCAGTTCCTTGATAAAGACGGCAAGCAAAAGACCGTGCATCAAACCAGCTGGGGTGTTTCTACTCGTCTCATTGGTGGCATGATCATGACCCACTCCGATGACAAGGGATTGGTTCTCCCTCCGCGCCTGGCTTCAACCCACGTTGTCATCGTTCCGATCATGGCCAAGCCTGAGCACACACCCAAGGTGCTTGAGGCTTCCGACAACCTTGCTGCTGCTATCCGAGATGCTGGTCTTAAGGCAAACCTCCCTTACGAGCTAGGCGTCCACGTCGACAAGGACGATCAAAAGCAAGCTGGCTGGAAGTTCCACGAGCATGAGCTTCTCGGTACACCGGTCCGCATCGAAATCGGCCCACGCGATCTTGAAAAGGGCCAGGTTGTCGTTACTCGACGTGACTTGGGCGTCAAGGAGTTTGTGCCCATGGCCGAGGTCCCAGCCAAGGTTGCGACAATGCTAACTGCGATGCAAAAAGAACTGCTCGAACGCGCCCGGCAACATCGCGACGCTAATACCTTCCGCGTCGAGAGCTATGCGGAGTTTAAGCAAAAGCTTGAGGAGCCAGGTGGATTTTTCATCGCGCCTTGGTGCGGAAGCAAGGATTGCGAAGCCAAAGTGAAGGAAGAAACCAAGGCGACGATTCGATGTCTGCCTCTGGATGCTCAGTATCAACCGTTGCCTGAACCGGGTCATTGCATGGCTTGCGGATCGATGCAGCAGAGTGCGTCTTCAGGCAAGTCGTCCGTTCGCGTGATTTTTGCTAGGAGCTACTGAAGCACGTGACGAGTCTACCAAAGGAAGGCGATTCCATGATTCAAAGCGAAATTCCTTCTGACCTGATTGTAGCCTTAGATTTTCAGAGATCTGACAAAGCCTTCGAGATGATCGACAAACTCAAGGGCCTCCCGGTCATTTACAAAGTGGGATTTGAGCTCTTCATGCACGGTGGTTCCGATCTTGTGCGCGAGCTCGTGCATCGAAAGAACCGGGTTTTTTTGGATCTCAAGTTTCACGATATTCCCAATACTGTAGCGCGCGCTGCAAGGCAGGCTGCGCTTCTCCATGTTGAAATGTTTACCCTCCATCTTGCAGGTGGCAGTGCGATGGTCAAAGCGGTCGCGCAGGAGCTCGCTGACATTCCCCAGCTCAAGCCTCGAATCTTGGGAGTGAGCGTCCTCACATCATTCGATGATGTGAGGTGGGCAGAAGTCACCAAATGCCTCACTGGCCACGCGGTTGACGTCAGCGACTCAGTTAATGGGTTAGTCTCGCACGCAACGACCTGGGGTGCTGACGGCGTAGTCTGTTCTGCGTTTGAGTTGCCAGTGGTGAGAGAGCGGGCTCCAAGTCTCTATACGGTTGTGCCCGGTATCCGCCCTGAGGGGTCTGCATCCAACGATCAAGCAAGGGTGATGACCCCGAGACAAGCCCGCCAAGCGGGTGCAAGCGCCATTGTCATGGGTCGCCCTATCACCGAGTCTCCGGATCCTCGCGCGGTTGTAGAGAGCGTACTCAAAGATCTCACAGCCATCCGAAATACAGCCTAATTCAGGCTTTCGCTTTAGCCCAGGAAAGCGTAAACGCAGGGAGCTTGGCAAACCTACATCTGCGTAATCCTCATAGTGTGCTTGCAGTGCTGGAGAAACGTCCTCAGGACGTGCTTCAAATCACGGTGCCCCCACAAGCGCGCGAGGGTTGGTCGCAGGTTCTTCAAGTGGCGCGCTCCAAGGGTGTGAAGGTCCACGAAGCTGAAGTCAAAGGCAAGTCTCAAGGACAAGATCGCGGCAGCCGTAACGGGGGAGATCGCAGTCGTGGCGGTGATCAAGGTCGTCGATCTCAAAACCAAGCGATCAAGGCCATCGTCCCTGAAGAGGGTGGTCGCGCTGGGATGGCTGAAGCCATCGTTCGCGAGAAAACTGGACTTGCTACCGAAGAGCTTTTTGAAGGCGCAAAAGACGCTGGCTCTGGACTTTGGCTCGCTCTCGATTGCCTTACGGATCCTCACAATGTGGGAGCTATTTTTCGTGCGGCTGCGTTCTTTGGTGTAAGGGGCATCCTTCTGACCCAAGAGCGATCGGCGCCTCTCACCTCAACCGTTTACGACGTCGCATGTGGTGGCGTTGATCACGTTCCCTTCGTTCTCCAAACCAACCTGCAGCGCGGTTTCGAAGTCGCTAAGGAAGCGGGCCTTTGGATCTTAGGTTCTTCTGAGCACGCCAAGCAGGATTTCGCGACCGTTGAGCGCGATCGGCCTTGGCTCCTTGTATTGGGTAACGAAGAGCGCGGAATGCGCCGGCTAACCGAAGAAGCTTGCGATGTCCTGGCAAAGATCCCGGCAAAGGGAGGAGTCACCTCACTCAATGTCTCGGTCGCTGCCGGAGTGATGATTTCGAAACTGGCTTAAATAGTTAATATATCTAGCATTTGCACTACTAAGTCAGTCTGCGGCTCGACCTTTTGATTATTCGAGGGCTTTAATACGGCTCAAATCCGTGATGCGAATCGGCCATAGAACCGTGCTTTCTTCCTGAAAAATCACGAACTCCCCGGCTGTTACGGATAGCAATGTAGCAATCCGGCCCTTGAGGCGCACATCCTTGCGATCGGGCCCTTCAAACTCCACCCCCAGTAAAGTCCTGTGGGTCGCCCAATGCTCAAGTTCATCGCGATTGGCGCATTCATGTCCTCGGCAGCCCACCTTTCTAAAAATGGATCCAATTCCCGCCGTGATTTTAAGGCTGCCTTTTTCGCCCTGAAGCGAGCGTTCCTTTTGTGTCTTGGCATCTTGTACAGACTCCGTGCCCCATGTCTCTTGGGTCGCACGGATTTCCTCGTCTACTCCTTCAATCGACAGCCATTCGCCAACGAGTTGGTGATCCGCTTCCGGGTGGAACTGAAATCCATAGGCCTTGTTCCCAATTCGATAGGCCTGACGTGGGCAAGCCCGTGACTTGGCCAAAAGCAGTGCACCTTGGGGTAGGTGAAATGTATCCCCATGCCAGTGATAAACGGTGGGATTGAATCCGGCCGCCCCCAAGATCGGGTCCTGACTGCCGTCTTTGGTCACTTCGATAGGAAACCAGCCTACCTCGTGGGTCGTATTTCTCTCGACGATCGAGCCCATGGCTCTCGCCAGCATTTGCCCACCTAAGCAGATTCCAGCGACGGGGTAGTCTATTTCTACACAGGCTCTCAGTAGCTCGATCTCGGGTCTGATCCAGCTGTGAGGCTCCTCATCGTTGGCGCCCATTGGGCCGCCAAGCGATATCATGCCCGAAATCTCACCTACAGAAGGGTAGGCCTCACCTAAATAGGGGTGAATACATAGCGTTTGTATACCCTGACTCTCCAGAGCGCGCTTCACAGCTGCTGGGTGCTCATGGGGCGCGTGTTGCACAATGAGGACAGGTTTGCGTCGATCATGCCGGGGGGAGCCCATCAATGCATTTTGACGTGAAAAACAAAGGGCGTCCAGCCCCCGAGCCGAGCTCGGTATGCGGGACGCCCTGAGATGCTTTGAGTAGAACGGCTTTAGGCGATTAGAGCGTGTAAACGATACTTGCTCCGAGTTGGGTCGAATACTGGCCCATTTGGAAGCTTGTAAGGTTTGAAGTGTTTGCGCCGGCGACGGAAGGAACCGTAACCATGCTGAAAGAAGGACCAGCGTCGAAGTGGAAGGAAACAGGAGTTCCGCCTACACCAAAGTGAATGCCGGCAAGGCCCATGATTGATAATGCAAACTGTGTGTTGCCCGCTAGGTTGGCCGTACCCAAGCCAAAGCCGCCGCCTACATGAAATCCGGCACCCTCTCCGCCTGCGACCGTGCGCTTATAGACAGCTCCGCCGCCAAAGGCAAAGGCGCCTGAAGTGCCTGGAAATCCAATAAACATTTGAAGGGCATCATGACTGGTGAACTGCAGGATACCCGTTACGCTACCGGCGAGGGGGGCGTAGGATGCTCCTGCTGCAGCCGTGCCGAAAACTGGCACTGGCGTAATAGAACTCAGGCCCAGCGCGAAGCTCAAGCCCCCTCCAGAACGAGTGGGAGCCGACATAGCGGATTCAATGGAGCGTTCAGTGGCCGCGCGGGCCTTTTCCCGAGCTTGGGCAGGAAGAGCTGCCAATCCCACTGCAGTTGCCAAAAATATAGAGAAAGTAATGGTTTTTTTCATAGGGCGCAAATCTCGCTGGGGCCCCCAGCTCTGTCAAGGCTAAGCAAAGAGCGTCATTAAAGAAAGTCGACCGATCTTCCGTTGACATTCTCAGCGAGGAGTGGTGATTTACGGCCCTAACGCTGGCGTGAGCTGGATGGGTTCGTACTTGCGAGCACCACTCGACAAGCTGTTCGCTCACAGTTCCCTCGAATTTCGATGATGGGCTGGAGTAGCTCAGTTGGTAGAGCAACGGTTTTGTAAACCGTAGGTCGTGGGTTCAAGTCCCGTCTCCAGCTCCATAATCGACAGCGCGAAGTTGATGAAGCGGAGAGATACCCAAGTGGCCAAAGGGACCAGACTGTAAATCTGGCGGCGTATGCCTTCGAAGGTTCGAATCCTTCTCTCTCCACCATCTAAAAATTTCGCTGGAAGTGAAATTTTGCTGGAGCTCAGTGGCCGCGGTGGATATGAAGGCTGTCATATCTAGCGCGGATTGGCAGGTAGAAAGCCTGACAAAATAAGTACATAATAGATTTGATCGCGCCGAGCGTTATTTGCTCGGCTCGGAAAGTAAAATAAACGCACCATTCTTCATGACTTTTGCTCTTTCTGAGAGTAAATGGGTCATGAATCACTGGAAGCGGGTTTGGGCGGGAATAGCTCAATTGGCTAGAGCATCGGCTTTCCAAGCCGAGGGTTGAGGGTTCGAGTCCCTTTTCCCGCTCCAAAAAACAACGCTCCCCAGGAGCAAAATCCCAATCAATAAAGGATTTAATAGGATTTAGATAAAAAAGTTTTGCTCTTGTAGCTCAGTGGTAGAGCACTCCCTTGGTAAGGGAGAGGTCATGGGTTCAAGTCCCATCAAGAGCTCCAGTCAAACCGGTTTTAGGTTCCGGTCGGGTAACAAACCTAACCAAACACTCGGAGGCCTCGTTTAAGGTATGTCGAAAGAGAAATTTGATAGAAGCAAACCCCACTGCAACATCGGCACAATTGGTCACGTTGACCACGGTAAGACCACGCTGACTGCTGCAATTACCAACGTTTTGGCGAAGAAAGGTTTGGCGCAAGCTAGAAACTACGACCAGATCGATAATTCGCCTGAAGAAAAAGAGCGCGGCATCACAATCAATACCACGCACGTTGAGTATCAAACCGCTAAGCGCCACTACGCACACGTCGACTGTCCTGGACACGCCGATTATGTGAAGAACATGATTACTGGTGCTGCTCAGATGGACGGCGCGATCCTCGTTGTTTCCGCAGCTGACGGCCCAATGCCTCAGACCCGCGAACACATCCTTCTTGCTCGCCAAGTGGGTGTTCCTGCTATCGTCGTGTTCATGAATAAGTGTGACATGGTCGACGACAAAGAACTCCTTGATCTCGTCGAAATGGAAGTTCGCGAACTTCTCACTTCCTATAAGTTCCCTGGCGATCAAATCCCGATTGTGAAGGGTTCTGCAACCAAGGCTCTCGAAGGCGATGCAGGAGAGCTCGGCGAACCAGCTATCCTTAAGCTTATGGATGCTGTGGACGAGTATGTCCCTCAGCCGAAGCGTGAGAAGGACAAGCCATTCCTCATGCCTGTAGAAGACGTGTTTTCGATTTCTGGTCGTGGCACTGTCGTCACTGGTCGTGTCGAGCGCGGCGTGATCAAGGTCGGCGAAGAAATCGAGATCATCGGCTTGCGTCCTACGATCAAGACTGTCGTGACCGGCGTCGAAATGTTCCGCAAACTTCTTGATCAAGGTGAAGCTGGTGACAACATTGGAGCTCTGCTTCGCGGCACCAAAAAAGAAGAAGTTGAGCGCGGCCAAGTTCTGGCTCACGTGGGCACCGTTACTCCTCATAAGAAGTTCAAGGGCTCTGCCTACATCTTGACCAAGGAAGAGGGCGGTCGCCATACCCCATTCTTTAAGGGCTATCGTCCACAGTTCTACTTCCGTACTACCGATGTTACCGGCGTCGTGACTCTCCCAGCAAATGTGGAGATGGTCATGCCTGGCGATAATATCCAAATGGAAGTTGAGTTGATCACCCCGATCGCCATGGAAAAAGAACTTCGTTTCGCTATTCGCGAAGGTGGCCGTACCGTTGGTGCAGGCGTCGTCGCAGAGATTATTGAGTAAGTCTGTTATGATGTAAACCTCACCCTGCTGATGCAGGTTGAGGGGCTTTCGAATTCAGGGGAGGGGCGCAAGCCCTTCCCCGTTTGGAAAGTCAAATGTCACGCCAAAAGTTCCGATATTGGAACCGGCCCTGCAAGGAATAGTATTATGCGAGTCATTGTAAGCCTGGATTGTACTGAGTGTAAGCGCAAGAACTACTCGACGACTAAGAACAAGCAGAAGACCACCGACAAGCTTGAATTCAAAAAGTTCTGTAAGTTCTGCCGTAAGCATACGCCTCATCGCGAAGGCAAGTGATTCGATTTAGAGATAGGGCAGTAGCTCCAACGGTAGAGCAACGCATTCCAAATGCGTGGGTTGTGGGTTCGAATCCCTCCTGCCCTGCCATTTTTCTAAGGGTAGTGAGGATAGCCTAAACTATGGAAAATCAATATCAGAAGTGGGTGAATCTAAGCTACTTGGCCGTTGCAGCGATCGTGGGCTATATTGCCTTCTCTGCAGCCACCTATGTAGTCGGAACCTATGACTTGGAGACACGAATCCGCAATGTGGATTTGGTTATCCGAGGTGGTGTGATTGTCTTGGCAGGCATCTTGTTCGTAGGTCTCTATCGGCACGAGCGAGTCAATGAGTTTATGAACGAAGTGATGACGGAGCTCTCTCGGGTGACCTGGCCGACCCAGAAAGAGACGAGTTCTGCGACAGTCGTGGTTATCGTAATGGTTTTGATTTCGGGGATGTTGCTAGGGCTTCTGGATTATATCTGGACCAGTCTTTTGAAGATGGTCGTTTGATATCTGGCTCATTCCTAAGGGGATCGTGAAATGGAAATTTCTGCACAACAATCAAGTGAAATGGCCTGGTATGTGGTGCATACCTATTCAGGCTACGAGAATAAGGCAAAGCTAGCACTCGAAGAGCGTGTCAAGGCTGCCAAAAAGGACACTTTCTTCGGAGAAGTCATCGTTCCCGAGGAGAATGTCGTTGAGCTCGTCAAAGGCCAAAAGAAGACGACCAAGCGTCGCTTTTTTCCTGGATACATTCTGGTTAAAATGATTTTGACCGAAGAAACTTGGCACATCGTTAAAAACACCCCAAAAATTACCGGTTTTGTGGGTGATAAGGTTAGGCCAGTTCCTGTTCCTGAGAGCGATGTTCAAAAGATGACCAATCGGATTGCCGAGGGACAGGTTAAGCCCCGCCCTCGTATTTCCTTCCAGGAAGGCGAAAATGTCCGTGTTATCGATGGTCCTTTCTCCAACTTCAATGGTGTGGTGGAAGACGTCAATCCGGATAAGGGCAAGGTTAAGGTGCTGGTCAGCATCTTTGGCCGTTCGACCCCCGTTGAACTCGATTTTATTCAGGTTGAAAAGATTTAATTTATCGTGCTAATACCACCCGATTCGACGAGTCGGGCGCAATAAAGGCAACTACCTAGGCGTTCGTTTCAGCAGTAAGAAAGAGTATTTATGGCAAAGAAAGTAACAGGACAGATCAAGCTTCAGATTCCAGGCGGCCAGGCAAACCCAGCTCCTCCAGTGGGTCCAGCTCTCGGTCAACGCGGCGTTAACATCATGGAATTCTGTAAGGCTTTTAACGCCAAGACTAACGACCAGAAGGGCATGATCATTCCGGTGATCATTACCGTTTATTCTGACCGTTCCTTCACCTTCATTACCAAAACTCCACCCGCCTCCATCCTGCTCTTTAAAGCTGCCAAGGTCGAGAAGGGATCTGGCGAGCCAAACAAGACCAAGGCTGGCAAAGTTACGCAGAAGCAAGTTGAAGACATCGCTAAACTCAAGATGCCGGATCTTAATGCGGGCAGTCTTGAGGCTGCTATGCGCACGGTTGCAGGCACTGCACGTAGTGCTGGGATCACCATCACAGATTAATTTTTAAGTACGGTGCTGCTGACTTTCCACAAAGTTAGTAGAACTAAAACATAACAAGTGGGAGCCAGTCGCAAGATCGGCGTTTGAACCACAGAGGTTAGTTCATGGCAGAAACGAAAGCCGCCCCAAAAGGCGACAAAAAGAAGAAAAAAACCGGTCTTGGAAATCACGGCAAAAAGTATTTTACTGCTCTGGAAAAGGTCCAGGTAGACAAACAATATAGCGTGACCGATGCGTTCACCCTGCTTCCTGAAGTGGCATACGCCAAGTTTGATGAAGCTGTGGATGTGGCTTTTACCTTGGGCGTTGACCCAAAGCACTCCGACCAAATGGTTCGTGGAGCGCTCGTTCTTCCTAACGGAACCGGCAAGACTGCTCGCGTTGCTGTTTTGGCCAAGGGCGAGAAGGCAAAAGAGGCTGAAGCTGCTGGCGCTGATGTGGTGGGAGCAGATGACCTGATCGAAAAGATCACTGGTGGCTGGCTTGAGTTTGATAAGATGATTGCTACACCAGATATGATGGTGGCCGTCTCCAAGGTCGGCAAGATTTTAGGTCCTCGCGGTTTGATGCCAAACCCCAAGCTAGGCACCGTGACTTTTGATGTAGCTAAGGCCGTTAAGGAGCAGAAGCTCGGCAAGATCGAGTATCGCACTGAGAAGGCTGGTATTGTTCACGTCGCAATCGGCAAGAAGTCTTTCGGCCCTCAAAAGCTTAAGGAAAACTTCAACACCTTGATGGCCGTGTTGGTGAAAGCCAAGCCGCCTACCAGCAAGGGGACTTATCTAAAGTCGATCACTCTCTCCACCACGATGAGTCCAGGGATTGGTATTGATCCCTTGGATGCAATGGCGTCGGCAGGCGTGGGCTGAGTTTGTTTAACGTATTGAGGTTTATTTCATGAATCGTACAGAAAAAACTGAACTCGCTTCAGTCTTAAAAGATAAGTTCTCTAAGGCTAACGTCGCCATTTTCGCGGACTACAAGGGTCTCACTGCTCCTCAAGCTGATGATCTGCGCAGGCAGTTGCGAGTGGCCAAAGCTGAAGTGAAGGTTCTTAAGAACAACGTAGCTCGTCTGCTGACGCGTGAAGGTCAAATGGGCGAGGATGCCAAGAGTCTGATGGACTCTGTGGTTGGTCCTACGCTCGTCACTTTCGCTTTTGGTGATCCGGCGGCAGCCGCTAAGGTTATTCATAAATTTGCCCAAGACAATGAGGCCCTTAAGCTTAAGGATAGTCTCATGGGAGACAAGCGGGTCGGTGCAAGCAGCATCGAAGAACTTGCGAAGCTCCCGGGCAGAGAAGTTCTGGTCGCTATGCTCTTGGGTACGATGAATGCCCCGATCAGGAATTTTGTAGGAGTGTTGGCCGCAGTACCGCGAAGTCTGGTCACGGTGCTTTCGGCTATCGAGAAGGAAAAAGCCAATCCACAAGCCTGATGCAGGCGCTTGCGAGTTGAGACTAACTAGTGGTTAGGAAAGCTACTAGAGAACAGGTCCTTATCTAGATGATGTCTGGACCATTGCCCAAAGTCAGGATGGCCGCGGGTCTGAAGTAAGAAGAAAACAGAGGTAAACATGTCGGCTGTCACTAAAGAACAAGTAGTATCGTTCATCGAAAACATGTCCGTGCTCGAGCTATCCCAGCTCGTGAAGGACTTGGAAACCAAGTTCGGCGTTTCTGCTGCTGCTCCCGTGATGATGGGTGGCGGAGCTGCTGCTGCTGCAGGTCCTGCAGCTGAAGCAAAAACTGAATTCACCGTTGTCTTGGCTGTCGCTGGCGACAAGAAAATTAACGTAATTAAGGAAGTTCGCGCCATCACTGGTCTGGGCTTGAAGGAAGCGAAGGACCTTGTTGAAGGTGCCCCTAAGACCCTCAAAGAAGGCGTCTCCAAGGCTGATGCTGACGAGATGAAAAAGAAGCTCGAAGCTGAAGGCGCTAAGGTCGAGATCAAGTAATCTTGACGCGATCGCTTCTGTTTCTTACTTCGACTTCTTAAAAAAAATCCGTACCGCACCCTTGCCTTACACAGAAAAATGTGTGTAGCTGGGTGCGGTCGCGGATACGCCTTCGTTTTATTATAAAAAACTCCCTTCTCGGGTTTATACCCCCTCTATTGGGCTGGTAAGGAGCACGCATGGCTTCCCTTTTTTCGGAAAATCGCCGCATCCGAAAAGATTTCTCTAAAATAGCTTCTCCGGTCGAGATTCCGAATCTGATTGAACTGCAACGTAAGTCCTACGAAAAGTTTTTGCAGGCCGATATAGCGCCGCAAAAACGTGACGAAAGTGGCTTGCAAGCTGTCTTCAAATCCGTATTCCCGATCGAAGATTTTAACCGCACTGCTTCTCTTGAATTCGAAAGTTACACTCTCGAACGACCCAAGTACGATGTGGGCGAGTGCCGCCAGCGTGGGATGACTTTTGCTGCTCCGCTTAAGATAACCGTTCGCCTCGTCGTGTACGATGTGGATGAGGAAGCTGGCACGCGCAATATCCGCGATATCAAGGAACAAGAAGTTTACATGGGTGAAATCCCCCTCATGACTGAGGCGGGCTCCTTTATTATTAATGGCACCGAGCGCGTTATCGTGAGTCAGTTGCATCGCTCGCCTGGTGTTATCTTTGATCACGATTCTGGTAAGAGTCACTCGAGCGGTAAAATACTTTACTCTGCTCGTGTCATTCCTCATCGTGGCTCTTGGCTCGATTTCGAGTTTGATCACAAAGATGTGGTGCACGCTCGTATTGACCGCAAGCGCAAGCTGCCAGCTACGATCGTCCTGCGAGCCATGGGGATGTCGAACTATGAGATGCTCAATTACTTCTATCGAATTGAGAAGATCATTTTTGAGAAGGACCGGAAGTTCTTCAAAGCGGTGGATTTAGATATTCTTTCAGGCCAGCGAGCAGAAGACGATATCGTTGATGCGAAAACGGGTGAAGCGATCGTCAAGAAGAACCGCAAGTTCACCAAGGCTGTCATTAAGAAGATTCAGGAAGCTGGTATCAAGCGCCTTGAAGTGCCATCTGAGCTTGTCTATGGTCGTGTAGCTTCTGAAGATATCGTTGACGATAAGACTGGTGAAGTCCTGCTCGAGACGAATCAGGAGCTAAGTGAGGCTAAGATCGACGAGCTCATCGCTAAGGGTGTCAAGGAAGTGAAGGTCATCTTCACGGATAACCTAAGCTTCGGTTCGTTTATTCGCGACACTCTAACAATGGACAAGGTTTCGAGCCCTGAAGAGGCATTAATCGAAATCTATAAGCGCATGCGTCCGGGTGATCCACCGACTGTTGAAGCAGCGAAGCAACTCTTTGAGAATCTGTTCTTCACTCCAGAGCGTTATGACCTGTCTCGTGTGGGTCGTCTGAAGTTGAACTACAAGTTCCCAGAGAACAATATTCCTCAAGAGAAGACGATTCTCACCAAGCAGGACATTCTCTCGACCTTAAACTACCTCTGCGAATTGAATAACGGTCGCGGCACCATCGACGATATTGACCATCTTGGTAATCGTCGTGTTCGCGCCGTTGGCGAGTTGATTGAGAATCAATATCGTATCGGCCTGGTTCGTATGGAGCGAGCGATCAAGGAGCGCATGAGCATTCAGGAGATCGAAACCCTGATGCCGCATGACTTGATCAACCAGAAGCCCGTGTCGGCTGTCGTGAAGGAGTTCTTCGGATCCAGTCAGCTCTCTCAGTTTATGGATCAAACCAATCCACTGTCTGAAGTCACGCATAAGCGTCGTCTTTCGGCGCTTGGACCAGGTGGTTTGACTCGAGAGCGAGCAGGCTTCGAAGTTCGTGACGTTCACAATACCCACTATGGTCGTATCTGTCCGATTGAGACGCCTGAAGGTCCAAACATTGGTTTGATCGCCAGTCTCTCAACCTACGCTCGGGTAAATGAGTTTGGTTTCATCGAAACCCCTTATCGAGTCGTTGGTGGCAAGAAGGTCCTTGAAGACATTCGTTTTTTCACTGCGACGGAGGAAGAGAACAAGGTTATCGCGCAGGTTTCGCCTGAGGCACTTAGAACGGGTAAGCTTGCGGGTGATTTGATCTCGGCTCGTCGTAAAGGGGACTTTTCCCTTGTTCAGCCAGACGATGTTGAGCTCATGGACGTTTCGCCCAATCAGCTCGTTTCGATCGCCGCATCGCTCATTCCATTCCTTGAGCACGACGACGCGAACCGCGCTCTCATGGGTTCAAACATGCAACGACAAGCTGTTCCGCTCATTCGTACCCATGCTCCTCTCGTCGGCACGGGCATCGAGCGCGTCGTGGCTAGGGACTCCGGTCAGGTTATGCTGTCCAAGTATGATGGCGAAGTCATCATGGTTGACGGTACCAAGATCGTTGTTCGTCGTAGCAATAGTAAGTCTGACGATGTGGCATCGGATGTCGATATCTACAATCTGACCAAGTACCAGCGCTCTAATCAAAACACCTGTGTGACCCAGCGTCCTGTGGTGGTGGTGGGAGATAAGGTAAAGGGTGGCGATGTACTTGCCGATGGCCCTGGTACCGATGCAGGTGAGTTGGCTCTTGGCCAGAACGTGCTCATCGCGTTCATGCCTTGGAGTGGTTATAACTTCGAAGACTCGATCCTCATCTCTGAGCGTTTGATCAAGGAAGACACCTTTACTTCGATTCATATCGAAGAGTTTGAGTGTGTGGCCCGCGATACTAAGCTCGGCAAGGAAGAGATCACTCGAGATATCCCGAACGTCGGTGAAGAGGCCCTCAAGGACCTCGACCAAAGCGGTATCATCCGCATTGGTGCTGAAGTAAAGCCTGGCGATATTTTGGTGGGTAAAGTTACTCCGAAGGGTGAGACGCAACTATCCCCTGAAGAAAAGCTGCTTCGCGCGATTTTCGGCGAAAAAGCTGGCGACGTTCGCGACACCTCTCTGCGCGTCCCCTCGGGCGTTCAGGGTATCGTGATCAATGCTCAAGTCTTCGCTCGCGAAGGAACTGAGCCGGATGAGCGCACTAAGCAAATCCTTGAAGATCAGATCTCAAAAATCCGTCGTGATGAGAAGATCGAGACAGACGCTATCCGTCAGTCTGCGTTTAATAAGATTGCTAAAATCTTAGATGGCGCAATGACTACCGGTAAGCTCCTCTCTGAAGATGGCTCGGAAGAGTTACTGAAGAAGGGGCAGAAGCTGGATCGTGAAACTCTTGCTGCAGTTCCTTTCGACCTCGTTGGGTTTATTCCAGTGAAGGAAGACTTGGAGTCTGAGGTGACTTCGGTGGTTCGTACCGCCAAAGAGAAAATCGAAGCCGTCCGTTTTGTCTTCAAAGAGAAAACAGACAAGCTCAAGCGTGGTGACGAACTCGCTCCGGGCGTGATCAAGATGGTAAAGGTTCAGATTGCTATCAAGCGCCGTCTGCAAGTCGGCGATAAGATGGCAGGTCGTCACGGTAATAAGGGTGTAATTTCCAGAATTCTACCGATGGAAGACATGCCTTTCATGGCCAACGGCACTCCAGTGGACATGGTTCTCAATCCTCTAGGTGTTCCTTCTCGTATGAACATTGGGCAGTTGCTCGAAGTCACACTGGGTTGGGCAGCTTACGGGATTGGTGAGAAGATCAACCATTATATGGAAGAGTTCAGCTCCGATAAGCTTCGCAAGACACTAAAGGATGCCTACAATCATCCTGAGGTGGACAAGTTCTTGGATAAGGCTTCGGATATTGAGCTCAAGAAGATGGCTTGGCATCTCCGCGGTGGTGTTCATATCGCGACTCCGGTATTTGACGGAGCGACCGAGAAGGACATCGATAGCATGCTCAATACCGCAGGACTTCCGACGCGTGGTCAGACCACGTTGTACGACGGCGTCTCTGGCGAACCTTTCGCTGAAGAAGTCACTGTGGGCATTATGTACATGCTTAAGCTCCATCACTTGGTCGAAGAAAAGATCCACGCCCGTAGCATTGGACCTTACTCGCTTGTCACTCAGCAGCCGCTGGGTGGTAAGGCGCAGTTCGGTGGTCAGCGCCTTGGGGAAATGGAGGTCTGGGCACTCGAAGCTTATGGAGCTGCCTATGGCCTACAGGAATTCCTCACGGTTAAATCTGACGATGTGACCGGTCGTAACCGCATGTATGAGGCGATTGTCAAGGGCGAGCAACTGCTCGAACCAGGTCTGCCAGAATCCTTTAACGTACTAGTGAAGGAACTGCAGAGCTTGGCCTTGAACGTAGAGCTCATTGAGGCGGACGAGAAGGAAGTTAAGGGCGGACTGCTCTAAGCAACCTAAACGTACGACTGATTAAGCGGAGTTCAAAAGCATTCTTGGCCAGCAGAGCTGGCAACAGATAGATAAACGAGGGCAACCGATGAAAGACCTTCTAAACTTTTTTGATAAACCCAAAGATCCTTTGAGCTTCACCGGCATACGGATCTCGCTGGCTTCTCCTGAGAAGATCCGTGAGTGGTCGTATGGCGAAGTAAAAAAGCCTGAAACCATTAATTACCGTACTTTCAAGCCAGAGCGTGACGGCTTGTTCTGTGCAAAGATTTTTGGACCTGTGAAGGACTATGAGTGCAATTGCGGCAAGTATAAGCGCATGAAGCACCGCGGGGTGGTTTGCGAAAAGTGCGGAGTTGAAGTCATTCAATCCAAGGTTCGTCGTGAGCGTTTGGGTCACATTGAGCTTGCTACACCGGTGGCTCATATCTGGTTCTTGCGTTCTTTGCCGTCGCGTATCGGAGCTTTGCTCGACATAACTCTCAAGGATCTTGAGAAAGTGTTGTACTGCGAAGCTTATGTTGTACTCGACCCAGGTAATAGTGGTCTCGATGATAACGCTGTTGTCTCGGAAGAGAAGTACACGCAGCTCATCCGCGATGGAATGAGCTTCACCGCCGCAATGGGCGGCGAAGCTGTTCGTGACATGCTCAAAAAGGTCGATATTGAAGTCCTATCTCGACAGCTCCGCCGTGAGCTCAAGCAGACGACTTCTGAAGCTCAGCGCACTAAGCTATCTAAGCGCCTCAAGGTGGTTGAAAGCTTCAAAGTTAGCGGTACTAACAATCCATCTTGGATGATGCTGGAAGTGATTCCAGTTATTCCACCAGAGCTTCGTCCATTGGTTCCTCTAGATGGTGGCCGATTCGCGACCTCGGATCTCAACGATCTCTATCGCCGCGTAATCAATCGCAACAATCGTTTGAAGCGTCTTATGGAGCTGAATGCTCCTGAGATTATTATTCGGAACGAAAAGCGCATGCTCCAAGAATCTGTGGATGCGCTCTTTGATAATGGCCGTCGTGGCAAAACCTTCACCGGTCCTAACAAGCGTCCGCTTCGCTCACTCTCTGACATGCTCAAGGGTAAGCAAGGTCGTTTCCGCCAAAACTTGCTTGGCAAACGTGTCGACTACTCGGGTCGTTCGGTTATTGTTGTTGGCCCTGAGCTTAAGCTACATCAATGCGGCTTGCCCAAAGTCATGGCGCTCGAGCTCTTTAAGCCGTTCATTTATAATAAGCTCTCTGAATATGGCTACGTGACCACCATCAAGTCTGCAAAGAAGATGGTCGAGAAACAGCGCCAAGAAGTTTGGGATATTCTTGAAGAGGTGGTCAAGGAACACCCTGTGCTCCTAAATCGCGCTCCGACGCTGCATCGTCTCGGCATTCAGGCATTCGAGCCTGTATTGATCGAAGGCAAGGCGATTCAGCTTCACCCACTCGTTTGTGCTGCCTTTAATGCAGACTTCGACGGTGACCAGATGGCAGTTCACGTCCCGCTCTCGATCGAAGCTCAGATCGAGGCTCGCGTGTTGATGATGTCTACTAACAACATCCTCTCGCCAGCACATGGAAAGCCGATCATCGTACCTTCTCAGGACATTGTTCTGGGTCTCTATTACATGACTCGCGAACGTCCATACGGCAAAGGCGAAGGTAAGACCTTCTCTAACCCAATCGAAGTGCACTATGCTTACGATGCAGGCGTTGTTGGTCTTCAAACTAAGATCAAGTGTCGCATCAATGGCAAAGTTTGTGAGACCACTGTGGGGCGCGCGCTTCTCTCCGAGATCGTGCCGGAAGAAATTCCGTTCAGTGCCTACAACAAGGTTTTGGGCAAGAAGGACTTGGCTGAACTCATCGACTTGTGCTTCCGTTTGACGGGCAATAAGAAAACCGTTCTTCTCGCTGACCATCTGATGCAAACTGGTTTCCGCGAAGCAATGCGTGCGGGGATCTCGATCTCGATCCATGACATGTTGATGCCTCCTGAAAAGAAGGAATTCTTGGAAAAGGCCTATCAGCAGGTGCACGAAATTGAGAACCAATACATCGAAGGTCTCATCACCGATGGTGAGCGTTACAATAAAGTCATCGACATTTGGGCTCAAACCTCAGAGCAAATTGCTAGTGCCATGATGAAGCGCTTGTCGGTTCAGACCTTCAAGGCTCCGGTCGGCTGGAAACACGCCGATCCGAAATATAAGACTGAGTCAGAGCTCACGGGTCCCGCATTTAACTCCATCTTCATGATGGCCGACTCCGGCGCCCGCGGTAGTAATGCCCAGATCCGCCAATTGGCAGGCATGCGCGGTCTGATGGCAAAGCCATCCGGCGAAATCATCGAGACACCGATCGTGGCTAATTTCCGCGAAGGTCTTTCGGTGTTGCAATACTTCGTTTCGACTCACGGCGCTCGTAAGGGCTTGGCTGACACCGCTCTCAAGACGGCAAACTCAGGCTATCTGACCCGTCGTCTCGTAGATGTGTCCCAAGACGTGATCGTAACTGAACCCGATTGCGGCACGCTTGACGGTCTCTTTGTCAGTGCCTTGATCGAAGGTGGCGAAGTGATCGAACGAATGGGTGACCGTATCCTGGGTCGCGTGACCTTGGATGAGGTCATCGACACCGTGACCAGCGAAGTGCTCGTCAAGGCGAACGAAGAGATCACAGAAGACCTCATGAAGAGGATCGAAGAAGCGGGTATCGACCGCGTTCGCATCCGCTCTGTGTTGACTTGCCAGTCCAAGAAGGGGATCTGCAGCCTATGTTACGGCCGCGATCTCGCTCGTGGGCGTATGGTTAATAACGGAGAGGCTGTCGGTGTCATCGCTGCGCAGTCGATCGGTGAGCCTGGCACTCAGCTCACGATGCGTACCTTCCACATCGGCGGTACCGCTTCTCGTCGCGCTGAGCAATCCAGCCTCGAGTCTAAGACTAAGGGTACTGTCAAATTCTTGAACCTTGTTACGGTTAGGAACAAGGAAGGTTACCTGACGATCATGAACCGCAACGGTGAAGTTGCAATCTTGGATGCTCAGAATCGTGAGCGCGAGAAGTATCCAGTGGTTTACGGAGCTAAGTTGCTCGTGAAGGATGGGGAAACCGTCGAGAAGGGCAAGCTCATGGCAGAGTGGGATCCCTATTCCACTCCGATCGTGACTGAGGCTTCGGGTATAGTGAAGTTTGAAGACATCGAAGAAGGTGTCACTATGCAGGAGCAGTTCGATAGCGTGACGGGGCTCTCGCATAAGGTTATCACCGAAACTAAGGCAACCGATAAGCGTCCTAAGATTTTGATCACCGATGGTAATGGCCAGGTGCTCAAGATCGAAGGCAGCAATCGCGTAGCGCGCTACATGCTTCCAGTTGGCGCTAACTTGGTTATCACCGACGGGGATCAGCTCAGTGCAGGTGACACGATCGCCAAGATACATCGCGAAACCACTAAAACTAAGGATATTACGGGCGGTCTTCCGCGCGTGGCCGAGCTCTTTGAAGCTCGTAAGCCTAAGGACTCCGCAGTTATTAGCGAGATCGACGGCATCGTTTCCTTCGGTAAAGACACTAAGGGCAAGCGTAAGCTGATTGTCACTCCTGAGAATGGTGAAGCCAAAGAGTACCTCATCGGCAAGGGTCGCCACTTGGCGGTCAATGAAGGTGATTATGTCAAGGCAGGCGAGCCTTTGATGGATGGTCCAATCAACCCACATGACATTTTGCGTGTATTGGGTGAGAAGGCTCTCGCAAAGTACCTCGTGGACGAAGTCCAAGAAGTTTATCGGCTTCAAGGCGTGAAAATCAACGACAAGCATATTGAGACGGTTGTTCGTCAGATGTTGCGTAAGGTGAAGATCAAGGATGTAGGCGATACGACCTTCTTGCCAGGTGAGACGACTGATAAGGCCGTCTTCGAAGGTGAGAATCAGCGTGCAATGCAGGCTGGCGGAGCTCCTGCTACAGCAGAGCCTTTGCTCCTGGGTATCACCAAGGCATCGCTCAGTACTGAGAGTTTCATCTCGGCAGCCTCGTTCCAAGAAACCACCAAGGTGCTCACCGAAGCTTCGATCAGCGGACGTGTGGACTATCTCCGTGGTCTCAAGGAAAATGTCATCATGGGTCGCTTGATCCCTGCGGGCACTGGCTTGGCGAAGTACAAATTCATGCAGGCCCAGATTCACACCGAAGAGGAGTCAGTGACTCAAGCTTCGCCTTCAGAATCTTCGGCGGCGACTCTGGCTCGTTAGTTAGGAAGTTTGTTCGGCCGCCGGAGTGTCGATGACATTTCGGCGGCTAGTAAAATGTACGGGCATAGCTCAGCGGTAGAGCAACGCTTTTACACAGCGAAGGTCGGGGGTTCAATCCCCTCTGCCCGTACCATTTTTAAGATCTGCAGCCGCTCCCTGTTATAAGGAGCGGCTTTTTAATT
>JACCDG010054139.1_pt1 | contig 20765 bp, 18 predicted proteins | sample 7442471 | NCBI WGS metagenome assembly JACCDG01 (sample SAMN15323444, study PRJNA562643) | freshwater metagenome | isolation source: river surface water | place: USA:Blue River Watershed | collected 2017-08-17 | reverse complement strand
CCTGCGCTCGAAAGTGTCGTTGTACTGATAGTTGTACTTTGTATAGCAAGGTTTATTAAGCGTGGCTCCAATGTACTGCAAAAATTGTTTATACCCAGTGCCCTAGTTGCCGGCGTAATGGGGCTAGTCATGGGGCCGCAAGTATTGGGCACTATAACTCCCGAGATAACGGGATACTGGGCGGCCTGGCCAAAATATTTAATCAGTGTCGTTTTTGCTGGCCTGTTCCTAGGTAAAGTAATTCCCGGTCGCAAGGAGATCTGGCGGGTTGCAGGACCTCAGATCGCTTTTGGGAATACATTGGCATGGGGCCAATACGTAATTGGAATTTTGCTAACCTTACTTGTTCTGGGGCCAGTTTTTGGAGTTAACAAATTAGCAGGAGCGCTAATCGAAGTAAGCTTCGAAGGAGGTCATGGGACGGCGGCTGGTCTAGCACCCACATTTCAAAAATTAGGTTGGGAGCAAGGAACTGACATTGCACTGACACTGGCTACGTTCAGTATAGTTGCGGCGATTTTACTGGGCGTATTGATAGTCAATATTCATAGTAGAAAAGGTGGAAGCAACTACGTAGATCCAGAGGAACAGGCTAAACAGCGAAGGCAAATGATCCGCAGCGGCTATAACTTGGTGACTTTTGGAAGAAAACTCAACACAAATCCGAAGGCGATAATTATAAATATTTGCGCGTTTGCCGCGGCAATAGGCATTGGAATTTTGTTACAAAAAGGACTAATTTCGGCGGAAGAATTTTTGCTCGCACCTTATACGGACTTACGGTTCTTCCCGTACTTACCATTATTCCCTCTAGCTATGCTTGGAGGCTTGATCTTGCAGATGATGCTACGGAAAGCAGGCCAGCAAACATTAATTCAAAGAAGAACAGCCGAAATTATCAGCACCATTGCCCTGGACGTTTTAATTGTCAGTGCTATCGCTACCGTATCACTTAAGGCGGTAGGTGATAATCTACCGACAATTATTATTTTTAGTATTGCCGGAACGGCCTGGATTCTTTTTGGATTCTTAGTCCTTGCGCCCCGAATGTTCCCGTCATTCTGGTACGAAAAGGGTCTAACCAATATGGGGCAGTCGATGGGCATGACGGCCACTGGATTGCTGCTGGGCAGGCTTGCCGATCCCAACAATCACTCAAAAGCCCGAGAAAGTTTTGGTTACAAGCAACTAGTCTTCGAACCATTTATGGGCGGTGGAATCGTTACGGCCAGTGCCGTCATATTCATATATGAATTTGGGCAAGTACCGGTGCTTATTGCCTGTACAGCTATATTCTTGTTTTGGTTATGGCTGAGATTCTTCTTGGCTCGGCCGAAGGCCAACAACAAACCTAATTAGCTCATCGTAGTTCTTATTTCGAGCTCTTTGGTAAGCAACTCAATGTTATTGATGGTGATTATTTTCTTACGGGTTGTTATTAAGCCTTTTCGGGTGAGCTCTCGTAATACTGTACTGGCACTCTCTCGTGTGACGTGCATAAAGTTGGCAGCCGTTTCTTGCGTGAGGGGCACTCCAATAGCGCATGTCTTACCCTTGGTCTTGCCGTAGTGTTTAGCCATAAATAATAGCCAGCATATGCTCCGTGCATAGACGCCCTTTTCTCCCTGGAAGATTATTCGCTCTATTAAAAACACCTGATTGTACTGCAGTAGATCTAGGTAGTCTTTATTGAAGTCTTGATTCTTAACAACTTGCTCCTCAAAAACGCTACGCGGTAGACGGTATGATTCTGTGGTGTCTAGGGAAATATACTCGATATTCCCTCCATCCTGCCCAACTTCGGGGTCGGCAAAACCAAATGTCATACCGGGCCGTAAAAATCCAAGCAGTCTCTTTTGACCGCTACTAAAAATATACGAAACAGCAACTAAGCCGCTTGCTAGGTAGTATACCCAGTTACTGGAGTCAGAATAGGTAACAAAACTCTGTCCCTTTTTATGGGCGACCTTATGGCCATTTGAGGCAAAGTACTTCTGCTGGTTAAGTAGCGGTTTGAATTGCATAGACTTAGATTACCGGTATATGCCACAAAAGAATGTACAAAATCTAACATAAAGAATATGACCTGGATTATAGCTTTAAAGTAAATATATCCTTATACTGTTAACCATAAGTTATTTCAACAGGGTAGTTCAGGGAGAACAATTATGCTTTTGCAGACAAAAGGTCTAGCCGCGAGGTTACAAACTTCTATTAAGTCCATGTCATATTTATTGGTGGCAAGTTATGTTGGATTATCAACGCTCGGGATAGCTCTTGTCCCTCGTATCGTTGAAGCAGCAGGAGAGCCAGAAATTACGGCTGGGGTAGACGTAAGTGGCAATGTTGATCAGTTTATTTCTATTAGCAGCCTCCAGATCAACGGCGACTCTGTAGACCCTATCCCCGTAAGCCTAGTAGTTCCAAGTGGAAGCCTCTCCATGACCACCACAACAGGACTTACTTTTTATAACGGTATTCAGGAAGGCCGTAAATTATCTTTTACTGGCAATAAGACTGACCTCAATAATGCCCTTGCAACACTACGATATAAGACCTATAAACTCGGTACTGTGCAGATGTCGGCCGTTATCTCTGATCCAAGCATCGTCTACTACCCAGGGAATGGACACCTGTACGAAATAGTTGACTCTGGAAGCAGTATTTCATGGGATGACGCTAAGGTCGCTGCCGAAGGAATGACCAAGAATGGTGCAAACGGCTATCTAGCTACTATTGCCACCAGCGAAGAAAATGCCTACATCTCCGATCGACTTGACGGTGATGGCTGGATCGGAGCCAGTGATGCCGAAACAGAAGGCGATTGGAAGTGGGTTACCGACCCAGATAATCCCGATTCGTTCTGGCTAGGCGAGGGTGACGGACAGGCTGTAGGGGGACGATTCTCTAACTGGAGTAACGGAGAACCTAACGACTCTAACAGCGAAGATTGTGCTCAGTTTTATAGCGATGGAAATGGTTGGAATGATCTGGCCTGTGCCGGCGAAAATGACCTAAGGTATTACGTTGTAGAGTACGGCTCTGAAACGGATACTCCCGTCCCTCCGAGTAATACATTGTTAGGTATTACGGCCGGACTTCCTACGCCTGTTACCGTTCCCGTGGCCAGTTGCCTTGATCTGCTTGATATAGCCGCAAACCCTTTGGATAACCGATACGATAACATTACACTGACATCAGATATCGACTGCGATGGTGAGACCGTTGCCCCTCTGTTTAGCGAAACCGAGCTCGACTATGAAGAGACCACTCAGAATCTGCCTTTCCGCGGAACATTCACCAGTTCGCCCGGCCAAAACTATTCGATAAGCAATCTCACGATTAGTGCTCCTTCTGCGGATAATGTCGGGCTCATCGCCAATGCTAATGGTGCAACAATCAGCAATGTATCAATAGGCAGTGGAATGGTTGATGGTGACGAGTGTGTCGGAGGATTAGTCGGTAGGTCTGATGCAACAACTTTCGACAACGTATCAGTCGCTATGGATATCGCAGGTAATCACTCGGCAGGTGGAATTGTTGGCTGCTTCCTCTCCTATGACGGCGATGCTTCAATCGCTGACTCTAGTTTTGATGGGTCAGTTACTCTTGATGGCAATAGTAATGCTGGCGGAATTGCTGGCTATGTTGGAGTGGTTGACGGCTATCAGTCGGATATTAGTAATAATACTGCCTCAGTAGAATTCAACAATACTGCTTACAATGTTGGTGGCATAATTGGAGACTCAGATGTGTACGACGTCGGTACTATGTTTACTGTCAGCCAAAATGAGATCACTAATAGCGTAGATGGTGACTCGGCCGATTCGGTCGGCGGAATCTTGGGACGTATTCAAGCGGCTGATGGTGGCCATGCCTCATTTAGCCAAAATATCTCAGGCGAAGACGGTGTATTTGGCGGTGACAAGGTAGGCGGCCATATCGGACGATTGGATGCCGATGATGAGGCACAAGTTACGGTCACTGAATCCCATAATATTAGCCCCGTGGAAGCTAGCGGCAGTAACGCTGGTGGCTTGATTGGTCGTGTCGACATGGAGGGGCCAACTGCCGAAACAAGCTTTGCTATGAGCAATAGCTCGAATACCGGGGAAGTCACTGCTTCTTATAGTGCAGGAGGACTAATTGGCGATACTGGACTGGATTACGGCGAAGAATCAATTACAATTAGCGATAGTTATTCCTCTGCTAATATTGATGCATTCGATGCGCAAGCCGGTGGTCTGGTAGGTGGTGGCGATAGCGTGTCTATAACGCAGTCTTATAGTGACGGTACTGTCGAAACGGACGAGAACTCCGCGGGTGGTCTGGTCGGAAATGCATCGGACGTGATCATTCGTGAGTCTTACTCCATGGCTGATGTTTCGGGTGCGCTTGGAAGTGAGAATCTTGGAGGCCTACTGGGCTACTCATACGGTTCGACCATTTCCGATAGTTACGCTCGTGGCGCCGTTACAGGGGGTACTCGCGTAGGTGGTCTGATGGGTTACGCCGAAGAGACAACACTCGATAATAGCTATGCAACTGGAGCTGTATCATCACTTTCGGGAGATGAGTCGATAGGCGGACTGGTTGGAGATTCAGCCGACGTTTACACCACTAGTTCGTTCTGGGATCAGGACACTACTGGTCAGTCCACCGATAACGGTGTTGGGTCACCGCTGTCAACTGCTCAAATGAAATTAGGCCAGACGTTTGTGGATGCAGATTGGGACACGCAAAATATCTGGGGCATCGATATGGCTGTGAACGATGGCTACCCGTGTTTACAATGGAGCGCTGAAGGCTGTAATGAAATAGCCCGTTCTACCGAGGACCTTAATGGCGACGGCACCGCCGACATTGATCAGCCACGCTTAAGCGGATACGTAAGTCCAATAACCGGCAAAACAGTGGTTATAGACACCGGAGCAGATTGTGAAATCACGACCGATGACCTTGGCCAAGAAAAAAGCCATCTGGCGCAAGACCCTGGATACGATTATCCAAACGGACTCTTCGACTTTGCTGCAGACTGTACTGCTTCATCAACAACGATTAAGCTTTACTACTACGACGTAACACCTGGTTCTCAGATTCTAAGAAAATACAATCCAACCACGCGTGCTTATAGCACTGTCAGCGATGCAGTAATTTCTACCCAGACTATTAGCGGACGCTTAGTTACCGTCGTAACCTATACGGTTGTCGATAATGGGCCTCTGGATCTTGATCCAGCAGTTGGATCAATTGCTGATCCCGCTGGACTTGGTACGAGCATAGTCGGTGTTCCAAACACCGGCTTTGGACGAATCTCTAGGTAAGGTGAAGGATCAACAGGATAGTTACACAAAAGCCAACCAGTTGATTAATCTTCATAAAATGCTTCCAGCCATTGTTTGATCGGCCTGATTGCTTGTCGGTAAGGTTTATGTACGGCGAAACAATAGCTGGATAGGCTAATCCAACAGCCGCAACAATAACTGCAGGCCAGCCCTGTGTAGCAACCAGCGCTACTGCTAGACAATACAGTGTTAAGCTCAGACGGACGGTTGCTTGTGCGCCAAAAAAAGTGGCAATCGAATTAATCTTAGCCTTTCTGTCAGGGATAATATCTTGAACCGCCCCAAAGGCGTGACTAGCCATGCCCCAGAAGAAGAAGGCTACGGCAAATGGTATGACGGATGTTTGCCAACCCAGGAAGGTGGCCACGTAAAGCAGGGGGCCTACAAAGTGGAGGCTTGATGATACGGAGTCTACCACGGGGCGCTCCTTGAAGCGGAGCACCGGAATACTGTAGGCGGCGGCATTGATCACACACAGTGCCAATACGATGTTAGCCATCAACCCTCCTTGGGTGAGCAAGTACGCTACGAGCGGTATATTTACAATTGCGGTAGCGCGAAGCATATATGGGTGGAATTTCTTATCCAGAATGGCTCCCTCGACTCCACCCTTCCTGGGGTTAAGCATGTCGGACTCGTAATCATAGACGTCGTTTACGACGTAAATCAAAATGTTATAGGGGATTAAGAAGTAAAAAGCGGCCACCCAGAAATATGTTGATACTTCTGTTCCTGCGATGAACAGGTAACCTGCCACAAACGGAAAAGCAGTGTTTATCCAGGAAACCGGACGGGAAGACCAAAGGAGTGTTCTAATGTTTTTCATAGTATCTCCAGAGTAGCGGAACTAGCATGGCCGCCACAAGTGCATAAGCAAAGTCCTCGATAGGCGCACCAAACAGATTTAGGCCAAGAGTCAGATTCCGGTTGTAGCCAACGACCCCGGCATAAATAATCAGCGGGTCAAAAATTGCCGTTAAGGCTGTTAGTGTTACAGATGTTTGGATGATTGTTCTTCTGGTTTTATGATTTTGCCTGGTGCAGTACGCTGCCGCCAAATATACAATCAACAAAACTGCACCATTGACGATAAAGTAACGCATCATGCCTTATCCTTGTTGGCGGCGGTATATTGCTGGATATAGGTAAATGCGATTAAAGCGCTATAGCAGAGCACGATCAGAAAGAATATTTCCTCTAGAGGGAATTGCCCAATCTGAAGGCCTATGGTGAAGTCATTTTTTCCGATATAAAAGATGTTTAGCAATATGCCGCCAATATCCCATATACAAAAGAACACTACCGAAACGAACAGTGTTTTGATGGTTCGTTTGGCGTCTAGAAAATAGGCCAATTTATAACGTTTATCAATTAACGCCAGGCAGCAAATGGTGACCAGTAGTGCTGCCAGGTATACCCCTTTCATCGCAACTCCGGCATTGAATTAAGTGGGCCAGGACTGGTATCGCCGGCTAGCGATTTTAGGACAAGTTCAGCACTAATAAGGCACATTGGGATGCCAATACCAGGCTGGGTCATTCCGCCTACATAATATAGGTTATCGACTTTCTTGCTCTTGATGTTCGGACGCAGGAAAGCGCTTTGCATTAAGGTGTGATTGAGGCCGAGTGCCGAATGTTGCCAGGAATGGAAAGCCTCATCGAAGTACCCCGGACCCTTAACTTCGATACTCACAATACGCTGAACGAAGTCAGGGACTTCAATGGCAGTTGATAGCTGCTGCAGATAGTCGTCCACCAGTTTTTTCTGCTTTGATGGGCTTGGCATTTTGCCTGGTGGAAGAGGCACTAGTACAAAAATATTCTCGTGATTTTTTGGTGCAGTTGACGCGTCCGTAGCGGATGTTTTGCTGAAGTACATCGAGGCGTTCTTTGGCCATTGTGAGTCGTTATAGATATCGTCGAAATTCTTTTGCCACTCATCCACAAATAGTAAGTTGTGATGTTCCAGATTTGGTAGCGATCCCGATACCCCGATATATAGCAGGAGAGCCGAAGGGGCGGCCTTCTTTTTGTCCCAGTACTGCTGAGGGTATGTTTGGTATTCTGGCTGGAGCAGCGAAAGTTCTGTGAATGCAAGATCGGCATTAGAAATTACGATATCAGCAGCCACAAGCTTGCCTTTGATTTGTACGCCAACCGCATGACCATCCTCAACAACAATGGAATCAACAGATGTATTTGTGCGGTATTTCACCCCAAGTTCAGTTCCAGCCTGGTGTAGTGCCTTGGTTACTTGGATCATGCCGCCTTTGGGGAAAAACACACCTTGCTCAAAATCTAGGTAGCTCATCAGTCTATAAAGGGAGGGTGCTTTGAACGGCGAGGTGCCCAAAAATACCATGGCATATTCCATAATTTGTTGCAGTTGTTTGGTGGCAAATTTAGTTTTGACATAGCCGTGAAGTGGCTTTGTGATACCGCCCAGCAGTCGCCCAGAATTAGTGACCAGCGCACGGTCCCGCACCATGGGCTTAAGCGTCCGGAATGGGTTGTACAAGAAATACTTTAGCGAAAGTTGGTATATATTTTTAGCGTCTGCGACGTACGCTCGCAACCTTTTACCAGCCCCCGGTTCTATAGTTTCAAATGTTTTTGCATCGCTTTTTAGATTGCCATGAACTGTCATTGGTTCTGCATAATCGAAGAAAACTTTATATGCGGGGGTGAGCTTTTGCAGTTGGTAATAATCGCTTGGCTTTTTCCCAAGAAGCGAAAAATACTGTTCAAATACTTCAGGCATTAGATACCATGATGGACCTGTATCAAAAGTGAATCCATCCTTTTTGAGCATACCCATGCGTCCACCCAATTGCTCGTTCTTTTCGAATACTTCTACCGTGTATCCAGCTTTAGCAAGTAAGTTAGAAACTGCTAATCCACCAGCTCCCGCTCCAATAACAATGGCCTTCATCGTCTGCCGACCTTCGATTTTACTAAGATTGTAAGCTTCTGGGCATTGGAAAGACGAACGCGCTGCTGTTTGAGTGTTGCCGCTGGAGTTTCGCGGAGCTTGCTAAGCAACAAATAAAAATATTGGTAAGCGGTATTGACTGCTTTTTTAGAATTGGCCGGAAGTCGCTCGATGGCGTGTTGTGCTACTTCAAAATCTGACGCAATGTCTTCGACAATCAACTGCTTTGTTTTCTCATCAAACTTCTGGAATGATCCTTTCGGGAAGTAGTAACGTCCAAGACGAGTTTGATCATCAGCCAAATCCCTTAAAAAGTTAACTTTTTGGAATGCACTGCCCAGTGCCCGGGCGCCCTTTTCTAGTTGTTTATACTTCGAATCGTCACCCTGGCAGAATACTCTTAGGCACATCAAACCTACGACTTCTGCCGATCCATAAATATACTCTTGATAGTCTTTGGTAGTGTAACTATTGTTGGCGTCCATTCGCATGCTTGCCATAAATGGGGCAATTAGTTTTTTAGTAATACCGAACTTATTGCAGGTATGGATAAAAGCATGAACAACCGGATTAGAGCTATAGCCTCTTTTAAGGTCGCGGTAAGTTTGCTGTTCGAGTTCATCCAGAATCTGCAAGGCATCGGCGCCAGTGTAGGTATCGACAATTTCGTCAGCAATCCTAACATACCCATAAACGTTATAAATATCTTGGCGGATGCTTTTATGAAACAGCGTTGAGGCCATCCCAAACGATGTCGAATATGTCTCGGTTATATTTTTTGCCAAAGCTTCCGAAACCCTCAGGTATAGATCGTCCACTTAAGCATTCCTTTTTAGCAGTACTTCTACCAATTGCAGCAAAGTGTTCTTGGCCAGGTCATTCATGTTTAGTTGGTTAATCAATGACTCAGCTTCGTAGGTTAGTTGCCGCGCTTCTTCCATGACAGCATCTTTTGCGCCAGATTCGGATAAAATCTGTCGGACTCGTTCAACATCACTTTCGCTGAGCTTAGTATCAAGGGAGTAAAATTCTACAAGTTCATCCCGTTCCTGGCCCGATAGTAATTTGTAAGCTTCCTGCACCAGCACGGTATGTTTACGCTCATAAATGTCACTATCTACCGATTTGCCCGTTGCCACCGAAGCACCAAACACCCCCAGTACATCGTCAATAATCTGAAATGCGATGCCGAGCTTATTTCCTAGTTTCTGCAGCAACTCAAGTTCTGAAGGGTCTGCATCTGCCAGAAGTGCACCACTCACTAAAGGAAGTTCGAATGTATAGCTGGCAGTTTTGAAACGAGCAATCTTTCGAGCATCTGTTGAATCAATACTCTTTAGAGCGGTTTCGGTGTCGATTAACTCACCGCCACCAACATCAAATATGGCAAGATTTAGTAACTCAAGTATCGATAGCTTTTTATCGGCAGATAGACCAGACGACAATACTATTTTTTGTGACATAGATATAAGTAGGTCGCCAGCCAGTAGGGCGCTCGACATAGCGTAGTGCTCGGAATCTTTATGGCTGTACGTCTTGTAAAGATCTTGATATCGTCCGGCAATATTTGGTGCCCCATGCCGCACATCATCACGATCAATAATATCGTCGTGAACCAAAAGGGCAGTGTGCAATAGTTCCCACGCGCATGCCATGGCAACGCTATCTTCTGATTCGCTTCCCCCATATCCGTGATGAGCAATGGCAAACAGGTATGGGCGCAAACGTTTACCTCCGCCAGCGACGTACTGGCGGATAGTTTCTAGCAAGTGTCCGTATGAAGGGTCTATAGATTCGGCAAGCTGGAGCTGTTTCTCTAAATATGTATCTAGGTAACTGTCTACGGCGCGTTTAGTCTGCTCAAGAGAAAGTACATCGTTTTCGATTAGCATGCTCTTACTATATTCATCTGTTAACCATTTTCATATTGATTATACTTTATGCCGCCCGTGTACAATAGAAAGCATGAAACTTAATGTATCCAAGCTTCGCGGCCGTTTGACTAAAAAGAGCAACATTGCGGCAATAGCAATAATCATCCTAGTCTTCCTTGTACCGTGGTTCATGTATTCGCGCGAGCAGAATAAGCAGAGCGGAACAAAAAGCGCTGAGCCGCTCATAACGGTTTCAACTGATAAGCCCAGTGAATCCAAAGAAGAGGCACAAAACTACAACTGGCGGGGAAGCGATGGTGAGCCTATGAAGATTCGGATCGCACGCTTAGGTGTTGATTCGTTCATCCAAAAGGCTGGAGTAGATCAGAATAAGCAGGTTGCTGTTCCAAACAACATACATTTGGCAAGTTGGTTCGCCGATAGTCGGCAACCTGGCCAAACAGGGCTATCGATAATCGATGGGCACGTTTCTGGCCCCACCGCAGATGGAGTCTTTAAGAATATCAAGAAGCTCGTAAAGGGCGATAGTTTCGAGGTAGAGCTTGGTAGCGGAAAGATTCTAAGCTATTCCGTTATCGAGACCGTAGAACTAAAAGAAAGTGAATCAGCCAGTTACTTATTCTCTCAGCAGCCAGATGTTTCCAGCCAACTCAACCTCATAACCTGTGGCGGAAAGTTCGATAAAGCTGCCAATCAGTTCGAGAACCGAGTGATTGTCGCCGCCAAGCTCAAAAACTAGTAATCCTCACGTCTAAATAGACCAGTACTTATTTTGCTACAATTAGTTTATGGTAGAACTTAAGACTCAAAAGAACGATGCAAGTGTAGAAAACTTTCTCAGTACTATTAGCGACGAAACGCAACGGGCGGATAGTTATAAACTGCTAGAAATATTCGCAAAGCAGACCGGTGAGGAGCCTAGAATGTGGGGTTCGGCAATTGTAGGCTTTGGACAATATCACTATAAATACGAAAGCGGACGTGAAGCGGATTGGATGTTGGCAGGCTTCTCGCCCCGCAAAGCCGCGCTAACTCTCTATTTATCAACAGGCTTTGAGATGGACCAAGATCTTCTTTCTAAGCTTGGCAAACATAAACTCGGCAAAGGGTGTTTGTATATTAAGCGCCTGAGCGATATCGACGAAGACACACTGAAGTTACTGATCACCGCCTCTTATCAAGAAATGAAACAGCGAAACCCCTAATTAGTACGCCCCCAGAAGTTAGATGCTACAATAAGCATAAGCGCAAATAGCAGAATAACAGGAGCCTAAATGCAAAACATTCTTGACTTGAGTAAAACGAACAAACTAATCCTAGCCGCCTTCGCTTTTCTGGCAGTGTTGGCTTTTAGCGGTGGTCGGGCTCATGCAGCAACTCTTAATATTTCTGGCGGCTGTACACTCCCCATTGCTATAGATTCAGTAAATGCGGGTGCCAACCAATCCGGCTGTACTGCAACGGGTGCAAGTTACGGAACGAGTGACACTATAACTATTCCGGCAGGTACGATTACACTGTCTGCAGATTTACCAGCAATAGTAAACAAATCTGTCAGCATAATCGGTGTCGGTAAGGGGATGACGATAGTAGATGCCGATGGCCATACAGGATTCTTAGCCGACCCAGATCCTGGTCCGCAAGCCACACTTGACCATGTATTCAGAAACTTTACTATTACTGGCGCATCTATCGCGGGTATTGCTGCGTTGTCTTCTGCTAATGTGACTATCGATAACGTCGAAGTTGATAATTCAGCAATGGGAGTATACATTCAAGCGACACATGTTATTGTTTCGAACTCTACTATTTCCGACAACGTTAATACTACATTCCCAGGAATGATGCCTGATAGTGACTTTAATAGTTACATGGCGGGACTCGGGATAGCACTGCAGCCCGTAGATCCTAGCGACATTCCATCCATAGACATCACTGATAGTGTCATTACGGGCAACAGTTCTGAATCTGCCGGTATATTAGCGTTTCTGCCTTACGAGACCGATACAGATAATGTAGATAGCCTAGAGTTTCACATGGCACGAACAACGGTTTCTGGCAATTCTGGTGAAAAGTGGGCCGGTGTCGTCATTAGTGAATATAGCGGCACTATAGCAGAAGTTGGCACCGATCTAACGCTAGACGCAGTAACTATTTCTGGAAACGAAGTCAATGTTGTCAATGCAGAGCCAATGGGTAATCCTCTTGAGAGTCAGCCCTATGTCTCGGGCTTCATCTTCAATGGCAGGATTGCAAGTGCACGAAACTTCACAAACGTAACTGCGGCATACAATACCATTACAAATAATGTCGATGACAGACTTACTGGTGCTGGTTTTACTTCAAGTCTGCCGATCGACAGTGCTGTCTTGACATTTACTAATGCAACGATTGTCGGTAATGAAACAACTCAGTCTCAGCCTAGCACGTTCTTCCAGAACTTTATCGTGGGCAATAATCCCACCTTCTTTGTAAATAGAGTTGATCCTTTTGCGCCAGATATGGTCAATGGGTCAAGCGCACAAAATAGTTTAATAGCCGGAAACTCCAGGAACGGTGTTATCGGCAGTTGCGTTAAAGGAGATAAGTCGGTACTTGGACTATCTGGGCTTTTAGATCTCACACCTTCCGACCTCGGTAATAACATAACTGATGATCCAAATTGCTCTGGCTATACAGTAGTTCCTAATGTTATGTCGACACTTGGTCCTCTTCAGGACAATGGTGGTTCCGTAGATACCATTGCACTTCTAGATGGTAGTCCAGCGATCAAAGCTGGTGCATCGGTTCTCGGTGTTAGTACAGACGCACGTGGCGTAGCCCGAAATTCATGCCCGTCCGTCGGCGCCTACCAATTTGAAGGTGTAGTATGTGCAGCGACCACAACTAATGCCAATGCTGGCGGCGCTGCAGCCCCAAACACTGGAGCAAAATCAGCACCACTTCTGCTTGTTATAATGGCTACACTCCTGGGCTCGTCATCTCTGGCTTATGCTTTGGCCTCAAAACGATGCTGATGCTAAAATAAGCACAAGCATAAACAGCAAGCAGGAATCACCCATGCGCAGTATCCTAAGTCTTAGTAAAACAAACAAACTCATCCTTGCGACATTTGCTTTTTTGGCAGTTCTGGCATTTGGTAGCGGACGAGCCAATGCCGCAACTTTAAACGTAACAGGGGGTTGCACACTTCCTATTGCCATCGATTCTGTGAATGCTGGCGCAAACCAATCGGGCTGTACCGCAACAGGAGCTGGATACGGAACAAGTGATACTATCAATATCCCGGCAGGAACGCAGACGCTAACCGCAGATATGCCTGTAATCACCGAAAATATAGTAATTAACGGTGCCGGTATGAGCCAAACCATAATTGATGGAGACAATGGACAATATAATGGTATAGAAATCGGTACTGGCATATCTGCAACCATCAGCAATTTAAAGGTTATCGCGTATAGCGGCTACGCAATCTTATCTAACACAGATGAGACTCTAAATATAAATAATATTGAAGTAGACGGTAGCGATGCCTTGCCATCAAGTGGCGAATTTGAAGCTATATTCTTGCAATCCCTTTCTTCGGGTACAAGAACGGTTAACCTTAGTGACATTTATGTACATGACATTGTAGGTTCGGCGAATGTTGTTGGAGCGTTGTTAATTAACCAGGGGCAAGGTGGGGTGTCAAATGTATCCTTGCAAAATATTACCATTGCAAACATCTCAAATACTACTTCTGGGGGCGGTACTATTGGCGTAATGCTTTCAGTCGGCTTGTGGGATAACGTCTTTGGTGGTTTTGGTACGCTCAACGCTAACGCTGCTAATATTACAATTGATAATGTCTATTCGACTACTACAATTGCTGCGCCGTTCTCCAATAACGCTTATTCCAATAATGGTGATGCACTTGTGAATACAATCATTAATAACGTCACTGTCACTGGGACAGACGGTACACTAGACCCAACCGGATTAGCAGCCTCGGCAGCTTTCTATGCAGCATCGTTAGGCGTTGGGGCAGGTACAACCGCCACAAGTACAATCTCGGTTGGCAATAGTCTTCTGGCAAACAACAAAAGTAATGGAGTATCAAATAACTGTGCTGTAGGAGATTTCACAGCATTAGCTAGTGGACTTGGGACAGGAGTAGTTTCTGTTAACTCGCTAGGTCACAATATTTTTGATGATAACAGTTGTGCCGGTTCGTTTACTTCTCCAACCGATCAGCATAATGTGTCCAATGTATACTCTACCCTTGGTCCTCTCCAAGACAACGGCGGCGCCGTTCCAACCCGTGCACTTCTGCCTGGCTCTCCAGCTATTTCTGCTGGCGGTTCAGTACTCGGTGTGACCACCGACGCCCGTGGAATCGCTCGTCCAAACGCTTGCCCATCTGTCGGTGCCTTCCAGTTCGAAGGTGCTGTCTGTGGCGCCTCCACTCCTTCTACGTCTGGTAGCGGTAATGCAGGAGCACCAAACACCGGCGCTAATTCTGTCTCTCTCGTTGGTTCGTTGTTTGCTTCTTTTGCCGGGTTACTAACTCTCGGCTATGTCTGTACTCACAAGCGAGCCTAGTATAGACCTACCCGGTGGCTTTGAGCTAAATATGACCATATAATACATACATGCTGGTATTTATAGATGATTCAGGAGATCCGGGCTTTAAGTTTGATAAGGGTTCGAGTACACACTTTGTTATTGCCTGCATTGTCTTTGATGACAACCTTGATGCCGAAGAGACTGCGCTTAAGATCAAGCGGTTGCGTCGTTCGCTTGGGAGGCGAGACGATCATGAGTTTAAGTTCAATAAAGCTAGTAAAGATATACGTCTCGCTTTTTTAAACGAGATAAAAGGTTGCAAGTTCCGGGTTCGGGCAATAGTCGCTGATAAATCTATCATTAGAAGCATTGAACTTAGGAGAAACAAGAATAAATTCTATAATTACATGATCAAAGAGGTGCTTTCCAAAAGCGCTGGCAAGATTATCGATGGACGGATTCGTCTTGATGGCCACGAAGACCGGTCTTACAAGAAAGCGGCAACAACGTATTTTCGCCAGCAGGCTAATCCAGACGGTAGCATAATAAAAGATATGAAGTTTGTTAACTCCAAGAATGATAACTTGATTCAGCTGGCAGATATGGTTGCGGGTAGTCTGTTACGAACAACTCAAAAGCGTAAAACTGACAGCGATATCTACCTAAAAGTTATCAACAAACGCATTGAAGATATTTGGTACTTCAAATAAAAAATTCGCTTCCTATCCTGGTTGTCCCAGGCACGCGCACCATACGGTGACAGTTCGGAAAGCGAATCAATTGTAGTTACATTTTACCTCAAATGTGCCACAATCGTCAACCGTAAGGGTAATACATACGAGTAGTTCAAGCAGGTGTTCTTGCAAATAACTTACGGGGGGGGGTAGACTACCATTTAAACACTAGCGTAAAGTAGGAATTATAAATGGAAAGTATTTTAAATCTAACAAAAACAAACAAACTCATTTTGGCAGCCATTGCCTTCCTGGCTGTGGTTGGTCTTGGCTCCGGTCAGGCACATGCTGCAACCATTACTGTTGGGTCTGGCTGTACTCTTAACGATGCGGTTGACTCGGTCAACGCTGGTTCCGCACAGGCAAGTTGCGGTGGGTCTGGCTATGGAACGAACGACACCATTAATATTCCTGCAGGAACACAAACGCTAACCAGTGACGTTAACAATATTTCAGTACCTGTAACGATTGCTGGCGTAGGTATGAACCAGACAACGATTAGTGGCGACATGGGTCAATATAGAGTTCTTACAGCAACCACTGACGTTACTATTAGGGACTTAAAGATTACAGCGTTTTCCGATACCGCAGTTAGGCTAAGTCGTAATGTTCAGCTGTCTAATATAGAGATAGATGGGCAAGATGCTACTGGAACCATTGGAATTCAGTATTCGACTAATACTGCAGGAACGTATACCGTTGAAGCGGAAAACATCTATATACATGGGATTAACAGTTCAAGTAGTTATGTACAGGGATTCTGGGTAGAGGCCAGGACGGACGCTGTCGTAAATGCTAGTTTGCGTAATGTTACGCTTGCCGACGTGCATAACAATGGTGGTAACGGTGTGAATGGCATTATCATGGTTGCTAGTGGTGATAATGCTGCCTTGACATCGACGATTACCAACACGACAGTCGATGACATTACAAGCACTGGTTTGACTGCGCCATTTGCAAGCTATGGCAGTATGAACGGTGGTAATGCAACCATCAACACCACGGTCAATAACATTACTATCACGGGTACACGCGGAATTGCTGGGACTGGCTTTACGGCCGGGCTTAACACCGCGGCATTCTATGCGGCAGGTAACGCATATCAAGCTGGCGACAGTGTTGATGTAGCAGTTACGGTGAGCAATAGCCTTATGGCAGACAACCTTAGCAACGGGTCGCCGTCCAACTGTTCGTTCGGTGATATGACCGGCAATATTGGTGGCCAAGGTACGGTTACAACCTCCATAACTTCAGCTGGCTACAACATATCAGATGACGCTAGTTGTGCGAACTTTAATCAAACAGGCGACCAACAAAATGTCATCAATATCATCTCAACCCTTGGCCCGCTCCAAAACAATGGTGGAGTAGTCCCTACTCGCGCACTGTTGGCTGGAAGCCCCGCGATTTCATCTGGTAGTTCAGTTCTGGGAGTTACCACCGACGCCCGCGGTATTGCTCGCCCAAACACTTGTCCATCTGTTGGAGCCTTCCAATTCGAAGGGGCAGTCTGCGCAGTAACTACAACCAATGCAAATGCTGGCGGTGCTGCCGCCCCAAACACCGGAGCAAAAACTGCTTCAACCCTGATGACTATTATTGCAAGTGCACTTGGCATAAGTATGATTACCTATGCATTCCGCAAGCGAGTTGCGGTAAAATAGGTACATGGCTCTCAATAAGAAAAGATCAAAGAAAACCACCAAGAACATCGCAAAGGGTAAGTGGCGGTCGCTTTCAACTCGGCAAAAAACACGGCTCGTGGCTCTTATTGTTGGCGTAGTGTTGATAGGTATCGGCGTAAATGCTGTGCGCAAATGGTACAAAATCCAGCATGCTGGCGTACCGGCTGGGCACACCGTGGCTACCGTTTCTACTGATGAGCCCAGTGAGCAACTCCCCCCAAAAAACTATAGTGTTACCGCAGATAAACCGCTATCAATCCAGCTTCCAACTGTTAAGGCAGGGGGCTTCATTCAGCAGGTAGGCGTAGATAAAGAAAACCGGATGGTAGTGCCTAATAATGTGCATATGGCTGGCTGGTACACGGGCAGTGTTTTGCCTGGTGCAGATGGTCTGAGCATTCTGGATGGCCATGTACATGGGCTGTATGCCAAAGGTATCTTTTATAACATTGGCAAACTTAAAACAGACGACAAGTTTAGCGTTACATTTGGCGATAAAAGCGTTAGAAGGTTCAAAGTCAAACAAGTCCAAACAGTTTCCACCAAAGAGGCCGATACGGCTCTCTTTGTGCGTGACAAGACCATTTCTAAGCAGCTTAACCTAATTACCTGCACTGGTAAGTTCGACAAAGATAGTAAAACCTATGACTCTCGGGTGATTGTTGTCGCAGAAGCCTTCTAGGTAGCTTAGACTTGCTCAAAATTTCCGGGGGGGGTAGACTACCTATTAAACACAAGCGTTAACATAGGAACTAACACATGCAAAGCATTCTGAATCTATCAAAAACAAATAAACTCATTCTGGCAATCTTCGCCTTCTTGGCAGTGCTTGCCTTTGGTTCGGGTCGGGTGCATGCAGCCACGCTAGCAGTAGATAGCAACTGCACACTCAACGAAGCAATTGATGCAACTAATAATGCAGTAGATGGAAATGGTTGCGTAAAAACTGGTACAGCATATGGAACCAACGATACTATTAATCTGCCAGCAGGAACGATTACACTTTCTGAAAATTTGAATTCGTTTACTTCTGGTGCAGACATCGTTGTCCAGGGTGCTGGCAAGGCAGTTACAACTATTGACGCGAATGGTTATCGAGGCTTTACAGCTAACGCTGCAAACACCATCGATAAAACGCTCAATGGATTTAAAATAATTGATGCCTCGCCCTACGCAATTGATATAAACGGTGCTCACGACATAACTATTGATGATGTAGAGGTAGAGAATTCCAGTTTTGGTGTCAGAATTGGAGCAGTACATATCACTGTGACCAATACGAATATACATGACAATGTTGCAACAGGTAATTCCGTTGGGTTGTACCTAATTGCTAATGCAGTCAATAGTACTGATGACATCTCAATAACCGTTGCAGATTCTCAAGTCAATAATAACTCGGGTGCTGATGTTGATGAAGTTGCTGGTCTGTCTGTTGCAGCTAATTCAGCTACTGCGGCTTCACTAGCACTAACATTGGAACGAACAACCGTTATGGATAATCAATCCGTGGGTGACGCAGGTGTTAACGTTGATTATAAGGAGAACAGTGCTTTCGCAGACATTAGAATAGATGCGGTTACGGTCGCTGGAAATATCTCGCAGCCGACACAGGCATCAAGCAGTGGCAACCCCTTTCAGCCTGCCTATGTCACCGGTTTTAATCTTGGCGTCGCCAATATCAACCCTGGCTTGAACTTAACAAATGTGACGGTCGTGAATAATCAAGCTATTAACGAGTTTGATAACCACGCTTCCGTCAGTGGGTTTTTCGGATTACTCATTAACGCGCCTGAAAAAATAAACTTCACTAACTCTACTGTTGTAGGCAACAGTGTGACACAAATTACGCCTAGTCCTTTTGGATCAATACCAGCATTCTTCATAGTTGGTGCGACTCTGGATGGCAACGGTCAGCCAATCAATGCTGAATCGGGTGGCTCTGCTCAGAACAGCCTAATAGCTCACAATACTTTTAACGGCAATAGCTATAGTTGTCGATCTGATTTTGATGGTAGCGCTCTTGGTCTGAGCGGCAGCTATGACCTAACACCCGAGAACCTCGGAAATAATATGGCCGATGATCCAAAGTGCACCGACTATACGATCGTTCCTAACTTATATGACACCATAGAGCACGAAGTTGCAGATAACGGCGGCCCCGTACCAACAATTAAGCTCCTTCCTGGTTCCCCTGCAATAAACGCGGGCGGACAAGTGCTGGGTATAACAACCGATGCTCGCGGTGTAGCTCGGACTGGTTATTACAGTGTAGGTGCCTACCAGGGTGTTCTTGGAGACCAAACCCAGAATCCTTCATCTACTGGCACTGCTGCTGCACCAGACACTGGTTTGAGTCCTACACCTGTCTTGAACGGTGTATTTGCGATGATCTCAGGATTTAGCATGCTTATTTTTATAGCCAAGCAATACGCTAAAGAATAGTTGCATGCATCGAAAAGAATAGTAAACTAGTAACATGTTAGAACAGATTGGGGAAGCAGATCTTGCGGCGGCGGCCAATGAATTTGCTGCTCCTGAAAGAATTAGTATGACCCCTGAAATGCTCGGTATTCATATAGGTATGACTTACGAGCAGAGTCTGGATTGGGCTCAGCGTGAATTCGAAAGACTAGGTGCTATTCCCTTCGATTTACGTACAGCACAAGACCATGCTCTTTTCGAAGATGTTTCGATGCTACTACTAGCTGAATAGACTACTTATTGATTGTAATTCCAGCTGCCTGTGAATAATCTGATTTACTTCGTGAGATAGTTACTTGCTGATCTTTCTTTAGATCGGTTACGGATATTTTCTGGCCTGCACGTTGGAATATGGTTTTTGGGGTTAGCTTAAAGGTTTGTTCCGTAGAGTTAGGCGATACAATAGTAATCTGTTTTGCACTGACTTTACTGACAGTGCCAGTAATATTACGTTTAAAGAAGCTTGCTGAGTTCTCGAAAGCATTATCTAAGGTCTGAGTTTTGGCTTGCATGTTCGATCCGTCCTGTCTGTCAGTATTGCCCTTGTGATATGTGACATAGGCAGTTATCCCGACTGCAACTAATATAAGACAGAGACACGGTGTTATAGGGTGGAATTTTGATGAAACTTTCATAGTAAGTCCTTGTGCTTAATTGTACTTATAGTGTACTAATTAACAAAATGTCATTAAGCAGTCGATAACTCTAGTACAATAGAGATAACCATAAGAGTATATATGACGAAGGCGACTGTAAAAATTATTCAGCGTAAACGCCTAGCAGATAGGGCTGGCGCTTTTAGTGATAGGATGTATCGGCAACGTGTTAAGATGCTGCCTATTTTTGTTATGCTGGCCTCAATTGCCGCTTTGATCTACTTACGTGTCAAGCCAGAATCTAGTAAATTTGTCAGTCGGTTAATTGAGTCCAGCGCAAGCCAGATAACAAATTTTTCGTTCTTGTGGTCACCTCTTTCTAGTCTTGGACTTCTATCGGTGTGCTCTCTTTTATATATGTGGATGGATTATCAGCACCATAAGAAGCCGCTTATAAAAATTACTCCAAAAACTAAGTACGGTTTTTTGCACCACTTGCGTGTGGTTGTGTTTCCACGTTTTCATTACCGCTGGAGACCTGCATTCT
>JACCDG010054018.1_pt1 | contig 20768 bp, 25 predicted proteins | sample 7442471 | NCBI WGS metagenome assembly JACCDG01 (sample SAMN15323444, study PRJNA562643) | freshwater metagenome | isolation source: river surface water | place: USA:Blue River Watershed | collected 2017-08-17 | reverse complement strand
TTGAAGATTATTTTCTCCAAAACCCCAAGTCATCGCGTCTTCTGAACCAGGAATAATTTTTTCCTTCATTTCCAATATGGATATCCCCTCGGTAACTTTTTTTAGGGAATCTTCTGAAAAAAGTGAATATTTGATGGCCCCATCTGAAAAAAGAGTTTGCACCACGGCCTGTTCTGGTGATTGTGCCATAGGGTCTAAATGGAGAGAACAAAGTTCTGTGTGAACAATATCAATTTGATTTTTTTCACTGAGCCCTCTGGCAATTTTAATTGCCGGCATGGCGGCAAAACATCCCATATGATAAACCTGAGTAAAGCCTGTTTTATCTTCCCAATTTTTCTTTGGAATAATTTTTTGACCTGCGCTGGGGGAAACATATCCCGTACAGGTTACATGGATTATTTCTGATGGAGCCTCTTTTTGGTTTTCAAAAAATTCTTCAAATAAATTATCGACTGTTTCCTGGTAAAATAACGATCTTTCCTTCATTGTAGGGGTAAATTTATTCTCCGGTGTAAATAATTTGGTTTTTCCAAAATCCATCATTCCTAGTTCGTGATTAAAAAAGGATCTTTTGGAGATATAGTTCTTTTTAACCCCAAACATTTTCATAATCCGTTCATCAAATGTTTTAGGTGTAACCAAGGCTTGTATCTTAGACAACCAAAGGGAAATACTTTCCTGATCCAATTCGTTTTGAGGTTTTATAATCTTAAAATTTGAAATAATTTTTCTCACAAGCCTGCTCCATTTAATTGTGTAAAATATAATTGCACAAAACCCAGTTACCCTTTTAATGTCTTTTCGTCAATAAGAGAGCAAAACATTGTAAAATTTTTTGAATTCGGGTAAATACAAACAATTTTTGTTTCAAAAAAAGGCTTTTGTGCGTCGCGTAAGCAAAGATATTTTTATGTTTTTTGGAGGGTTATCCTTGGCCTTAGGGTTTCTGGGTATGCTTTTGCCTGTTTTACCGACAACACCCTTTTTGATTCTTTCGGCCTACTTTTTTTCTAGATGCTCAAAAAGGGCGCACTCTTGGATATTATCTAGACCATATTTTGGGAAAATAATTAAAGATTGGGAAAATTATGGAGTAATAAGAAAGAAAGCCAAAATCCAAGCAGTTTTGGCCATCTTATTATTTTTTACTTATTCAATAATTTTTACAGAGCTAGCTTTTGTATTTAAATTTTCACTGTGCCTAATCGGACCTGCAATTATTTATTTTATAATTTCTAGGCCTTCAAAAATTACTATTTCTTAAAAGGCATCTCGCCTAAATAATTCTTTTTTCCGATATCCACGCCATTATGACGTAAAATAGAGTAAGCAGTAGTTATATGAAAATAAAAATTGGGTATAGAGTATTCACAAACATATTCCAGTGGAAATAAATATTTACCTTCCCACCGGGGCTGAGAAATTTTTATTTGTTCGAATTCATTGATTTCATTTGGATTAAATGAATTTAAATATTCAATAGTTTTTTCAATACGTGCCCTTAGCTCAGAAAGAGTTTTTTCATTATCCTCATAAACTGGGGCAACTTTTCCGGTAACCTTGGCAATACAGTTCTTGGCAGAGTCACAGGCAATCTGAATCTGGCGAATTAGATTAAACTGATCTGGGGCCAAACGAGAATTGAGGAGAACTTCTACTTCGTACTTTTTGGCTTCAGCATTTTGGGCGGCTTTATCCAATATTGAATTCAAATTTCTTAACATTTTGCTAAATTGCGGAACAGTCATTTCATAAAGCATAAAGTTCTCCTCAGATTCTTACTTGTTTTTTTGCTTTTCTTTCTTTCTGGCTTGTTTTTCTTGGATAGTAAGTTTTTTCTTACCTTTGTTCTTTTCGTTGTCTCTGCCTTTGTCTTGTCCTTTGGCCATGTGTATCTCCTATATTGAGGTTAATAAACTAAAGATATTTTACCGATACATATCCTTAAAGCTAGAACTTTCTATTAACACAACAGGTCTAGGCTCACTTTACCTGAGACAATAATCTACTTTTTATTTTATTAAAACGCTTTTGGTTTTCAATTACTTTGGCGTCCGGTTTTCTCCCTAAACCTTCCAAAATCTTTAGACCTTTTTCAAGGCCAATTAGAATAGAGGAAACCTCTGCCAAATAATTTTCTACCTCGTCCTCTGAAAGAGGTTTTGCGCTGTCTAACAAATCTTCGTAATATTTTGGGCCATTTTGATTAATCATAAAAGCTTCTATATTCCTTATTATCTGAAATCACTAGAACTTTTTCCTTTATATGGGGGGTGCCTGTAAAATAGCCAAATATCAACTCCCAAATAGGAATTTATGTTAAAATATGGACATGAAAAAAAGGAAGAATAAAATTCCTGGAAAGATTGGCCTACGCCAGCTATCCCCCCACTCGATTAAAAGAATGAAGGAGCGGGGAATCTCCGCCTTAGAGATTGAAATGGCGCTAAAATATGGGGAAATAGAAGGGTCAGTCCTTAGATATAAACACCTAGAAATTGTTCTTTCAGATGATAACTCTAAAATGGTGACTGTTTGGAATAATGGAAAAGAGGTATTAAACACCGTAATTTCAAAAAAAGATAAAAATAATTTATCTTCAAAGATTTTAGAAAGTAGCAAACCAAAAAAAACTGCTGATCCCAAGAAAGTGGTTGAATTTAACAGCTATGAAGATTATTTAAATTTTCTAAAATCCAAACGCTGAATCAAATTGATTTATAAACAAAATAATTTTTATTCAAGGCCCAAAATAAGGTATTATTTTTTTCCTTATCCTTCCCGAAAGGTTTGTACCAACCAAAGGAGTACTCAATGAAAAGTAGGTTTAGTCATGCCAAAGTAGATAATCAAAAATTGTCCAAGGAACGTTTAGCCCTACAAAAGCACCAAGAGAAAAGTCAGAAAAAAAATCAAAATAAAAAAGAGCATGAACTTAAAGCTGAGCATCACGAGGAGGAAGAATAGATTTATAGAAAAAATATTTAGAATATTCTATAACCCCTTTTTTTCCACATTAAATCCTAAAAAACAAATTTTATTTACAAAATCAATCTATATTATTTAAAAATTTAGTTTTTTCTACTTGTCTTAAACATAAAATCTCCATTTGTGCTACAATTTACCTATGAAAAAGAAAAGTGGAGTGCACGAAAAAATTGATGTTTTGGGTAGTGATATTAATGATTTGGCTAAAGCGGTTAAATCTAAAAAGTTGGGTATTTACTCCAAGCACCTTTTATTTGAAATAGCTTATTTTGCCAGCTATTTTATCTATCTAGGGTTAGCATTTTTTCTACTTATCGTTTGGGAACCCGAAGCCAGGTCCCTTATTGTCAAATCGGTTTTCACCCTATTCACCTTGATTTTGGCCATTGGTACTTTTGTTTTCCAACAAAATATGGATCAAGATATCGATGAGGATATTAAAGCACCGCACTTTGAAATAAAGAAAAGAAAATCTTCCAAGAGAAAGGCCAGTTAGATTAAAACCTGATATCATTTACTAATGAAACCTATTTTGCTACTTAGTTCTCCTAATCTTAAAATTAGAGATTTTAGAACCCTTCTTTTAACTCGCGGTTTGCTTACCATGACCCTGCAAATTCAGGCAGTAATTGTTGGTTGGGAAATTTATCAAATTACAAAAAGCGCATTACTTCTCGGCCTTATAGGCCTAACCGAGGCCATCCCGGCCATCACCATGGCCTTTTTTGCTGGACACTTAGTGGACATTTATAAACCTACCAAAGTCTATCGTCTCAGTTTATTGGCCATTATGCTTAATACTTTATTTATCTTTTCTTCTGTGGCCCCATTTTTTGAAATGGAGGAAGGGCATCGTTTGTTTATCCTCTTTACCGGAATTTTTATTTCTGGAGCGGCCAGAGCGTTTTCTTCACCATCGATGTTTTCCTTGCTCCCACAAATAGTTCCCAGAAATGCCTTGTCCTCTGGTTCCGCTTTTAGCAGCACTATCCATACTTTCGCTTCCATTGTGGGCCCCGCTTTAGGTGGTCTTATTTATGGATTCGCTGGGGCCACTTGGGCCTTTGCGATCCCCTTTATCTTAAGCTTAACTGCCCTTTATAGCTCTACTACTTTTTCCGAGGATCTACGTAATCGACCTGTGATAGGGGTTAGAGAGCCAATGTTAAAAAGTATCAAGGCGGGGATGCACTTTGTGCGCAATCACAAGATATTACTCTCCACCATGCTGCTTGATATGTTTTCGGTATTATTTGGAGGAGTGGTTGCCATCTTACCTATCTTTGCAGATAAAATTTTTGGTGTAGGTGCCATAGGGCTTGGATTTCTTCGTGCCGCACCCGCAGTTGGTTCTGTTTTGGTTACGGTTATTTTGGCACTAAGGCCTTTGCATTCAATTTCCGGATACAGACTTTCCCAAGTGGTTTTGGGATTTGGAGTTTGCACCATCCTTTTCGCGCTTACTTCCAACTACTACTTGGCACTTTTTTTCCTAGCACTTACTGGGGCATTTGATGGGGTTTCCATGGTTATTCGTGGAACTTTTATGCAGCTTTTGACCCCAGATCATATGCGCGGTCGAGTTTCATCTTTAAGTTCTATCTTTATAACCTCTTCAAATGAAATTGGGGCCTTTGAATCCGGACTAGCGGCAAGTATTTTAGGGCCTATCCCCTCGGTTATTTTTGGGGGATCTATGACCTTGGTGGTAGTTGCATTGGTTGCCTGGATGGCGCCAGAGTTAAATAAAACAGAGATCAAATCTTAAGCTTTCATATTGCTAATAGCGTTCCTGGCAGTATCATGCCTGGCCTTGCTAAGGTTAGAAAGTGTCTGAAATTTTCTGGATTCCATTTGGATGGCTTCTTGAAGAGCAAGAAATTGCATATTCATTTGAGCCATTTTTTCCGTTATGCTCTTTTCAGTTTCTTGGATTTGTCCTTTTAATTTAAGCAACTCAGAAACTGCACAAGCATTATTTTTCTCACATTTAGCAGCTCTCGCCTTAAGACCATTCAGGGATTTATTAAAAAAATCCAACTGTTCTTTTGAGTTTCCATAATTTTTTGCAGCAGAAAGCATTTTAGGGGAATCTTTAAGCAAGGCTTGATGGAGAATATAATTGGAAAGGTCGCTAACATTAACCTTTATACCATCTTTAAAAATCAAAGATAAAAGATTTTTAAAAGATTCATCTCCATTACCATTTTTAGTTTCTTCAATTACGGCCCTTAATTCTGTTCCTCTTTGTTGAATAACATGTGTTAATTCATGAGCAGAAACTGTTGCAACTTTTACCAAATTCTCAAATGGATCAAATTTATTATTAAGGGTTGGTAGGGGACGGATAGTAAGATTTGATAGAACATTACCTCCAGGGATCGCGCCGCCAATTAAAAAAGCTTGCATGGACATAGTGGAATAAGAAAAAGCCATTAGGGCAACAATTATAAAGACTTTCATATTAATCTCCTCGACCTTGACATCTAAATCTTTTTTATAAAATTGTCCAATGGTGGACTACCAATCTATAGGGAAGTAATCCTTAAGAAACTTTCCGCACCAGTGTTTTCCTGTATTTATCCCGTCAAAGAATGGATCACAAACCCTGGCCGCCCCATCAACAATATCAAGTGGTGGTTGAAAATCATGAACTTCTTGTTTTCTCTTGGATAACTCGGCAGGATCTTCGTCTGTTACCCATCCTGTATCCACAGCATTTATAAAAATTCCATCTTTGGCTAAACCTGATGAAGCAGTATGAGTCATCATATTAAGTGCCGCTTTGGCCATATTGGTATGGGGATGGCGCTCTTCTTTTTTAAAGCGATGAAACTTTCCTTCCATGGCGGAAACATTCACAATGTGTTTTTTCCCGGTAAAATCTTTTCTCATTAAATTTGCCAATCTGTTGCATAATACAAAGGGAGCGACAGCATTTACTAGTTGGACTTCTATCATTTCCGTTGTTTGAATCTCTCCTAGTTTTAATCTCCATGAATTGGTTTTTCGAAGATCCACTTGTTGGAGATCGGCATCTAATTGTCCTTCAGGAAATACTTCAGATGCTACCAATGAGTTATCAAAACTATAGGGAATTTGCGAAAGCTCCGCTGAAGCTTTAATACCAATTCCTGGGGCCTTATTATGCCAAGCAACTGGAAGGTTACTATTTTCAGAATGGATCATTTGAAGATCTTGAATACACTGGTGATACTCTTGAAGAAGTAGTGAGACGTCTGAATTTAAATCGCCTGGACCTAACCTTTCATTTTCCATTAGATGACTATAAAAACCAGATGGTCGCCTAACAGTTTGAGCGGCGTTATTAATTAAAATATCGAGGCGATCATATTTTTGCTCAATATAGGTAGCAAAAATTTCAACGCTTGGAATATGTCTTAAATCAAGGCCATAAATTCTTAACCTATGTTTCCATTCATTAAAATCCGGTTCCTTGCTATATCTGATTGCTGAATCTATCGGAAATCTAGTCGTAGCAATTACTGTGGCCCCAGAACGAAGTAACATAAGGGTTGCATGATAACCGATTTTCAAACGAGAACCTGTTATCAATGCTACTTGGCCGGTCAGGTCTGCCCTTTGGAAACGTTTTTGATAATTAAAGTCCCCACAGGATTTGCACATGCTATCGTAGAAATGATGAACGCTTGTGTACATGGTTTTACAAACATAGCAATCTTTGGGGGTGGCAAATTCCAGATCTTCTCTTCCCGGATTTAAATTAGTGATTTGAAGGGGTGCGGTAAAAATCGATGCTTCCCTAGCAGATCTAATCCCAGTAATTTTTCTGGCGGATTTATTAATCGATTTTATATTTTCACGTCTAAATTGTTTAACGTCTTTTTGTCTTTTCTTTATTTCTTCCTTTGAGGGTCTTGAAATAATTCCCGATGACTTTAGCATGCTTACCCTTTGCTCTTCAGTTAAAAGAGTTAGCTGCTCGCTCTTTTGGGCAAAACTTTGCATTACTTTAAGGCAATTCTCAATTTCTTCTGGAGTAAACTCAGTCTTAATTAAGTTGGTTTTATCGGACATGGTTGTCAAATAGCACCCATTTAATTCAAAATCTAGTTTTTTTAGCCTATGGGGTCAATGAATTTGGCTTGCCCCTTACCTACTTCTTCTCCATTGAGGGAAATGGTGTAAGAAATTTCACAAACTTTTGAAATCATATAGCTAACACCGCAATACTTGGTAAGGGAAGCTTCCACCGCTTTTTGGGCATTTGCAGGTTTAGTATTGCCCTTAAATTTATAATGAAGGTGGATGTGGGTGAAATAAACTGGAAAATTCTTATTTTTTTTATGGTCGATTTCAACATCAAATGTTTCTGGAAGGTCCCGCATTTTCTTTAAAATAACCATCACATCCATGGCAGAACATGAAGCCGCACTACTTAGCAAAACTTCCTTGGGGGTAGGACCTCTATCCAAGCTCCCACTGGCCTGATCCACATCTAAAACAAATTCATGATTTCTGTTTTTACATTTAAATCCCAAATCACTAATCCAAGAAATGGAGTTTTCCATAATTTTTCCTATATAATCTTTTTTCGAAGTTGATATTTTTTTAAAAAACCAATAAAAATGGGGATTGTGGAAACTAATATGACCACTACAATAATCTTATCAAGTCTGTTTGCTAATTGGGTCTGTCCCAAAAAGTATCCTACCCAAAGTAGAGAGGTTATCCAAAGGATTCCACCAAAGATATTCCAAAGTGCAAACTTTTTATAAGACATTCTGGCAACCCCTGCTATAAATGGAACAAAGGTTCTAAGGATTGGCACATATCTGGCCAGAGTTATGGACCATGAACCGTGTTTTTCATAAAAAGCATGGGCCTCAACTAGATATTTTTTTTTATAAAATCTTCCATCAGGTTTTTGCCAGATGGCATCTCCGGTTTTTCTACCAAGAATATAACCAACCTGATCCCCAATAACCGCGGCCAAAATCAAAATAATATTTAAATAAATAATATCAAGTGAACTAATATGATTGGGATTGGCAGGATTCGCCAAAACTCCGGCCGTAATAAGCAGAGAATCCCCAGGAAGAAAAAATCCTACTAGTAGACCTGTTTCAGCAAAGATAATTGCGGTGATAACGAAAACACCGCCACTTGCCACCATTTGAGAAATTCCCTGGGCCGTATGAATATCTTTTAACCAATCAAACATAGTTAAGAATCTTATCCGGTTCGGGATTACTTGTAAAAACAAACATGGCGCGATAAAGTTTTAAAATGGAAAGTTTAGGTCTTTCTGAAATTCAAGCTAAAAAACGTTTTCAAGCCGAAGGACCCAATGAACTTCCGATTGCAAAATCGCGTCAATTTTTGGTTCTGTTAAAAGAAGTATTACTTGAACCCATGGTTTCTCTCCTTCTAGGTTGTGGGATTATTTATTTCTTTTTAGGTGATAATCAAGAAGCAATGATGCTCCTTGGTTTTTTATCTATCATTGTTTCCATCACCATTTATCAGGAACGAAAAACCGAATCGGCGTTAGAGGCCTTAAGAAACCTTTCTAGTCCCCGTGCCTTGGTAATTAGAGACAACGTTAAAAAAAGAATTCCCGGGAGAGAAGTAGTTCGCGAGGACATATTAATTCTAACTGAAGGGGATCGTGTTGCCGCTGATGCGGAGATTATTTTTGTATCCAATTTAATGGTAGATGAGTCGCTCCTTACAGGCGAATCCGGTCCAGTTCAAAAGGAAAATAAGGACAAAATATTTGCCGGCACTACCGTAGTACGGGGACAGGCCACCGCCAAAGTCTTTGCCACCGGAATCAAAACGGAGTTAGGCAAAATTGGTAAAGTGCTGGAAACCACTGAGCAGGAAACTACTCTCCTAGAGGTGGAAACCGGTAAAATCGTTAAAATTATTTCCGTCTACGCTGCCGCACTTTGTTTACTGGTAGTAGTTGTATATGGATTAACCCGAAATGATTGGCTTAACGGTTTTCTCTCGGGACTAACCTTGGCCATGGCGATTCTCCCCAACGAATTGCCGGCAGTTTTAATGATCTTTCTCGCGCTTGGTGCCTGGAGAATTTCCAAGAGAAATGTTTTAACCCGCAAAATGCCCGCGGTTGAAAGTTTAGGTTCCGCTACTGTCCTCTGCGTGGATAAAACGGGCACCCTCACCATGAATCAAATGATGGTAAGAAGGTTATCCACCATTGATGAGGATTATGATCTGCGCGTTGGAAGTTCCCACGATCTTCCAGAAAAATATCATTTGCTGATGGAGTATGGAATTCTGGCCTCAAGTCCCTCTCCCTTTGACCCCATGGAAAAAGCTGTGCATGATGTTGGTGGGGAATACCTACAAAACTCAGAACATCTTCATCCCGAATGGATTTTAGCAAAAGAATATCCCCTTTCTCCAGATTTGCTGGCCGTAAGTCACGTCTGGAAAGGTGATGGCACAGATGGTTTTGTCGTGGGGGCCAAGGGAGCACCTGAGGCCATCGTAGATCTCTGTCATTTAGATAAAGTTCAGGCAAAAATAATTTTTAAAAAAGTTGAAGAGCTTGCAAAAAGCGGCCTTCGAATACTGGGAGTAGCAAAAGCTGTTTATAATAAGTCCTCTGTGCTTCCAAGAATACAGCACGATTATGATTTTGAGTTCCTAGGGTTGTTAGGCCTAGCTGACCCAGTAAGACCTAATGTTTCTCAGTCAATATTAGAATGCCATCAGGCAGGTGTGCGGGTCATTATGATCACCGGTGATCATGCCGACACCGCAAGCAGTATTGCCAAAGAAATAGGACTAATAAATCCAGAAAAAATTATCACAGGGCCAGAGCTTTTAAAAATGGATGATTCGGAACTTTTTTCCCGGATTCAAACAGTTAATTGTTTCGCCCGCATGGTACCTGAACAAAAACTTCGTCTAGTGCAAGCATTGAAAAAAAATGGCGAAGTTGTTGCCATGACCGGAGATGGCGTTAACGATGCTCCGGCTCTTAAGACCGCTCAAATTGGAATTGCCATGGGTGGACGAGGAACAGATGTTGCGAGAGAGTCAGCCTCCCTTGTTCTCCTTGATGATGACTTTTCCTCCATAGTAGAAGCAGTTCGTACCGGCAGAACAATTTTTGACAATCTTAAGTCCGCCATGGCCTATCTTTTAGCGATTCATATTCCTATCGCTGGGATCTCGGTGTTACCAGTTCTTCTAAAATTGCCACTGGTTCTTATGCCCATACATATTGCCTTCCTCCATCTAATTATTGAGCCAGCTTGTTCGGTGGTTTTTGAAGCCGAACCTATGGACGTTAATGTTATGAGGAGAAAACCTCGGGGATTAAGTGAGCCACTCTTTTCAAGAAGCTTGATCCTGCCGAGTTTTCTTCAGGGGCTTGTAGTTTTTATTATAGTTTTAGCAGTTTTCCTAATTTCTCTTTACCGTGGTCAGAGCGAACAGGAAGCGCGGACCCTGACATTTACTACCTTAATCTTTGCTAATCTTGGTTTAATCTTGGTCAATCGATCATGGTCAAGAAGTTTTATCGAAGGGCTAAAGATACCGAACAAGGCCCTCTGGTGGGTAATTTTAGGATCATTGGTAACTATTTTTGCCGTTCTCTATGTTCCCTATCTACGGAAGTTATCTCGTTTTGCACCCCTAAGTCCACTTGATATAACCATTTGTGTTGGAGCTGGGCTAATTAGTATTTTATGGTTTGAGGTATGGAAAATGCTTAAGAAAAGCAAAAAAAATTAACTATTCCTTTAAATCATAGCGCAGTGCCAGTACCAGGGTTAAAAGTGCTCCCACTAAAAATAATCCTCCCATATACCCAAAAATTGCAAAGGCCTCTTTTGCCTCATCTCCACCCATTTCTGGGCCATATATTCCGGCAAACAACCAAACAAAAGGATATAAAAAACCACCCACGCTAACCATGTAGGAAGAGAGAGTCACAAATTTTGCTGGTGCACTAAGCCGAGTAAGAAGCAGAAGAAGGCCCATCATCATTGCGCCTATCCCGGTCGCGTGAAAATGGAATCGTTGGTAGTATTTCCAAAACCTTCCCGAATCCTTAGAAATCTTTTCTTCTCGCTTGGCAGGATCTGTTATCTCCATAATCTTTGCATTTTTTTCAAGTCCGACTTTAATCTTAGTATGAAAACCTTCATCGTTTGTTGCAAATAATATTGCAATAAAGGTACCGCCTACCATAGATAAAATCGCCATAAGAAATGGAATTTTACGAATCATATTATGCTCCAAGTTATTTAATTTTATGTATTTTAAATTGTAAGGGCATAAATTTAGGGACGCAATAAAAAAACTTTATAAACCTAATCTTATTGGTCTGTTAATTTCTATCCTCAATGACAGATATCCAAAAGTTATTTAAAATTAATTATTATAATTTCACCACGGATAATTTGAATGACTCAAAAAGAAAAAAATCAATTTTCACTTTTGGAAAGATATGCCCTGATGCGATTTCATCCCCGAAAAATTATTTTCGATGTAATAGGAGTTATTTGGGGCACTTACTTTTTATACCTTGGAATATGGCAAGCCGCTGTTACGGTGCTTTTTATTTTTGTAGTATTTGGATTTTTTTTGGTACGAAATACCAATCTCAAAGAGTTTTCGGAAACCACATGGGGAAAAATAGCGATTCTCCATGTTCGGCCGCTAAACGTTGCCATTAAAGTTTTGGCCGTAGTTATATTGGTGAATGGTATTTACCGCCATTCGGTTGAGCACGTACTAATTGGTATATCTTTAATATTTTTGGGTCATTTTTTTGGTTGGTCCAAAGTACATCCAGCTTTAGATAACCTCCAAAAATAAATCACCTTGGCCATCTTCTCTGAATCTGAAAGGCGATGGATTTATCCAAGGAAGTATTTAGGGGGTTTCCTATTAAGCCCTTATCGGAGTATCTGATCACCGTTAGCCATTCATCGGAAATAAAATAGGTAACTGGGAAGTCTAAAGAGGTGTATTGTTGCTTTACCCCCTTGGAATTTACTGAACCTGTCGAAGCAATCGCATCTTCATTTACCCAGTTCATAGTGATACCCAGTCGCAAGCTAGATAAACTAACCCCTGCACCTATTGCCAAATTTTCTCCCCACCCAGGGGTCAATGTCACCTGAGTTTGGGCGTTTTGATAACTTCTCGAAAAAGATCGATGAATTCCCAGGTCAGTGAAAATATCCCACATCCCCCAACCTTTAGTAAGGAGTGCACCCACACCGATAGTCCAAAATCCTCTACCATTGGCATCTAAAAGGTAAGTTTGATCGGCTTCTTGCAGGGAGGTTCCAGTGGGAATAATTAAATTAAGATAGGCGATCCCTTTGGGTCTCCAAGGATTGTAATTCCAATCCGGAAGATATTCATAACCCAAAGTCGTGGATAAATCTCCCAGACCTGTGGAGGATTCTTGTCCGCGAGTTCGTCTAATAACAGGAAGTGAAACGCCTGCCTGAAAGCGATCCATAAATATATGAGCAGCTTCAAAACGAAGGGTCTCTATTGATTCAGAAAAATCGCGCTCTCTCCAAAAACCATTTTGATCGATATCAAAACTGGCCCTATTATAAGAATAGACTGAATTAAATTGTGCCCTATCATCGCCTGTAATCAAAAAAGTGGATGTCAGCCCACCACCACAACAGGCAGAGGAATAACAATTCTGAGGAAGGATTCCTGCAAAAATTATTAGACTAAAAAGTAAATGGAATGGCCACTTGGTCTTTAACTTCATTATTATTTTTCAGTTGAATATGAATTTCCCATTCTCCAGGCATGGTAAAAAAAACATCATTTACTCTATAAGTTCCTATATCCAATTGTTCTACTGTCACGGGAGAGGAACCATGATTCATCGAAGGCATCCACAAAAACACGGAAACATCTTCTTTTACTTCTTCCACAAGCTCGCTTCCATCGGCCAAGTTTGGTCGCCAGATCTTTATCAAAAATTGGCCAAAGTCTTCTTCTGTGGGAAGAACTTCCCAATCAAGGGAAACGCATTTACCGGAGGTGGAGAGCTTGTGATGACAGGATTTTATTTCTGCACTTGGATTTAATTCTTCTAAAGGCGCATATTTGGGCTGAATACACCCAACCAAAATAAAAGAGATGGTTAAGATTCTAAATAACATTATTTTTCTTCCGTACTATAAAACAACCCAAAGTTCTCCCTTCTGGACTTCTAACTTTTTGCCCCTTCGAAATATCCGCTAAAGCTTCACGCAAAAAAAACTTATTAGAGTTTTTAATATTATGGCTATTGGATACTCCGCCCTCATAAATGACCTCACCTTTTGAATCGATAACAAATGAATGAGGTGTTTTAAAGGCCGCAAATTGATCTGCATATTGGGCATTCTGGTCCTGTATTACCGGAAAGGGTAACTTGACCTTTTTAAAATATTCTTCACTTTGAGCTTCCGTTTCATCCATATTGGAATGTACTCCAACAAAAGAAAAATCGGGGTATTCTGAGCTTAATTTTGAAAGCTCATCGATATGACTATTAGAACAAGGGCATTTGGCAGAAAGAAATACTACAACCATGGCCTTTTTGGTTCCAAGTTCAACCAAAGATTTATTTAGTCCTGAAATATCCTTTCCCTTTATTTTGGTGGGAAATACGGAGGATAAGGCACTAAAATTAAATACCAAGGAAAGAATTAATAGACTGGCAAATTGCTTAAATTTCATGTCAGGAATGTAGCAAATTAGACCTACCGTGACAATAACCCCTCAACTTGATAAATAGAGAAAACAGGGATAAAAAGTGACCTATATCAATCCTTCAATATTAGGAGCTCCAGATGCTTAAGTTTATCTCCAGTATTTTCTTATTATTAGCTACTTTTTCTGCCACAGCCGCAACAAATGTACATCACTTGTCTTTTGCTAATGGAAAAATTCAGGCACTTGTATCTTGGAAAGTTGGACCCCAAGTTGAACAAGAATCCAATATGGTAGTGGAGTTTAAAACAAACGAAGGCGTTTTCCCTGCAGATTTAAAAGCGGTTCTTTTTATGCCTGATATGGGACATGGATCATCCCCTACCAAGGTAGAGAAAATTTCAGCATCATCATTTAAAGTTTCTAAAATGTATTTCACTATGCCCGGATTATGGGAAATTCGCTTAACCATTAAAAATGAAAATGGGGCAAAGGAAACTAAGTTTTTTACTGTCCAATTATAATTCCACGTAAACATGGATAATACCCCTTTGAAACTCAAAGGGGTCATCATAAGATTTATATCTTAGCTTTTTTCACCAAAAATTTTACTATCTAAAGAAAATTTTCCCGGTCCAATCATTAAAAATAAAATGGTTATGGCTAAATAAACCAGTGCCAGCTCATAAGAGCCCCCTCCCTTACCTACAAAAGGGTCCTTCCATACAACCATATGCATATATGTTGCCACTAACATGGTAAATCCAATCCCTAGTGCCGCCAGTGGAGTTAAAAATCCTATTATTAAAGCTATTCCTCCACCAAATTCCGAGAGAGTGGCCAAAAACTGAAAAATCCCAGGTACCGGGGAATCTGGTCCCATCCAATTCATTGGAGATTGAATCTTTCCCCATCCATGTAAGATAAATGCAAACCCAACAACCAAGCGGAGAAATAATAGCGCCAATGAAGAACAATTGGGTTGTGATACCACTTTTAAGCATTCCATTACTTTTTTCATTTTATTTCCTTTTTTAAGAAAATAATAAAACGAATCATAAGAATTATCAAATTGGACCCAACTTAAATTGCCTACACGCTCAGTTGTGCCTAAAATAATTTATATGGAAGAAATGGGATTCAAAATTTTAGAATATATAAAAATGTACAGTGGGAGTGAATTAGGTTATGCCCTATTAATTATCCTGCTCTTTATAGTCCCGAGGCTTTTACTCCGCTTTGGAATTCCTATGGCCCTTACCTCCTTCGCAATGGGTATAGGCACCAATATTGCCTTTGCATTTTATGGAGAAAATGAGGTCATTCCCTTATTTTCAACCCTAGGGATCATTTCTCTTTTCTTATTTGCTGGGATGGAAGTGGACCTAGATGCCATTAAAGGGTCCTTTAAACATATTCTAATCCATGTGAGCTTTCGAGTTTTGGTGATTGGTGTTTTGACCATTGTTTTCTTAAATCTCTATGGTCTAAACCTGCCCTCCGCAGTAATTTTTTCCCTGGCGGTCGCAACTCCTTCTACTGGTTTTATTTTAAATAGTTTGGAGTCCTCTAAAATCCCTGAACAACAAAAATTTTGGATTAAACTTAAGGCCATCTCGGCTGAAGTGGTTGCTTTAGGAATTCTTCTAGTCTTTTCCCAGACCGGAGGAGCTGAAAGCGTAATGGGATCATTTTTAATAATTATTCTAATGATTGTTACTTTACCATTTTTGTTAAAAAAATTAGCGTTAACTCTTGAAAAATTAGCTCCAGGATCAGAATTTGGATTTATTTTGATTTTGGCCATTGTTGCAAGCTTAATAACCAAAAAGCTTGGTGCTTATTATATTGTTGGAGCATTTTTAGTTGGGATGGTCACCGGACAATTTAAAAGAAATTCTCCCAATGCACAAACCGATCAAATGCTTCAAACGCTTCGCTCATTTTCCGCTTTTTTTATGCCATTTTATTTTTTCAACTCCGGCCTTAACATGCCCAATGGAATATTCACTACCGAAGCCTTAAATATTTCGCTGATTATTTTGGCAATAACATTTCCTATAAAAATCGGAAGTGTTCTACTCCTTAGAAGATTTTCCTTTGTGGAAGAATGGAAAGATAGCCTGGCAATTGCCATATCCTTGACTCCAACCCTTATTTTTGGGTTGGTTTTGGCCGAAATCTTAAGAACCAAAATGGGGCTACCTATTACTCTCTATGTTGGTTTAGTGATTTACTCCCTGCTTACCACCGTAATTTCCCAATTGATTCTTAAGTTTATTCCCATCAAAAAAGAGCTTGGAATTTACCCTGAAACCACCGAACCTTTTTAAATTAAAAAATTAGATAAATCGAAATTCCGACCAATACCGCTCCACTTAGAAGCTTTAGCCATCTTCCGCCTCTTTCTTGTAACTTAAATTTTTCCATGGACCAGACTGCTATAAACACCATAAGTGCATCGTCAAAAATATAGGCAAGGTTATAAACAATCAAATAGTAGTAATGCATAAAAGAGGTAAGATTTTGTTCGGCCAGAATTTGGCCATAGACTACCGGTAATCCTACCGTACATAAAAACTCAACAAAATTAACAAAAAATGCGAGAATGGCAGTGGAAATAAAAATTAGAGGAAGCTCTTTTTCCTGCAAAATTTTTTGGATTTGCTGAAAGATCTTTGGCAAAACACTTTTTGGAATACTGAAAGTAATTCCTTTTTTAAAAAAGAAAAAATCTTTAATATGAACCGCCCCAACAAAAAGAGCAACTAAAGCAATAGCCTTTTTTAAAAAAGTAATATTTTCCACCAAAATAAAGAAATTTAACCAAGCGGCCATAAAAATAAAATAGACCAGTCCGCTCATCAGGACAAAAGTCCCAGATATTAAAAGGACCTTTTTTCTATCCTTAATATTAATCAGAATAGAAAGAAGAATAAGTAAAACCCACATAGCACAGGGATTAAATCCATCTACCAATCCTAAAAAAACCGTGAAAATAAAAAGGGAGGAAATTTTGATTTCTTTTTTCCCAAAAAACGGGAGGGTAAATTCACCCTTTTTTTCAGTATCTTTATCTAAACCCAGAAAGACCATAACTCTCTCTGGCCCTTGGAAACCAATTGAGAGCTTTCCCTGATAATAAAATGCTGGTACCGCCAATTGGTTAGTATTATTTTCCATTGCCAGCTGTTTTAGCTTTGCAAAATTTTCTTCGTTTTCTATAGGCAAAAAAGTAATTTTTAAGGAATGTTTTCCTGAAGAGGACAACTTATCTAAAAATTCTTTGGCGTTTTCACAATGAGTGCAATTATTTTTAACAAAAACCAAAAGCTCAGGTACTTCGTTGGCAAATATCTTTAAAGAAATTAAAAAAATTCCAATAATTTTTAAGAAATGGGTTCGCATCAATTTATGATACCTAAGAACTTCAAAACTTAAAATAAAAGACATTACTAAATTCCAAAAAAATCTACAGATAAAATCTTAATCTCTTCCTCTTTGGAATCGGGAATGATTTGGTCAACCGTTTTATATAAATCCTCAATTATACTTTTTATTTTTTCCGCATCCTTTTTCGAGATGGAAAAAATAATACTATTGTGAAAGTTTTCCTTTTTTCCAATATCGGTTGAAATTATGGCCTGGTTCCTCCAGTTTTTTAAAAAACCCTTATAAGAATCTGAATTTTTTTCCGGTTTTTCAAGAGTAGATTTCCCCAACAAATATTTCTCGCCTTTTTTGGCGGCCAATCCTGTTTCAATTAGAAAACCAAGCGCCTCTAAAATTTTATTTTCTGGCAATGGAAGATAGTCAATCAGTGCTTGAGGAGATTGAAACTCAGGAATAGAAAGTAGAACGTGTATTGCGGGATAAAACCAGTTTGAATAATATTTACTTATTTGGTCCTGATCCAAAAAGTATTTTTTATCCAATTTTTCTTTTAATCTTTTCCTTCTCTGTAGGAAATCTATTCTTTCTAATTCATAAAATTCTTTTAGCGAAACTGAACCCGCTCGTAACTGGTTCAACAAAATCATAAAAAACTTCTTTTCTTCCGCATTCAGATGAACAAAATCAGCTACCCCTACCCCTTGCTCTAGAGTAAAATTGGTTTTCTTACCTAATACTTGGGAGATATGAGTGGTTTGGCAAAACAGATATTCGGCCAAGTCTTTTTTAAAACCTCTGCCTTTTTTGGGGAGAGAAGAAATATAATCGCTTAAAAAATCTCTATAATCAGCGTAGTGATAAATTTCTTTCATATGAAAAATCCTAAGATTTAAAATACTATAAAATGTATTTTCAATATGTTACCATATAATAGTTAATTTTAAAATTAACTTTAATGGTTATTTTAAAACTATTTAATATGGACTCAAAATTGAATTGGAACTAAATTTGGCCTAATATTTTAACCAAGGAAAAAAAATGAAACACTTATTGTTATTTGCAAGCTTGATCTTAAGTCTAAATTTAAAGGCAGGGGAAATTGGTTCAAACTGCCCCCCTGGGACCCATGAGCAAATCATTTTTAACGATTGCATTCCCTCTGCAAATCATTTCTGCGCATTGTGGTATTCTAGAATTGAGTGCGTTCCAAACCCAATGGCCTGTACTTCAGATATTAATCCATGGGGCCATCCATCAAGTTGTGATTGCGGAGAAGGATATAATTGGAATGAAGTCTTTGGAGTATGCCAAGAAAACAGGGAATTTCCCTGTACTAGAGATGTAAATCAATGGGGATTTCCCAGCAACTGTGGTTGTTATGAGGGATATGGATACGACCAAACCATTGGTCAATGCAAGCCTGGCTTTTAAATACCGCATTAATATCACTGAATAAAATCATGTTTTTTTCTCTCAGAAAGGTTATAACTTTCTGGGAGAAAAATTAATGAAAGTGATCGACCAAATAATTCAAAAAGTTGGTAAGAAATTAATAGTTGGCACCCCTTTAGGGGCCGGAAAACCAAATATTCTTTTAAATGCACTTTATCAAAGGGCCAAAGCAGATAGTTCTCTTGATTTAACTATTTACTCTGCCCTTACCCTGCAAAAACCCTCTGGAAAAAGTGACCTAGAAAAACGATTTTTGGGACCTTTTGTAGAGAGAACTTTTGGGGATTACCCTGATCTAGATTATGATATCGACCGAGTTAATCACTGTGTTCCCAAGAATATAAAAATTATTGAATTTTATTTTCCTGCAGGAAAATTTTTTAAAAATTCCTATGCCCAAAGAAATTACCTAAGCTGCAATTATACCCACGCTGCCAGAGATATTAATGAGCGCGGAATCAATGTTCTTCTCCAACAAGTCGCTCCCTCTAAGGATGGGAAGAAATATTCCTTAAGTTGTAATGCCGATATCACCATGGATGTCTTAGCGGGAATAAAAAAAAGGAATATTCCCCATGCTTTTGTCGGGCAGGTAAACAGAAATCTCCCCTATATGTATGGTGATGCAGAGATCGATAAGGATGATTTTGATTTTCTGATCGATACACCGGAAGGGCACTTTAAAATTTTTGGTGCGCCTAAAATGTCCATTTCAGATGCCGACCATATGATTGGGCTCTTTTCATCAACTCTGGTTAAGGATGACGGGGAACTTCAAGTGGGGATTGGGTCACTTGGCGATTCCCTTGCCTATCAACTGATCACCAGACAAAAAAACAACAACCTTTGGCGCAGTTTTTTAAATGATCTAGAAATTGAAAAAAGATATTCTGCTATAATCCACAAGGTTGGCGAAAAAGGCGAATTTTCTAAAGGATTATTTGCCGCAACGGAAATGGTGAGCGATGGCTTCTTGCATTTATATAAAAATGGAATCTTAAAAAGAAAGGTTTATGATGATATAAAAATTCAAAGACTTATCAATGAAGGTCTTTTAACCGAAGAAATCCCCAAAGGAATCATCCCCATTTTTCTAAACAGGAGAATAATAAACAACCCCCTTACTGAAAAAGATTTTAAGTATTTGCAAAAGTATGGAATCTTTAAAGATTCTTTAACTTTCCAAAAGGGGAAAATACACTTTCCAGATGGAACAGAACTAATTGCAGATCTAAATGATGAATCTTTCTTTAAAAATGTAGATGAAAAATGCCTTGGTGAAAGATTAAAATGTGGTCAAATTATCCACGGAGGATTCTTTTTGGGACCTAACTCTTTTTATGAAGAGTTAAGAAACATGCCCACTGATCAACTAAAACTAATAAATATGAAAAGCGTGACCAAAATCAACCAGCTCTACGGTCACGAAGAAATAGACCGACTTCATAGAAAGAACGCCCGTTTTATCAACACCTGCATGAAGGTGACTTTAAATGGATCAGTTGTCTCCGATGCTTTGGAAAATGGTGAGGTTATCAGTGGAGTTGGTGGTCAATATAACTTTGTCTCAATGGCCCACGAACTAGAAGGTGGTAGAAGTATCATTCTTCTTCGGAGCACTAAGCATAGAAAGGGAAAAGTAGAATCAAATATTGTCTGGAAATACGGCCATATGACCATACCCAGACATTTAAGAGATATCATCATCTCAGAATATGGTATCGCGGATTTAAGAGGGAAGACTGATGAGGAAATTATCAAAGAACTCTTAAATATCACAGACTCAAGATTTCAGGAAGAACTTCTTTCAAAGGCTAAAAAAGAGGGTAAGATTTCTAAAAATTATAAGATCCCGCATCTCTATAAAAATAATTTTCCTTCTGCTTATGAAGAAAAGTTAAAAATGCTTAAAAAATCCAATCACTTTCCCGCTTTCCCTTTCGGCAATGACTTTACTCCAGAAGAGCTAAGAATTGGAAAGGCCCTGAAATGGATAAAAAAACAAATGCAAAATAAGTTTACCAAAATATCAATTCTATTAATGGCGCTTCTCCCATTTTCTATTGAAGAAAAACAAAAGGAACTTTTAAAAAGAATGGACCTTTTAAATCCAAAAAATTTAAAAGAGCGCCTTTTTAGAAATATTTTAATTTTAGGTCTTAATAAAACCGGACATAATTCATGAAAAGTTTTCAAGTAGTAGTAATCGGTGGCGGTACAGGGGG
>JACCDG011906005.1_pt1 | contig 20771 bp, 7 predicted proteins | sample 7442471 | NCBI WGS metagenome assembly JACCDG01 (sample SAMN15323444, study PRJNA562643) | freshwater metagenome | isolation source: river surface water | place: USA:Blue River Watershed | collected 2017-08-17 | reverse complement strand
TTCCAGTTCAAAATTGTATTTCTGTGTACGCCAATCAACTTAGATGTTTTGGAAAGTGTTTTATACATGATATAACTAATACGTAAAAAAAGCAATTTGTGCTGAATTGGGCAAGCGCATTATGCCTCCAGCAATTGGCTCGGCAACTCCTGGTAATGCTTCCGCGTCCATAACTGGAGCTGCAGTAGCAAGCGTTTCTGATATTGCTTCGGCTGCATCAGGAAAATTTATTACTAAGTGTAGAAGAGAAAGCCCACAGCTAAAGCAGTGGGATGAATCTTCACAAGAAAAAGAATTGCGTCATTTTGATTTACCCATTGATTAGCTATGTACTTTTTTACCGTTTCTTCAGAGATAAATCCTATCGTTTCAACAAAATAACCCTTTGACCAAAATGATTTATATTTCTGTATGGAAAGATTATCCGGGTTAAGAGAAGCTAAGATTAACAAGAAAAATAAACAGAACTGCGCTCACTTTGCGCAGAGAAGCCCACTCCTTTAGGGGTGGGAGTGTCACTAATTGTGATCTATCTGAATGTGTTATTGCAGATACTGACTTTTCAAATGCAACCACTACAGGAGCGATATTTCCAGTACTACCAGATGATGAGAATCCTCCAGTAAATCCTGAAGATGGCAATGATGGTTCAGATGAAACAGAAGACTAATGATAATTAACCATTGATTTCAATTTGTCTAGTATTAAGTAATATATTCTTTTATCTACATTGTACAATGGTTTCCATAATTTATCAATCTCATTATATGCTATAGACTCTATGCAGGTCACTGATACAAGAAATCGTACATCGAAATATGATAATAACTTTAGATATTCTTCTTTATCATAGGGTGATATTTGAATATCATTAATGATAAAATCACGATACCAATATAAATTTGGATAGTCTTCACTTTGATACTCTAATGTTCTCTCAAATGTAATTAAATCATAATCACAATATGATTTGAATTTATTATATATTTCAAGATTTACATCTTCTAATATATGTTGATGACTTTGTTGAATTCCTGATACCGGTAATTGTTTGTTGATGGACCATTGAAATGCTTCTTCGGTAAACATTTTTTCAGATTCCATTTTTTGAATAGTGTTTTCGTAATGTTTAGTAATATCTATAATGTCTTTTAATAATCTACGAATTGTGGCTCTTATATATTTTAGTTTATTTGTTTTGAGATTTCGCAGTTCTAGTACATTTGAATATACTTTTCTAATTTGCTTATAATATGATTGTAGATCACATATATGGGTTTGTAAAGTAGAAATATTAGTATCATACGTAAAAGGCGGAGCTAAATGCATGATATGATAATGATATGGTCTAATCATTTCAGATACATTTTTAACAATAACACTGTTATGTTGTAGGATACGGATGGTATTTGATATCATCTTATAAGAATATTAAATAATAAGAATATAAAATCAAATTTATTTGTATAACATAAATGTATATTCGACAACTATTAATCACTATATGTATTGTATGCGTTTTATATTTCTTATATAAAACATATGATCGTTATACCGAGAGAAAACAAATTGTAAAACACAAGGCTTCTATCAAACGTTTAGAAACAAAAATAAAAAAGAAACCAATTGATTATTACAAATTGGGTAGGTTGTATCATAATGGTACATCAGATACATATGTAAAAGGAACTTTAGTAAAAGGTATCAAACCAGATCCTATTAAAGCAATCAAAAATTACAATAAAGCAATAGAACAGGGAGATTTATCATGTATATTTGAACTTGCATCAATATATCATTGGGGTATGAATGGCCATAATGTTCAAGATATTCAAAAGGCTCAACAACTATATATTCAACTTATAAATCAAGGATCATTAATTCAACAAACAAAGGCTAGAAGCTTATTAAATAGATTACAAACTGAAACCAGTCAACAACAAGAATATCATAATGTAGAACCAATGCAACCAGTTCCTGAGCAAATACAGTCGTCATCAAATGTTCAACAAGCACCAAGCGTTCAACCAACACTAAATGTCCAACATAATATACCTGTAATAACAACTAATATTCAACCCAATCAATATATAGGCGAACCTTTACCTACGATTCCAAGAACAATTACACCACTTACGCCACCTCCTCGAGAAATACCATTTTATGTCAGACCAGATACTGATGATATTCTTGATGAGTTAATGTTATTCTTTACTGTTGATAGATATGTTGATAATAACTTAATTGTTGACGGTCCTACTATTAATGATTCACAAAATGTTCATGATACAGGAGTTAATAGTACAATTGCTATGTCTGTGAATAATCTTAAACAGAATACTATACTTCAACGTTCTATTCAACAAACTATACAGGATATTACAGACTATATTAATACATTACAATCCTCAGATAAAACAATGAATGCAAAGAAAACATTACAGTATATACAAACAACAAATGCACACATTACATCATGTAACATGACGGAACTTGAGTTTTTACAATTAATATGGAATAGAATCATTGCAAGTTCTGATTCTAAAACATTAATGGATAATCTAGTTAATCAACTTGCCGAATCTGTTGAATACGGAGAAGTTGTTTGTACTACTGGAAGGTATACGAGATTGATTGATTCTTTAAACTTAGTTGATCCTCTTGTTAATATTAAACCACAATGGGTAATTTCACAAGAAATGCTTCAACGGGCAAGTGTGCTATTCAATACCTTTATGGAAGGATTATCAGAAGAACAAAAAAATATATATAATAATGATTTAGATGGAGTTAATGATATTACAAATAATGCTAAAGAATACATAAAATCAAATTTACAAAAAGAATATGTTGATTCTAATATTGCTCGCCAAGATGTGTTAGATGCCGAATTAGCAAAATGGCTGGACTCTATTTGCTAATCGATCTGCTAATCGATATGTTAATTGTTTAGTAAATAATGTCTTAGTCTAATAGACATTTCGTCATCATCTTCGATTACAAGCACATCTGGGTCTGTTAGGGGTTGATCTTCTAAGGGTTTGTTATATAATTTTATCAAATGTTTTAATGTTAATGTAACATCCTCATCTTCAACACCTACTGCTATAACTGCTTGATTTACAACATCAATTGCTTCTTTTGTTTTACCAATAGTTTGTAAACAAACTGCTTTGTTTTTGTATGCTTTCCAATAATCAGGTGTACTTTGAATTACTTCATCACATTTCTTAATACATTCTTTGTATTTACCTAATTTATATAAAACTAAACTAATTTCCATTTTTAGTTCAATATTAGAAGGATCTTCATTTGATTTAGTAAATATAACAGAAAGATAGTCTGGAAGTAAAAGTTCAGATGGTAATTTTTTTCTGATAATTACTTGATATCCCTTATGGATTACATCAATTAATTGGCCATATCCAAGAATGAATGCATCAACTCCTTTCTTAGGAGAATGATCTTCAGAATACCCTGCTTTCCATTCGTAATCATCAAAAATCATAATACCTCCATCATGAAGAAGCTTAAACGCAAGAACTGCATCTTCAAGTGCAGTATATGAATAATGATCAGCATCTACATAAATCATATGAAATTTTCTTGTTTTTAACAATGTTGTTTTTAGAACTTCATGAGAGAATCCTCTACAAATTACTACTTTATTTTTGTGTGGTTGAATATTACTTACAAATCTATCATATAATGTACTTGTGTTTCCATATGCAGTATGTTCAACAGAACCTAGAAATGGATCACAACAGTATAATTTTGAGTCTGGATGAGTTAAAATATTATCCAATACCCAACATGCACTTTGACCTTCATATGAACCAAGTTCTAAAAATTGAGCTGGTTTGTCTTTGAAAAATGACAAAACCTGTTCCCATATTGGAATATTATTGACAAACCAAGTATTAGTAAATTGATATTTGGACATTTTTTATTCGTAATACTTACTATACCATTAAAATAAAAAATAAATATTCATAAATGTCATTGTTTATAAATATTGTTTTACGATATTTATATAAAAAATGCAAGTAGCACTTTTGCTTTTGTGTGTATTAGTAATTATTATTCTTATTACTAATCAAGAATCTTTTGTTACCAAAAAGGTAATTACAAAAAAGAAAACTACAAAAAAATTACCTCCCACAAAATCTCCTCCTATAACTACTACAGATACAAACACTACAACTATAGTACCATCTACTAATGTAACTACTACAGCAACTACCAACACAACTTCAACTAAACCAAGTCTAATTAATAAAACCACTATTGTAAGAAGTAATGGTATATCAGATATTGTTGATAATGGGAATGGTACTATGACTATTTTAATGACAAATAAACAATCATATACTTTAAATTTACCAAAAGGTCTTAGAGGTGCAACTGGTCCACAAGGTCCCGCTGGTACTATCGGTCCAAGAGGTCCTGCAGGTAATAGTATTACTCAAGTAATTGATAATCAGGATGGTACGATGACGATTAGTACTACATTAGGTGGAGAATATAAAATAACACTTCCAGCTGGACAACAAGGTGAACGTGGACCAGAAGGACCAAAAGGTGAGATTGGTGCAGCAGGACCACAGGGAGCTCAAGGCGCCAAAGGTGACCGTGGACTTACAGGCCCAAAGGGAGATACTGGCCTTGCAGGCGCACAGGGTATACCTGGCCCAGAAGGTCCACAAGGTCTTCAAGGCGAAGTAGGTCCAAAAGGAGATACTGGACCACAAGGTGTTAGCGTTATGGAAATAGTAGATAATCAAGATGAAACAATGACTATTAAATTATCAAATAAGAGAGAATATGTAATAAAATTACCAAAAGGACTTGACGGATTAAATGGTCTTCAAGGAGAAACTGGTCCAGAAGGTCCTCGAGGTAATAGTATTACTAGAATTACTGATAATAGAGATGGTACAATGACAATCAGTACCACCGAACGTGATTATGATGTAACATTAATTAGAGGACCTCCTGGTCCAGCAGGCCCACAAGGTGATCAAGGTCCAGTAGGTCCACAAGGTCCACAAGGTCCTCAAGGTCCTCAAGGTCCAGAAGGCCCAGCAGGTCCAATTGGACTAACCGGTCTTACAGGTCCTCCAGGTCCAACTGGTCTTACAGGTCTCACTGGTCCAACGGGTTTAACAGGTGCTGATGGTGCTGGAATTTCTGATATTACTAACAATGGAGATGGTACAATGACTATTTATGTTACAGATAGTTCTGGACCTAAAGGTTCATATTTAGTCGATTTACCAAGAGGTCTCGAAGGAGCAATTGGTCCACAAGGTGATGCTGGTAATAGTATTAGTGGAATTGTAGATAATGGAGATGGTACAATGACAGTTAAAACAACACTTTTGGGTGACTTCAATATTAAATTAATTAAAGGAAATACTGGTGAACGTGGACCTCCAGGTGTACCAGGTCCAACTGGTTTACGTGGACCCACTGGTCTTCAAGGTCTTCAGGGTGTTATTGGTCCTCCAGGTCCAAAAGGTGATACAGGTATTCAAGGTCCACAAGGTCCTCAGGGACCAACTGGACTTACTGGTGCAGATGGTCAACAAGGACCTAAGGGTGATACCGGAGATCAAGGTGCTCCTGGTGATCAAGGTCCAAAAGGTGATCAAGGTGATCCTGGACAGACCGGCGAACGCGGACAACCTGGTCCACAAGGTCCTCAGGGTGTTCAGGGACCTACTGGACCTAAAGGTGATACTGGATTACGTGGTCTCACTGGCCCACCTGGTCCAGCAGGTCCTCGAGGTGATACTGGTCTTACTGGTCCACAAGGCGAAGAGGGACCACAAGGTATTCCAGGTGAAGAGGGTCCACCTGGCCCTGCAGGCGCGCAAGGTTCACCTGGAGAGCGTGGTATTCAAGGTGAAACTGGTCCTCAAGGTGAAACTGGTCCACCGGGTGAAATTGGTCCAATTGGTCCTCAAGGCAATCAAGGTCCACCGGGTGAAAGAGGTCCTCAAGGTGATCGTGGTCTTACAGGGGCTCAAGGTATTACTGGTCCTCAAGGTCCTAAGGGTGATACCGGTGAACAAGGTATTCGAGGTCTTCAAGGTCCTACTGGCGACCAAGGTCCTAAGGGCGACACTGGTCTTACTGGTCCACAAGGTCCACAAGGTCCACAAGGTATTGGGATTACAAATTTAGTTGATAATCAGGATGGTACAATGAGTGTTTATTTATCAAATAGGGTACTTCCACATATAGTGGAGTTGCCAAGAGGACTTGAAGGTGCAATAGGCCCTCAGGGACCCACTGGGGCATCCGGTAATAGTATTTATGATATTATTGATGAAAATGATGGTACAATGACTATTAAAACTACTCTTGCAGGCGATTTTAAAATTAATCTATTTAGAGGTCCATCAGGTGAAAAGGGTATTCAAGGCGATCCGGGTATTCAAGGTCCTGTTGGTCCACCTGGTCCTGTTGGTCCAATTGGTCCAAAGGGTGATCGCGGTTTAACTGGTGAACAGGGTCTGCGAGGCGAACAGGGCCCACAAGGTATTGTTGGTCCAGTCGGCCCCACAGGCCCACAAGGTATTCAGGGTATTCGTGGTGAAAAGGGTGATACAGGTGTACAGGGTTTACAAGGTCCTACAGGTTTAACAGGACCTGCAGGTCCACAGGGTCAAAAGGGTACTAGTGTTTCTGATATTGTTGACAATAATAATGGAACAATGACTATTTACTTAACTGATGAAGCTGGTATTGATCAAGGTTCTTATACAGTTAATTTACCAAGAGGTCTTGAAGGTGCAGTTGGTCCACAAGGTCAAACTGGAGCTACTGGTAGTGGAATTAAAAGAATTATTGACAATCGTGATAATACTATGACCATTGTAACTGATACTAATTCATATACTGTTAATCTAATTCGCGGTGTTAAAGGTGATACCGGTCTTCAAGGTCCAATTGGTCCAGAAGGTCCACAAGGTCCTAAAGGAGATACTGGTCCAGAAGGTCCACAAGGTCCTGAAGGTGAACGTGGCGCAGATGGTATTCCTGGTCCTCAAGGTCAAAAGGGTACTAGTGTTTCTGATATTATTGACAATCAAGATGGAACAATGACTATCTATTTAACTGATGAAGCTGGAGCAGCACAAGGTTCCTATACAGTTAATTTACCACGAGGTCTTGAAGGTGCCGTTGGTCCTAAAGGCCTTGCAGGCGCGAAGGGTGATACTGGTAATGGAATTAAAAGAATTATTGATAATCGTGACAATACAATGACCATTGTAACTGATACTAATTCGTATACTGTTAATCTAATTCGCGGCGTTAAGGGTGACACTGGTATTCAAGGTCCAATTGGTCCTGTAGGTCCTCAGGGTCCTAAGGGTGACACTGGTCCAGAAGGTCCACAAGGCCCTGAAGGTGAACGTGGTGCAGATGGTACTCCTGGTCCTCAAGGTCCTAAGGGTACTAGCGTATCTGATATTGTCGACAATGGTGATGGAACAATGACTATTCATTTAACAGATGCATCTGGTATTGCACAGGGTACTTATACGGTTGATTTACCAAGAGGACTTGAAGGTGCGGTTGGACCCCAAGGTATTCAAGGACCTCAAGGTACGGGTATCACTGATATTATTGATAATAATGATAATACAATGACCATTGTTACAAATAATGGTTCATACATTGTTAATTTGCTCCGCGGAGTTAAAGGCGACACTGGTCTTCAAGGTCCTGTTGGTCCAGCAGGACCTCAAGGTCCAAGAGGTTATACTGGTCTTATTGGTCCTTCAGGTCCTAAAGGTGATAAGGGTGATACTGGTGATCAAGGCCCTCAAGGTCAAAAGGGTACTAGTGTTTCTGATATTATTGATAATGGTGATGGAACTATGACCATCTATTTAACCGATGAAGCAGGAGCAGCACAAGGCTCTTATACAGTTAATTTACCAAGCGGCCTTGAAGGTGCAGTAGGCCCTCAAGGCCTTGCAGGCGCGAAAGGTGATACTGGTAGTGGAATTAAAAGAATTATCGATAATCGCGATAATACAATGACAATTATTACTGATACTGGTTCTTATATAGTTAATCTAATTCGCGGAGTTAAGGGAGATACTGGTCCTCAAGGTCCAATTGGTCCTCAAGGTCTTAAGGGTACTAGTGTTTCTGATATTATTGACAATGGCGATGGAACAATGACTATTTATTTAACTGATGCATCTGGTACGGCACAGGGTTCTTATATTGTCAATTTACCTAGAGGGCTTCAAGGTTTAGTTGGACCTCAGGGTATTCAAGGTCCACAAGGCACTGGTATTACTGATGTTATTGATAATAATGATAATACCATGACTATTGTTACAAATAATGGAACATATACTGTCAATCTGATTCGTGGAGTTAAAGGTGATACTGGCGCGGAGGGTCCAGTTGGTCCAGCAGGACCTCAAGGTCCCAAGGGTGATACTGGTCTTATTGGTCCTTCAGGTCCTAAAGGTGATAAGGGTGATACTGGTGATCAGGGCCCTCAAGGTCAAAAGGGTACTAGTGTTTCTGATATTATTGATAATAGTGATGGTACAATGACAATTTATTTAACTGATGCATCTGGTATTGCACAAGGTTCTTATACCGTTAATTTACCAAGAGGTCTTGAAGGTGCAGTAGGCCCTCAAGGCCTTGCAGGCGCGAAAGGTGATACTGGTAATGGAATTAAAAGAATTATTGATAACAATGACAATACAATGACAATTATAACTGATACTGGATCACATACAGTTAACTTAATTCGTGGAGTTAAAGGTGATACTGGTGTGCAAGGTCCTATAGGTCCAGCAGGTCCTATAGGTCCAAAAGGTGATACTGGTCTTACTGGTGCACAAGGTCCAGTAGGTCCTCGTGGTATTGATGGAATTACTGGTCCTCAGGGTCCTAAGGGTACTAGCGTGTCAGATATTATTGATAACAGTGATGGAACAATGACAATTTATTTAACTGATGAAGCTGGAACCGCACAGGGTTCTTATACTGTTAATTTACCAAGAGGACTTGAAGGTGCAGTCGGTCCTCAAGGTATTCAAGGTGTTCAAGGTAATGGAATTACAAGTATCGTTGATAATCATGATAATACTATGACTATATTTACAAATACTGGTGATTACACCGTTAATCTAATTCGTGGTCTTAAAGGTGATACTGGATCAAAGGGTGATCGTGGTGATATTGGTCCTGCTGGTCCTGCGGGACCTGCTGGTCTTGTTGGTCCACAAGGTCCTGTTGGTCCAATTGGTCCAGAGGGCCCACAAGGTCCAAGAGGGTATACTGGTCCAATTGGTCTTACAGGTCTTACAGGTGCAACAGGTGCAACAGGTGCAACAGGTCCTCAAGGCCCTAAGGGTACTAGTGTTTCTGATATTATTGATAACAGTGATGGTACAATGACTATTTATTTAACTGATGAAGTTGGAACTGCTCAAGGTTCTTATACGGTTAATTTACCAAGTGGTCTTGAAGGCGCAGTCGGTCCTCAAGGCCTTGCAGGCGCGAAAGGTGATACTGGTAATGGAATTAAAAGAATTATTGATAACCGCGATAATACAATGACAATTATTACTGATAATGGACCATACACTGTTAATCTAATTCGTGGTCTTAAGGGAGATACCGGTGTGCAAGGTCCTATAGGTCCTGCTGGTCCACAAGGTCCAAAAGGTGATACTGGTCTTACTGGCTCACAAGGTCCAACGGGTGATCGTGGTCCAACTGGTCTTCAGGGTATTCAAGGTCCTAAAGGTACTAGTGTTTCTGATATTATTGATAACAGTGATGGAACAATGACTATTTATTTAACTGATGAAGCTGGAGCTGCTCAAGGTTCATATACAATTAATTTACCAAGAGGACTTGAAGGTGCAGTAGGTGCTCAAGGCGACAAGGGTGATACTGGTAATGGTATTACAAGTATTGTTGATAATCATGATAATACAATGACTATTGTAACAAACAATGGTGACTATACTGTAAATTTAATTCGTGGTCTTAAAGGTGATACTGGTATTCAAGGTCCTATAGGTCCTGCTGGTCCTAAAGGTGATACTGGACCAAAAGGTGACACTGGCTTACAAGGTCCTATTGGTCCTGTTGGTCCAGTGGGTCCTCAAGGTGTTAAAGGTACTAGTGTTTCTGATATTATTGATAATGGTAATGGCACAATGACCATTTATTTAACAGATGAAACGGGAGTTAATCAGGGTTCATATGATGTTAATTTACCAAGAGGTCTTCAAGGTATAGTTGGTCCTCAGGGTATTCAAGGTGCGGAGGGTAATGGTATTAAGAGAATTATTGATAATCGTGACAATACAATGACAATTGTAACTGACAATCGTAATTATACTGTAAATCTAATAAGAGGATTAAAAGGTGATACTGGCTTACAAGGTATTCAAGGTCCTGCTGGTATTCAAGGTCCTGCTGGTCCTCCTGGTATTCAAGGTGAACAAGGTCCTAAAGGTGAAGATGGTGAAACAGGTGATACAGGTCCACAAGGTCCTAAAGGTGTTAGTATTACAGAAATTATTGATAATGGCGATGGTACAATGACAATTTATTTATCAGATAATAGTCCATCATATACAGTTACTTTACCAAGAGGTCTTGAAGGTGCAATTGGTCAAACGGGAGAAAAAGGTGCTACTGGTATTGGAATTACAAGAATAGTTGATAATCATAATGGTACTATGAGTGTTGTTACCGATAATAATGAATACATTGTTGATCTTATTCAAGGTCCTCAAGGTATTCGGGGTATTCAGGGTATTAAAGGTGATACTGGTGAAAAAGGTGAGAAGGGTGATCGTGGTGATACTGGGGCAAAAGGTGATCGTGGTGATACTGGTCTCACTGGTCCTCAAGGTGAACGCGGTCAACAAGGTTTACCCGGCCCTCCGGGTCCACAAGGTCCAAGAGGTGATCAAGGTATTCAGGGTGCAACTGGTGCAGCAGGTGCAGTAGGTATTCAAGGTCCACCAGGTGACACAGGTCCTATTGGTGCTCAGGGCATTCAAGGTCCACAGGGTATTCAGGGAGAAACCGGTGTTAGTGTTAATTCTATTGTTGATAATGGTAATGAGACTATGACTATTTATTTATCAAATAATACTTCTTATACAGTTAACTTACCAAGGGGTCTCCAAGGTATTGCTGGAGAAAAAGGTGACAAAGGTGATACTGGTAATGGAATAACAAGAATTGTTGATAATCGTAATGGTACAATGAGTATTTTCACTAATAATGATGGTGAGCGAATTGTCAATCTTATTCAAGGTCCAAAAGGTGATACTGGTCTTACTGGTCCTCAGGGTATTCAGGGTCCAATTGGTCTTACTGGCGCACAAGGTCTTACCGGAGAACAGGGTCCTGCTGGTGAACGTGGTCCTCAAGGTATTCAAGGTCCAATTGGTCTTACTGGTAATACTGGTCCACAAGGTGAACAGGGCCCTGCTGGTGCAAAAGGTGATACTGGTGAACGTGGTCTAAAAGGTGATACTGGTCAACGGGGTGAACAAGGTCCAGCTGGACCTCAAGGCCCTGCAGGTGCGAAAGGTGATACCGGTGAACGTGGTTATACTGGTCAAAAGGGTGATACTGGTGAAAAGGGTGAACGTGGTGATACTGGAGAACAGGGTCCAATTGGTCTTACTGGTCCACAGGGTGAACGTGGTTACACTGGTCTCACCGGCGCTCAAGGTCCAAAGGGTGATACTGGTGAACGTGGACAACAGGGTCCAAAAGGTGATACAGGTGAGCGTGGACAACAAGGTATTCCAGGTGAAACTGGTCCTCAAGGTCCTGCAGGCGCGCAAGGTATTCCTGGTCCAAGGGGTGATACTGGTCTTACTGGTCCAATTGGTCGTGGTGTAAGAAATATCTTTAGTCGAAATAACTATCTACAATTCTTAATGACAGATGATGATGCAGACATGCCATCATATTCTATTAGTTTGGATGAAATACGCGGTCCTCAGGGTCAAAAAGGTGATACTGGTCTTAGAGGTGAAACTGGCGAACAGGGTCCAAAAGGTGATACTGGTGCTCAAGGTATTCAGGGTATTCCAGGTGTAGTTGGTCCTCAAGGTCCAAAAGGCGATACTGGCGAACGTGGTGAACGTGGTTATACTGGTCTTACGGGTGCAACAGGTGCACCTGGAGTTGCTGGTCCAAAGGGTGATCAAGGTGAGCCAGGTCCAAAAGGCGATACTGGTGCTCAAGGTATTCAGGGTATACCAGGTATTCCTGGAACACCTGGTCCAAAGGGTGAACAAGGTGAACGTGGTGAACGTGGTTATACTGGTGCTCAAGGTATTGCTGGTCCAAAAGGTGATCAAGGCGAGCCAGGTATTAAGGGAGATACAGGTGAACAAGGTATTCAAGGACCTGCAGGTGCACAAGGTATTGCTGGTCCAAAGGGTGAACAAGGTGAACGTGGTGAACGCGGTTACACTGGTGCTCAAGGTGCAACTGGTGCTCAGGGCGCTCAAGGTCCAAAGGGTGATACTGGCGATCAGGGTCCAAAAGGTGATACTGGACTCACAGGTCCTGAAGGTCCAGCTGGACCAGCTGGTGCAAAGGGTGAGCAAGGTGAACCAGGTCCAAAAGGTGATACTGGTGCACAAGGTCCACAAGGTATTAAGGGTGATACAGGTCCTCAAGGTCCAAAAGGTGATACTGGTCTTACAGGTGAACGTGGTTATACGGGTGCTAAAGGTGATACTGGCGCACAGGGTCCACAAGGTATTAAGGGGGATACAGGTGCTCAGGGACCAAAAGGTGATACAGGTGCAGGTGGTGCTCAGGGTCCTAAAGGTGACACTGGTGATACAGGTCCTCAAGGTCCAAAGGGTGATACTGGTGAACAGGGTCCAAGAGGCGATACTGGGCTTCAAGGTGATCAAGGTCCACAGGGTAATCCAGGTCCAAAAGGTGATCAAGGTGCTCAGGGTCCTAAAGGTGATATCGGTCCTCAGGGTCCAAGAGGTGATACAGGTGCTCAAGGTGATCAGGGTCTTCAAGGTCCAAAAGGTGATACAGGTGCTAAGGGTGATACAGGTGCTACAGGTGCTCAAGGTATTGAAGGCCCAACTGGTCGTGGTATTAGAAGTATTTTCAAGAAAAATAATTATTTACAGTTTTTAATGACAGATGATAACACGGAAACACCATCATATTCGCTTAACTTAGAAGATATCAGAGGTACCCAAGGTCCAAAAGGTGCAGATGGTGCTCCTGGTGCAACCGGTGCGCAAGGTCCAAAAGGTGCAGATGGTGCTCCTGGTGCTCCTGGTAATGATGGTCCTGAAGGTCCTGTCGGTCCCGCTGGTATTGATGGACGTGGAATCAGAAATATTTTGAAAAAGAATAACTATTTACAATTTTTAATGACTGATGATCAAGATGATACTCCATCTTATTCTCTAAACTTAGATGATATCAAAGGCCCTAAAGGTGCAGATGGCGCAAAAGGTCTTGATGGTGCTCCTGGAACACCGGGTACCCCTGGTATTAGGGGTCCGCAAGGTCCTGCTGGTCCTAAGGGTGATGATGGCGCTCCGGGTCCTACTGGTCCTCAAGGTCCAGTTGGTCCTCAAGGTCCAAAAGGTCTTGATGGTACTCCTGGTGCTGATGGATTGAGAGGTCCTGAAGGTCCTGTCGGTCCCGCTGGTCCGGAAGGCCCCCCTGGTAATGATGGTGCTCCTGGTACTCCCGGTGCTCTTGGCCCTAAAGGTGATGATGGTGCACCTGGTGCTCCTGGTCCTCAAGGTCCTGTCGGTCCTGCTGGTCCACAAGGTCCTAGAGGATTTAATGGTACTGACGGTGCAAGAGGTCCTCAAGGTCCTGCCGGTCCTGCTGGTATTAATGGTGCAGATGGAGCTCCTGGCCCTCAAGGCCCAAAAGGTGATGATGGTGCAAGAGGTCCTCCTGGCGCAACTGGAGATCAAGGTCCTACTGGTCCTGCTGGTCCTGTCGGTCCTGCTGGTGCAGATGGCGCTCCTGGTGCTAAAGGCAATGATGGGCGTGGAATTAGAAATATTTTGAAAAAGAATAATTATTTACAATTCTTGATGACAGATGATCAAGATAATACTCCATCTTATTCTCTCAATTTAGATGAAATTAAAGGAGCAACTGGTGCAACAGGTATTCAAGGTCCTGCTGGTCCTAAAGGTGCAGATGGCGCAGATGGTGCAAGGGGTCCTGCTGGCCCAGCCGGTCCTATTGGTCCTGCTGGTAATGATGGTGCTCCTGGCCTACCTGGTCCAAAAGGTGATGATGGTGCAAGAGGTCCTGCTGGTCCTGCTGGTCCTGCTGGTCCTAAAGGCGATACCGGTGCAACTGGCCCTAAGGGTGCTGATGGTACTCCTGGTCCCAAAGGTGATCAAGGTCCTGCTGGACCTGCAGGTACTGATGGTGCTCCTGGTCCCAAAGGTACTGATGGTGCTCCTGGTGCTCCTGGCGCAAAAGGCCCCAAAGGTGATGACGGACGTGGAATTAGAAATATCCTGAGAAAAAATAATTATTTACAATTCTTAATGACCGATGATCAAGATAATACTCCATCTTATTCTATTAATTTAGATGAACTCAAAGGTGCAACGGGTACTACTGGTCCTGCTGGTCCTGCTGGTCCTGCGGGTTCTGATGGTGCTCCCGGAGCTCGAGGTCCACAAGGTCCTGCTGGTCCTGCTGGTCCTGCGGGTTCTGATGGTGCTCCCGGTGTTCCTGGTGCTCCCGGTATTCAAGGTCCTCAAGGTCCTGCGGGTCCTGCGGGTGCTGATGGTGCCCCTGGCGCTCCTGGTACAAGAGGTGCAGATGGTGCTCCTGGTGCACCTGGTCCTCAAGGTCCCGCTGGTCCTACTGGTCCTCAAGGTCCCGCTGGAACTAAAGGCGCAGATGGCGTTGAAGGTCCAAGAGGTCCAATCGGTCTTACTGGTCGTGGCATTAAGAATATTTTGAAAACAAATAATTATTTACAATTCTTAATGACCGATGATGCTGCAAATACTCCATCATATTCTATTAATTTGGATGAACTTAAAGGACCAGCCGGTGCAGATGGTGCAAGAGGACCTGCTGGTGTAAGAGGTACCGATGGTGCTCAAGGCGCTCCTGGTGCTCAAGGTCCTGCCGGTCCTACTGGCGCAACTGGTCCAGCTGGTGCTGATGGTGCTCCTGGCCTACCTGGTCCAGCTGGTCCTGCGGGCGCTCCTGGTGCTCCTGGTGCTCAAGGCCCTGCTGGTCCTGCGGGCGCTCCTGGTGCTCCTGGTGCTCAAGGCCCTGCTGGTCCTGCGGGCGCTCCTGGTGCTCCTGGTGCTCAAGGCCCTGCTGGTCCTAAAGGTGATACTGGCGCTACAGGTCTTACCGGTCGTGGTGTTAGAAATATTGTAAAGAATAATAATTATTTACAATTCTTAATGACAGATGATCCAGATAATACTCCTTCTTATTCAATAGATATTAGTGGTTTAGGTGGAAGTGGCGGAACAGGTACAACTGGTCCACAAGGCCCTGCTGGTCCTAAAGGTGATACCGGAGCAACTGGAGCAACTGGTCCACAAGGTCCTACTGGCGTTAAAGGTGACACAGGGGCAACTGGAGCAACAGGTCCACAAGGTCCTACTGGTCCTAAAGGTGACACAGGTACAACTGGCGCAACAGGTCCACAAGGTCCTGCTGGTCCTAAGGGCGACACAGGTGCTCAAGGTCCAGCAGGTCTAGCTGGAGCAATAGGTCGTGGTATCAAAAATATTCTGAAAAAGAATAATTATCTACAATTCTTGATGACAGATGATACTGCTGATACTCCATCCTATTCTATTAGTTTAGATGATCTTAAAGGACCAAAAGGTGATACTGGCCCACAGGGTCCAGCAGGACCTGCAGGTACAGGAGGAGGTGGGGGAATGTCCTGGACAGATACAAATGCAACGAGTTCGGTTCTAAAAGATAATGTATGTCATACAATGATTACACAAAAAAATGCACCCAATATTACAGATTGTCAGCCATACTGGTGGAATTATGCAGGGTGCACGGGTCCTGTCCCTAACAGTTCTACTTGGTCATCAAAGTCTACAAGTATGGAAGTGTTAGATGATATGTATAGCAATTATTCCTCGATAGCTGGTCTTAGTGCGAATACAGTTTATAGTGGAACCGCAGTAACTGGAACAAAACCAAATGCATGTTATGGATCATATAATTCTATTTATGCTTTGGCAAATAATGGTCCAGGTATTGTAAGTTTATCAAGTAATATTAGACCCTATATTATGAGTACTGGACATTTGAGATCTGATATAATGTCATTATATAACGGTGTAGTAACAGTTACCGATACCTCATTCTCTGGAGCAGGTACTTACAAATTGGGTACTGGTTATGCAACTGCTGCAATAAGAGATGATGGTAATTTTGTTATTTATATTGGAACAACAAATGCTAGTCAAAATACAGTAAATAAAGGCTCAAAGGGTAATTGGTCAAATACAACTACCAATATTTCAAAGACATGTCTTGTGACATATTCATCTAATACGGATATGTATGCTGTAGATAATGGTATTTCAGGGCCTTATAGCTTAAATATGTCAATATTTAGTCAATCGCCTTATGTAACACTTACTATATCAGGAAAGGGTTCATTTACTGGAGCACCAAAAACATTGAAAACATTAACATCCGGAGCACAAACATTTACAGGAAGTACGGGTGATTTCTTGTTAGGTCTTCATGATGTTTATCAAGGTAATGTTGCTGATTCTGAAACGAATGTGACAAATAATGGACTTTGCTTAAAGCTTCATAATTCTGGAGATGCAAAAACAGTAACCCAGGGTTCTTCAGCTGCAGAAAATCGTATTTTACTAGATTCAAATTTCCCAATTACCCCTACAAACTCACTAAAATATACTACACCTGGAAATCCATATGGTGCAAATAGTATGACGGTTAATGTATATACTGGTCCATTAATAAATGAGTCAATGAGAAGATCTGCAAATAATTTCTTATGTTGGAATGGTGATGTTAAGAATCCAATTAAAAATGTAATGTATATGTCTATTCAGGGTTCAACAACCAGCAAAGTACGATTCTTTCATTTAGTATTAACAGCAGATGGTGTGTTGGCATTATATGATAGTGGAGACCAGGCATTACCAACTACAACAAATGGAGTACAATCTGGCCAAATACAACAATATCCAAATTCAATTCCAAGTTTGGCTAATATTGTATTAACAGGAACCGACAATACCACTTTTAATCCAAGAATTTATTTGTCATCTACAAAGTCAACAAAAAGTATTACTAAAACATGGAAGGACAATGCTAATAATGCTGCAATTAGTAACCAAAAACATATATACCCACCAGATATTAATACAGTATATATAAGTGATATGTATCCTTACTATACAAGTACAATTTCAACTGCAAATCCTATTCCAAAACCGTCTTTTGGAGGAACAAATTATGTTTTATTAAATACACCACTATATAATGCACAAAACTTATCATTAGAACCAATAAACTCTTTAACTACCTATTACGGTATTAGTGGCGATACTCCTAGTGGTACTCCCAGTAGTAGTAAATCTACTTTTGGTATACCTAATGTACAATTATCAGGATATGATCCCATCACCAAATCTGCATGGGCATATTGTGGTACTACAAACGTATTTCATAGAATTAATTTACAAACTTCAACTTCTCTTCAATACATGAAATATGGAACTGGTGATGGAGTTGGTGATTCAGCTGGAATGTATACCCCAAAAGCTATATGTACAGATTATAATGGTAATCTTTACATTATTGATAATGGTAGAATTAAACTATATAATATAGGATCAAGAACATATACCACTGTAGCCGGTCAAAATTTTGCTAGTCAATGGCCGAGTGACGGGATTGGTAAGAATGCAGTATTATATGATGCGTTTTCTTCTGGTTATTATGCTGCCACATTTAATACAAATGAAAATATATTATACTTTATTGACGGAAATAATGCTTTTAGAACATTTAATCCTTTAACATTAGAAGTAAAAACAATATCACTAACATCATCAGATACAAGTGGAAAACCATCTAACGTCACTGGTATGCATTATGACAACGTCAAAAAGGTTATATATCTTATTGAAAGCACAAAAGTGAAAAAGATTGGATTTTCTACATCTGATACTACGATATCAACTATTTTTAATAGTAGATTTACTTCTGCTGATGGAATGACAGCGTTTACATTTAAGAGGCTCGATTCTCTTATTCATGATTCTAGCTCGGATATATTATATATAGGCGATTCAAATGCTCATACTGTATATAAAGTTACAAATCCGAATGATAGTAGTCCAAAAATATCTAAACTTGCTGGTACTATAAATACTTCCGGATCAACAGATGGGGTACCAGGTACTTTGAGCTTTCCAATATTGCTAGGAATTTATAGTGGATCATTATATTTAAATGATAACTCTACATATTTGAGAAAAATTGATTTGTCAAATGGAAGAGTACAGACAGTATTAAATGGATCCAGTTTCAATATTGATATTCCTCGTTCTATGGGAAATGTCAATACTAGACAGATTTATTTAAATAATAATGATTCCTTGTATATTTCATCACTACAAAGTGGTTACCTACCAACACAACCATTAGCTCCACCATATTACTTTGGATTTGCATCATTAAACTATGGATATGACCCACAATTAAAACATACTGGAGATATTGGACTATATCTATTAGGAACAAAACCAAATGGAGAAGTTGCCGCATATCATCAATTTGTATTAACTGCAGGTAAAGATCTAAATACTACAAAGGGAACTTTCTCAACAACTAAAACAGGTATTATATTTGGATTTGGTAATCCTGAAACATTGAAACCAAATAACTATCAAATAGTAATGGATCCTAATTACTCAACAAATGGAAATGGAATTATATACGTTATTGAATTATCAACAGGCTATACAATGATTATAATGAATAGTTAACTATAAAATGCGGTTATATGAACAATTTTTTTTTAATATAATAAAAGATGGTAGATTGGGGTACAAAGAAAGCATATGATTATATTATTAATAATGAAATCGACAAAGCTTGGTTTCTTCTGAAAAAAATTGATAATGATCAAGCAAATTATATGAAAGGTGTACTTTGTGAAGAGAATCAAAGGTTTGGAGGACAAATGAAAGCAATTGAATTCTATAAAAAGGTACAGTCAATGGCAAATGCATTTCATAATCATGGAACTATTCTTTTAACTCAAGACCAGTATAATGAAGCAATCCCATTGTTCTTGAAAGCAATTGAGCTTGATCCAAAACATACTCGAGCAATGAATAATGTAGCTATATGCTACGAATTACTAAAAGATCCTGATCAGAAGCAGTATGATTACTTTAAGAAGATTGCTGAAATTGATCCGGCCAATAGTTATGCACATCATAATATTGGTTACATAAATTCTGGTCGAGGAAATGTTGATATTGCCCAAGAACACTTAGAAATTGCTTATCAATTAAATAATAAATATCCAGAAACTTGCTATACACTTGGAGTACTATATAATGGATATACTCTTAATAAACCATTAATAAAGGAAGCAGAACTACTCTTTCAAGAATGCCATCAAGCATATGCTGAACAAACAAAACAAAAACTATTATACCTAGGATGTCAAGATGGTCCTACTATGTTTACATTTAGTAATGCAATATTGTCTAGTGGTCATTTAAGAGTAAAAAAAGATGATGGAACTGCAATTATTATTAGTCATCATGATTTACATATTCCAATTCACAGATGGAATCCTAGCACTAATGTTATCAAATTACCCAAGGCCTGGTCCACTTTACAACATAATTCATGGGGATTTTATCACTGGCTATGTGAAACTTTACCGAAAATTTTTATGATACTAGAACAGGACATGAATACTCCTATTATTGTCCCCAATAAAGGATTTGTAAAAGATACTCTCAAAAACCTTAAGGGTAACTTCATTTATTGTAGTCCTAATGATACTTATCAAATTGATGAAATCAAGATTATTGATTGGCCATCTGTACAAGAACCCAATCCGAAATCAAAAGAATTCTTAATTCCAGACTATATTGTGAACCTATTGAGAAGATCATTCAATAAATACTACTCTCCATGCGAACCATCAACTAAGAAAAAAATTATTTGGTTATCAAGACGTAATGTTAAAGGAGTACGAGATGTTACTAATGAAGATCAAGTTGTTGATGCCATTTTCAATACTGTATCACAATATGCAGATTACGAGTTTGTAAGATATATCCCTGAAGACTATCCCTTTGATGATATGCGAGACATCTTCTATAGTGCTAAAATGATTATAGGAGTACATGGAGGAGCCTTCAGTAATATGGTATTCAGTAACAATTGTACTGTTATTGAGTTTGCAATGCTTGAAGACTATTATCGATATTACTTTAAGTGTCTAGCAGAGTCATGTGGACATTCATACTATAATATTGACTTTGATATTCCAAATATATTCAAGAAGAGCTTTGAAATCAATGAATTTCAGATTGAAAAAATGATATATCTACTAAACAAGACTCTTGCTTAGATTACAAAATCGCTGTACACTTCTTTCTCAAATACTTTCATGATAGCATTTGTAAGAGTAGTCTTACCATTGTTCCCACCAAGTTTAT